>ERZ791902.47-NODE-47-length-108326-cov-52.889490_pt1 | contig 108326 bp, 78 predicted proteins | sample MGYA00510149_ERZ791902 | MGnify/ENA primary metagenome ERZ791902 (study PRJEB30046, sample SAMN00792060) | human gut metagenome | study: EMG produced TPA metagenomics assembly of the A metagenome-wide association study of gut microbiota in type 2...
TTGCAGCGATGTAATATTCGTTTGAGTAACTATGTGTCGAATACAGATTGTAAAATTTTCTGAAATTAGCCAAAGCCTTGGATACTTGTGGATGCCCACGTATAGCTTTGAGCTAGAAGAGAAAAATACCTTTTTACATACGTTTCGTTTCTTCAATTTTGGAGAGACTGGATTTTTGTGCGGTTTGGGGGACTAATACTGGAGGTTTGCATATTACTTTGGCTATTCCTAATTCCTTTTTTAGAGAAAACATTAATGTTTAAAAAACAAGCGCGAAGCGCGCCTTAATGCTCATTCCTGTCTCCTCGATAAATTGCAATTTATCGAACATATATCCATACGTTTTCAAAACCTTTGATTTATCTCCTGACTTCGTCATTGCGTCACCCAAAATTCTTCGTCAAAGAGTTTAGCTATTTTCTGATGTCTTGCCATCAGCATTGTTTGGGTGTAAACCCTTGTTCAGAGGCAGCTTAATTTGTATGGTTGTGATAGTCTTAGCCAATGTAAGCACCTTGTCTACTCGTTCCTTGTCTACTCGTTTCTTGTCAACTTGTCTGCTGTTTAGCAAGTTGGGAACTTGCTAAACTTAAATCCGTTATACTTACAAGTAGGTATTTTCAGCGAAATACCTATTTTTGAGTATGCTCTGAATTTGGCGTTTTTTCTTATAAGTACTATTTTTGCATTCGTAAAAAGAATCGTATTTGTACAACCAATGTTGTGTTTATACTGTTTATATATAGGTATATAAAGTTAAAGATATTATTGTATTATGATTATCGAAAATGTTCATGCAAGAGAAATCTTAGATTCTCGTGGCAATCCTACAGTAGAGGTTGAGGTATTATTAAAGTCTGGCGTGGTTGGTCGTGCATCAGTTCCGTCAGGTGCTTCAACTGGTGAGAATGAGGCACTGGAGCTTCGTGATGGCGATAAGAGCCGTTATTGTGGCAAGGGAGTATTAAAGGCTGTAGAGAATGTCAATAACGTAATTGCTCCGGCTTTGGTCGGATTCTCTGCCTTGGAGCAGCGCGCTATCGACTATAAGATGTTGGAGCTGGATGGCACTAAGACCAAGTCAAACTTAGGTGCCAATGCCATTCTTGGCGTATCGCTTGCTGTGGCTCATGCTGCTGCCGAGTATCTCCATATCCCGCTGTATCGCTACATCGGCGGTTGCAACACTTACACCCTTCCAGTTCCTATGATGAACATCATCAACGGTGGTGCTCACTCTGATGCTCCAATCGCTTTCCAGGAGTTTATGATCCGTCCTGTGGGTGCTCCTAATGAGAAGGAGGCAATCCGTATGGGGGCGGAGGTGTTCCATGCCTTGGCAAAGCTCCTAAAGAGTCGCGGCCTTTCCACTGCAGTCGGCGACGAGGGCGGTTTCGCTCCTGCACTCAATGGCATTGAGGACGCCCTTGAGAGCATCTGCCAGGCAATCAAGGATGCCGGTTATGAGCCAGGAAAGGATGTGAAGATTGCCATGGACTGCGCTGCCAGCGAGTTTGCTGTTCAGGAGAATGGTGAGTGGTATTACGATTACCGCCAGCTGAAGGACGGCAAGAAGAAGGATCCTAACGGCAAGAAACTCACAGCTACTGAGCAAATCAAGTTCTTGGAAGAACTGATTACCAAATATCCTATCGATTCCATCGAGGACGGTCTTGACGAGAACGATTGGGACAATTGGGTGAAGCTTACGGCTGCCATCGGTGACCGTTGCCAGTTGGTTGGTGACGACCTCTTTGTTACGAACGTGAAGTTCTTGGAGAAGGGCATCAAGATGGGCGCTGCTAACTCTATCCTTATCAAGGTGAACCAGATTGGCTCGCTTACAGAGACCTTGGATGCTATAGAGATGGCCCATCGTCATGGCTACACCACTGTCACGTCACACCGTTCAGGTGAAACAGAGGATACGACAATCGCCGATATCGCTGTGGCAACCAACTCTGGTCAGATTAAGACAGGTTCGATGAGCCGTACCGACCGTATGGCAAAGTACAACCAGCTTATCCGTATTGAGGAGCAGTTGGGAAAGAACGCTGCATACGGTTATAAGAAACTGAAATAGAATAGATTAATAATTATCGAATAAGTCATAGTCCAATCAAGTAGGAGGAAAACGAAGCAGTTTTCTTCCTACTTTCATTTTCCGACCTCTCACACCACCGTACGTGCGGTTCCGCATACAGCGGTTCCTATTTTGGACACCATTCGAGATACGCATCCATTAAAGTAGCATACCCTGCCCTACATAGATGCTCATTTGTTATAGCTCTATGCAGTATGTAGCTGTCTGCTATACGCCAATAGCCCTTGCGAGTATTACCCCATTCGTATGCTTGGTATTTATTAATACCACATTTAATGAGGTTTGCCACTTTTCTCTTGGATTTCTTCCAAGCTTTCCATATACACATGCGAATTCTACGCCTTAACCATTCATCAGTATCAAGTAAGAGACGTTTCATATTAGCAAGATGATAATAGCCGACCCACCCTCTTATGTATTCTTTCCGCTTTTGCTTTCTCTTGGCATATCCCCATCCATTGCTACGACTTGTCAATTTCTGACTTCGTCATTGCGTCACCCAAAACAAGGGTACGCAAAGATACAAGATATTGTTTATCAATCAGTTATAAATATAAAATAAGTATTTTTTGAGTGACGAAGTCAAGAAATGTACTAATTTATTGTGATATATAACGTCTAAAATAGATAAGAACCGATAAACTGCAATTTGTCGAAGAGACAGGAATGAACATTAAGGCGCGCTTCGCGCTTGTTTTTTTTAAACATTAATGCTTCATTAATTGACCATTAATCTTGTTCATTAATCTTTCCATTAAAGACATAAGAAGAGAAATTGTTCAGACTATAGAACAAGATTAATGGAAAAGATTAATGAATCCACTTGTAAAGTCACGTCTTCCGTGCCTTTCACACCAGACTCCACATAAGTATTGTCGGCTGTTGTAGCACCTCCCACTTCAACATCCGTAACAAGGTTAGGTTTCATTAACTCAAATTCAACCCGCTCTTGTTAAATCCGAAACTTAAGTAAGGAATTAAAGATTCAGATCTAGTCAAAATAACTCTATCGTCTCTAAATCATTCGGAACTACCACGTTACCGCTAAAGCACGATTGGGCTTCAGCCGTGTATGACTGCTTTCGCGTTGCCAACGAGGTGTCCTCTGTATGATAAAGCAACAAGTTTTTTATTTTCAGTTCGTTTGCCAATTGAGCTGCATCTTTTGCCGTACTATGGTGTTTCTCGTAGGGTTGAAACTTCTCCGCGTCTATTCGTAAACAGAAAGCTTCACACAAAAGCCAATCAACGTCTTTCACCCATGACTTATTCGCAGCATTATAAGGCTCATCACCCAAGCAAGCTAAAGAATGCTGATTAGCGAAGTCAACACGAAATCCATACTGCTTTTCTTTCGTAGAATGAATATCAAATGCTACAAGATGCCAGTCGTTAATTGTAAAGAGTTCTCCGTCTTGTAACACACTCACTACCACGCGTTCGTCAAAGAATTTTAGCAAACTCATTGGTATCGTATTTTGGCATATCCATTGCAGGACATTCACAACCTTGTCATTACCATACAGATGCAACGTGCCATCATACTTACCCTTCTTCATCATCTGGAGTATCATACGCACGACCCAGACAGCACCCAACACGTGGTCAGTATGTGCGTGGGTTAAAAACAGATGATGAATCTTCTCCAAAGGAACGCCTACACGTTCTAACTGATTAAGCACACCATTTCCACCGCCTGCGTCTACCATTAACAAAGTGTCGGCCGACTGCAATAAAAAACAGGTGTTATAACATCGCATAGCAGTTGCATATCCCGTTCCCAACATGGTTAGTTTTACGCTCATTCTTCTTTGAATTGTTCCGTTAGTACGTCTACTGTCGATTTGTCAGCACTAAAGACTGAATACAAACCTTTTACTTCGTCAGGGTATTCCGAGGTGTATTCAGTAACATCGTCCCAAACGCCCAAACTATTGGGTTTTGCTTGGCCGCCCCACCCTTTAATGCTCCAGCCCATAAGGGCTTCTTCGTTACGTCTACACTCAATCACTTTTAGCCCCATGTACTCAAAGAACGTTTCGCGAGCACTGCATGACGTGCTAGGTCTTGTAAAAAAGGCATCTCTTGGGTACTGCACACGAACAATATAGGGGCGTTCACTGCTATACATCACTCTGTTATAGGCAGCTATATAATTGTCCAACGACAAAAAGAGGTGGGGCAAACCTTCTATGATAGCTCCCTTACTTACCCAACCTTGTTCACAAGGCGATATAACTATTTCCGCACAACCTATGCCCGTTTCTGCCGTAAAGGAGGATAGCGACCTCGCATCTTCTTCTGCATCGCGCTGCTTGAATGGAGCATACACCGCCATTATCAAGTGTTTATCGTCAACCTGTCTGATACAACTCACACAATCCTTAACCCATGTCGTATAAAGCGACATTGAATCGCCACCTATTCGCAAGTCGTCACATACTTTCCATGCTAAGATGCTTGCGTCATCTTTATATACGACACCTGTCAAGGCATTTTTATGCGTAAGCCATTTTTCAACAAAAGTTCCATACTTTTCTTGTCGCTGTGGGTCAAGGCAGGCTATTCTGTCCAAACTCACCACCGCCCACATATTGCGACGCTTCAGTTCGTTTAACAAAAAGTCCATGCCACGAAGATATGACTTCTCACCTACCAACGTGCGTACGCTGCCTCGTGCGCGCTGCGTGCTATCCTTTGTTGCAACAAATTCTATTTTAGTCCCAGCTAACACCTCAACGACGTTCACGCCTATCTTTTGCAATGAGTCTAACTCTTCTACAAGTCGTTGTCGGTCATGCTTATCCTTGCTTGCGCCTAACAGCGGAGCATACCACATTGACACAGCTTTATATGATACACCGCTCTGCGTATCCGTATTATACAGTCGTCCGTCTTGCAAACGTATCATTCCGCTTGCATATTGCACATTAAGCAGCGACACCAACAGAAGTAAAATGTACACCCACCTTTTCATCTGCCCAACGTTTTGTTAAATTCTTACTTTCATAGCGCGATCCATTTCGCGGCGGTCTTGCTTTTCTTTCAACGTGTTGCGCTTATCGTATTCTTTCTTACCACGACACAAGCCTATTACGACTTTAGCCAATCCTTTTTCGTTGATAAACATACGAAGAGGCACAATCGTAAAACCAGGTGACTTGGTGTCATCTTGCAGTGAGCGTATCTCCTTGCGATTCAACAATAGCTTACGATCGCGACGAGTGGAATGATTGTTATACGATCCAAATTCATATTCGGCAATGTAAGCATTCTTCATCCACATCTCACCATTATTGATATAGCAAAACGTGTCGACCAAACTTGCTTTACCAGCGCGAATACTCTTTATTTCTGTACCAGTAAGCACAATGCCTGCCGTAAACTTATCTATCACCAAATAATCGTGTTCGGCACGTTTGTTCTTTATATTGATACGCGAAGTAGGCAATACTTTCGACTTTCCCATATATATCTTTTTTTACTTTACAAAATCCTTTATTCTACTACTACAAATGCACTCAAATGTTCGTCTACATAATGAGCTACGGCTGCTGTAATATCCTCCTCTTCTTCAACGAACTCGTCGTCCAAGTCATCAAACACGGGATATTGCTCAAACAATGCCATAAAGTCATCGTCTGTACGCTCGCGCGTCAGGTCTTCCTTGTGTGCATCGTACTCTTTCTTAGCCTTATAGAGCAACTTCGAGAAATCGTGCAAGCCCCATAAGCGCATGGCCTTTGCAAAAGGGTTGTCAAAGAAGAAGGGACCATAACCATTATAAATAAGTTGAACAAAACCTCCGTCCATCAGTTCGTCACGCAATGTCATATAGCCCCACAATGTAATCTGGTCTGCAGTGAGTTGTTGCATACTTGAAGCGTTTAGTTCGTCTCCTACCACTTCCTTTATTGCCGACAATATTGCTGTTAAGAAGGCATCCATGCCTTCACCTGCCGCTTGGGCTAAAACAGCGTCTTTTATCTTTACGTCCATTTTTCAAACTTGTTATAAATCAACGTCTAACGACGCATTTCTTCAATTAAAGTTTTCATACCTTTAATCTTCTCTCCACTCACTTGGCGTAGCACGGTCTTTAATTGCTTCCGCAACACCGACACATACGCATAATGCGACCCGATGTCAATACGTCCTATCTCATCAGCGCGCAACCCACCTTTCTTGCATAAGAAGCCAAGCACATCGCCCTTACTCAATTTGTCTCGTTTGCCACGACCGATATAAATCGTAGCGTAACGTGGTTGGATGGGACAAATTTGCATAACGTTGGCAATGCTTTCTTCTTCTATCTGCTCAGCATTCACAAATGCGGGGAGTTGCTCCGTTGGGCCTAATAGCCAATAAACAACGCCCTCAGCGTCCCAACGTGCCGTACGTCCGTTTCGGTGTGTATAGTCTTCTTCCTTCATGGGCAGGTGGTAGTGAACGATCGCCCGAACTTCAGGTATATCTAAGCCACGCGCTGCTAAGTCCGTACTTACCAACACATTCGCTGCTCCGCTACGAAACTTATATAAAGCTCTTTCGCGCCATTCTTGTTCCATGCCGCCATGATACATCTCGACTGTAAAGCCTTGCTCTCGCAACCACTTACCAACGCGCTCGACACTTTCGCGATACGAAACGAAAACAATCGTAGGTTCTCCCTTTATCAGCATCAGCAAACGTGCCAAACTCTCCAACTTATCCTTTTTCTCTGAACGTACCAAACGCACTTGAAGTCGACTCTCGGTTTGCGATTCTGCTATAGATAAATAGTCAATCTTATGATAAGTCTTAAACAGACGATTCATAAACTGTGGAATCTCCTCCGCGTCTGTTGCTGACATCAACCAACAACCATACAAGTTAGAGAAATGATTTAACAAATCATTCATTTCATCTTGAAAACCAAGTTCAAGACACTTATCAAATTCGTCTATAATGAGAACGCTAATGCCACGCGCGTTCAAGTTTTCCTTGTTTAAGTGGTCATTAAGTCGTCCTGGTGTTGCAAAGACTATTTGAGGTTTCACTTCTTTTATCTTGCGATGTTCTTCCATTGCAGGGCGTCCGCCATAGAGTGCCAACGAGCGAATGCCGATTTTCATGCTTTTCAGTACCTCCTCGCTCTGCTGTGCCAACTCGCGTGTTGGCGTCACCACTACGACTTGCAAAGTATCCAAGCCTACATCAATTCTATCTACGGCAGGCAACAGATACCCTAAAGTCTTACCAGAACCAGTAGGCGAAAGTAGCACAATGCCGCCTCGACTACTACCAGCCTTAGCCATTTCCTCTTGCATGGACGTAAAGGAGTCAAATCCCAACGTTTGCAATATTTGTTGTTTGTCTAACATCAATCTATTCCTTATTATATTATAATGCAAAGGTAGTGCAAGGTGAGCGCAATGCAAAACGAAAGTCAGAAAACTTTCGTTTAGCTTGACAAGCTACAATTTGGTCCACTTGGGGCGCGAGCTTATAACTCGCGCTCCAAAGGATTCATAGCTGCAATATTTTCGAGCGCCTCTATAGCAATCACGAAATAAGCAAACCACAACGCGTTACAACCACGCAAACAGCTGATAATGAGAACATTACAACGAGAAGGTAGCCAAATCAGCCCACTAAACAGAAAAATAAGAGATAATAAAATTTACTCTCTTTAGCACAAATATATGCAATAATATGTAATCTTAACTCTCACAAGAAGAAAAAAGAACTGAAAATCCGACGAGTAATTTGAAATTTTCCTCGATAAAATGAAAGCCCATCACCGAGAGATGTAAAATTAGTCACCGAGAGCATTACTCTTACTCCTCGAATATTTCAGTTTTTGTCCGTATTACCCAAATAAATCGCGCTTTTTCTTCTAGAATAGCAACTTCACTATGTCAACATTTCTTACCCATTCGTCATAAAATACTAACGAAATCACATAAAATAGTCCATATCAGATTCTTTTCTTTTACACACATATTGATTACACAAAGTTGTTTACTTGTAATCGAGGATATTAGACCCCTAAGACGAAAATAGCTGATTACAAAAAATCACTTCACGCTAAACCCTTTGATTTTCACACCTTACTTAGCAATAGCGCCTCAAAACCGCAATAAAAGTGTAACATTTTTTAGGTAAACACTTGGACGTTCCAAATATATTCTGCAAATTTGCAATATAAATAACGCATTTAGTAACACTAATCGTTCATTATCATGGAAAATACAGCACAGTCTCTTAGCGGACTTAAAAAGGAAGATTTCCAAAAAGAAATACAAGGTAAAAAGGTCGACCTCTACTTCTTACACAACTCAAATGGTATGGAAGTAGCCGTTACCAACTATGGCGGTTCCTTGGTGGCTATTATGGTACCTGACCGCAATGGCAACTATGCCAATGTTATCCAAGGTCACGACAACATTGACGACTGCATCAGTTCACCCGAACCTTTCCTCAGCACTTTGGTAGGTCGCTATGGCAATCGTATTTGCCATGGTAAATTTACGCTCAATGGCAAGGAATATAGCCTCGCTATTAACAATGGTCCTAACCACTTGCACGGTGGCCCTACTGGTTTCCACGCTCGCGTATGGGACGCAGAGCAAATCAACGACCACACACTTGTGCTCCGCTACGTTTCTGCTTACTACGAAGAAGGCTTCCCTGGTGAATTGTCTATGACTGTGATGTATTCTCTCACTGAAGACAACGAACTTAAGATAGACTATAAGGGTACTACCAACAAGAAGACCATTGTCAACATGACAAGCCACGGATTCTTCTCTTTGGCAGGCATCGCTAATCCTACTCCTACTTGTGAGGACGTAATTTGCCAAATCAATGCTGATTTCTATGTACCCATCGATGAAAATAGCATTCCTACGGGCGAAATCCGTAGCGTTAAGGGTACTCCTTTCGACTTTACTACGCCCCACCCCGTTGGTGATCACCTCACCGACTTCTCTAACGAGCAAATCAAGAATGGCGCTGGCTACGACCACTGCTTTGTGCTCAATAAGCACGAACCAGGCGAACTCTCTTTCGCAGCTAAGATTGTAGAACCTAAGAGCGGCCGCTCTATGGAGGTTTATACTACCGAACCGGGCGTACAATTCTATTCTGACAATTGGGCTGACGGCTACAAGGGGCAGCACGGTGCTACTTTTGGCAAGCACTCTGCACTCTGCTTTGAAGCACAACACTTCCCCGATAGTCCCAACCGCGCTTACTTCCCACCCGTAGTGCTCAAACCGGGCCAAGTTTACACGCAAAAGACTATCTACAAGTTTGGTGTAGAAGACTAACCACATGTTACTGAAGTTTACGAACTTACAATCGAGTAGGTTCGTAAACTTTTGCAACTAACCACCCTACCGAAATAACAAATCTATCTAATAATTTAATTATCTTTCTCACAAACAAAAATGAGTAATCAAAAGAAACAATGGGGAGCTATCATCATTATGATTGCGCTCTTCGCTATGATTGCCTTCGTGACAAACCTTTGTACACCTATGGCAACCATTATTAAGAACCAAGGCGAAATTTCAAACGTATTGGCACAGATTGGTAACTATGGTAACTTCGTAGCTTACTTAGTAATGGGTATTCCTGCAGGTATGCTTATCGCCAAGTTTGGCTACAAGAAGACAGCCCTTATCGGTTTGGCTATTGGTATCTTAGGTATCGCTATTCAGTGGTATAGCGGTCAGATTGAAAATCCCAAAGAAAACTTAGGTCTCGTATTTGGCGTTTACCTCGTTGGTGCTTTCATCGCAGGTTTCTGTATGTGTATCTTGAACTGCGTTGTTAACCCAATGCTTAACATTCTTGGTGGTGGTGGTAACGCTGGTAACCAGTTGATTCAGACGGGTGGCGTGTTTAACTCTACCGCAGCTGTTTGCTGCTACATCTTGATGGGTGCTCTTATCAGCGATGCAACAAAGGCTAAGATTTCTGACGCTACTCCTGCCCTCATGATTGCACTTGGCATCTTCATTTTGGCTTTCATCATCATCGCCATGACTAAGATTGAAGAACCCGAACAAGCTCCCGTTGAAGTTAGCTTGATTAAGGGTGCTATGAGCCACCGTCACTTCGCTCTCGGTGCTTTGGCTATCTTCCTTTACATGGGTATCGAAGTAGGTGTGCCCAACTTCGTTCAGCAATACTTGACTAATGAAATGATGATTCCTGCTGGTACAGTGGGTATGCTCGTAGCCGTATATTGGTTTATGATGCTTATCGGCCGTTTCGTAGGTGCATCTATCGGTGGCAAGGTGAGCAGCCGTACTATGATTACTACTGTATCAATCGCCACACTCGCACTCGTACTCTTCGGTATGTTCGCACCGACTGACGTACTCGTAGCTTTCCCTGGTGTTGACTGGGGTAGCCTCACTGTTGTATGGCAAGACGTACCTGTAGGTATCTTTGCCTTCTTGCTCGTAGGTCTTTGCACTTCAGTAATGTGGGGCGGTATCTTCAACATGGCTGTTGAAGGTCTTGGCAAGTACACTGCTATCGCTTCTGGTATCTTTATGACCATGGTGTTCGGCTGCGCTGTGATGATGTTCATCCAAGCTTCTGTAGCTGACGCTGTAGGTTATATCCAGAGCTACTGGGTAGTTGTATTCTGCGCTGCATACCTCCTCTTCTATGCATTGGTTGGTAGCCGCGTATCAAAGCGTGAAGAATAAATAAGTCATTGAAAAGTTTAGAAGCAATCATTTAATGCTTCTAAACTTTTCTATTCCATCTAACAATATAAAATCCTTACTCCCATGAAATTAACAGTAGATGACGTAAGAAGCCGTTTCGTTGAACACTTCGACGGCACAACAGGCTCAGTATATGCTTCACCTGGTCGTATCAACTTGATTGGTGAACACACCGACTACAATGGTGGCTTCGTATTCCCTGGTGCAGTAACTCAGGGCGTTATTGCAGAGATTAAGCCCAACGGCACTCGCAAGGTACGCGCTTACTCTATTGACTTGAAAGATTACGTAGAGTTCAGCCTTGATGACGAGAAAGGTCCGTCTGCTACTCACTTCCGCTTCATCTTTGGTGTATGCCGCGAGATGATGAAGCTCGGTGTACCCGTTGAAGGTTTCAACACTGCTTTTGCTGGTGATGTACCCCTCGGTGCTGGTATGTCTTCTTCAGCTGCATTGGAAAGCACTTACGCTTTCGCTTTGAACGATCTCTTCGCTGACAACAAGATTGACAAGTTTACTCTCGCCAAAGTTGGTCAAGCTACAGAACACAACTACATCGGTTGCAACTGCGGTATCATGGACCAATTCGCTTCTGTATTTGGTAAGGCTGGTAGCTTGATGCGTTTGGACTGCCGTTCACTTGAGTTCAAGTATTTCCCCTTCGACCCGAAGGGTTACAAACTCGTATTGCTCAACTCTCAAGTAAAGCACGAGTTGGCCTCTTCTGCTTACAACGATCGTCGCAAGAGCTGCGAAAACGTGGTGGCTGCCATGAAGAAGCACTGGCCGAATGTCGATAGCTTGCGCGATGCAACCTACGACATGCTTGACGAAGTTCGCTCAGAAGTTAGCGAAGAAGATGCACTCCGTGCTAAGTACGTTATCGGTGAAAAGTACCGCGTACTCGAAGTTTGCGTTGCACTCGAAGAGGGCGACTACGAAGAAGTTGGTAAAAAGATGTACGAGACTCACTATGGTTTGAGCAAGGAGTACGAAGTATCTTGCCCTGAATTGGACTTCTTGAACGACGTTGCTCACAGCTGTGGCGTAACAGGTTCACGCATCATGGGTGGTGGCTTCGGTGGTTGCACTATCAACCTCGTTAGCGACGACCTCTATGCGAACTTCATCGACACTGCCAAGAAGGCATACAAGGAGAAGTTTGGCAAGGATCCTATCGTAATCGACGTTGTCATTGGCGACGGCTCTCGCAAGCTCTGCTAAAATATATTTACAAATAATCAATAGAAAAGGCGTACCTTTGAGATAAAGGTACGCCTTTTATCATTATAAGGACTTACGTAGCGGTAAAGGACTATGTAGATAAATAGATTATCCCATTAGGGGTGGAATTTTATGGCTCTGCAACGGCTGTGTGGACAAAACGCTTTTAGGACAAAAATTGCAGTTTTACCCACAATGCGTTACAAAGCCTATATTTCTCTCTATAGCTTTAGCTTATCAATCAAAGTCTTATTCAATTTCTTTAAATCGCGTCCTGTCTTATTAATAAGCGTTTCAGGCATTCGCTTCCACTCATTAAAGAAGTTAGGAACTAATTGCATAAGGTTTTGAATAGGAGCTTGAAGTGGGAACTCTGTGTCTGACTTATCAGGGTTGACTACTACATTAAGCCCCCTATGGTGTATCTTCACCTCTATTGTATCGCCCGTAACAAAAGGGTCGCCGTCAAAGTGTGCCACACCACTACCCTCTCGTGTAATTCGCAAACTCTCAGCCTTAAACGTTTTGACATGACTATTCGCTGGCAACGTACCCGTAAACAGTTGAAAAGCCACTTGAGGTGCTTCTAACGTATTGAAAGGTTCCATTACAACAACATCAAGCAACCCGTCCTTCATGCTGGCGTAAGGAGCAATATAAGCATCATTGCCGTATTGCGAAGCGTTCGCGCACGCAATTAAAAAAGCACGACACGACTCTTTCCCTTCTGCATCTTCAATCGTATAGGTTTGTGGCTTATACTGAAGTCCTGATTTTAAAGTATTTTCTACGTAAGTTAGCAAGCCGCGCTTACCCGATGCGGCAAACTTTTCGCTTATAAAGGCATCAAATCCTACGCCACAAGTACAAAAGAAATGGCGATCGTTTATCGTTCCATAATCTAATTGGTGTATTTCGCCTTGATTAATTATTGCTATAGCCTTTTTAGGTTGTAATGGTATACGCAAATGACGTGCTAGGCCATTACCAGAACCACAAGGAACGATAGCCAATGCCGTATTCGTATGAACCAACGCACGTCCTACTTCATTCACTGTGCCATCTCCCCCAACAGCCACGACAATATGCGCACCCTGCGATGCTGCCTCCGCAGCTATCGCTGTAGCATGTCCTGCATACTGCGTATAAGCAATTTCGACGTCGTACGTTTCAGCATTGGTCAACTTCCGCGTCAACTTTTCGATGCCTTGCTTTTGCTGTGTGCCTGATATAGGGTTTATTATGTATACTATCTTTTTCTTCATGAACTATAAGACGCTAGAATGCGAAAAGTATTTATTAGATTTTAATCGCACTAAGTTATTATTGCAAAGATAGTGCAAGGCGAGCGCAATAAAAAGGAAAATGCAATTTTTCTTTTTATTGCGCTCGCCTTGCACTATCTTTAAATAAGGTAGGCTGCGGTTCGGCAATAAAAAGAAAAATTGCATTTTCCTTTTTATTGCGCTCGCCTTGCACTACCTTTGCATTTATAAAAATAGAAGCTATGCAATTAATCGTACTATCTGGTGGTTCGGGCAAGCTGTTGTGGCCACTGAGCAATAATGCTCGAAGCAAACAGTTCTTACCTCTGCTCTCAAATGAGGAGGGGAAAAGAGAATCGATGATACAACGCGTTGTGCGTCAAATTCGTTCTGCCCGACTTACCGACAACATAACTTTTGCCACAAATGCTGTTCAACGCGATAGCATTATTAACCAATTGGGCGATAACATAGAAATCGTTACCGAACCTGAACGGCGCGATACATTTCCTGCCACGGCTCTTGCTGCCACTTATCTGAAAGATAAGAAGCACTGCGATGACAACGAAGTGGTAGTCATTATGCCTTGCGATGTCTATACCGAAGTTGGCTATTTCGAAACGATCAACAAGATGACTAAGGCTGTTGAATCAGATGAAGCGGACTTGGTATTAATGGGGGTTAAGCCTACCTATGCAAGTGAAGAGTTTGGATATGTCGTTCCCAAACAGAATGACCATTCAATGACAAACATCAAGCAAGTGGTACGCTTTACTGAAAAGCCCAGCAAGGAACAAGCCGAAAGTTTATTACAACAAGGGGCTTTCTGGAATGGCGGTGTATTTGCTTTCCGATTGGGCTATCTACTCAATATAACAAAGCAGTACGTTGACACAGCATCTTACGACGAATTATACAAGCAATATAAGGCGTTGCCTCAGATTAGCTTTGACTACGAAGTGGCCGAAAAAGCGCAATCCGTAGCAGTTATTCCTTTTGAAGGACAATGGCAGGACTTGGGTTCTTGGAACACACTATGCGCAGAACTGCCTTGCACGCACATTGGCAACGTGACTATGGGCCAACACAATACACATACACACGTTGTAAACGAATTGGGCATTCCCGTATTCTGCGACGGACTGAAAGACGTAATTGTCGCGGCATCACCTGACGGCATAATGGTATGCAATAAGCATGACTCTGAACAAATAAAGCATTACGTTGAGAAACTGACCACGCGTCCAATGTATGAGGAAAGACGTTGGGGCACGTATCGTGTGCTCGACGATGTGGTCTACCCTGATGGTAGACGTTCTTTAACGAAATCAATTACATTACGGCCAGGAAAAAACATTAGTTATCAAATTCATCACCACCGTAGCGAAGTATGGACCTGCGTAGAGGGTGAAGGGATTTTTGTGCTTGACGGCAAAGAACGACTAATTAAGTATGGCGACGTTATGGTTATTCCAGTTGAACACTTCCATGCTATCAAAGCTATTACGGAACTTACCTTTATCGAAGTGCAATTAGGCAATCCTTTAGTTGAGGAAGACATCGAACGATTTGATTGGAAATGGAGTGATTTATAGGTAATCATTATATAACAAAAAGAAATCGGCAAGTTTGCAATTGCAAACTTGCCGATTTCTTTTTGTGGTTTTATATTGTCAGGTAAACAGGTTAGACGCTGAAAGCCTAATCCGAAAATCAATTTTTATAAAGTATTATTACTTTACTTCTACCTTAAGATTGGTGATTGCGCTCTTGAACTGTCCAGCATGACGCAAAGGGAACACTAATGTGCGCTGATAGTAGATTTGGTCTGTTGGCTGATATACTACAGGTTCGTAAGTATAAGTGCCTTTCACTTGATAGTGGGCACGATCTTGGTCGCGCATGATATAAAGTGTCTTAGGACCGAGTTCTTCCTTCACTTGACCGTCAACTAACAAACGAGTCACCTTATTCGTACCCTCAATGGTAATGGTGTGCTTCTCACCTACGGGAACACGATAGTTGAACAAGTTGCGATAACCATCACGCTCGAAACCGATTTTGCCCTGGTCAGGGTCTGAAAGGTAAACCACGGCATTCTCTGAACGGAAGAGTTCTGTCCCCTTTGCCTCTTCTTTACCTTCAATGGTGAACGATACGGCATAGTTGTAACCAATCTCTTCAGCATCTAACGTTTCGCCAAGATTAACGACAGCCTTATTAAGAGCCACCGTACCCGTTTTGCCTAAACGACCTAATTCGTTAACGCCCGGAGCTTCGCTCAATTCTTTGCGTTTACTATCAAATTCGGCATAAGGTAGTTTAGTTTCCTTACCCGTCCAGCACTTCACGGCAAGTGTTTGCAAAGCGGGGAACACACGATGGTGTACGTCCTTCGTTGAGATACCATTTCCTGCATGGTCATTCCAAACGGCAAACATACCACCAAGGATATCGGGATCGTTCTCTTCGAATGTCTTATTACCAATCACGGCTGGAGTGTAGTGCTCGTACAAGTATTGGCAATTGAGATAGTCATAGTAATAGCCTGCTGCAGGTACGATATAGGTCAAGCCGTCAGGAATGCTAATAAGCTTATAGCCTTGCTTCTTCATTTCGACGGGATCGGCATAACCATTGTACCAAATGTCCATAATGACGTTCTTATTCTTCACAGGAGTTGTACCTTTGGCGTGCGTCAAAGCGCCCCAAAGCACAGCCTGCTTGCCGTAGCTCTCAACGAGTTTGATATAGTGATCGGTATATTCACGGAACTTTTCTACTACATCCTTCTTTGCATTTGAATATTCGTCCGTACCAATGTGAACGCGTGGGCCACGGAATACGGGGTTTTTACCACCTATATATTCTTTCCACAAACCGTCCATGAACTTATACGTTTCAGGATTAAAGAGGTCAAGGTGATCCATACCATATTCCTTGCTACCTAACTCGTTCTTATATTGTGTGAAGGCAAGTGAGTGAGCAGGAGCATCGATTTCGGGAATAATCTCTACGCCATTTTGCTCAGCCAACCTCTGTAGGTCTATGAATTCAGCCTTAGTATATGAGCCGTCCTTTGCTGTAAGTCCAGGATAGGTATCGCACTCTAAGCGGAAAGCAGCTTGTGTCTTTAACCAATCATTACCGAAATATTGACGGAAACCATTATCGTTTAAGTGAACCTGAAGCGTATTCATCTTATAATATGACATAATCTTTGTCAAATGGCGCAAGTAACTCATCGGAATGTACTTACGGCCGCAGTCAATCATAAAGCCACGCAACTTATATTCAGGTACGTCAACTGTCTTACCCTTGGGCAACTGTCCGTCTTTGTGCTGCTCACTTACTTGCAACAAGGTGCGAGTAGCCCAAAAGAGTCCATGCTCAGTAGCGGCAGAGAGTTCTACAGCACTACCAATATTCATGCTATAACCTTCGTCACCTAAGGCCTTATCCTTCTTCAGTGACAAGACGATATCACCACCCTTAGCTGTACCGCTAACAATGGTTAGCTCTTTGCCAAACATGGTTTTATAATCATTCGCCAAAGCTTCAGCTACAGCCTTTAACTTTGCATTTTTCAATACGATACGACCAGACAAGGCTGTTTGTCCCTCTGCTCCTGTCCATTTCTTGAGTTCGGGCACTACAAAAGGTTTAGGATTAACGTCTGCCCACAAAGCACCTGTCGAAAGCATACATGAGGCTACAACGACTAGTAACTTCTTGGCACTAAAAAGATTGTTCATGTAAAAACAGTTTTGTTAGATTATGAATTAATTCGCTACAAATGTACGCAATATCTTTAACATTTCTCGCGTTCACTTTCATAAATAACGTAATGCTACGCGTTTTGGCGCATTATTCTCTGCAAATATTGGCCACGTCAGCAAGAAAAACTAATTTAGCAACTCAATTAATCGCAAACGGAAACATTTTTTATAATATGAGAAACTGGACTACTATCAAAGAATACAAAGAAATTCTTTTCGACTTTTATAATGGCATAGCCCGAATTACCATTAACCGCCCACGTTACCGCAATGCTTTTACTCCACTCACCGTGGCTGAGATGAGCGATGCGTTTCGTTATTGTCGTGAAGCGCAAGACGTTTGTGTGGTTGTACTAACGGGCGCTGGCGACAAAGCTTTTTGTGCAGGCGGCGACATGCACGTCAAAGGACGCGGAGGATACGTTGGCGGTGATGGTGTACCACGACTCAACGTGCTTGACGTGCAAAAGCAGATCCGTTCTCTTCCGAAACCTGTAATTGCCATGGTTAACGGCTTTGCGATTGGTGGAGGACACGTGTTACACCTTATGTGTGACCTTACCATTGCCTCTGAGAATGCTATCTTTGGACAGACGGGACCGAAAGTGGGGTCGTTCGATGCAGGATTTGGTGCTTCTTATCTTGCACGCATTGTAGGACAAAAGAAAGCGCGTGAGATTTGGTTTATGTGTCGTCAATACACGGCCGTTGAGGCTGAGCGCATGGGAATGGTCAACAAGGTCGTTCCTTTTGATAAACTTGAAGACGAGGTGGTAGAATGGGCCGAGACGATGATGGAACGTTCACCTTTAGCTCTGCGTATGATTAAAGCCGGACTCAATGCCGAGTTGGACGGTCAAGCGGGCATTCAAGAACTTGCAGGTGATGCTACCATGCTTTATTATATGCTTGACGAAGCGCAAGAGGGAGGACGCGCCTTCCTTGAGAAGCGCAAACCTAACTTTAAGAAATACCCTAAACTGCCCTAACTTTATCAGAAGATGCACTTTTTACCCTTTAAGATAAGAGTCGTTCCACGCACGCTAAAGTTTAAGCAACCTGCGGGTACTTCGCGTGGTGTTTACTACGACCGTAAAGTGTGGTACATTGTCATTACATCAACTGATCCACAAATTCGCTTTACAGGATTGGGCGAGTGTGCACCACTTTACGACCTTAGTTGTGATTACGACAGTAACTACGAAGAGCGGTTACGTGAGGTGTGCGTTGAAGTTGAACGCACACAAAATCTTGATTCTAAGAAGTGGCGCCACCTGCCTTCAATGCTTTTCGGATTGCAATCTGCCTTCCGCTCAGCAGCAGGTTCTATCGCTGGTGATTACCTAAAGCTCTATCCGTCATCCTTTACGCGTGGTGAACGTGGCATTGCTATCAACGGTTTGGTGTGGATGGGAACGTATGACGAAATGCGTCAACGCATGGAACAAAAACTAGAACAAGGATTCCGTTGCGTTAAACTTAAAATTGGTGCAATTGATTTTGAAGACGAATTGTCGCTTATTAAACAAATACGCTCACGTTATAGCAAAGATGTCGTTGAACTGCGCGTTGACGCCAATGGAGGCTTCACGCCCGACGAAGCACCCTATAAGTTAGAAGCCCTCGCACGCTATGACATTCATAGTATTGAGCAGCCTATTAAGCAAGGGCAATGGAACGAAATGGGCCACCTCTGCGCCAACACGCCTCTGCCTATTGCACTTGACGAGGAGTTGATTGGCATCAATGACTTTGAGCAAAAGATTGACTTGTTGGATACAATTCGCCCTCAATACATTGTATTGAAACCAACTCTTCATGGTGCTTTTACAGGAGCGGGCGAATGGATGTCGTTGGCTAAAGAGCGCGGTATAGGTTATTGGACGACTTCTGCTCTTGAGAGCAATGTGGGACTTAACGCGATAGCACAATGGTGTGCTGCAATTGACGAAAGCACGACTTTGCCTCAAGGTTTAGGTACAGGACAACTCTTTGTTGAGAACTTTGACAAAGCACCTCTTCACATTGAGCGCGACTGCCTATGGTATGGCTCCAAAGAGCAGCGTGCCTTCTTACACGAAATAGAAGACTTCAAAGCTAAATGGCAAACACCCTCACCTACACTCGAAGTTCATACCTCAGGTAGTACGGGAGAGCCTAAGATGCTGAAAGTAGAAAAGGTGCGTATGTGGGATAGTGCGTTAACGACGATACAAACTTTAGGATTGCAAGAGGGCAACACAGCTTTGCTCTGTATGCCGCTTCGTTACATTGCTGGACAGATGATGTTGGTGCGCAGCTTTGCAGGACAACTACAACTTATCGCTGTTGCTCCGACCTCACATCCCTACGCTTCACTTCACGAAGCGCCTGACTTTGCAGCACTTACGCCTATGCAAGTATTTGAGACGCTTAAGGTGCCTCATGAGCGATCACTACTGCGCCGAACACTATGCATTATTATTGGAGGAGGTGTCATTTCACCTGCTTTAGAGAAAGAATTAGCTACTTTCCCCCACCCTGTCTATAGCACTTACGGCATGACTGAGACTTTATCTCACATCGCACTAAGAAGACTAAATGGGGCGCAAGCTTCTGACGCTTACACACCACTCACAGGAGTGGAAGTTTCACTCTCTGATAGTGGCACTTTGTGCATTTATGCTCCACACGTTAATAGTCAGCGGTTGGAAACAAACGATATGGCGGAATTGCTGCCGAATGGCGATTTCCGCATATTAGGTAGACGCGACAATGTGATTTGCTCTGGCGGAATTAAACTGCAAATTGAGCAGATAGAGCAAAAACTGAGTTCGCTTAATGTTCCATTACAAATTACTTCATTGCCACACGATAGTTTAGGCGAAGCTGTTACTTTGCTCTATGAAGGTGAAAAGAACGACAGTGAAGCCTTAAAAGAACAATGTAGGACGTTGCTTGACAAATATGAAGTGCCACGATACGTGATTTGCGTTGAGAAACTTCCCTTAACGGAGACAGGCAAACCCGCACGTGCTGAGGCTAAAATGATTGCAAAAAAGTTATTCAAAAGATGACGAACGATACAAATACGAAAGGCAGACTGAGCGAATATCGCGACGACATTCGCAATGCGATTGATGTTATGAATAAAGGGGGAGTTATACTCTACCCCACTGACACGATTTGGGGAATTGGTTGTGACGCGACTAACCCCAATGCTGTTCGACGTGTCTTTGAAATTAAGCAACGCGACGATGCCAAAGCGCTCATTACTTTAATTGACTCTGAGGCTAAGTTGGAATTTTATGTTCGTGAAGTGCCCGAGGTCGCTTGGCAATTGATTGACGTAGCAGAGCGTCCACTTACGATTATTTATGACGGCGCTCGTAATCTCGCGCCCAACCTTTTGGCCGAAGATGGTAGCGCTGGCATACGCATCACGCGCGAGGAGTTCAGCCGCAATCTCTGTATGCGTATGCGCCGAGCCATTGTGTCTACTTCCGCTAACATTAGTGGCGAACCTTCTCCTAAAAATTTCGCAGACATTTCGCCTGAGATAGTTAATGCGGTAGACTACATTTGCACCTCGCGCCGTGACGAGCGCAGCAATCCGCCAGCGTCAAACATCATCAAGTTAGGTGTTGGAGGGGAAGTGAAAGTGATTAGATAGGTGCTTTGTAAGCATTCAATCAAGCAATTAGCAAAGGGTAAACGAACTTTTTTTGCTCGTTTACCCTATTTATTTTTGCGTTTCTTATCCCGAACTCGCGTTTAGTAGCATCAAAATAACCCAAAAGGACTGACTCCAACAAATGAAATCAGCTTTTTTTCGAAAGGCTCGAATTTTTATCGGACACCAATAATAAACAAAAGCCTAACAATTAAGTTCACATCACCCATACGGGTGCTTAATTGTTAGGCTTCAATTGTTATTGCTTTGAAAAATATAGCATTTACTAAAAAAGAATCAGTCAGTCTATAAGCCGGGTTCTGTACTCAACACACTCCTTACCATGAAAAAGAGCGTGCAACGCGCCTGTCATTTATCCGCGCACATTGTTGCCAAGGTGCTCTATCGTTCTACCCTCCAACGCGCCTTAATATGAAATATATTAAGAACTCGAACGAGCAGCTCTCGAACGTTGGTATACATGAACTTTCAACTTCTGATGTGTACAGCCTACGTGTCGCCACGCAACTGGTGGGCTCTTACTCCACCTTCTCACCCTTACCACTAAAAAATAAGTGGCGGTTATTTTCTTCTACACTAATCCACCCTTGCGAGCGGCTTCCCGTTAAGAAGCAGAATGCTCTGTGTTGCCCGGACTTTCCTCCTGCACCGCAATGGTAGGGTTACGCCACAGAATAATCTTGTAACGTAAACGCCACGGATACACGCGACAAGCCAACCAACTGATTCTTATATTGTGCGAATTTACAACTTTTTCGATGCACACACAGACTAAATGCTAAAAAAAATGTACTTTTGCTCTAAAATAAATCTTTTACCACCTCGAAATGATTATGAATTGTATAAAAAAGTTGGTGTGTGCTTCTCTTTTACTCCTACCGATGTCTGCACCTGCACAAACTACTACATACACTCCAAGTAAAGAACAATTGGAAGCGCGTAAACGATTTGAGAATGCACGTTTGGGAATCTTTCTGCATTGGGGTATTTATAGCACTTTTGCACAAGGCGAATGGTATATGCAAAATGTTGGCATTAACCGACAAGAGTATGCTAAAGCGGCTAATGCTTTTTATCCACACGACTTTGATGCAAATAGATGGATTAAAGCTATAAAAGAAGCTGGAGCAGGTTACATTTGCTTTACTACACGTCATCATGACGGGTTTTCGATGTGGAACACGAAGCAAAGTGACTTTAACATTATGCATACGCCATATGGGAAGGATGTGGTGAAACAATTGGCTGATGCTTGCCACCAGCAGGGAATTGGCTTACACTTTTATTACTCTCACATTGATTGGACACGCGATGACTACCCTATGGGGGTAACAGGGCGCAATACGGGCAAGGACGCGACAAAGGCTAATTGGAGTAGCTATTACCGCTTTATGAATGCTCAACTTACTGAACTCTTGACGCAGTATGGACAAGTAGATGGAATTTGGTTTGACGGTTGGTGGGACCATAAAGACGATTCGACACCTTTTGATTGGCAACTGCCCGAACAATATGCTTTAATTCATAGACTGCAGCCAGCATGTATGATTGGCAATAATCACCACCAAAAGCCTAATGAGGGCGAGGATATGCAAATGTTTGAACGTGATGTGCCTGGCGAGAATAAGGCAGGCTTGTCGGGACAAAGCATTGGCAACTTACCGCTTGAAACTTGTGAGACGATGAACGGTATGTGGGGATATAAGGTAGAAGACCAAAATTATAAGTCGACACAAGAGTTGATACAACTATTGGTGCGCACAGCTGCCAAAGGGGCTAACTTGTTATTGAACATTGGACCTCAACCTGACGGAAATTTGCCAGATGCTGCGCTCGAACGACTTAGGTGTATGGGAGAATGGCTGCATTCGAAAGCTGGTGAAAGCATCTATGGAACCAAAGCAGGAAGTGTGGCAATGGGAGATAGCATCGTTAGCACGCAAAGCAACGACGGAAAGTGTTTGTACATTCATTTGCTAAAAACACAGACTTCGGCTACCTCGATTACTCTACCTATGGAAGTTCATCGTTTTAAGCGGGTCACAACGCTGATGAATAGCGAAGCTGTTACTTATAAGTATGACAAGAAGAGGAAACAAACTACATTCTACTTGCCTAAGCGTAAAGAAAACGAGTTAACAGACTTCATCATTAAGTTAAATAAATAATGAATAACCTATTAATATTCATCTTATTTTGTCTGTTAAGCATTTGTCATTCGCTTATCTGTAATGCACAACCTGGACGAACGGAGTATTTGACTCCTAACATTCATACGTTACAGTTGAAAGTAAATGAGAAAGCCGAAGCTTTCCCTGTATTGAAACTGAATAGTGGCGAAACGCTGAACGTTAGTTTTGACGACTTAACGCACGAATATAAGCGTTACACATATAAAATTGAGCATTGCGACGCTGTTGGAAACGTGAGTGACGAATTGTTTGAGAGTGAGTATGTGAATAGTGTTGACGACGAGGTGGTGATTGACGACTATGAGCAGAGTGAAAACACTACAGTGCTTTATACGCATTACTCGTTTTCGCTACCTAATGCACAAATGCGGCCGCTCTTGTCGGGCAACTATCGCATTACCATTAGTACAGAAAATGATGACGGCGAAGTGGTACCTGTATTGCGTACTTACTTTGGCGTGGTTGACACGAAAGTGGGCATCTACTCTACTTGCTCTACGAACACTGAAGTGGATTGGAATGGCTCACACCAACAATTATCGTTGCGCATTGATGTAAGTAACTTAACATTGCGTGATGCTGAGAATGAAGTGAAAGTGGTGGTTATGCAAAACAGGAGGCTTGACAATGCGGTAATAAATCCTCGATTTACAGTTCAAAATGGCAATAGTCTGCTTTGGGAACACACTCGCGACCTGACATTTGAGGCAGGGAATGAATATCGTAAAATGGAGATTATTTCAACTCGCTATCCTGGTATGCATGGCGAGGGAATACGTTGGATTGAACCGTATTATCATTACACTATAATGGCGGACAACGAACGCAAACATTACCTTTATGATGAGGACCGCAACGGTCTTTACTTGACTCGATACGATGGGGGTGGCAATGCTGATGTGAAAGCAGACTATGTATTGGCACACTTCTCGCTAAACACTTTGCCAATGCAAAATGCGAAAGTTTACATTAGCGGGCAGTGGACAGGTGGTACATTAAACGAACGATATGCGATGCGCTATGATGTAGCTTCGGATTCGTACGTGACTGATGTATTGCTTAAATGTGGCTACTATAACTACATGTATCTAACTGCAATAAGTAACGATCGAAAGCGCGGAACAACGGCTCCTATTGAGGGGGATTATTATCAAACAGAGAATGAATATGATATTTTGGTTTATTATCGTCCCACAGGTGGTCGCTATTGGCAATTAGTGGGGTGTGTAACACCTATTTATCGTAAACAGTAATATTAAGAGCAAAATGAATATTGTGTTTTTAGACGGATATACACTGCAGACCTCGAACGATGCAACAATGCTGAAACGACTTGAGGCGTATGGTAACTTAATGGTGTATGATCGCACAAGCAATGATGAAATAGTAGAGCGTGCTAAAGATGCTGAGATTTTGATTGTGAACAAAACGTCGCTCACGGCTGAGGTGATTAATCAATTGCCTCAGTTGAAATTGATATGTGAAGCGGCTACAGGATATGATAAAATAGACATTGTGGCTGCACGTAAACGGGGTATTTATGTCTGTAATTGTGCCAATTACTCTAGTACGGCTGTAGCTCAGATGGCTCTGTCATTATTGCTTGAAGCTGCTGATAACGTGGGATTCTATACCTACGAAAACTTAAAAGGGCGTTGGAGTGACTGTGAAGACTTTTGCTATTCGTCACGACCACGCTTTGATTTAGTGAACAAACGTTTGGCTATAGTTGGGTTTGGCAATATTGGACGAACGATAGCCAATGTGGTGCGACCATTGGGAGTAAAACTTTTTGCCGTGAGTAGTAAGCCTTCCAATGAACTGCCTAACGATGTGACAAAGTTGGAACTAAAAGAGGCTTTTGAGACTTGCGACATTGTAAGCCTTAACTGTCCGCTCACTGATAGTAACCGTGGACTTATAAATGCAGAATTATTGCAACACGCACGTAAAGGGCTTATCTTAATAAATACTGCTCGTGGTGGATTAATAAACGAAAGAGATGTGGCTGAAGCCTTAATGAATGGAATCTTAGGCGCTTATTGCACTGACGTGTTATGTCAAGAACCTCCATCTGCTGATTGCCCTATTTTACACGCTCCTAACACATACGTAACACCTCACATAGGTTGGAAAACTTCAATGACGGTAGAGCGAATTGTTGACATTGTGTGTGATAACATTGCAGCATTTTTGAAGGGTGAACCGAAAAATGTAGTGAATTAAAATATTACTTGTTAATTTGGGTACTAAAGAATGTTTGTACAAATACTTGACTTTATAGGCTCGTTGGCTTTTGCTATTTCGGGCATACGTTTGGCATCGGCCAAACATTTTGACTTGTTTGGTGCCTACATGGTAGGTCTGACGACTGCTATTGGTGGTGGTACGTTGCGTGACCTGCTACTGAGCCAACCTCCTTTCTGGATGACAAATTCTATTTACCTTATCTGTACGGCCTTTGCGCTATTGTGGGTTATATTGTTTAGAAAGCAGTTGGTAAAACAAGAAAATACTTGGTTCTTATTCGATACGATTGGTTTGGCTGTATTTGCAGTGACGGGTATTGAAAAGACTTTAGCTGCAGGTTTCCCTTTTTGGACTGCCATTATGATGGGTACTCTTACTGGCGCTGGCGGTGGCGTTTTTCGCGATGTGTTTATTAACGAGGTTCCACTTATTTTTAGGAAAGAAATTTACGCATTGGCTTGTGTTGTAGGTGGAGTAGCATACTATATTTGCTCCATCCTAGGTGCAGGGAATATTGTATCGGGTATTATATGTGGCGTGTTTGTAGTACTTTCGCGTATCTTAGCAGTTCACTACAAGATTCATTTGCCAACACTAAAGAGTGAGGAACAGGACAATGTATGTTGAGAAGCCAAATATGGTTTACATTCACGTGCCTTTTTGCGTAAGTCGTTGCATTTATTGCGACTTTTACTCTACTACGCATACGCAAGAGTTGAAAGATCGCTATATACAAACGGCTTGCGCAGAGATTATGTATAGACGGAATGAGTTGAATAACGAACCATTACAGTCAGTATATATTGGTGGCGGTACGCCCTCACAACTTGATGTAAGACAAATTGCTCAACTATTAGAAACTATACACAATGCTTTTGAACTCTGTAATGATGCTGAAATTACAATAGAAGCTAACCCTGACGATATCACATCTGATTTTGTGAAAGGCATGAAATCGCTTGGCATTAATCGTGTAAGCCTTGGGGTGCAAAGTTTTGACGATGATATTTTGCGTATTATAAACAGGAGACATTCTGCTAAAGAGGCTTGTCGGGCTGTTGAAACTATCTACAATTGTGATATTGAAAATATAAGTATTGATTTAATATACGGACTGCCTACGCAAACGATTAAGCAGTTTGATAATGACTTAATCTGTTCTTTTCATTTGCCTATAAAGCATTTGTCTTCTTACGCCTTAAGCATTGAGGAGGGGACAACATTGGACGTAATGATTAGAAATGGTAAACTCTGCCCTACTGATGAAAGTTTATACATTGAGGCCTACAACTTGCTGGTGACACAATGCAATGAACATGGGTTTGAGCATTACGAAATATCTAACTTTGCTCAAAATGGTTTTGCTTCACGTCATAATTCAGGTTATTGGCATGGCTTGCCTTACTTAGGAATTGGACCTGGCGCACACTCTTATGATGGTAAGCGCACTAGACGCTATAATCTTCCTAACTTAAAAGCATACGCAGAGGCAAAAAATGGGAATGTAGGCCATAGCATAGAAGTGCTAACAGAAGCTGAAGCTTTCGATGAACTGCTATTTACATCATTGCGCACGCGCGAAGGCCTTAATCTTGAAGGTATAAAAGCACGTTTTCCAGAGAAATGGATTTCTCAGATCTTGAACGATGCACAGCCCCATATCGTTGCTGGCAGGCTTTCATTAATTGGTAACAGACTTGTTCTGACTCAAAAGGGTATTATGACGAGTAATGACGTAATCAGTGACTTGATGCGTGCAGAATGAACGTTCAACTGTAAAATGCTGAATAAAGCCCATACCTAAACAACATATTCGTAAGCATATCCGCGATGCTAGTATATATACATCAAAAGTAAGCATCCAATGTAGGCCGTATTGAAAAGACTCCAATAAAGTCCGATTTTTTCAGACAAAAAGTACTCATGTTTTGTCTGAGCGAAAATAACATCTACCATCTCTATACTCAAGGCAAAGAGATACAGCCTGCACGGGATGCTTACCTACTTTTTATCGGACTTCAATAATTTTAAATCCCCACACTTACACACTATTAGGTATGTAAATGTGGGGATTGTGTTTTATTTCGCCACTTTTAAGCCAATTGATTTTGACTCAAAAGGGTATAAAATGCTTACTTCATACGTTTTGTTGGTTTAAAATAAATTCTTCTCCCTTCATATTATGGAAGGTGTATTGCAAGTAGGCCAACTTTTGATTGGGAAGTACTTTAACTCCAAAGCCGTACTTCATTTGCCAGCGACGCTTTACCGAGAAGATACCTTGGTTAATGTAAGCTGCCACAAATGGATGTACATAAAGGCGAAAACGCTTGATACCGAGTTTATTGACCAAAAAGTCTATTTTCGTTTCGAGTGAATCGGTAAAGAGTATACTTGGCATAATCTTGCCTGTACCACCACAGGTAGGACACGTCTCCTCGACATTGACATCCATAACAGGGCGTACACGCTGACGAGTAATTTGCATCAAGCCAAACTTTGATAAGGGTAGTATGCTGTGTTTCGCACGATCCTTACGCATATTCTCAACCATGCGTTCGTATAGTTTTTGCCTATTTTCGGGCATTGCCATATCAATAAAATCGACAACAATAATGCCCCCCATATCACGTAGGCGTAATTGGCGTGCTAACTCATCGGCTGCTCCCAGATTGACATCTAATGCATTGACTTCCTGTCCTTCTGGGCTTTTCGAGCGATTTCCACTATTAACGTCAACAACATGTAGGGCTTCGGTCTGCTCAATAATGAGATAGGCTCCATGCTTGTAGGTGACAGTGCGGCCTAATGAAGTTTTAATTTGTTTTGTAACCGAGAAGTTATCGAATATGGGGACACTACCTTTGTAAAACTTAACTATGTCTTTACACTCGGGAGCTATAAGGCTTACGTAGTTGCGTACTTCGTCAAATACTGATTGGTCGTTGACATAAATATTTTCATACGAAGGATTAAACAAATCGCGTAAGAGAGCAACAGTTCGACTTGTTTCTTCATAAACAAGCTGCGGTAGTATCATGGCTTCGCTACGCGACTGCTTTATTTTTGCGACCGTATTGTTCCACCGAGTGAGCAACATTTGCATCTCGTTGTCTAACTCTGCTACTCGCATACCCTCTGCAACTGTACGGATTATGACACCAAATCCTTTGGGCTTGATGCTTTGTATGAGTTGCTTTAGGCGAGCTCGCTCGGCACCTGATTTAATTTTTGAAGAGACTGATACTTTATCACTAAATGGTATGAGTACCAAGAATCGACCGGCAAAGGATAGTTCAGATGTGAGTCGAGGCCCTTTTGTGCTAATTGGCTCTTTGACGATTTGAACGAGAATTTCTTGTCCGACTTTTAAGGTAGACTGTATGGTTCCCTCTTTTTCAATTTCAGGTTGTTTTGCTACTTTGTCAAGCGATATGTTACGACGACCATCACCTAACATTTGTAGAAACTTCTCTTGCGTTTTATAACGTGTGCCTAAGTCAAGATAATGTAGAAAGGCATCGCGTTCATAACCAACATTCACGAAGCAAGCATTAAGTCCTGGCATTAGTTTGCGTACTTTTGCCAAGTAGATGTTTCCAACAGAGAAATGTTCAGAACGCCCCTCGCGCTGAAACTCTACTAATCTTTTGTCTTCGAGCAGTGCGATTGATATGTCTTGCTTGGTTACATCTACAATAACTTCGCTTGTCATGAATTAATGTTTTTTCGAGTTTGCATAGTAAAAGTTTACTTTGGTATTAATACTTAAACTATGCATCAGATAATACTAAAAAAGAACGAGCAAACGAGTGTCAATGTCCTTTTCAGAGAACATAATATAAGCTCGTTTACTCGTTGTTGATTTAAAGACTCTGTTATAAATAAGAGCCGCCGAGCTTTTTATTTGCTCTTATGACGATTCTTGCGTAGTCTTTTTTTACGTTTGTGAGTAGACATCTTGTGTCTTTTCTTCTTTTTTCCGTTAGGCATACCTATTACGTTTTTAGTTAATTATGTTAATTGTATTTTTTTTGCTTTATGCTTCGACTGTTTTGTCTTTTACCGATACAGCAAATTCTTTAGCTGGCTTAAACGCTGCAATATCGTGAGCTGGTATGATAATGGTTGTATTGCTCTGCATATTGCGTGCTGTTTTTTCTGCTCTGTGCTTCAAGTAGAATGTACCGAAGCCACGCATACTGACATTATTGCCTTCAAGCAAGGCATTCTTTATTTCGACAGTAAAGGCCTCAAGTACCTGCGATACTGTTGCACGATCAAAACCTTTCTTAGTCGCAATAGCCTTGATGATTTCTGATTTTGTCATTCCAGTTTTAAGTATTTAGTTTGTTTCTGTTTTTTGTAAAAGCGAGTGCAAAGATAGTACTTTCCATTGATTTAGAGAATGTTTGCACATTATTTTGTACAAAATTAAGTAATGTTTGAAAAATAACTTGTGCAATTTTTGCGTTGCAGTTTAATTCAGACTTAATACTCCAAGAATCCATATAAGAGCCATATAGGGTATTATTCTTATACTCAAATATAATGAATTTTTGATTATAGAACTTACTGAATATTAACTGTTTATAGCTTTAAAATCAAAAGAAAAATTCGTAACCTTCCTTATAGGGTACAAGCCATGATACCGCATAGTTCATCTGTGACAATTTCGTACAAGTTTGGCAAGAACATCTTCAGAGGAAATTCCAAACACTGACTCTATCTGTATCCTTTGTGATGGTGGTGGTTTTAATGCGTGCTCACACCATGTCGTCAAGCAGTCTCTTTTGAAACTTGCATCTACCATTGGCGTCACATCATTATGCTTCATTATCAACAAATATTGCTCTAATTACAACCCCATAGATCATTGTATGTTTGGGCCAATCTCAAGGAATTGGAGCAGAGCGACTCTCTTGTCTATTGAGAATGCGAGAGCTATAGCAGAAGCCACTACCACAAAGAAAGGACTATCCATTATCAGCTACAATAAATCAAAGAACGTATGAAACGAAAAGACCTGTTGAAGAATCTTACGAATCAGAGAAGAGCAAACGAGTCGTCTTTGATGACAAACTACCAAGATGAAACTATCTTATCAAATGCTCTTAATCGCAGATTTACTGCACAAGTTATTTTTAAAATATTACTAAACTGGAATTTTTTCAATTCGGCGTATATGGCGTCCTCCTTCGAAGTCGGTATTGAAGAATTCGTCCATTATATCGTGTGCTGTTTGGTTGTCGATATAGCGTCCAGGCATAACTAATACATTTGCGTCGTTGTGTAAACGGGTCATGTGTGCGATTTCGGGTATCCAAACCAACGCTGCACGAATGCGCTGATGCTTATTGAGCGTCATTGAGATGCCCTCACCACTACCACAAATGGCTATACCCTTTTCAACTTCTGCATTTTCAATACCGCGTGCAAGAGCGTGTGCATAGTCGGGATAGTCGCAACTGTCGGTAGTATATGTGCCATAGTCTTTATATTCAATGCCCTTGGCCTCAAGATATTCTTTTACATACTGTTTAAGTTCAAAGCCAGCATGATCACTTGCAAGTCCTATCATATATAGAGAAAGATTTATATATTATGTAATGTTAAAAAATGACTATCGCTACAATAAATCAAAGAACGTATGAAACGAAAAGACCCATTAAAGAATCTTAAGAATCAGAGAAGAGCAAACAAATCGTCTTTGATGATGGATTCCCTAAATGAAACTATCTCATCAAAAACTCCTGGTCGCAGAATTTCTGCAGATTTTTTTACATACTATAAGATTGCGGGACACAATAACAATCCCGCAATCTTATTTTATTTTATTGTATTGTTAGCACAAGTTTTCCTTACTTATTAAGATAGGCTAAAACCTCTTTGTGAATGTTTTGAGGTGTAAAACCTAACTTTTCGTCAAGCACCTTGTAAGGAGCACTGAAGCCGAAGCTTTCAAGGCCATAGACCTTTCCGTTTGAACCTGCAAGTCCTTCGAAGTTGACAGGCAGACCTGCAGTTAACGCAAAGATTTTTCCTCCAGTTGGCAACAATGCTTCTTGGTATTCCTTGCTTTGACTACGGAAAAGACCTTCACTTGGGCAACTTACCACACGTGCCTTGATACCATCTTCTTTAAGTAACGCTGCAGTGTCGACCAATGTAGAAACTTCAGAACCTGAAGCTACGAGTATAACATCAGGATTATCTTCTTTTATTACAGAGTAGGCACCATGCAAGATTCCCTCACGATAGTCTGTTCCTGCTGGTAGGTCGTTAACGTTTTGACGACTAAAAATAAGAGCTGTCGGAGTGTCCATGTTTTCCATGGCCATTCGCCAACACGCTGTTACGGCATGTACATCACAAGGTCGTAGTACTCGAACACTATCACGACCGCTATGGTTCTTTAACTTTTCCATTAAGCGGATTTGTGCTTCTTGTTCAACAGGCTCGTGTGTGGGACCATCTTCGCCTACACGGAAAGCATCGTGCGTCCATACGAACTTAACTGGCACTTCCATTAAGGCTGCCATTCGAATAGCGGGCTTCATATAATCTGAGAATACGAAGAAAGTACCCATGGCTGTAATGATACCCCCGTGTAACATCATACCAATACAAACGCATGCCATAGTGAGTTCTGAAACACCTGCTTGTAAAAAACCGCCACCAAAGTTGGTACGACTAATTTCTGTTGTATGCTTCAAAAAACCATCCGTCTTATCAGAGTTGCACAAGTCGGCTGATGAAACTATCATATTGGGCACGTACTCTGAAAGTAGGCTTAAGCAGACCGAAGATCCATTACGAGTGGGTGAATTGGGCTTTTGCTCGATTGTTTCCCAAGGAATTGTCGGCAACTTATTTGCCATCCAATCTTTAAGTTGAGCTGCCTTCTCAGGATTTGCGAGTTCCCATTCTTTTTCTTCTGCGCGACGAGCGGCTACAATTTTACGCAAATCTGCTTTGCGATCGTCGTACATCTGTCGAACTTGTTCGCGAATTACAAAGGGATTTTCAGGGTCACCGCCTAAATTTTTTATGGTATTAATATAGGCATCACCGCCTAATGGAGCACCATGCGTTTTACAATTGTGTTCGTAAGAAGTACCGTCGGCTTTGCGTGCACCCTTACCCATAACACAATGACCTATAATAAGTGTAGGACGTGATTCTTCTTCATTGGCTGCCTTCAGTGCATTGCGAATTTGATCGGCATCATTGCCGTCTATTTCGAGTACGTTCCAATTCCATGCACGATATTTCATACCCGTATCTTCTGAAATTACAGAGGATGTATCGGTAGAAAGTTGCACTTCATTGGCATCAAAAAACATAATGAGATTGTTCAATCCTAGGTGACCTGCTATACGTCCCGCGCCTTGTGAAATTTCTTCTTGTACGCCTCCGTCTGAAATGTAGGCGTAAATCTTTTCCTTATTAAAGCCAGGATTGCCAGTACGCGCATATAATGCTTTGGCTGCAATAGCTGCACCTACTGCATAAGTATGACCTTGACCTAATGGACCACTGGTATTTTCGATGCCACGCTGAGGGCATACTTCAGGGTGTCCAGGAGTTGGCGAACCCCATTGACGAAATTGCTTCAATTCATCAATAGTATAATTTCCAATCAAGGCCAGCTGTGAATATAGCATGGGCGACATGTGACCTGGATCGAGGAAAAAACGGTCGCGACAACGCCACGTTGCTTCGTCGGGGTCGAAATTTAGAAATTCTGAATAGAGTACGTTAATAAAGTCCGCTCCACCCATAGCACCACCAGGATGTCCTGACTTTGCACGTTCTACCATACTTGCTGCCAATATACGTATGTTATCAGCAGCAAGGTTCATGAGTTCTTTTGAATGTTCAATTGACATTGCTATATTCGATTTGGTTTTGTATCAAGATAACTATTTGATTGCAAAAATACAAAATATTCAATACAATTAGCGCCTAAGTAACTAAAAAACATGCTTTTGGGGTTATTTCAGATTAAAATGACTATCTTCAGTTATAAAAAGCATCTCAGCAGAGTCAAGTATCAAGTGCTAAGTTAACAACAGAATCGATAGAACACCATTTGGGGTGTATTATATTCGAGCTTTTCTATCGGTCTGTCATTGAGTTCCTCTTTAAAAATTCATTATCATTTCGACGCACTCAACAACCCCTGTGGAGGGCTGTGCAGATGCTACCCCCCAAACTGTGTTGCCAAACGATACATGATTGCCCCAAAGTACTACCCTTGCACTATGAATAAGAATGGCAATAAAAAATAATTCCCGAAGTCCAATTTTACAGGGCTTCGGGGAGGTTTTTATGCTCTTTGGAGTTTTACCAGACAGCAATAAATTTCAATAAATGGCGAGATTAATAATACATAAACCCCGCCATTTAATGGATTCTGGTGATAAGTATGAACTATTCTGCAAAGACTTTCTACGCCTTTACGCATATCTACTCCTTGAGTAAAAGATTGTATTTATTGGTTTCGTTTAGGTTGAACATTTTTCAATTTTTTGCGGCAAAGTTCTCACCTTTCTGAAACTCTAACAATACGACTTGGATGAAATGCTTACATTACAGTCTTATGATTACAGACTACTACCCTACTTTACCACTAATGCACGATCTACGACATCGGCCAATGCGGCAAAGTGTGGTTGCGACTGCGCTGCGTGGAAGAGACGCTGCAGCTTTCGCAATTGATAAAGCACTATAGCAGTTTGCTCGCTATTACGATTAGAGGCATAATAATTCGTTAAGCCCTCAACGGCAGTGCGCTGCAAAGCTGCACGATAAGAAGAGGGCTTCTGCTGTGTTCGTGCTTCGGTGAAGAGATTGTCAACCAACGTGGCAAGGTAATCTTCGGCAGGATAGGTCGAAGTAAGACGATTGATAAGCGAAGCTGACACCATGTTTCTTACAAAACGTTGTCCTATACGATTGACATAGGCTTGAGCATTGGGCACTAAGCGATTGACGTAAGGCTGAGATGTTAACCAAGTAGGCTCCGTAAGAACATGACGATTAAGAAATTTAAATGCTTCCTCTTGTTTGACACGAGGCTCGTCCGTAAAGACTGCACCAGGTTGGTCGACTGTCTTATAGTCGCAGTATACGCCTCCTATGTTGGTCATCACGTGCATACAATAACGTGAGAACTGACCTATCACTTGGTTCATCATGCTCGAAAGGTTTTGGCCATAAATATCGCCACTCTCGTAGGTCCACTTTGGCAACAAAGGCAATTCACGCTTGAGGTTAAGAATACCATATTCGCTTGCCTTAACAGCATCGTCGCCCAAGTCTTCCGTTTGGCAACGAGCATCGTTGGTACGATTTGTTTCGCCATCGCCAAACCATAGGCGACGGTTACCTTTTAGGCGTTCTGTAGTAAGCTTTTCAAGTTCCCAGTGATCGCTTACTTCATCGTAAGCATTCCACATGGGTTTGTACCCCCACTCTATCGCCCAACAGTCGTAGTCGCCAATGCGTGGGAAGATGCCTTCACGAGGAATGCTATCTTCTGGCTGTGCCACGTAGTTAAAGCGCGCATAATCCATAATACTTGGAGTATGGCCATACTTCTCAACGAAAGCACGCGATCGTAAGCTATCTACGGGGACAGTAGATGACGAACCAAAATTGTGACGCAAGCCTAAAGTGTGTCCGACCTCGTGTGAAGAAACAAAACGAATGAGCTGTCCCATAAGATCGGTGTCGTACTTCATCTTTTGCGCTGCCTCGTCAAGCGTGCCTGCTTGTATCATGTACCAATCGTGAACAAGTGTCATGACGTTGTGATACCAGCAGATGTGGCTTTCAAGGATTTCGCCCGTGCGAGGGTCGTGTACGTTGGGGCCATAGGCATTCTCTATGGGCGAAGCTAAATAACGAATACATGAATAGCGTGCGTCCTCCATCGACATGGTAGAATCATTCTCTGGCCACTCCTTTGCCACAATGGCGTTTTTGAAACCTGCATGTTCAAAAGCCTTCTGCCAATCGTTTACGCCTTGTATTAGGTACGGACGCCACTGTTTGGGCGTAGCAGGGTCGATATAATAGACAATAGGCTTCTTAGGCTCTACCAATTCACCACGCTTCATTCGTTCAGCATCGGCACTATCCTTAGGTTCCAATCGCCAACGAGTAATAAAGCGCTTGGGTTCAACGCGTTGCTGATCGTCAGAGAAGTAGACGTAATCGTCGGTAAAGTATCCTACACGAGGGTCGAAGAGTCGACTGGACATAGGACTGCTAGGCAACAGGACGAACGACACGTTGAGACCTAAAGTAACCTTACCCGTCAGCGCAGCAGCTGCATTGGTAGATGAACTTGCCATCCAGGTCTTAACAGTGCGCACCTCCGTGTTCATCGGGAATGTCTTGATACTCTCTATGTACGAGTTGGCTGGCAAAAGAGCTTGCAATCCCATTTGTGTCTTTTGCATACGATCAAGGCCTAAGGCTACATTGTCTTCCAAGAAGAAACTGCCAACCTTTATCTTGCTCGCCTTATTTGCTAAGTTTTCAATCTTAAATGCGGCAATTATAGGGTCTTCGTTGCTTATCGTAATGGCGCGGTTGATATTGTCAACGCTGTCGGCTTTGTTAATCAATAAACGCGAACGAAGCAACATCTTGCCGTCGGGGGCCTTTTGAAAGTAAACGGTTTGCTCGTTAACTAATTCGCCACCATACTTTCCCGTATTAGCTGGAGTTGAGGTAAAACGGACAGTAGCTAATATTTCGCGGTTAAGTAAAGAGTCGGGAATGGTGAAGAACCAATCACTTCCCGCTTTCGTCACTGTAAAAAGTCCTTTCTGTGTGGTCGTAGCCACAGGCGCTTGTTGTGCTGTAAGCGCAGGTTGCTTTGCTTTCTTGTCGCGGGCTACGGACGGGCTAAAGCCTATCGTGCCTGCTAACAAGAGAAGGATAAAACTTTGTTTTATCATAATAAGGTGTTTACTTGGTAATTATTTTCTTAAAACCGTCATAACCTTGGTCAAGGCACGATAGTTGATAGTCTTCAATATGAGAAGAGAAGCTGACGGGTATGCCGTTTATGTCAAAGTATCGCTTGAGCGCATTTGCCACGCTATAAGTTATAGGGTCGTTGCGCTTTACTAAAAGCATGATTACTTGCCTTATTTGCGCTTCGTCCTCTGCCTTTAGCAAACGAAAGAGTTCGTAATAACATGGCAAAGTGTGGGCTTTGATTAAGTCAGCGAAAAGGCTTTTTCCCTCATACTGTATGAAGACACTCGTAAGCTGTTGGACTTCATCACTCGTGCGAAGAATGGGTAGAATGGCTTCAAGCGTTTTTTTGCAATCAATCTGCGTGCAATAAGTTGCGAACGTTTGCAACGACGCAATTGAGAGCGAAAACTTCTTGTCTTTATACCCTCTCACAAAAGCTTTAAGGCATGTACCCAAGAAAACTTTTGCATTTTGGCGAGTAAACTGAATAAACACTTTCCAAAAGTAATCTTTAGTAGCCGTCACGAGTACTTTCTCACCCAACATGTAGCCTGCTGTACGGAATTCGCCGACCGACAACGATTGCAGACACGTTGCCAGTCCATTTACATCTTGAGCCGTTATATAGGCTTGTAGTTTATTTTGTAGAACGGGATTGTGCTTGTGAAGTATACTCATGATTAAATAGAATATAAAGGCAAAAAGGGAATGGATAGGGCGATTAACGACGTTCGAGCAAAACTACATTCTCAACGTGATGCGTCTGCGGGAACATATCAACGGGTTGAACTGCCATGACCTTGTAGTCCTTGTCAAGTAGTTGAAGGTCGCGTGCTTGAGTGGCTGGATTGCAGCTAACGTATACGATACGCTGGGGGGCAGCAAAGAGAATTGTGTCAATAACGTCGCTGTGCATGCCTGCGCGAGGTGGATCGGTAATGATTACGTCGGGACGTCCATGCGCTTCGATGAAGTCTTGATTTAGGATATCCTTCATATCGCCGGCATAGAACAACGTATTGTCAAGGTGATTAATCTTAGCATTCACCTTAGCGTCTTCAATGGCTTCAGGCACGTACTCTATACCTATCACTTGGCGTGCTTGATGAGCAACGAAGTTGGCAATCGTTCCCGTACCCGTGTAGAGGTCGTAGACGAGTTCGTTGCCCGTGAGTTGAGCAAAGTTGCGTGCTACCTTGTAGAGTTCGTAGGCTTGCTCAGTGTTGGTCTGATAGAAACTTTTAGGGCCTACTTTAAATCGTAGGTCTTCCATCGTTTCATAGATAAAGTCTGTACCGTAATGGGTATGTACTTCAAGGTCGCCAATGGTGTCGTTACACTTTAAGTTGTTCACCCAAAGCAATGAAGTCACCTCTTTAAAGTTGTCATGTACATAATCCAACACGCTCATGGCCTGCGCTTTTTCCTCCTCGTCATGAATACTGAACTGTAAGAGCAACATAACTTCGTGCGTTGCAGAGTTGCGAATCATCATGTTACGCAATACGCCATGCCCACCGCGAATGTCGTAAAACGAGATGTGATGGTCGAGCGCAAACTGACGAATGCCATTACGAAGGCGATTGTTGAGGTCGTCCATTAGATGGCAGCAGTTGATGTCAAGTATCTTGTCGAACGCACCAGGTATGTGAAATCCTACAGCGTCCATTACATCAAACTTCTTGTCTGACGCGACCTCTGCTTGAGTGAGCCACTTTTTGTTTGAAAAGCCGAACTCCAACTTGTTACGATAGTGCGTCTGATGCTTACTTCCTAAGATAGGAGAAATCTCGGGCAACTCTACCTTACCAATACGCGTTAGATTGTCAACAATTTGCTTTTGCTTATAGCGCAACTGTTCCTCATAAGGAAGACATTGCCACTTGCAACCACCGCACACACCAAAGTGTTCACAGAAAGGTTGGCTACGCTTTTCAGAGTACTTGTGGAAGCGAATAACTTCGGCCTCTGCGTAACTATGCTTTTTGCGTCGTACTTGAAGGTCGACCACATCGCCAGGTACGGCATAAGGTACAAACACCACCAAATTATCAACCTTGGCTAAGGCTTTTCCTTCGGCTGCAACGTCAGTGATAGTAATATTTTCTAATATAGGTAATGGTTTGCGTTTTCGTGCCATTGAAATAGAATGATTGTGAAAGGCGACATAATCTATCTGCTATCAGCGAAAAAGACGTCGCCAGTATGTATAATTGATTAAGAGTTTTCTAAAAAAATGTTTTTTAGTTTGGAAGTTATAAAGTTACTTCACGTTATGATAATCAGTCAAAATAACTTTATCACCTTAAAACGTGTAAAACTATCTATTTTAAGAAATAGCCCTATGACTATTCTGTTAACTTCAGTAGAAGCTGTGGCATTGCGTATTTGCTCAGTTCACCTTCTGCAACACTTTTAAAACCTTCAGGAAGAGGCTGAACTTCATTAAACGAGAGTTGGTAATAGTCGGCAAATATAATCTGGTGAGTAAGCACATGCTTTACATTGACCTTCATCTCCCGCCAGCAACCCTTAGCTTGTATATTCTCAATAAATGGGTGAACCGCCACTTCTTCGAAAGAAGGCTGGTGGTCAAACTCTAATAAAGGAAACTCGTACAATCCTTGCCAAATATCATTTTTACCGCGACGGTGTAGCCAATGTCCATTAGGGGTAATAATGTCTACGTAAACAAAGTGTCGCTCTATAGTTTTTACCTTCTTCGACTTGTAGGGAAATAGTTCAACTTGTCCTTTACTATAAGCATAGCAACTATATGATAATGGGCAAGTTTCGCACACTGGCGATTGAGGTGTACATTGCAACGCTCCAAAGTCCATAAGGCCCTGATTGTAGTCTGCACCTTGGTGTGTTGGCAACAGCTCTTGAGCTAACTGCGCAAAGTGCTTTTTACCTTGTGTAGAGTCAATCGGAAGGTCAATGCCATAGTAGCGACTTAAGACACGATATACGTTACCATCGACAACGGCATATGGCAGGTTGTAGGCAAACGAACAAATAGCTGCTGCAGTATACGCTCCTATTCCTTTAAGAGACAACACTTCTTTATAGGTAGTCGGGAATTGGCCCTTATACTCGTCGAGAATCGTTTGTGCAGCAGTTCGCATATTGCGCGCCCTGCTATAATAGCCTAAACCTTGCCATAACTTTAATACCTCGTCTTCATCGGCATGAGCTAAATTGGCAACAGTTGGGAAGGCTTTAATAAAACGTAAATAATACTCATAGCCTTGAGTAATACGCGTTTGTTGCAAAATTATCTCCGACACCCATATTCGGTATGGGTCGGAGATATTTCGCCAAGGAAGTTGGCGCTGATGCACCTCATACCATGATAATATTTGTTGTGTAAAATCGTTGTCTATTGCCATTTACCAAAAGAAGGATTGATTGCTATCTATTTAATAAGTATCAAAATGCCGCACCATACTTTTTAAAGACTCGATAGATACCGCCCTTCAGAAAAGGGATTAATTCGTTTAATACGCCTTACTTCAATACTTTCAATGAAATAGTTTAATACGTTGTTCCTCAGAGAGTTTACATATCAGCAACCTACCATCTTTCTCTGCAACGACGTAGCCGTCGAGTCCTTGTATTACGACTTCTTTCTTTCCGCAAGCATGTACGATCGTATTATAGGTGTCAAATAACTTTATGTGCTCACCCATGCTGACATTGCCGTACTTATCCTTTTCAGATTGCTCACGCAGTGAGTTCCATGTACCGAGGTCGCTCCAAGCAAAGGCGGCAGGGAAAACAAAGATTTCTTCCGCCTTCTCAAGAATTGCATAGTCTACAGAGATGTTTTCGCACTGTTCGTACTTTTCTTCAATGCAACGCTGTTCGTTGGGTTGGTCGTAAATAGGCAACAAATCTTCAAACACCTGCGAAATACTTGGTTCGTAAACGCGGAAAGCATTAATAATGGTATTAACATTCCATATAAAAATACCAGAATTCCACAAGTAGTTAGGTTGTTTAACGTACTCCTGCGCTACTTCAAGCGTCGGTTTTTCTTTAAATTCATCTACGCGGAATATGTTTTGCTTGCGTGATGAAGAATAACCCAAGTCTGCTTTAATGTAGCCATATCCCGTCTCGGGTCGCGTAGGCTTTAAGCCCAACGTTACGATAGCATCAGTCTCGGCCGCAAACGATAACGAATCATCGATAGCCTCTTGGAAGGCTTGCGTGTCAAGCACAAGATGATCGGCTGGAGTAACGACAACGTTTGCCTTCGCATTACGCTTCTTAATCTTCCAACTTGCGTAACAAATGCAAGGGGCTGTATTGCGTCGGCAAGGCTCACACTGAATGTTTTCTTCTGGAATTTCAGGCAACTGCATTTTGACTAAGTCGCGATACTTCTCTACAGTAACCACCCAAACGTTCTCAGTAGGAATGAGTCCCTTAAAGCGGTCGAACGTCAACTGAATAAGCGTACGGCCACAATTTAGAATATCCAAAAACTGTTTTGGCAGTTCATCGCTGCTGATAGGCCAAAAGCGGGTACCCGCTCCGCCAGCCATGATAACAAGGTAATTATTAGAACTCATAAGCACTTGTTTGCGTTGTGTATTAGTTATTAAGTCGCTCTTTTATCACTATTCATCGACAATCATATTGCCTTGAATGTAGACGCGCACAATTGAATTGCTCGCATTTGAGCGCACGGTAATAGGCTTTTTAAAGAATCCCTTAAACTTACCCTTGCCGTTATACGATACTTTAATCACTCCCTGCTTACCTGGTCCAACGGGGGCTTTAGGAGGAGCAGCGACAGTGCAACCGCAGGCTGCATAAGCTTGTTGAATAACAAGAGGCTTGTCGCCCGTATTGGTGAAGACGAACTCACAAGTTTGCACTTTGTCTTCTTTAAAGTTGCCAAAGTTGACAACCGTCTTGTCAAACTTTATTACAGCCTGTGCCAACATTGCTTGACAAGCTAATGTTGCAATAAATAGTGAAAGAAAACGCTTCATAATATCTTAGTTATTAATCTTTTAGTCTGCATATTATCGCTGAATGGTAGCCTTTATGTCCTATTATGGTCAACATAAAGTATCTGCTTATCCAATGCAAATGTACAAGTTAATATCCATATAATAAAAAAAATGCAGAAATTAACACCGCGAATTGCATTCGATTCTGTACTTTTGCAGTATGACAACCCCCGAAAAGATAATTTTAGGTATTGACCCTGGCACAAACGTTTTAGGCTATGGCGTACTCAAACTTAATGGCAACCATGCTCAAATGGAGGCTATGGGCGTAATCGACCTTCGGAAGTGCAAGGACGTATATCTGAAGTTAGGACGAATTTACGAAAGGGTAATTGGTATCATTGAAGCATTTAAGCCTGACGAGTTGGCTATTGAGGCTCCATTCTTTGGCAAGAACGTACAAAGTATGCTCAAGTTAGGACGTGCACAAGGAGTAGCCATAGCAGCTGCTATCAGTCGCGACATACCCATTCACGAATACGCTCCGCTAAAAATCAAGCAAGCCATTACGGGCAACGGACAAGCGAGCAAAGAACAAGTAGCTGCGATGCTACAGCGTATGCTCAACATCTCTGATAAGAGCATGCTACCCTACCTCGATGCTACCGATGCCTTAGGGGCGGCCTACTGCCATTTCTTACAGAGCGGCAAACCCGAATCGTCAATAGCTAAAGCGCCACAGTCATGGGCTGCATTTATAAAGCAGAATGCCAGCAGGGTGCATTAAACACTGATGTCCTATGAAGAGATTTCTTTTTGTTATCATTACAATATTTGCTATCAATAGCAGTACTTTAAAGGCGCAGGAGGTATACAACCTTGTATTGAACAACGCCACCCGCATTGTCAACAACCCTACCTGTAGTTACACTCAAATACAAATAGCTCAATTCAAACGCACTGCTCTTATCTACATGAAGACGAAGGCTTTTGAAGAGACTGATTCTGTGCCGTCAAACTTTCTCGATACGCAAGCTTATTACTTGTCTGAATTTATTACGCTCTTCTTTAACGACGTGGTAACGAGTAAGCGCCTCAGTGATGAAAAGAGAAAGGAACGGATTATGATGTTTACGGATGCTTCCATTTCTAATCCCATGTTTGAAGATACGGATCAAGAAACGACCTTAGCATTTATAAAAGATGGAGGCGAACTCACTCCGTTCAGCATTGATACTGATTGGCAAAAAGCGTACACTGCAGCTATAGCACAGCTCAAGAAGAAATAGCGCTACCTCTCTCACGCATTGAATATTAACCTTCCAAAATACATCAGCCATGTACAACATACAGTTAAACGAAAGTGGTACACGTAACATGAACGTTACGGAACAAAACCTTCAAACCATTCAGAAGTACAACCTTTTTAATGGTTTGATAAGTTCTACAGGTTACGTTACCGAAAACGATTTAGACAAGTTAAAGCTCAACATTCGCTCACTTATTGCCTCAAGCAGTGAAAATACGAAAGACCTTCTCGACCTCTGCTTCGACGTAATTTATCATGACAAGATGAAGGCTTTCGGACTTAAAAATCTTATAGCCGCCTTCAACGAATGGCAGGCTTTACAACCTACTGAGACTGAGAACGAGGCAGAATAAACCGACTTCAACTCGTAACTTTCCCGGTTAATTATAGAGAAGAACTCAACGTGCTAAATGTTGGTTCTTCTTTTTTTCGTAAAAACAGTGTAGGACGAATGCTGGGCATTGCTTGCCTTCGTTCTGCAAAGTTGTAGCTTTTATAATAAAGAAATCAACACTTACTCATATCCTATTATTATGCAACTAACAGATTGGCTACCCACGACACGCAAAGAAATGGACCTCCGAGGGTGGGACGTTGCCGATATAATACTCTTTTCGGCCGACGCATACATTGACCACCCTTCATTTGGAGCAGCTGTAATTGGCCGCCTACTTGAAGCTGAGGGTTATCGTGTGTGTATAGTTCCGCAGCCTGACTGGCATGGCGACTATCGCGACTTTCGCAAGTTGGGTCGACCGCGCCTATTCTTTGGTATTGCTCCTGGCTGTATGGACTCTATGGTGAATAAGTACACTGCCAATCGTCGTCTACGATCAGAAGATGCCTACAGTCCTGACGGCAGACATGACATGCGTCCCGAATATCCTACGATCGTTTATAGTCGCATACTAAAGGAACTATACCCTGACGTACCCGTGGTGTTGGGGGGTATAGAGGCTTCGTTACGTCGCGTAACGCATTATGATTATTGGAAAGAGCGCCTCATGCCCTGTATATTGGCCGATAGTGGTGCGGACTTGATCATATATGGTATGGGCGAGCTTCCGTTGGTCGACCTTTGTAAGACAATCGACCAGCACCTCTTGCACGGACGCGAGGAGTCGTTTTGCTCTGCCGAACAATTTAATAGTTTAATGCGTAAGTACCCTGTACGGCAGACGGTCACGCTGCAACAGAAAGAAGATATTTTTGGTGGCATAAAAGAGGATGACATTCAGCTTTACTCACATGAGGACTGCTTAGTAAACAAACGTCATTACGCTGAAAACTTTCGCCATATTGAGGAAGAGAGCAATCGACTACACCCACAACGCATTCTCCAACAATTAGGCAACAAGTATGTCGTAGTCAATCCGCCCTACCCGCCCATGACAACGGAACAGATTGACCGCTCGTTTGATTTTCCTTATACGCGTCTCCCCCACCCTAAGTATAAGAACAAACGCATTCCAGCATACGAAATGATAAAATTCTCGGTCAACATTCACAGAGGTTGCTTTGGTGGCTGCGCTTTCTGTACCATATCGGCTCATCAGGGAAAGTTCATCATGAGCCGCTCAAAGGAGAGTATTCTAAAAGAGGTCAAACAAATCACACAGATGCCTGACTTCCGTGGCTACCTTTCCGACCTCGGTGGGCCGTCAGCCAATATGTATATGATGCGTGGTAAGGACCGCACTCTCTGTGAGCGTTGCAAACGTCCTTCTTGTATAAGCCCTTCTGTCTGCCCCAACTTGAACGCTGATCATCGCCCCTTACTTGACATCTATAAGGCGGTCGATGCGTTACCAGGCATAAAGAAGAGCTTTATAGGCAGTGGCGTGCGTTACGACCTTTTGTTGAATGCTTACAAAGACGCTGCACTGGCTGATGCTGCAAAAGCGTACACGCGTGAACTTATCATAAACCACGTGTCTGGACGATTAAAAGTGGCACCAGAGCATACTTCCGACCGTGTGCTGAAAATTATGCGAAAGCCTTCTTTTCAGCTATTCCACACATTTAAGCGCATTTTCGACAACATCAACCGAGAGGTTGGACTTCGACAACAAATCATACCCTACTTCATCTCGTCACACCCTGGTTGTACGGAAGAGGATATGGCCGAATTGGCTGCTGAAACGCGTGATATGAACTTCCAACTAGAGCAGGTACAAGACTTTACGCCAACACCGATGACGGTTTCGACCGAAACGTGGTATTCTGGTTTTCACCCCTATACGCTCGAGCCTGTCTTTTCTGCTAAGACACCGCAAGAGAAGTTACGCCAACGCATGTTCTTCTTCTGGTACAAACCTGAAGAGCGTCAGCGTATCATTAGCGAACTACGTCGAATGGGACGCACTGACTTAATTAGAAGACTCTACCCCTCTAACGAACAGTTCAACGCAAATCAGCACGATTCAAAGCCTAAATACAAAAAAGCAAATCATCAACGTCCTAAGACTGACAAACCATACAACCGAAATAAAAGGAAATAGGCTCTCTATGGGGTTAGCATTCATTTGTACTATAGTGTAGTCGAAGATATACGCGCCACGAACGCACCTACTTAACGCGTTCGTGGCGCACTTCTGTTCGCTAAATTGCAGTTTGTCTCACATATATCCATACGTTTTCAAAACCTTTGATTTATCTTTCATGTTTCATTTTTTGTTATAAAGTAATTGAATATCAATCATTTCCTTTGCAGAAACATACGACTTTAATGTTTCATTTTTAGTTTCATGTTTCATTTTTTAAAACACTGAGGGAGCGCTTTCACGCTCCCTCAGTGTTTTTGAATCGCTCCCACAGGGGTTTTGAATCGCTCCCACAGTGTTTTTATTTTTCTCCCTCAGTGCTTTTAGTATGAAACATTGAAACTAAAAGTGAAACATAAAAGTCGTATATTTCAGTTTTCAAAAGTGTTGATAATCAATAAGTTGAAACATTAAAATGAAACATGAAGCTTAAAATATGCAAGGTAAAATATACGTAACCACAATGCCTATTTGTGGCGTTCTGAAACATTTTGTAGAGGATATCAAACTGCAATTTGTTGTCGAAAAGTTACACGCCACGAACGCAAGCTAACCTGGGTCGACGCGTCCCAACGTCGGCATTGCCAACTTGAGAACCGATGCCCCAAACAGGCAATGCTTGAAGTATGGATATTCATGTATTTGGTATTAGACAATACTCATGCCAAGCATACACATGTTTCCCTCTCCCCAAGGAGACTAGGGTGAAACCGTTAGGGGGGGGCGTGTATTCTTCGACAGAATGCAGCTTATTTTTACCCTCACGAAATGTTTTAGGACCAAAAAACCTATAACTAAATTTGTAAGGATTACAAATATTTAGTATCTTTGCAAATGGAAAAAGCATGGTATCAAAAGGCAATTTGATGTCTGCTTTTACAGCTGTAAATAGAATAAATCTTATTAATATTCACACATTTTTATGGAAAAAAGCGCATTACAGATTGCACGAGCTGCATACCAGCCTAAATTACCTGCTGGTTTGCGTGGCAATGTGAGCATCAAAGAAGGTGAACCCACTCAGAGCGTGGGCGACCAGGAAGAAATCAAAAAGCTCTTCCCTAATACATACGGTATGCCTCTCGTTGAGTTCATTCCTACTGAAGAAAAGAAGGAATATGCTCCTATGAACATCGGTATTATCCTTTCGGGTGGTCAGGCTCCTGGTGGTCACAACGTAATCTGCGGCCTTTATGACGAACTGAAGAAGCAAAACGCCAAGAATAAGCTTTATGGTTTCTTAATGGGTCCTGGCGGTTTGGTTGACCACAAGTACATTGAACTCACTGACGCTATCATTGACGAATACCGCAATACGGGTGGCTTCGATATGATTGGCTCTGGTCGTACAAAGTTGGAAGAGGTTGACCAATTCGAAAGCGGCTTGAAGATTATTCGTGAATTGGGCATTAAGGCCATCGTTATTATTGGTGGTGATGACTCTAACACGAATGCTTGTGTACTCGCTGAGTATTATGCTGCCAAGAACTATGGCGTACAAGTAATCGGTTGCCCCAAGACAATTGACGGTGACTTGAAGAACGATCAGATTGAAACTTCATTTGGTTTTGATACGGCTTGTAAGACTTACGCTGAAGTGATCGGTAACATTCAACGTGATGCTAACTCTGCTCGCAAGTATTGGCACTTCATTAAGTTGATGGGTCGCTCTGCTAGCCACATTGCTTTGGAATGCGCTCTTCAATGCCAGCCCAACATTTGCATCGTAAGTGAAGAAGTAGAAGAGAAGAATCAGACGCTCGACGACATCGTAACTTACATTGCTGAAATCGTTGCTAAGCGCGCTGCTAATGGTAATAACTTTGGTACGGTACTTATCCCTGAAGGCCTAATTGAGTTTATCCCTGCAATGAAGAAGTTGATTGCCGAACTCAACGACTTGCTCGCTACTCCTGAGGCTGCTTCAGTAACTGCAAATCAGCGTGCTTGGATCCTTTCTAAGCTTAGCAAGGAGAATGCTGCTATCTACGAGAGCTTGCCCGAAGGCGTTGCTAAGCAGTTGACTATGGAACGTGACCCTCACGGCAACGTTCAAGTATCACTTATCGAGACTGAGAAGTTGCTCTCTGAAATGGTAGCTACGAAGCTCGCTGCTTGGAAGAAGGAAGGCAAGTTTGTAGGCAAGTTTGCTGCTCAACACCACTTCTTCGGTTACGAAGGACGTTGCGCTGCCCCTTCTAACTATGATGCGGACTACTGCTATGCTTTGGGTACAAGTGCTGCTCAGTTGGTGGCTAATGGTAAGACGGGTTACATGGCTATCGTTAAGAATACAACTGCTCCTGCTGAGCAATGGATTGCTGGTGGTGTACCCATCACGATGATGATGAACATGGAACGTCGTAATGGTAAGATGAAGCCTGTAATCAAGAAGGCACTCGTTCGCTTAGATGGTGCTCCCTTCAAGAAATTTGCTGAACACCGTGCAGAATGGGCTGAGAATACTTGCTTCGTTTATCCTGGTCCTATCCAGTACTGGGGTCCCACTGAAGTTTGTGATCAATGCACAAAAACGCTTGCATTGGAACAAGGTAAATAATCTTGCTCGTTAAAACGAGAGATTATGTAATATTGTTAGATGCTTACCATTTTTGCTCACAGTGATAAGCATACATATAACAACAAATCATAATGGGTTGAGTGATAGCAGAAGGGGGATACTTTATGTAATTGTTACCCTACCCTATATCACTTAATCCATTTTTTATAAAAACAAAAAATACAACATTGTGTGGTGATAAAAGTGGCGGTTCTATACCACTAACGAAGGGAACTGTCATGGAGCACAGCAAACTATCGCTTAGTACTTGGTTTTACACAGATGAATACTATTTTGATTAACATCCGTTAGTACATTCATCTCACCACACAAAGAAATACAATAAGGCTTGCCATACCTTTAAGATAAAACTTAAACAACAATTTAACATTCAAATGGTCGTACAACGAAAAAGCTCAACTCGTCGTTCAAAAACAAGTCACGACAGTACAAGGCGTAACACAAGACGCTCAAGCTGTCGACGTAAAAGGAGAGGGAGCGTTGTAGACATATATAAGGTAGCTTCTAACTTGCGCGTTTTGGCCATTCGTTTGGGATTGATTTGTGTCATTTCTTTAGTTTGCTATTTTGCTTATATATATGGTGTTGCTCCTTACACTTCAAAGTGGCAAGCATTTTATGGCAATGAAGTTTACCCTGAAGGCTACTCTATTCACGGCATTGATGTTAGTCATCATCAAGGTGAGATTGACTGGCATAAGGTGAAGAATGCCGAGGTAAATGGCGAACCTATCAGTTTTGTTTTTATTAAAGCTACTGAAGGTCAGAACCATATTGATGAAAACTATAATGACAACTTCTACCAAGCACGCGAAAATGGTTTCTTGCGTGGTGCCTATCACTATTTTAAGCCTAATATTAGTGCTGAAAGTCAAGCTAAATTTTTTCTGAAGCAGGTACATTTAGAAGAAGGTGATTTACCTCCCGTACTTGACATTGAAGAGAAAGGTTCGCTCACAGTAGAGCAGCTGCGTAAGGTGTCGCTTAAATGGCTTAAACTGGTTGAAGCGCGCTATGGTGTTCCTCCTATCATCTATACTAATTATAAGTTTAAAAAAGACTATCTCAACACGCCTGACTTTGAGCGTTATCCTTATTGGATCGCGCATTATTATGTTCGTTCGCTTACTTATCAGGGAAAATGGCGTTTTTGGCAACACACAGATTGTGGCAAAATAGATGGTATTAAAGAGAAGGTGGACTTGAACATATATAATGGTTCGATGTACGACTTAAAGCACCTTTGTATTGAAGAAGAAGAGGAATAAATAGATGATAATAAGCGTCTGAAAATACATAAACAAATATTGGTGTCCGATAAAACTCAAAAAGCGCATAGTTGTTAGTCCAACTCCCCCCTAATATTGCAATTCTGCTGCCATGGGTAAATCCAATCATTAGAGATTAACTTTGTGTCCTACAAATTTGTATTTTCTTATATTGCTGCCCAGTAAAATAACTATCTTTGCTCATAGTTATATTTTTATTTAGCTAAAACAAAGATAACCAAAAGGGTTGATACCTCTGAGAAGTGTCAACCCTAATTTATTTGTTTGAAAAAGTTTTACCAGACAGTAATAACTTATTTTATACAATACGGCCTGCACGGGATACTTACAAAAAAGTCGGATAAAACGCGACCAAGTAACGCGTTCTATCCGACATTTTTTTTAAAAGGAAAATACGCAAAGTACTGAATCTAATATTAATAAAATTCAGCACGTTGATTTTTAACGAATGAAGAGCAACTCACGGTACTTAGGCAACGTCCACATCTCGTCTTCGACAATCAATTCAAGTTTGTCAATGTGGTAACGGATAGCGTCAAAGTAAGGAGCTATCTCGTCATGGTAAGCTACTGCAAGAGTGCGAACATCCTCAATTTTATTCACCACCTTGCGTTTCTCAACCATAGCCTCAACGTTTTCGGCTACAAAACTTACGTGCTTATTGATCTTTTCAATAAGATCGACATTGTATGCTGTGAGTTCTTTCACCTTTGCAGGATCAGCAAAGGTTTCTTGGATCTTGTGCACATTGTCAACCAACTCGCTTTGATACTTAGTAGCTACTGGAATGATATGGTTCATACAAATATCGCCAAGCACACGTGCTTCAATCTGTATCTTCTTTTGATATGTTTCCCACTTAATTTCGTTACGTGCCTCAAGTTCGGGCTTGGTCATGACGTTCATGCGTTCAAACATCTTGATAGAGTCCTCGTCAAGATAGCGGTCGAAAATAACAGGACAAGAAGTTTCGCAATCTAAGCCACGACGCGCAGCCTCTTCCTTCCACTCATCACTATAACCATTGCCATCAAAGTGAATTGGCTTACAAGTCTTAATATCCTCACGCAGTACTTCAAGAATAGCAGTGAGCTTAGCTTCGCCTTTCTCCATTAATGCATCAACACGTTCCTTAAATTTGGTGAGCGCCTCTGCAACCGCTGTGTTGAGCACAATCATCGCGCTTGCACAGTTCGCAATAGAACCTACTGCACGGAACTCAAAGCGATTACCCGTAAAGGCGAAAGGAGAAGTACGGTTACGGTCAGTATTGTCGACCATTAACTCCGGAATTTGCGGAATATCAAGTTGTACACCGTGCTTACCTTCAAGTGTGAAGAGTTCGTCCTTGGTAGAGTTCTCTACCTTTTCGAGAAATTCGCTGAGCTGCTTACCCAAGAAACTTGAAATAATAGCGGGGGGAGCTTCGTTGGCGCCCAAACGGTGAGCATTCGTTGCACTCATAATAGAAGCCTTGAGCAGACCATTATGCTTGTAAACGCCCATCAAAGTCTCTACTACAAACACGAGGAAGCGAAGGTTATCTTCAGCCGTTTTACCAGGACCATGGAGCAAAACACCTGTATCAGTTGTAAGACTCCAGTTGTTGTGCTTACCCGAACCATTGATGCCCGCGAAGGGCTTTTCGTGTAACAAACAACGGAAGCCATGCTTGCGAGCAATTTTACGCATTAACGACATAATGAGCATATTGTGGTCAACAGCCAAGTTACACTCCTCAAATATAGGAGCCAACTCAAACTGATTGGGGGCCACCTCGTTATGACGCGTTTTGCAAGGAATACCAAGTTCGAGCGCTTGAATTTCAAGGTCGCGCATAAACTCTTGTACACGTTCGGGGATTGCACCGAAATAGTGGTCATCCATCTGTTGGTTCTTAGCAGAATCGTGTCCCATTAAGGTGCGGCCAGTCAACAGCAAGTCTGGACGTGCTGCATATAGGCCTTCATCTACCAAGAAGTATTCCTGTTCCCAACCCAAATTAGCCGTAACGCGCGTTACATTAGGATCAAAGTAATGACATACAGCAGTAGCAGCCTTGTCAACCGCAGCAAGTGCTTTCTTCAAGGGTGCCTTGTAGTCAAGTGCCTCACCTGTGTAACTTACAAAGATAGTTGGGATCATCAACGTGTCGCCAACGATGAATACAGGTGACGCAGGATCCCAAGCTGAATAACCACGCGCCTCGAAAGTAGAACGAATACCACCATTAGGGAATGATGAGGCATCGGGCTCTTGCTGCACCAACTCCTTACCAGAGAAGTCCTCAACCATACCTCCCTTAAAGTCATGTTCGACAAAAGCATCATGCTTTTCTGCCGTTCCTTCAGTCAAGGGTTGAAACCAGTGAGTGCAGTGTGTAACACCCATCTCCATGGCCCATTGCTTCATACCACGTGCTACATCGTTGGCTACGGACAAAGGAAGTGGAGTTCCCTTTTCAATTACCTCGCGAAGTTGCTGGTAAGTATTCAATGGAAGATACTTAAACATCTTCTCCTGATTGAAAACGTACTTACCAAAATACTCCGACGGACGCTCTGTGGGCGCCTTAACCTCAAGAGGACGTTTCTTAAACGCCTCTTCTACGACTTTAAAACGAAGGTTGCTCATTTTGAGTGTTGTTTTAAAAAGTGATTGGAGTGTAATTTTGCTTCTGTTGCTTTACGCTCCTTATCTAATTAGTTCTTGGTTGTATTTCTATTATTTCTTTAACCACGCTTTTAGGCGGTTCATAGCCTCTTCGCAGTCCTCACGCTTACCAAAAGCTGTTAGGCGAATGTAGCCCTCACCCGCAGGCCCAAAGCCCACACCAGGCGTACTTACTACGTTGATTTGAGTTAATAGTTGCTCAAAGAAGTCCCAGCTGCCTATGCCATTAGGAGTCTTCAACCAAATGTAAGGTGCATTTATGCCACCATACACTTTAAGTCCTACCTCGGTTAATGCCTCGCGCATGATTCGCGCATTTGACATGTAATAGTCTATCGTTTCGCGTACTTCACGCTTACCTTCCTCACTGTAGATAGCCTCAGCAGCACGCTGTACGATATAGGCAGTACCATTAAACTTGGTGCACTGGCGTCGGTTCCAAAGTTGATTGAGTTGTACTTGTTCTCCACTCTTACTTTCAAATACCAAATCTTTAGGAACTACGGTGTAACCACAACGCAGTCCCGTAAAACCAGCCGTTTTTGAATAGGAATGGAACTCTACTGCACAACGCTTAGCACCCTCAATCTCATAAATTGAATGAGGCACACCCTCTTCAGTGATATAGGCTTCATAAGCGGCATCGTACAACAACAAACTTTTATTAGCCAATGCGTATGCTACCCACTTCTCAAGTTCTGAGCGACTCAATGTAGTACCTGTCGGGTTATTAGGATAGCAAAGATATATCATATCGGTGGAATGAGTAGGCAATTGCGGCACAAAATTGTTTGCGGCAGTGCATGGGCAATAGGTTATTTCACTCCACGACCCATTTTCAATCTCACCTGCGCGTCCGCCCATTACATTCGAATCAATATAGACGGGATAAATGGGATCGGTAACGCATATACTATTGTCCTGACCTAAGATGTCGCCAAAATTGCCCGTATCGCTCTTTGCACCGTCATTGATAAAGATTTCGTCCTCATCAATTTCTATACCACGTGGAGCAAAATCGTTTTCAACGATAGCCCTGCGCAAGAACTCATACCCATGCTCTGGGCCATAACCGCGAAAAGTATCGGCACTCGCCATTTCGTCCACGGCTTTATGCAAAGCTTTTATAACCGCAGGAGCCAAAGGACGCGTTACATCGCCAATGCCCAAACGAATAATTTTTGCTTCTGGATGGGCTTTCTTATAAGCAGCCACCTTCTGTGCTATATCAGCAAAAAGGTAGTTTTTTTGTAACTTTAAGAAGTTTTCGTTTATAGTAGTCATTGTGTTGTACTTATTATAAAGAACAACCTCTCCCGCCTCTGCATCTTTTATCATGTAGCGGCTGAGAGAGGCTATTAAACTTTTCAATTCGGAAGGTCTATTATACCGTCAAAAACCTTTGTGGCTGGACCAGTCATCATCACGTGTGAAGTACTCTTATTCCATTCAATATGCAGTGTACCTCCATCCATTACGATATAGCTTGAACGAGTAGCGCGATGAGTCAGCGCAGCAGCAACAGCCGTTGCACAAGCACCCGTACCACAAGCCATAGTAATACCTGACCCACGTTCCCATACGCGCATACGTATACTACCATCAGCACACACTGTGGCAAACTCTATATTGCAACGCTCTGGAAAGATGGAAGCGAACTCTAACGTTGGACCGATAGCTGCTACATCAAACGTCTCGACATCGTCTACAAATATGACAAAGTGGGGATTACCCATTGAAATAAACGTACCCACAAACGATTTTCCTTCTGTACTTACAACTTCTCCCTCCGTCATTTTGCCATCGGGAATAGCCAACTGACTATGTACAGCCAAATACGGAGTATCCATATCGACTGTAACGCTATCTACATGATTTTCCCCGTTTACATGTAATTTCAGTATCTTTATACCCGAAAGAGTTGATAGTTTTACTTCCGTCTTGGTCGTAAGGCCATATTCATATAAGTACTTACCAATACAACGAGAAGCATTACCACACATTCGCGCTTCAGAACCATCATTATTAAATATACGCATCGAAAAGTCTGCATCTTCTGATCCCTTGCCTATCAGCACAAGACCATCACCACCTATGCCTTTGTGGCGGTCGCTCCATAGCTTCGATACCTCCTCTGGATTCGAAATGGGATACTTCAACGTATTGACATATATATAGTCATTACCCGCGCCATGCATCTTCGTAAACTCTATTTTCGCTGCCATAATTGGTTCTTTATTGTTTTATTTGTGTGCAAAGATAAAACATTTTATTATAAACACAATGCAAAAGTATCATTATTCTTTATTTTTTATATGATTAATTTCGTTTTGCCATAAAAAGATGAATAAAGAATAACGTCTGTATTGCAAAACATTATATTAATATCATAAAGTCAGTTTTACAAGATTTAATTTAAAATTCGTAAGTTTGCAACCAATAAACTCCAACAATATGATAGAATTATATCTCGTTCGCCATGGCGAGACAGAAGAGAACGTGGCACAAATCTTACAAGGTCACCTTCCAGGGCACCTCACTGCCTTAGGGCGACAACAAGCGATCCAGTTAGCAGAAAGGTTAAACAAAGAGCACATCACGTTTGATGCGTTACTCTGCAGCGACCTGCAACGCACCATTGACACTGCGACTATTATCAAGAACCACTTAAACCAAAACGTGACAATTACCCCTTGCCCACTTCTACGCGAAAGAGATTGGGGGCATTCTACGGGAACGGCTATTTCGTTAGCACGCAATGAAGGCATTGCTTCTGACGCCGAAAGCATAAACGACATGTATAGACGCGCCTTACAGTTTTTATCTTTTACCAAAGATAAATATGACAACAAAAAAATCCTTGCCGTAGGACACGGACTATTCAACCGAATTATACAAGCAGTACTATTAGGTTGTTCAAAAAAAGAAATTCCTCGTATGCAGAATGCTGAAGTACGCCATTTAATAGTTGATCAATTACCCAACACTTGCTATTGCGAAGAAGAAAGCATTTCGGCTAACTAAAATCATACATCTACACCATCATGAAACAAATCTTATTAATCGTTACCCTTTTACTCATTTCGCTCCCATCATGGGCGCACAACAAAATAAAAGTGGCTTGCGTAGGTAATAGCGTCACTTATGGCTATAATTTACCTAACCGTGAAACGCAGGCATACCCTGTCCAACTCCAACAAATGCTTGGTAAGGACTACGATGTGCGCAACTTTGGTCATAGCGGAGCTACATTACTTTACAAGGGCCACAACCCTTATGTCAAACTCCCTGAATTTAAAGCTGCTATAAAATACAAGGCTGATATTGTTGTCATTCACCTTGGATTAAATGACACCGACCCTCGTAATTGGCCGCACTATGCCGATGAGTTCATACCTAACTATCGCGCGCTCATCGATTCCTTCCGCGTGGCTAATCCTAATAGTAAAATATGGATTTGCTTGATGACGCCTATCTTCCATGATCACCCCCGATTTGATAGTGGAACACGTCTTTGGCACAGCATGATACAACAGCGCATTCAACAAATCGCGCATACCTATAATGTAGGTCTCATAGACCTTTACACACCACTCCACCCTTACCCTAACCTTTTTCCTGACGCACTACACCCAGATGCAGAAGGAGCCAATATCTTAGCCAAGACCGTTTATAGCAACATTACGGGAAATTTTGGCGGTTTAACTCTACCTGCGACCTACGGCAGTGAAATGGTCATTCAACGCCAAAGTCCTATCACCTTTCATGGCAAGGCCAACGTGGGCGAAGAAGTAAACGTTAACTTCCATGGCTTAAAAGCTCAAGCAATCACCAACGATCAGGGCCAATGGAGCGTAACCTTCCCCGCTGAAGAGGCTGGCGGTCCTTACCAACTCTCATTTAAAGCAAAAAGCGACAAACGAACTTTCAATAACGTTTATGTAGGAGAAGTATGGCTTTGTTCAGGGCAGTCAAACATGGAACTTGTTATTCCACGCACCACTACCGCACAAGCCGACCTTGCTGCAGCCGACACCTGCTCACGCCTACACCTATATAATATGCCTTCTATCATTCCGACTTACGCCATTGAATGGGATAGTACTCGACTTGATTCTGTTAATCATCTGCTATACGTTCAGGCAGGAGTATGGGAACGCTCAAATACTAAGGCTGCGCAAAAGTTTTCGTCTATAGCCTTTAATTATGGTCGACTTTTAGCCGATAGCTTAGGCTGCCATGTAGGTATTATATCAAATGCAGTTGGCGGATCTGGGTGTGAGAATTGGATTGATCGCTCGACACTTGAAGAATTCTTCCCCGCTATTTTGCGCAATTGGAAACAAAACGACTTTATTATGCGTTGGATGCGCGACCGAGCTGCTCTTAATACGAAGCATACCCAATCAAAACATCAGCGCCACCCCTACGAGCCTGCTTACCTATTTGAGAGTACTATCCTTCCGCTCGAAAGGTACAACATTCGCGGAGTCCTATGGTATCAAGGGGAATCGAACGCTGAAAACGTTGAAGTGCATGAACGCTTATTCCCATTACTCGAAAAGAGTTGGCGAAAATACTTCAACCAAGCCTCTTTGCCCTTTTATACAGTTCAATTATCATCCATTGCCACACGACCTTCCTGGCCACACTTCCGCGATAGCCAACGACAATTAGCCGAAGCTGACGACAATACGTGGATGACCGTATGTTCCGACCTCGGTGATTCTCTTGATGTACACCCACGACAAAAGTGGCAAGTAGCTTATCGATTGGCACTGTCTGCACTTTGCAATACTTATCATCATAATATCATCGGCTCTGGGCCACGCTACACACACTTTGAAACAAACGGAGCAAATACGACCCTCTACTTTACAGAAGCGCAGAATATGCACCCAGCAAATGGCAATCATATCATTGGCTTCGAAGTTGCAGATGAAGATGGCATCTATTACCCAGCTGAGGCTATAGTCAAAGGTACGACCATAACGCTCCATAGTAACAAAAAGAAAAACGTTAAAGCTGTTCGCTATGGTTGGCAACCCTTTACACATGCCAACCTAATAAATGGAGCAGGCTTGCCAGCCTCAACCTTTCGCGACGAAAAGTTTGAAATAAAGCAACAATAAGAAATGCGCGCGGCAACTTATGAAAGTTGTCGCGCGCATTCCTTATTATATCCTTATATATACGACTTTATTAGAAGTCAATCTCTAGACCTAAGCCAAACACATCGTTTGTACGGTGGAAATTTTCTGAACCACTTGATTTGTAACCGCCTAGACCTGTTTGAATCTTCTGCGCAGCACCAAGTTCTGTTCTAATTTCAGCTAAACGAGTTTGATAAGCTAAACGCTGAGCTTCACTTAAGTTAGGTTGTTGCAAAGCCTGACCTATTTGTTGTGCACCAGCTGTTAACTGTTGTGCCAAAGGATCCAGCATACTTCCAAATGTACCCTTAATATTATAGAAGTCGTCATGTTGACGCTTGTAGTGTTTGTAGATAGTCTTGAAGTAAGCAATATTAAGTGCTACCTTCTTACGCAATTGGAAACGAGCACCTACGCCCACAGAGTTAGAGTTGGTTACAAAACTCATGTCACTTATAAACTGACTATTCTTACCAAGTCCATAGTTAGTTGTTTGCCAACCAGCACTTACCGTCCAACGCTTTGTTACATCTACTTCAGCACCTGCCAACACTTCCCAACCACCATTTGTCAAGTAATTGTGCTTATTATTGTGTTGCGTAGCTTGCTTATCAAAGTAATAGTGGAAACCCGCATTTAGGCGAACATTATCTAACAATGAATAGCGTGCGCCAATAGAGAGTATTGCAGGAATGTCAGCCTTCACTTTCTTACCGTCATCATATTCGCTCAAGCCACTAGTATTAACACCGGCTTGATTCTTCAGACGCAACTTAGTTTTGAACTCATACTTTGCAGCCAAATTCAACTTACCTATTTTCCAGTCAGCACTAATAATAGGAGTAAAGCCCCAACCGTTTTGGTCACAGTTCAATTCTTTATCAGAAACTAATGCTGCGAAGTCTGGCATCTGTTGGCTCTCGAAGAATTTTGTAGCTGGAACAGTCGTCCCTTGTGCCGTATTTAAACTAATGTTGCGCACATAGCCATAATAGTTACACTGTGCGTAAACTACACGACCTCCAATACTTGCATTAAAGTTAGGTGTAATCTTATAACCCACACCAAACTGGCCACCAAAGTAATACTGACGACCTTGCATATGCGTATCCATTGTATATCCTGTCACCGCGCCTGGAGCAATCGCACCTACTAATACAGGTAACATCGCTACTTGACTCTCGAATGAAGGCAAGCCATCACTAAACTTACACTTACCACCACCACCAGTGATGCCAAAGTGAAATGATGCAAACCAACGTTCTCCTACTCGCGCCAAATCGAACGAAGGAATTACAGGGGCTTTTGCTTTACCCTCAAATGTTTTATAACCATCCGTTGCATTCTTCACGCCATTTACTTCTCCCAAGGCAAAAGCGGGAAAGTAAGCCTTATCACTACGAGTCTGATAAGCACTCTGCAGATCAAACCCCAAATGCCAACCTGTACGCATAAATCCTAAACCTGCAGGATTAGCATAAGCACCAGCGATACCAATTGTTGCATCTTGTGCAGGATTGCGCAAGAAACTTACACTCTGATTAGTATTCGTTAAGTAACCACCAGCCTGAGCCACAGAACCAACGCACAAAGCAAGCGCTACAGTTAAAAATGTCTTTCTCATTATTTTCTGTTTTATTGTTCTAAACGGCGGCAAAAGTACGAAGTATTTGCACAACAGCAAAAGAAGTGAGCAATTATTTTACAATACGTTACGATTTGAAAGATTTTTCAACAAATAAATATTACCTTTGTTATCTACTACAAACAAAAGAAGCAGTTATGAGTTTTACATTCAAGCATTTTCACATAAACGACGAACGATGTGCCATGAAGGTGGGGACAGACGGCGTCCTTTTAGGAGCCTGGGCTGAAGTAGCGGACGCAAAGAGCATTCTTGACATTGGTTGTGGTTGTGGGCTCATTTCACTTATGGCCGCACAACGTTCCCCTAAAGGCAATGTTCTTGGCATTGAAATTGATAACGAAGCTACAGTTGATGCTATTAACAATGTAAAGAACTCGCCTTACAGCAATCGCATAACAATAACTTGCACAGACGCATTACAATTTGCTCAAACTGCAACCTCCAAATTTGACTGTATACTAAGCAACCCACCCTACTACGAAGAAGATGTTCTCCCTCCTTCTGTCAGTCGCGCTCAAGCTCGCCATACGGCTGGTGGTGGACTCACCTTTAATGCCCTCTTACGTTGCGTAAGCCTTTTACTTGACTATACAAACAAGAAGGCACGTTTCTGCGTTATACTCCCTACGGTAGCGTCCACGCATTTTATTTGTTCAGCTTCGATTTATGGTCTATCGCTAATACACCGGACAGATATAGTAACACGTCCACAAAAACCTTGTAAAAGAGTGCTACTTTGTTTCTCTCCAACTCCTTCTTCACTCAAGTACAATCAGCTCGTACTTATTGACAAAAATGGTGGACGGTCAGAACAATACCGAACGCTATGCAAAGACTTCTATATCAAGTAAGGCATATCCTTTTCTAATTTCTATAAAACTAATAACGTGTAAAAGCAACAACTTACGCGAGTTCTTGCTTTTACACGTTACATATTATTACTATTCCTTATCCAACAACAATAGTTCATCACGTAATTGAGCCGCAGTTATAAAGTCGAACGATTCTGCAGCCTTTTTCATCGCCTTCTGCAAACGCTCTCTCTTCTGATCTTTCGTTTCTGTCACATTTCTTCCATAATCACTTACAGACGGATCTGCTGCAACTAAAATTTCCTCAGAAGGGACTTGATAGTTCGATTTAATGTTTGAACGACTAGTACTATTCTCCTGCTGCGAAACCTTACGCTTACGCTGCATCTCGACCAATTCATTGTTTTCTATAGGTTTAACGATTGGTTGTGGGGTAAGATGGTGTAACGTATTATAAGCAATTTGCTTCGCACGACGACGATTCGTTTCATCTATAGTCTGCTGCATAGAAGCAGTTATCTCCTTTGCATACATAATAACGCGCCCATTTACATTACGCGCTGCACGTCCTGCAGTTTGTGTTAGTGAACGAGCAGAGCGCAAAAAGCCTTCCTTATCAGCATCAAGGATAGCAACTAAGGCTACCTCTGGTAAATCAAGTCCCTCACGAAGGAGGTTAACACCTATAAGAACATCATATACACCACGACGCAGATCTTCCATTATCTGTACGCGTTCCAATGTGTCAACATCACTATGTATATATGCCGTATTAATGTCATTTTTAAGCAAGTACTCAGTAAGTTCCTCTGCCATTCGCTTAGTAAGCGTTGTAACTAACACACGTTCCTCACGTTCCTTTGCCTTACGAATTTCTTCCATAAGGTCGTCTACAGGATAATCCGTATCGCGCACTTCAATAATAGGATCTAATAATCCCGTAGGACGAATAACCTGATCAACAACAACGCCTTCGCTCTCTGCTAATTCATAATCAGCAGGCGTTGCACTAATATAAATTACTTGCTTCGCCAACTCATGGAACTCTTCAAATTTTAGTGGTCTATTATCCATTGCTGCAGGAAGTCGAAAGCCATAGTTGACAAGTGACTCCTTACGCGAACGGTCACCACCATACATAGCTCGTATTTGTGGTATGGTTACATGACTCTCATCTATAACAATTAAAAAGTCACTTGGGAAGAAATCGAGTAGACAGAAAGGACGCGTGTTGGGTTCACGTCCGTCAAAATAGCGTGAATAGTTCTCTATGCCCGCGCAATGTCCTAATTCGCGTATCATTTCGATATCATATTCTACGCGTTCTTTCAGTCTCTTTGCTTCAAGTGTCTTCCCCATATCTTCGAAGAGCTGCACTTGAGTCATAAGGTCTTCCTGTATCTTGCGTATAGCTATTTCCTGTGTTTCTTTTGATGTAAGAAAAAGATTGGCTGGATATACCTTATATTCCTCATACGTATTAAGCCGAACGCCTGATAAAGCATCGACCTCTTCTATACTATCAATCTCTTCGTCCCAAAAGCACACACGAATGAGGTCATCCGAATAAGCCAAATAAATGTCAACGGTATCGCCTTTAACACGAAAGTTACCCGCCTTGGGTGCAACATCATTACGGGTATACAAACTGCTTACCAACTGATTAAGTAAGCTATTTAATGACAACGTCCGTCCGACCTTTAGATCTATTACATTCTCATAAAAAGCAGCTGGATTACCCATACCATATATACACGAAACAGACGATACGACAACTACATCCTTTCTACCAGAAAGCAAAGCCGAAGTAGCCGCCAAACGAAGTTTGTCAATATCTTCATTTATTGCCAAATCTTTTTCAATGTAAGTATCAGTTGACGCAATATAAGCCTCTGGCTGATAGTAATCATAATACGAAACGTAATATTCTACTGCATTATTGGGAAAGAATCCTTTAAATTCTGTATACAATTGTGCAGCTAACGTCTTATTGTGACTTAATACGAGCGTAGGCTTATTTACATTCTTTATAACATTAGCTATCGTGAACGTTTTGCCTGAACCCGTTACGCCCAAAAGCACTTGAGCAGGAGTGTTAGACAATACCCCTGCCGTCAATTCCTTTATGGCCTCAGGTTGGTCACCAGTAGGCTGATATTTTGATTGTAAATCGAAGTGTTGCATAATCAAACTGCAAAGATAGTGCAAGGCGAGCGCAATAAAAAGGGAAAAGTATTTTTTCTTCACACAGCCAACAATGTTTGCTTGACACAAAGAAGCGGCAACACAAGCACTGTCACATAGCAAAAAGTGCACTTTTGCTTTGTACTGCCGAACCTTTTGTATAATTTTGCACAACATTGAAAGCAAAAAGACTACATAATATTTTACGTTGTATAGTATGCACCATCATCGGGGCATACATATTATTGTTGGCAATACTCAACTTTGGACCAACAGAACGCATACTTACTCAAATTGTTGCTACAGAACTGAGCCAGACACTACACACCAATGTTTCTATAGGTAAAATTGAAATAGGCTTATTTAATCGAATAATAATCAACGACATCTGTATTAAAGACAAACAAGGAAACAAACTTATCAAAGCACAAATTGCAACCGCTAAGATTGAACTACGTTCCTTGTTCAAAGAGCAACTTTCACTACGCACTGTTTCACTCATCGACACCGATATCAATCTATACAAACAACGTGCTGATAGTGCAGCCAACTATCAGTTCTTGCTTGATGCTTTTACTAGTAAAGACACTAAGAAAGAGTCCACACTTAATCTACGCATCAACTCAATCATCTTACGACGAGTAGCAATAAAATATAATGAATGGTATAAGCCCCATCACGCAAATCAGCTAGACCCTTCCCACCTATCTGTCAATCAGCTAAACGCTAATATTAGCCTAAAAAGCATTAAATCTGATAGTCTAAGTCTTCGCATTCGTTCTTTATCATTCAACGAGCAGTCCGGATTGTGCCTCAAAAAACTACGCTTCAAGCTAAATGCAAGTCGAACCACAGCACACATTGAAGACTTTCGCTTTGAAATGCCACACACACGCATATCTCAAAGTGACCTCATTGCGACATACGATATTCGAAAAGGCTTCGACCAATTACTCCCTACCCTACGCATTGGAGCAACAATTGATAATCTACAGATAGGTACTTCCGACATACGTCCACTCTTAAAGTTACCACGCCAATTCGACCAAACACTTCAACTTTCAACTACTCTTTTACTCACTCCCGATAAGTTCCAACTTAATCAACTAACACTTACCAATACGGAACATACCTTGTTGATTAAGGCCAATGCTACATTACAACGTAAAGCGAAACAAATAGAAGCTCTTCATCTTAGCTTAAAACAATTACAAGCAAAGAGTTGCCTTACGCAACTCTTTGCTACCTCATTTATTCCACAAAATCAGCAATTAGTAAATCTCCTACAACGTGTGGGTAATATTGATGCTAGTGGAAATACCTTCTACAATTTCTCACGCAATATAGGTACAGCCTCTGTTTTTCTGCATTCGGAGGTAGGTAGCATTGCGGCCGACGCACAATTACGGGAGCGTATAATCAATGCGAATATTCATCTCTCGCAATTACAGCTTGACCATATACTAAACAACACCAAACTCCCCACACAAATAACTACCGACACTCACATTCAGGCCAATCTCACCCATAAGATGAAGCCTATTATTCTATGCGATGGTAGCATTACTTCTATGCAATATAATAGCCATACAGTTCTCCCAATAAACTATCGGGTGTGCTATTCAAAGGACAACATACTAGCTAACATCAATAGTAGCGATCCTATCGCTAACCTTGAATTAAGTACAAGACTATCCCTCAAAAACAAAAAAATAAATCAGATAAAATTAAGTGCTAATGTACAACGCTTTGACGCAAAAATATTGGGAATTAACAATGCTTTTGCAAAAGCAATTTATAGTGGAAATATTCAAGCCAACCTATCACAACTCTCAACCAATATGCCACATGGCGAAGTAGAACTAAAGCAGTTTAACATTACAGACGGACCACATGGCAACTACAACCTACAACAATTGCAAGCCTCGCTTTACAATTGCTCTAATAACAAACAGCAGTTCAGCATTAATAGCGACTTTATTGACGCTAAAATTACAGGGCAGCTAACTCCTAAAAAAATACAAAACGGCATACAGTGTATCATCAACAAATGCCTACCAGGACTAATGCCTCGCCCCCAACAAATGGCTGCTAAAGATGAAGAGTGGAACATCAACGCCCACTTAAAACAATCAGAAGCATTTGAAAAGCTATTCGGAATAAACGTTTCCGTTCAAGAGGGACTACACGTACAGGGGACGGTTAATGCAGGAAGTGGACGCACCTCTCTCTCTGTCTTTGCCAATCAAATCGATGTTGTTGGACAGAGTTTTACACGTCCCAGCATTTACCTCAGCGGAACAGATAGCCTATACCATTGCCTTATTCAAGCACATAAAAAACTTTCGGGACGAGAATATAGCATTGCAGCCGATCTATCCACTGCTAATGGGAAATTAACCACTCAATTAGCCTGGAATGGGGTCAACGAACGAGACTACAATGGAACGTTTGAGAGCATTACACAATTTTACCCTACTAAGCATGGGGTAAACTTCAACATGCACATACGTCCTACACAATTTGCTTTAGCAGATACAACATGGAATATTGCTTCTGGCCAGCTCTCATACATCAATCGCCACTTAGCTTTCTCAGGAGTAAAACTTAGTCACAACAACCAATCACTACAAATTGATGGTGAAATTGCTCCCAACAAGAACGACTCAATTGTAGCACAACTGCACGACCTCGACATAGACTACATACTTGGTTTGATCAACTTCGATGCCGTTTCATTTGGAGGCAAAGCAACAGGACAAGCTATCTTTACACAAAAAGGGAACACCCCCCAACTGCATGCCCACCTACTCATTCCTGACTTTACATTCAATAATGGATTAATGGGAGCAGCAGACATCAAAGCCAATTGGAATAAAGAAGAAAACCGAATCAACATTGATGCAGACATGAAGTTGCCTAACACCCCCAATTACGACACCAATGTGCAAGGCTACGTTTCATTAGCTGAAAAAGGACTAAATCTTGATATTGCAGCAAACCACACCCGCCTCGATTTCTTAAAGCGTTACATTGACGGCATATTCGGCGACTTTACAGGTAATGCTACAGGCAACGTGTGTCTATATGGTCCCTTTAAGCAATTAGATTTTAAGGGGGAAGTCAAGGCCAACTGCAAAGCGCGTGTCTTAGCTACATGCGTAGACTATGAAGTAAAAGACGGCAACGTCACCATGTCAACAGGTAAATTTGCTTTTAAAAACTTTACGCTCACCGATAAGAAAGGAGGAAAAGGAATAGCAAATGGCGAACTACGCCACACACACCTAAAGAAGTTAAACTACGATTTTGACATTACCGCCGATCACCTTCTTTGCTACGACCAGCCTCAACAACCTAACTTACCCTTTTATAGCACAACCATAGGCAGTGGAAATGTACATCTACAAGGTTGGCCCAATCACTTTGTGGCCAATATAGCACTAACGCCCAATGCTCCTACTCTGTTCGTCTATAACTTAGGCACACAATCTGCACTATCAAAGGACGACCACATGATACGCTTTCATGCCATAAATAACGAACAGCAAACTGCATATAATACTCCTGCCGATCGTTCTTCCGTTGCTGAAGTTGTTGCCTCATCCGACAAGGATGACCCTGGTACTGATATGCTGCTCAACTTTAACATCAACATGACTCCGCAAGCGCAAATTCGCATTATCACTGACGAGCGATCAGACGATGCCATTACCGCTTACGGTCAAGGCGCCCTACGTGCCACATGGCACAACAAAGGAGGTTTCAACCTATATGGACGTTACACGCTTAGTCGCGGTGAATATAATATTAGCATACAAGATATCATACGCAAGAGCCTGACACTACAGCCTGGCAGTTCCATTACATTTGCAGGCGACCCCTTATATGCCGATCTTGCACTAAAAGCACTATACACAGTCAACGGTGTCTCACTTAACGACTTAAACTATGGAGCAGGCTTTTCCAATAAGACAGTGCGCGCTGATTGCATACTTAATATTGGCGGAAAAGCACATTCACCACAAGTAAACTTCGACCTCGACCTACACAACATCTCCGAGGACGAAAAACATATGGTTCGACAACTTATTTCTACCGAGGAAGATATGAGTCGCCAAGCCATGTATCTGTTAGGAATTGGACGTTTTATGACAACAAGTCAAGGCATCAATAACGTAACTTCTACGTCCTCGCAACAGTCATCTGCTGCCATGCGATCTTTTCTTTCTACCACCATTACAGGACAACTTAACTCCGCTATTTCGTCCATGCTTGGCAACCAATCAAAGTGGTCATTTGGTACCAACTTTACGCCAGGAACTGATGGTTGGAATTCTCTCGAAGTAGATGGTTTGCTTCAAGGACGCCTTTTCAACGATCGTCTATTAATCAACGGAAACTTTGGCTATCGCGACAATCCCTACTACACCTCAAACTTTATTGGCGATTTCGACATACGTTATTTGCTAACACCACGCGGTAGCATCAGTTTACGCGCCTATAGCGAAACCAACGACCGATACTTTACAAAATCATCGCTCACCACGCAAGGAGTTGGCATTCTATTACAACGAGAGTTTACACGCATGAGTGATCTATTCCGTCGCAAGTATCGCAAAACAAGCAAAAAGACTAAAAGTGAAAAAGTTGGAATAGTCGAATAAAAAACAATTACAAAAAAATGAAAGTTGGCAAGCATAACGTGCATATATACGTATATACTTGTCAACTTCCTTTTTATTTCAATATGAATTAAATGCTAGACTCTTCAAGCAACTTCAATAAGCTTATTGTTTGCCAATCGCATCAACTTTCTCTCATAAGCGGCACCGCAATTACACACGTTTTCCTAATCGTAGCTGCCAATAGCCCCAACCTATAAAGGCCAATATTGCACCTGCATAGCCAATGTAGCGAATAGAGGCGTGTTCACAAATAGCACCACCAGCAAAGGCGCCACAACCTATACCGAGATTAAAGATACCTGAGAATATTGACATGGCTACAGACGTACTCTCAGCTGATGTGATTAGGATAATATTTGACTGCATCGCTACATTATAGGCCGTCGCTGCCATTCCCCACACTGCACACAAAAGCATTAGCAAGTATACATTTGATGACAGAGGAGTAAGCAACACCAAGCAGAGTGCCATTAAAAGCACCACGGCTGAAATAAAGATGCAGCGATTGCGATTATAGCACATTGAGAAGAACAAACTGCCAACAAATCCTGCTGCCCCAAATACTATCAACGTAGTCGTAATCATACTATTGGGCATCTGAGCCACCTGCGACAAGAAAGGTTCTATATAACTATAACTAACATAATAAGCTGTAGATACAAGCAACGTGAATATATAAAGTCCAACCACCCCTTTGCTACGAAGCAGTTCGGGCAACTTGCGAGGAGAAAAGCCACCACGACTTGGCAACAAAGGAAGTTTAAAGAACGAATATAGAAGCGTTAAAGCTGAAAAAGCACCAATACTTAGAAACGTCATTCGCCAACCAACATGTAGACCTATAATTCTGCCCAAAGGCATACCTAATATCATTGCAACAGAAGACCCTGTCACAACCATGCTCAAAGCCACAGAACGAAATCGATCGGGAACTATACGAACAGCCATAGGCGACACAATCGACCAAAAGATAGCATGTGTACACGCAACACCTACACGCGATAGCACCAACATAGTAAAACTTGTTGATAAGAAAGACGTAACTTGAAATATCGTAAAAAAAGCCAACAGCCCCAACATCAAGCGCTTCATTTCCAGTTTCGACACCATAAGCATCAAAGGAAGTGAGAGCAACATAACGGCCCATGCATAAATAGATATAAGCATACCTACCGACTGCTCCGTCAGTCCAAAGTCATTACGAATATCAGTCAAAAGTCCTATAGGAATAAACTCTGAAGTATTGAAAATAAACGCTGCAAATGTAAGTGACAACAATGATAGTATCTGATCTAGCTTCATTCCAGTATCAGTTGATTGCATAATAGTCTTTTTTATTTCAGACTTTTTGTTTTCTTTGTTTTAATCGAACGATTAGTCACAAATAAAAAGCTGACAAGTAAAAGTGCACACACCTTTACTTGCCAACTTTGTATTCCTAACTTGCACACGAAAGAACTAAATGCTAAGTTCGTCAAGCACTTTAATCAGTTTCTTATCCATTACCTTTCGTTTGCCAATAGCATCGACGAATGGAACGTACACGACTTCATTATTGCGCACGCCTACCATCACATTGCGTTGGCCTTGCACCAAGGCTTCGATCGCACCAACCCCCACTTGTGAAGCCAATATACGGTCACGAGCAGAAGGGCTACCACCACGCTGTAAATGACCAAGAATTGATACACGAACGTCAAAGTTTGGATACTCCTTATTTACGCGTTCTGCATAATACATCGCACCACACTTCGGACTTTCGCTTACAATCACGATACAACTCTTCTTACTCTTGCGAATACCACGTTCCATAAATTCAATCAACTGATCGCTACCCGTAGTATCTTCAGGAATAATCGCAGCCTCAGCACCAGCAGCAATCGCACTATTCTGAGCTAAAAAGCCTGCATCGCGTCCCATTACCTCAACAAAGAAGATGCGCTCATGCGAAGTCGCAGTATCACGTATCTTATCAACGCACTGCGTAATCGTGTTGAGCGTTGTGTCATAGCCTATCGTGCTATCAGTACCATACAAGTCGTTATCAATCGTACCTGGCAGTCCAATGCAAGGGAAGTCATACTCCTCAGCCAATTTCATGGCACCCGTTAACGAGCCATTACCACCAATTACAATCAGTGCGTCAATTGATTCCTTACGAAGCGTTTCATAAGCCATCTTACGACCAGCAGCTGTTTCAAACTCCTTCGAACGTGCTGTGCGCAATATTGTACCGCCCGTTTGAATAATGTTACTTACGTCTTCAGTCGTAAAAGGCTTTACCTCGTCATGAATTAAACCATCATAACCACGATAAATACCTTTAACCTTATAGCCATTGCATATTCCGCTACGAGTCACAGCACGAATGGCAGCATTCATGCCAGGCGCATCACCTCCAGAGGTGAGCACGCCCACACATCTTATTTTACCCATTATATTATAATCTTTGAAATTCTTTTCATAAACATTTTACCCAAACATATACGAACAAAAAGACTATACTTGATTAATCCAAATAACACCTTGGATTATCAGTATCAGCAGCACAAAACCGACACAGAAGCCTGCCAACACCTTTGGCGCTACATGTTTTAGATACCAAGCATAGCTTATATCCTCCATGCGCATCAATAACACACCAGCAATACTACTTGTAAGCAGCATCGAGCCCCCCATTGCCGTCGTATAACTCAACAATGGCCAAAAGTAACCATTCGTTCCTATTAGCTCTGCAAAGTGTACTACATTACTTTGATGAAACACCTCTACTCCACCTAATAGTGTCGGTACGTTACCAAATAGCGCAGCGAAAACTGTACTTAATATACCTATAAAATAAATATTGCCTTCACTCCTTGTCAGCCAATCATAGAGTTGTCGCAACAAGCCCGTTTCAGCTACGGCGCCAAACATCAAGGTCAAGCCTACGAAGTAAAGCAAATTCTGCAAATTAGCATACTGCAGGGCCATTGGCAAACGACGCAATACCATCTTATCACTTCCCAATAATTGGCGATTGCACAACTCATTGACCATCCATAGAAGTGCTAACACACACAAAGCCCCGACAAAAGGTGGCAACAATGTGATGCGATGAAAACTTGGAATAAACCAAAGTCCACCAATACCTACAAAGAGCATCAACAAACGCTGCGAACGTGTTAACAAGGTATCGTCTCCCCTGTATGGAAGTCTGTCTAATGCAAACTCCACGCGAGTAGGTAAATTACGCATTAGCAACAATAACATTGTAACTAATGCCGCACAAATAGGAAGCAAAAGAGTTAGAAAATAAGTAGAAGGAGTCACTAAACCATCATTCCAAAGTTTAAGGCTCGTCATGTCGCCAATCACCGTAATAGCCCCACCGCAATTGGCAGCTAATATAATCACTGCACCATAAATGCGCCTTTGCTTCTCACTTTGCAATAGGGGGTGAATAATTGACAAGAGTAGCACAACCGTAGCCAAATTGTCCAAATTAGCCGAGACGATAAAAGTAAAAAAGGCCAATGTCCACAACAACTTACGCGGACGACGTGTTTTGATCCATTCTGCTAAAAAGTCAAAGCAACCATTATTATGGAGTACCTCAACGATACAAGTAGTAGCCAACAGAAACAATACGATATTGGCACTTTGAACGATGTACTTAAAGAAGAGAGAGGAAGCTATAAATTGCTTAATAGACAAAGAGTTCTGAGCATTCTTTTGGAGAAAGGCTGCATAATCAGTCGCATGTATCGACTGCACAAAGTCCGAACCATAAGCAATATAGATTAACCAACATGTAACGCCAAAAAACATTGCAACAGCAGCTTTGTTAATGTGATTAACTGATTCTGTTGCAATCAACAAAAGGCCGACAAGCATAATTGCTAATAACACTACAGCCATAACGCTATTTTTTAAAAAGTTGGTTCTAACGTTTTTACAGAGCGGTAAACGGGGCTCGAACCCGCGACCCTGAGCTTGGGAAGCTCATGCTCTACCAACTGAGCTACTACCGCATTTTCTGTATGCAAATGTAGTATATTAGTTTGAACCCACCAAATTTTATTTACAAAAATATAAATTCAAATTATGGCGCTGAAGGCGAACGATACAACAAGAGGCACGACACAATTGCCACAAATTAGACACACAAAATACAAGATAAATAGGAAAGGCTTAATAATCAGTTCAACGCTGATTATTAAGCCTTTTTATCTGATTTAATTAAAGTAACAAATTAAATAAGATACTGAGAAGAAATGCTCTCATTCTCCATTACGCGACGAATCGTTTCAGCCAGCATACCGCTTACAGAAAGTTCCTTTACCTTATCACAAGTACCACGATAAGGAATACTATCAGTAAACACCATTTCCTTCAATGCTGAAGCAGCAACACGCTCATCAGCAGGACCAGACATGATGCAGTGGCTTGCAATTGCACGAACGCTATTCGCACCACGCGACATGATTAAATCAGCAGCCTTCGTAATTGTACCAGCTGTATCAACAATATCGTCAACCAATACAACGTCCATGCCTTCTACGTCGCCTATGATCTGCATATCTGCTACTTCATTAGCCTTTTTACGGCTCTTATTGCAAAGCACCATAGGACAGTCAAGATACTTAGCATAAGAAGCGGCACGCTTTGAACCACCTACGTCAGGTGAAGCAATGCAAAGGTTCTTCAAATTCAAGCTCTTAATGTATGGCAACATAACAGTTGAAGCATAGAGGTGATCAACTGGCACGTCAAAGAAGCCCTGCTCTTGATCAGCATGAAGGTCCATCGTCATCAAACGATCGATACCTGCTACGCTCAAAAGGTCAGCAACAAGCTTTGCGCCAATACTTACACGAGGTTTACTCTTGCGGTCTTGGCGTGCCCAACCAAAATAAGGAACTACAGCACAAATGCTACGAGCTGAAGCACGCTTAGCAGCGTCAACCATAAGGAGCAGTTCCATCAAATTGTCTGAATTGGGGAAGGTGCTCTGTACCAGGAATACATCACGACCACGGATACTCTCTTCGTAGCAAACTTCAAATTCGCCGTCAGCAAATTTTGTTACCGTGAGGTTTCCCAGCGGGCAGCTAAGTTCCTCACAAATCTTTTCAGCCAAATATCGAGATGCTGTTCCCGAAAAGACCATAAAAGAGTTGTTGTTCATTGTTTTTGTATATGTGATTGTTATTAAAGGTGTTCAATGATATTACTAAGCATCAGCCTTAGACAACAATTTGACGAATATTCGCCACGCCAAGGCATAACAAGCATTACTCTACCGCCTTGCGTAACTTGCGAAAGTGTTGAATAAGGTCCTTAAAGTCTTGTGTACTGTGAATACTGAAGCGATTCCATATATCGCCCAATATTACAACTCCGCCAAAACCATAATCCTTTAGGCACGACACATTATTTAAGCCTACGCCACCAAAAGCCATAACCTTGCGATCAATCACCTTTCGACGCGCCATATCTCGAAGTTTACTTGGGCTTAAATCCGTTGTGAGTTCACTCGTCGATGTATCAAACAAAGGCGATAGAAATACATAATCACAAGCTTTCTTATGCTGAGTCACTTCCTGCTCTGTACGACACGAACACGATAGGTGTCCCTTATACTTAGGCGGCAACTCTGGGTTACGCTGATTTAAGTGTATGCCCTTTAGGTTATATTCATTCTTTAAATAAAAATGGTCATGCACCACAATGCGCTTACGATAACTTTCATCTATAAGTGTAAGCAAACGTTCTGAATAGACAGGCTCCGTTTCTGGCTTACGCAAATGTAGTATTTCGAGTCCTTCATCAAAGAGAGCATTAATTATTTGATGTTCCTCTACGAAGAAGTACGGAGTGGTCATTAATATCAGTTTCATAATGCAACTTCCAATTTGTGTGCAAAGGTATGCTTTTTAACGCATTTAAGCAAGTAGCTTTTTACTTTTTGTTACAGAGTTATTAAATTTTGTTTTAAAGCTCTCAACAAAGAGTTTGACTTACTCCTCACACAACAATCAAGGGCATTCTAAAAAGGAAACTCCTTTATAGAACACCCTTAACGTTATATTATCTACCACCAAATACTCTTCCCGAGCGTGAGGTTGACCTTGTTGTATTTCCAGTGCCTCGTGTATTAGTAGGAGATACCGAGCCTCGGCTATTACCTACACTACCACCATTTCCCGTCTGACGGTAATTAGTATACCCATCACGGAAACCGCCTGACTGAGTATTATTATATCCCTGTCGATTATTATCTCCTCTTCCACCAAAGTCACCACGCGATGTAGATGGACGACTTCCTTCAAACGGACCTCTATTATTACCTCTATTATTAGGAGTACTGCCATTATTAGACCTAGGACGACCTTCGGGGCGTCCATTGCCTTTATTGGAAACATCGGAACGGAAACCATTATTAGGTTGCAGCGGACGTGGTGAAGGATTTCCGCCTACCCAACCCCGCTTATACTGGTCGCGCATTCCAACCCCATGATTAGGACGCATTGCGAGATACGGACTTGGTGCGTTATGTCCACGACGTGCCCACATACCTCCGCGATAGCTCACATACACTGTTGGTCGATTGAAATAGTAATAGCCATAGCGATAGTGATCAAACATAGGGTAATACCAACGAGCCTCATACCAGCGCAAAGGACGGAAGAAGTAGTCAAGCGTGCGATACAAGTTATATTGCCAATCGAACAATATGCAGCGTAAATCTACATCACGGAAACGCCAATACTCTCCTACGCAATCAGAAGCGGTACGTACACTCATCAAATAGTCCAGATTTATCTGATAAGCACGTTCGCATTGGTCTGGTGTCAAATTTAACTCATAAGCCATCTTATCAGTTAAGAACCATGCTCTATCTCGAGCTTCTTCATAATCCATTGCCTTAGCGCCACAGAGTACACTAAACAACAGCAATAACGTAAAAAATATTCTTTTCATTGCTTAATCTTCGTTGTTAAGTTGATGTTTTCACACCTTTCATTTCATTATTAATGTAATCGGTCAAACACACGAAGCATGCGCACTTATACGAGCAGTTTTCAATATCTATTCGCACCATACCACACGTATCATCTTCGTATGTATATGGCACAAAGATACAAAAAGTCATAGTCACGCCAACCCCTCAAGCCGAAAAAGCATTTTAATTAAAGCATCGTTAACCTATACACTCTATTCTAATTAATAAATTAGCAACTATAATCAATATCTGTCACCACGCACCAACTATATATTGATACGGCAATACGAATTAAGAATAAAGTACAAGAGCGAATGAACCAACCTTACAAGCAGAAACACAATAAAAATTTATACTCAAGTTTTCTCTAAAAACGTGAGTAGATAAGGACCGACAAACTGCAATTTATCTCACATAATATCCATACATTTTCAGAACTTTTGATTTATCTTTCATGTTTCATTTTTTGTTATAAAGTAATTGAATATCAATCATTTCGAAAAATGAAACATACGACTTTAATGTTTCATTTTTAGTTTCATGTTTCATTTTTCAAAACACTGAGGGAGCGCTTTCACGCTCCCTCAGTGTTTTTGAATCGCTCCCACAGGGGTTTTGAATCGCTCCCACAGTGTTTTTGTTTTTCTCCCTCAGTGTTTTTAGTATGAAACATTGAAACTAAAAGTGAAACATAGAAGTTATATATTTCAGCCTTCAGAAGTATTGATAATCAATAAGTTGAAACATAAAAATGAAACATGGAACATAAAATATACAAAGGTAAAATATACGTAACCCCAATGCCTATTTAGGGCGTTCTGAAGCCTCACACCTCACCACTAAACCCATTGCTGCATAAAAGATAAACGAAAAAGCACGCGTTTAGCGCAAAAAGTGTAACTTTGCAGCCTAAAGAATTGACTCAAAAACATTGACCTACAAATATGGCACAACTAAATACGCAGCAAGAGTTTGAGCAAGTAATGCGCGATTGCCGCGACCTATTCCTCAAGAAACTGCACGATTACGGCACAGCGTGGCGCGTTATGCGTCCTGCGACTATGACCGATCAACTCTTCATCAAAGCAGCTCGTATACGATCTCTACAAATGAAGGGGCACTCCGAAGTAGGCGAAGGTATTATACCTGAGTTTGTAGGCATTGTAAACTATAGCATCATTGCCCTTATACAATTAAGTAAGGGGGTGGCTAACGCTGAGGATATTAGCATTGACGAAGCAGCGCAACTTTATGACGCTGAGGCACAAAAGGCACTTCAGCTTATGCTAAAGAAGAACCACGACTACAACGAGGCATGGCGCGACATGCGCGTAAGTTCGTATGCCGACCTCATCTTTATGAAAATATTCCGCACCAAACAGATTGAGGACTTGAAAGGACAGACCTTGGTGAGTGAGGGCATTGCTGCTAACTACATGGACATGATGAACTATGCCGTCTTTGCACTCATTAAGTTAACCATCGAAAAGGAAGAAAACGACGTTGAAGCATAAAGCGATAACATATTCAATCCAAACGTTACACACCTTGTGCCGGTTGCTGCTCAGCCTAACCTTTATATTCTCAGGCTTTGTCAAAGTAGCCGACCCTATGGGCATGACCAATAAGCTACATGCTTATACGGCAGCCATTGGTTGGCATCTAAGCAGCAACTCTCTACTATTAGAGTTTGCGGCAGCGAGTTTAGGTACGATAGAGTTCGTATTAGGCGTTTACCTACTAATCGGAGCTAATCGCCGATTTACAACTCGTGCGGTCACCTTATTTATGTTCGTGTTTACCCTACTTACTATATGGATATACACGAGCAACCCCATAGCAGACTGCGGTTGTTTCGGTGACGCTATCAAGCTAACGAATGGGCAAACGCTCGGCAAGAACATCATTCTCTTGGCAGCAGCGCTCATCGTACAATTCTGTCCTACTCGTCATCGCAGACTCATCACCCAACACAACGCGTGGCTTATATCTATCTACGCATGGGTATACGCCATTACGTTAGCCCTCTACTCCTTCCATTACCTGCCCATAATTGATTTCTCAGCCTACAAGCCTGGGGGCAACATACGAGCAGCCTTAATGGGTGAAGAATGCAAGGACGCTGAAGGGTTAGTCAACTTTTACTTAGCCGATGCCCGAACAGAGGAAGATCGCACACTTGACATCGTAAGCGACTCAAGTTATACCTTCTTACTCACAGTGCCTTCAGTTCGCACAGCCGATGATGGCTGCTGCGACCGCATCAACGATCTCTACGACTACTGCGTTGACCACTCGTACGCCTTTTACATGGCTACAGCATCAACGGGCGAGGACCTTCGCGAATGGATTGACCGCACGGGCGCTGCCTACCCTATTCTCTTAGCTGAAGACACGGAGTTAAGCACTATGGTACGCTCTAATCCTGGTTTGCTATTGCTGCACGACGGCAAGGTAGTCAACAAATGGAGCAACAACAACCTACCCGAATTAACAGATCGTCAAGACAACATCGAAGCGTGGAGCACCAATAATAACGCACACCCCCTTACGACACTCGTCCTATGGTTTGTCATTCCATTAGGCTTTATCATTGTGCTCGACGCGCTATGGATAGGACACAAATTTTACAAACATCATATTTACGTTAAACGTTTTAAACTCAAAAGAATCATGAGAAAGAAAATCGTTGCAGGTAACTGGAAGATGAACAAGAACCTGCAGGAAGGCGTGGCTTTGGCCAAGGAATTAAACGAAGTATTAACTGCCGACAAGCCCAACTGCGGTGTTATCATCTGCACTCCGTTTATCCACCTCGCTTCTGTAGCTGGCGTTATCGACTCAAACATCATTGGTTTGGGTGCTGAAAACTGCGCTGACAAAGTGAGCGGTGCTTACACGGGCGAAGTTTCTGCCGAAATGGTAAAGAGCACTGGTGCCAACTACGTTATCCTTGGCCACAGCGAACGCCGTGCTTACTATCACGAGACTCCCGAAATCTTAAAGGAGAAGGTTAACTTGGCTTTGGCTAACAACCTCGACGTTATCTTCTGCATCGGTGAAGTACTCGAAGACCGCGAAGCTGGTAAGCAGAACGAAATCGTTAAGGCTCAACTTGAAGGTTCACTCTTCGACCTCACTGCAGAACAATTCTCACACATCATCTTGGCTTACGAACCCGTTTGGGCTATCGGTACAGGCAAGACTGCTACTGCTGACCAAGCTGAAGAGATGCACGCTTTCATTCGTCAAACTATCGCTGACAAGTTCGGTGCTGAAGCTGCTGAGAACGTTTCTATTCTCTACGGTGGTAGCTGCAAGCCTTCTAACGCTAAGGAAATTTTCTCTAAGGTTAACGTTGATGGTGGCTTGATTGGTGGTGCTGCTTTGAAGGCTGCTGACTTCAAGGGCATTATCGACGCTTGGAAGGCATAAGACTATCTTCTGACTCTTAAAGAGAAATCAGAAATTGTCTTGAATTCCATTACTTTTAGGTTATAAGGCTAAAGATTTGCTTCAGCCTTATAACCTCTTTAACTCTCCATAAATTTTCTCCTTTTTTATGAAGTTTATTTATACGCTCATTGCTCTCACCCTTTTTGCAGTACAAATCCACGCACAGCAAACTTATACAGAGAAACTACGTCAAAACGAAGCTGGAAAAGGTACGGTGATTATTAATCAATCACCAGAAATAGAACAAGTGGTGAATGGAAAAGTACAACAGAAGTCTGAAACGAAAGGGCGCATCACGGCCCTACCCGCTACTGGTGACAAGCCTGTCACTACAGGTACCTCAACCAATGAAGGCAAAATAAGCCATCACACGACCGCCACTTCACACACTTCAACTTCGCACGCAACAGCGACCAACGCTTCGAAAAAAAGCGAAAAGGCCAGAAACAATACAGCGAACAATGTATCACACGGTGGCAACTCTGCACAATCTCACACCTATATCAATCGTGTTCGTCACAAAGCTCGCGGCTACCGCATTTGCATCTTTACTGGAGGCAACTCGCGTGCTGATAAGCAGAAGGCGATTGAGATGGGCAAAAAATGCCGTGCTAAATTTCCAGAATTGGCTTCTTATCCCAGCTTTGAAGCACCACGTTGGGTCACACACGTTGGCGACTTTAAGACTCGCGAAGATGCCCACAAATATGTCAGCAAAATACGCTGCACACGCATCACTTACGAAGTACGCGTCGTTGCAAGCGAAGTGAACATTCCCTATTAAATTGGAATAGTTTATCTACTCCTTTTCTCCAATCGAATTACGCAATGGAAAATGAAACTAAGTTGCAGCAACTGCAATATCATTATCACGAAATACTAAAGCTATTAGGCGAAGACGCTGAACGCGAAGGACTGCTCAAGACGCCCTTACGCGTAGCGAAAGCCATGCAAACGCTTACGCGCGGCTATGAAATGGACGCTAAGGCTGTGTTAAACTCAGCAAAGTTCAATGAGGCTTACGACCAAATGGTCATTGTAAAGGACATCAAGTTCTACTCTCTCTGCGAACACCACATGCTTCCATTCTATGGTAAAGTGCACGTAGCCTACATTCCCAATGGCTATATCACGGGATTGTCAAAGATTGCGCGCGTTGTCGACATCTTTTCACACCGCTTACAAGTACAAGAACGCTTTACCACACAAATCAAAGATTGCATTAACGAAGCGCTCTCTCCTCTCGGTGTAATGGTTGTGGTAGAGGCCAAACATATGTGTATGCAAATGCGTGGTGTTGAAAAGGATGACTCAACAACCGTCACGTCCGACTTCTGCGGTGCCTTTATGCAAGCTAAGACGCGTGAAGAGTTTTTGCAACTAATTCGAAAATAAATTCTCTCGAAGCACAATATTTAAACTCAATATTCGTTTATAATGATAGAGTATATCAGAGGCATCGTTGATGAAGTCACACCTACACAAGCCGTCATTGAGGCTTCAGGCGTAGGTTATGCTCTTAGCATTTCACTTAACACCTACACCGCTATTCAAAATAAGAAAGAGGCACGCCTCTTCGTCTATGAAGTAATTCGCGAAGACGCTTACCTACTCTTTGGATTTGCTACTCGCATCGAGCGTGACTTATTTGCATTACTACTCAGCGTATCGGGCGTTGGTGGACAAACCGCACGCATGATACTCTCTGCTTTCACCCCCGTTGACTTAGCGAATATCGTTCAAACCGAAGACGCTCGATCATTAAAAAGCGTAAAGGGTATTGGACCCAAAGCAGCGCAGCGCATCATTGTCGAACTGAAGGATAAGATGACAAACTTTATGGGCGCTACAAGTAATGAAGGCGGAACAAGCAGTAATGCGGTTGCTGCTTCACCTTTAGTTGAAGAGGCCGTACAAGCTTTGGCTGTGTTAGGCTTCTCGCCTGTCCCCACACAGAAGGTGGTTATACAGATAGTAAAGGAAGACCCCAATCTGCCCGTCGAAGGTATTATCAAAAAGGCCTTGAAAATGTTGTAGTTTCAAAGGGAAGGGGAAGGTGTTCCGAAAAATCAGCCTTTAAGATACACTCCATAAAGGATAATGATCAGTTCTAAAAATGGGCGTTTGAAGTACCTATTATATATATAGGTATATAGTGGGCGTTTTATTAGCTTACAAAGCAACCGCATTTGTTCCCAACTGGGAGTTTACTGTGCGACCTCAAAGCATGAAGACTTCGCCCCCTTTTTAGTACTGTCCTAATATCAAAACACCTCAATCATAATATTTAACCATTGAGAAGTACGTTTTACCTACTGCTGCTCGCACTAGCCTCGATTGGCATAGGGGTTGGTCAAGCAGCATTTGTGCATTATAACAGAGCAACCTATAACACTGCCACTTCTGCCTCCGTAGCTCCCCACGCTGCGGAGCTTAATGGCATAAATATAGCCGATGAAGATACGCTCATCAAAGTAAAGAAGACGATACCTACCACTCTCGCTGACACTGCGCGTGGCGTTATTGACTTGCGCGACCCAGAGAACATTAAGACGCAAGGTGAATATGACGAGAACTCAGGCGGTTTCTTTTGGGGGACGAAAATGGGCGATGACTATCTTGACACTCCTTTTTCTATGACATGGAAAGAGTATCAAGACATGATGATGAAGCGCTCTATCGCCAACTATTACCGCACAAAGAATGCTGAGGAGTTTAAGGCCAAGGGCAAGGACAAGTTCGACTTTACTGACATGCACTTTGACCTCGGACCGCTAAATAAGGTGTTTGGTCCTGGTGGCGTACGCGTTAAAACACAAGGTTCGGCCGAACTTAAAGTGGGAGCAAACACTCGCTTCACTGACAACCCAAGCCTCTCTGAACGCAACCGCAAGGTGTTTGGTTTCGACTTTGACGAGAAGATTAACCTTAGCCTAAATGGTAAAGTGGGCGACAAGGTAAACATGGACTTTAACTACAACTCTGAGGCTACCTTCGACTTTGATACACAGAATCTTAAGTTACGCTACGAAGGCAAAGAAGATGAAATTATCAAACTCATCGAGGCTGGTAACGTTAGCATGCCCACTAATTCATCATTAGTGCGCGGTGCAACGTCACTCTTTGGTGTGCGAACCGACATGCAATTTGGCAAGCTAAAACTACAGACCGTGGTGGCTCAGAAGAAGTCGTCGTCGTCAAGTGTAAGTTCTAAAGGCGGTGCTCAGTTACAAAGTTTCGAGTTCTCTGCCGATGCTTATGATGAAAATCGTCACTTCTTCCTCTCACACTACTTTCGCGACCATTATGACGAGAATATGCGCCAACTACCCAACATCACTTCGGGCATAACAATTAAGCGCATCGAAGTGTGGGTAACCAATAAGACGGGTGCGACTACCGACACTCGTAATGTATTGGCTTTTACCGACTTAGCGGAACACGACAAGATAGCGAACCCTATGTGGGTAGCAGGTAGCGTAAGCTATCCTGCCAACAATGCGAACTCACTTTATGCCACGTTGAATAGCACGCTAACCGACTCTCGCAACATTTCTACAGCTACGACTACACTCGACGGTGCGGGCTTTGTGGGAGGCGTAGACTACGAGAAGTTGGAGTCAGCCCGCAAGTTGTCAAGTTCTGAATATACGGTCAACTCTGCCTTAGGCTATGTGTCGCTGAAACAATCTTTACAGACCGACCAAGTTTTGGCCGTAGCCTACGAGTATACTTACAAGGGACAAACTTATCAAGTGGGCGAACTCTCGTCTGACCGTAAAGACACGAAAGAAGTGCTCTACGTTAAGACGCTCAAAAATACCGCCTGCACTCCTCAAATGGGCAACTGGGACTTGATGATGAAAAACGTTTACTCATTAGGTGCGACCTCAGTGCAGAAGGATAAGTTTAAACTTGACATAAAACTCCTTTCTGATACTACGGGTGTTTACCTCAGCTACATTCCAGAGCCTGGCCTTAAGAATAAGAAAATACTCTCACTCGTTGGCTTAGACCGTTTAGACAATAATAATAAGATTGGTGCGAACGGCACCTTCGACTTTGTAGAAGGTTACACCATTGATGCCTCAAGCGGCCGTGTATTCTTTCCCCTTGTTGAACCCTTCGGTTCTTCTTTGGCTAAAGCGATTGGCAACGATGAGGTGGCACGCAGATACGTATTCCAAGAACTATATGACTCGACGCGCACTTTTGCGAAACAAATAGCTGAGAAGAATAAGTTCATGATTACTGGTCAATACAAGGCCACACGTAATGACGAAATACAGTTAGGTGCCATGAACGTGCCACGCGGATCGGTAGTAGTTACCGCTGGCGGACAAACGCTTACTGAAGGTTCGGACTATACGGTTGACTATAACTCAGGCATTGTCCATATTCTTAATAAGAGCATTCTCGATGCCGGCACCAACATCAACGTAAGTCTTGAAAGCAACACGGACTATGGCATGCAACGCAAGACCATGTTCGGTATGAACTTTGCCTACGACTTCAGCAAGGACTTCCAAATGGGCGGAACTTTTATGCACCTTGGCGAGAAACCTCTCACCACAAAGGTGGCAATGGGTTCTGAACCTCTTAACAACACGCTTTGGGGCTTGAACCTTTCGTGGAAGAAACAGAGCCAACGCGTTACAGATTGGCTGAACAAGTTGCCCTTTATTCACTGCACTACGCCTTCGAGCATTAACTTTACCGCTGAGTTTGCGCAACTCATTGCGGGTAAGAGTCAAGGAGCACAAGGCAATGCTTCCTACATTGACGACTTTGAGAACTCGAAGAGCGAGATAGACATTTCTAACCCTAAGGAATGGAATTTGTCAAGCGTTCCCTCTATGTTTGAGGAGTCGAAGTTGACCAATGATGTGCGTTATGGCTATAATCGTGCTCTTTTAGCGTGGTATTATATTGACCCTCTCTTCACACGTCGTTCGTCAAGTCTCACACCCAGCCACATCAAGAACGACTTGGCTCAGCTCTCCGACCCTGATGTACGTGAGGTGTACAAAAGCGAACTCTTCCCCAACAAGAGCGTCAACATGCAAGAGTCTAATACGCTAAGCGTACTTAACCTTGCTTTCTACCCCAATGAGCGTGGTCCGTACAACCTCGATACCTCACTCGATTCTAATGGTCACTTACTCAATCCGCGCCAACGCTGGGGCGGCATGATGCGTAAGTTAGAAACATCGGACTTTGAGGCGGCCAACATCGAATACATCGAGTTTTGGATGCTCGACCCCTTTATTAAGGCACGCGATGCGGGTACGACCTTTAATGGCGACCTTTACTTTAACTTGGGCGAAATTAGTGAAGACGTGCTGAAGGACGGTAAGAAGTTTTACGAAAGTGGACTCCCCACTAACGACGACCCTTCGCAATACACGGAGACCATTTGGGGACGCGTTCCCACCCAAAATACCGTGACTTATGCCTTTAATACTTCAAGCGGCTCACGCGCTAAGCAAGATGTGGGTTTTAATGGTTTAAGTTCGGAACAAGAAAAGAGCTATCCGGCTTACGCGGAGTTTTTAAATAGCATTCAGGCTAAAGTACGTCCTGAAGTGTATGACAGCATACTCATCAGTCCGTCAGCGGATAAGTTCCACTATTATCGCGGCTCGGACTACGATAGCGAACGCCGTTCTATCTTAGACCGTTATAAGTACATTAACAATCCGAACGGCAACTCGGTCGATGCGGAAAACTCTCCTGAGCGTTATAGTACGGCCTACAAGACTACGCCCGATGTTGAAGACATCAACCAAGACTTCACGCTCAATGAGTACGAAAAGTACTACCAATACCACGTGCGCATTGACGAGAGCAACATGCAAGTAGGACAAAACTACATTGTCGACAAGCGTGTAGCAAGTCAAAAGACACGCGACGGAAAGACGCGCGAATACACGTGGTACCAATTCCGCATTCCTGTCGATCAGTACGAGAAGCGCGTAGGTGGTATTTCTGATTTCTCTTCAATTCGCTTTATGCGTATGTTTATGACAGGGTTTGAAAAACCTGTTGTACTGCGTTTTGCTACGCTCAACTTAGTGCATGGTGAATGGCGTTCATACGAGCAAGCACTTTACCAAGGCAAGACTCCCGATGTGAGTGGCACATTAGAGGTAAGTGCTGTTAACTTTGAAGAGAACAATGCCAAAGAACCCGTCAACTACATTATGCCTCCTGGCATTAGTCGTGTAGTTGACCCTGGACAAACACAAATACTGCAGAATAACGAGCAGGCACTTTCTCTCACCATTAAGCAGTTAGCCAGCGGTGATGCACGTGCCGTGTACAAGAACACGTCACTCGACCTTCGCCGCTATAAGCATTTGCAAATGTTTGCTCACGCCAACTCTCTTATTGGCGAACAGGCCGTTGAGGACGGACAGACTTCATTGTTTATTCGTTTAGGTTCGGACTACAAGAACAATTTCTACGAATACGAAATTCCTCTGAAGATTACGCCTGCTCAAAGATATGCCGACAACACCAGCAATGCACGTATTGTTTGGCCTAACGACAATATGCTTGACATTGACTTGTCGCTGCTTACTGACACTAAGAACAAGCGCAACAAGCAAAAGGCATTAGGACTAACTTCGTATGCGCAGCTCTACTCCGAATACGACCCCTCACGTCCAGCTAATAAGGTAAGCGTAATGGGTAATCCCTCATTGGGCGAGGTTCGTACTATCATGATTGGTGTGCGCAACAACTCACGCACCGTTCAAAACGTTGAAGTATGGGCCAATGAATTGCGCCTGCAACAGTTTACGAATAAAGGTGGTTGGGCTGCACAGTCACAACTGAACATTCAACTATCTGATCTGGCTACGGTCAACCTTACGGGACATATCGAAACCGAAGGCTTTGGTGGATTGGAAGAGACTGTAAGTCAGCGTCGCGACGACAACCTTTACGAGTATAGCGTGACCACGAGCATTAATGCTGGTAAGTTCTTGCCTGAAAAGGCTAAATTGAACGCACCTATTTATTACTCTTACGCAAAGCAACGCACTTCGCCCCGCTACAATCCGCTCGACACGGACATGGAGTTGAAGGATGCCTTAGATGCTTTGCCCGACAAAGCACAAAAGGACTCTCTCAGAAACATTGCTGAGAATGTTGTGATTAATCGCAACTTCAGCATCTCGGGAGCAAGATTTAACATTTCGACCAAGTCGCACCCTATGCCCTACGACCCCGCTAACTTTACGTTTGGCTATGCTTACTCTTCACGTAACACTACGGGCGAGACGACAGCTTGGGAGAAGAACCAAAATTGGAAGTATAACTTCAACTATAATTGGTCGCCTAACCTAAAGGCATTCGAACCTTTTAAGAAGTCGAAGAAGAAGTCTAAATGGTTTAAAATCATGAAAGACCAAAGCATCAACTTCTTACCACAAAACATTGGTTTCAACTCTGACATTACGCGTTCTTACTACGAGCTACAGGAGCGCGACATGGAAAATCTTGATAACCAATCTCTACCTTTGAGTTGGTCGAGCGACTTCTTGTGGAACCGTTCTTTCCAATTGCGTTGGGACTTGACCAAAAACATTCACGCCAACTTCTCATCTGGCACGAATGCTGAAATCGAACAACCCTATACGGCTGTTAATAAAGACCTTTACCCCGACCGTTATACTGCATGGAAGGACTCCGTCTGGCAAAGTATTAAACACTTAGGTCGCCCTTTGACCTATCAGCAAAACTTTGACTTCTCTTGGAAGTTGCCACTCAACAAGATTCCTCTCTTTGATTGGATTACAACAGATGTTTCCTACAACGCTACGTACAACTGGGCAAGAGGCTCTGAGTTGCAAGACGGCTCTACACTCGGCAATACAATCAGCAACTCTCGAAACATCACGGGTAATGGCCGTCTTAATCTCGAAACTCTCTATAATCACTCCGACTTCCTTAAGAAAGTGAACAAGAAATATTCACAAACTCCTAAGACAAAGACGAAGCAAAACGAGAAGAAGAACTTCCAAAAGGAACTCACGCTGAAGGCAGACACGACACAGACGTTGCTTCACAACCAACGGTCTAAGAATCTACGTGTTACTGCTTTACGCACTGACGGCAGTCGTTACCCTCTGCGTTATAAGGTCGTGGATAATAACAAGATTGAAATCTTGTCAAAAGACACTGCCCGCATAAAGATTACTGTAACGCCTAAAAAGCGTAAGGAAGATCAAGGGTGGTATAAAACGCTACAATTGGGTACGCGCTTCTTAATGATGGTGCGCAACATTAGCGTCAACTATACGAACCGCTTCAACATGAACGTACCGGGATTCTTGCCAAACGTGGGCAATGTGTTTGGACAAGGAAAGTTGGGTGGTCTGCTTTCGCCTGGACTTGACTTTGCTTTTGGTGCTACCGATGAGGGTTACATCAACAAAGCGGCTCAACGCGGTTGGCTCTTAATGGCCGACAGTGTTTCTACGCCTGCCACTTCTGCTCTAACGGAGTCATTACAACTGAGAGCTACACTTGAACCATTCCGCGACGTTAAGATTGACCTCAATGCCTCACGCAACGTCAATCGCAACCGCAGCATTCAGTTCATGTTTGATGGTATGCCTACCACACAAACGGGTTCGTTTACTATGACTACCATATCTATTGGTTCGGCTTTTGAAAAGGCTGGATCACCTGACAAGGGGTACAAGAGTAAAACGTTCAACAAGTTTGTAAGTTCGCTTGAAAGCTATCGCCAACAAATTGAGCAAAAATATGTAGGAGCACCCTACCCCGCCAACTCTACGTTGGCAGGTTCAACGTTCGATCCCGCAAACGGTACGGTTAGCGCTTATTCACCCGAAGTTATGATACCAGCCTTCTTGAATGCCTATACAATGGGCAACACGGGGCTGGACATCTTCCCCGCCATGCTCAAACTTTTGCCCAACTGGAGCATCAGTTATGGTGGTTTAGCTAAATTGCCCAAAATGAAGAAAACGTTCAAGAGCTTTAATCTTAATCACGCCTACAAGAGCGTTTACTCTGTGGGGTCGTACAATACGTATTCAAGCTACATGGAGTACATGAACGGATTTGGCTTTATCAACGACGTTGCATCGGGCAATCCCGTGCCTAGCTGTATGTACGACGTTACAACGGTGAGCATTAACGAAAGTTTCTCACCTCTTATTGGTGTTGACATGACTTTCCAAAACAACTTGACCGCGAAGGTTGAAATGCGTAAGACACGTGTTTTGGCCCTGAGCATGACTTCACAACAGCTGACCGAGACACGCTCTAACGACTTTGTAATTGGCCTTGGCTACAAAATTGCCGACCTCAACCTCTTTGCTCCGAAGAAAACGGTTAAGAGTAAGAAGTCTGGAACTGGCAACAAAGCCACAACCACCAATAGCCGCGGCTTTGCTAACGACTTGAACCTCCGCTTTGACCTCACACTGCGTAATCAGAGTGCTCTTAACCGCGACATTCTTACGCAGTTGACGCAAGCTACAAGTGGTAACAAGGCTGTACAAGTATCGTTCTCGGCAGACTACGCGCTGAGCAAATACCTTACGCTGACGGCTTACTACGACCGTCAGATGAACAAACCGCTTCTTACGTCAAATTCATACCCCGTTACTACACAGGATTTTGGCGTTAGCCTCAAGTTTATTCTGAACCGATAACTACATAGTTGAGAAATTGAAAGTACTTTATATTAATTAGGAAGTACAATTCAGTTTCTCAACTTTTAAACGTTTTAAGGCAAGCATTGCCTTACAGTTTCCCCACCACTCCATAACTACCAACTTTTACAAAATGAAGATTTTCCGATTTTTCCCACACAATAAAACGAACGACAATACGTTATATAAAGATGTAGACGTAACGACTATTCCTGACACCGCATTGCTAATTCAGAAGCGTCCGTTCTTCATACCTGACTTTACAAAGCAATGTATGGCTCAACTTGTGTGTTGCATTCGCATCAACCGATTAGGACGTAGCATTAGCCAGCGCTTTGCACACCGCTATTATAATATGAATGACATTACATTAGGCATTCATTTCATTGCACACGATTTACTTAAACAACTACAACATGAAAACCGCCCTTGGGAACTCGCCATTGGTTTTGACAACGCTGTTGTTGTTGCTGAAAGGAAGTGCGACACGTTGACAGAACAAATGCACGCTGACCTGCAACTTAACGACGTGACCCATTCCTGTCAATTTGAAACAAGACCTTTATTAGAAGTGATTGACAGACAAATAGAACGTATCAGCGAGTTTTACACCATGCGCCAAGGTGACATTTTACTCATGCCATTAAATATGGAAGCGCTACTAGTCAATATCGATGACAACATAAAGCTATCACTTAACGACACACACTTAGTATCGTTCAATATCAAATAAGCTGACTTTTCCCGCTAAAAGTGACAACTTACTATAAGAATATGCGCAAAAGTTTTCATGTTGTCCATACTTTCAAGTATATTTGTACGTTTTTACGTATATAGCGTTTACACAAAATCTAACATTCGAACTACTTTAGCAACGATTCATACATGAGAGCTACCACCTTACTATTGTCTGCGTTAATGACGGCAAGCCTTCAAGCACAAACGTTTTGCAAAACAGAACAGTTCAACTTGGGGCAACTGCTGCCAACAGACTCTGTCAGTTTCAAAATAGAATATCCAGAATACGAAAGATTGTCAAGAAAAACCATTGACGAGCTACGCAAACAGGGATTTGAAGCTGAAGATCAAGTTCAGTTTTACATCAATCGTGGCATCAGTCGTGGCGAGACTATTGTTGACGTTGCCTACACTCCTATTGTGAAACGCAGAGGCGAATGGTTCGCTATCAAACAATACGATTTAAAGCCTATTGTACACAACAAGGGAATAAAAGCTACTTACCTACGGGCTGCTATCAAAGCGACTTTAGCGACTGATAAAGCACAACGATATGCTGATAACTCTGTCTTAGCGGAGGGGAAGTGGGTCAAAATAAAAGTCGATAAAGAAGGTATTTATCAGTTAACGAATGAACAACTAAAGAAGGCAGGGTTTACTGATCCCTCTAAAGTTCGTCTCTATGGTTACGGTGGTAGATTAATTACTGAGAACTTTGCTTTTACAGGGAAGAATGGCTTAATTGACGACTTAAACGAGGTGCCACTTTACCGCCGCGATGGGTCAGTCTTGTTCTATGCTGAAGGCGTGCTAACGTGGAATAGCAACACAAAGTTTACGCGCAACACCTTCTCTAACTATAGCTACTACTTCTTGACCGAAGCTCAAGCAGACGAAACACCTGCCTCATTAGAGACGTTAGCTGCTCCCGTAAGTGAAACCACAGAAGAAGTAACTACTGTTATCGACCATGCGCTCAACGACAACGAAGCCTTTGTTTGGTATGCCGGTGGACGTCGCTTCTACGATAATAATGAGCTACAGAATGGCCACACCTTTAAACTATCACTTCCAGGCAACACGGGGGCTGAATGTCAAATTGCCTACGACGTTACAGCCGCATCTAAAAGTACGTCTACTTTCACCATTGCCAATACGACTGATGGTAAACAAATGGCAAGCGGTTACTTCTCTAAATTAGGAGAAGGAGAAGAAGCACGCGGCTATAACGGTAGTTTTAAACTCGAAACGAATGAAGAGGCGCGATTTGCAATTTTCACACAGGCTAAAGGACGTCTTAACTACCTATACGCCACCTACCAACGCTACTTAACGCCTCAATGTAACAAGGCCTTTACGACTGAGAAGCATGGCAACATTTTACTATGCGTTGAAGGAGCCGATAATAATACGCGCGTGTGGAAGTTGGGCGACGCTCAATCACAAATGGCCGAACTACCAGGCACGCTTTCAGAAAGTACGTATAAAGCACATGTGTTCGACGCTTCTGATCGATATGTAGTCGTTAACGTTGCCGCGAACTACGATTCTCCCACAATTGTCGGTAACGTAGAAAATCAGAATTTACACGCTGACAAGGACATCGACTACGTTATTATAGTACCAGCATCTAACAAACTTACGGCACAAGCAGAACGTTTAGCACAAGCACATCGCGATACGAACGGACTGCGAGTTAAAGTTGTGCGTGCTGACCAATTATATAATGAATTCTCGTCAGGCACCCCTGATGCCTCTGCCTATCGCCGCTACCTCAAAATGCTCTACGATAAAGCGGAGTCAATGGACAATGCTCCTCGCTATCTACTACTCTTCGGTGAATGTAACTACGACAACCGCATGATAAGCGACGAAATGAAGAATAGCTCGCCCGACGACTATCTATTGGCCTACGAACGTAGCGAAGAGGAAAGGAAAACAGGTGAATATAAACTTGGTACGCTCTACGACTATGTTACAGAAGATTACTATGGCATGTTAGACGACAACGAGGGCAACAATATCGTAACTGAAAAACTTGACCTCGGAATAGGACGTTTCTTATGCAGCGATGAAGAGAGTGCTAAATGGCTCGTCGACCAAGCCATTCGTTACGACCGCAACGAAAACACTGGAGCCTGGAAAAACAATATGTGGGCCATAGCCGATGCTGGTAATAACAACTTACACATGCAAGACGCTCAAGGCGTTACCAAGCAACTACAGCAATCTGCTAACGAAGGGTTCATGTTGCGCCGCATCTTCTTAGATGCTTACTCTACTGCAGCAGAGGCCAAAGGTACCACCATACCGCAAGCCACTAATAAGTTGAAGGCCTCAATGAAGCAAGGGGCACTTATCTTCAACTACAACGGACATGGTAACCCTGATCGCTTATCACATTACTTCTTAATTGACAAAAGCGATATGCAGACAAACGTTTGTTCTGCTATGCCCTTGTGGATATTTGCTTCATGCGAAATTACTCCTTACGACAACACCTATTCCGACCTTGGCCGCAACGCTCTATTCAATCGCAATGGTGGAGCCATGGGGGTTATATGTGCTTCACGCTCTGTTTATGCTAACTACAACAGCGCTATCAATAAAGGATTGATAAAGTATCTTTTCAAAAAGGACGATACGGGCAAACGCTACAGCATAGGTGATGCTATGCGTTATGCAAAGGTAGAGTTACTTACTTCTACTTCGAACGGCAATACCATTGGGTCTGACCCCACCATGAACAAGTTGAAATACACTTTTCTCGGCGACCCTGCACTCACTTTGGCATATGCCGAGACGGGTATAGCCATTGATAGCATTGACCACGTTCCATTAGGTGCTAACTCATTTAGCAACATGGCTGTTGGCCGTCCTATCCAATTCTCTGGATACGTCTACAACAATGCAAGCAATCCTTCTCCCGACACAAACTTTAATGGAACTCTTTATGCGACTATCTTCGCACCTTTACAATCCATCACATGCAAAGGTACGGGCAACACTACTGCCAAGAACTTCCAATATACCGACTATACGCAAAACATGTTTGACGGAAAGGTGGAAGTAAAAGATGGCAAATTTACAATAGACGTTATCATACCACGTGGCGCTGAACTTTCGACCAACGCCTCAAAACTATCGCTTTATGCTGTTAACAATGATAACACCAAGGAGTTTAACGGAACGTTTGACCGCTTCTGCTTTGGGCGTAGTGCCAATACGGAAGAGGCTGATACCATAGGCCCTAACGTCTACATGTACCTCAATGCGCCCGACTTTCCCAACGGTGGCTTTGTAGGGGCAGACGCCACGCTTTATGCCACCATTGCTGACTCGTCAGGAATATCAATGATGTCGGGCAACTTAGGCCATGATATGGAACTTTGGTTCGACGGCAATAGAAATGAAGTATATAAAGTAAGTGACTACTTCACCCTATCAGCTGGCAAGTATAACGAAGGGCTGCTCACCTACCCCTTACCCACACTCTCATTAGGAGCACACACTGCTACACTACGAATTTGGGACGTATTCGATAACAATACAACAACAACTCTGTCATTCAACGTTACAGATAAGGAGCAACCCAAATTCGACGTATCAGCCACGACGTTAACGCCTACTGTATCGACACGCTTTATCACGACCTTCACCGAGCGAGCTAATTCTGAATCGACTACTCCTGTGATAACAGAAGTATTCAACGTATCAGGCCTACGCGTATGGCATAATAAGGCAGACATCGCAGCTGGCGTAAGATATGCCTCATTTAATTGGAACTTGACTGATTACGCAGGCAACAAAGTTCCCGCAGGCGTTTATCTTTACCGAAGCAAGGTCGGTGATAAAGAGACTTCAACTAAAAAGATTATTATACGATAAGGATATAAACGAACGATGACACGAAATAACTCCACACTGCTAACAAGCAGTGCCCTCCTACTTTTAGGCCTCGCAACAGTGCAATCAGCAAAGGCTGAAGATGAAGTACGCGACCAATTCAATCCAGTTCGCACAGGTGTTACCTCACTCAGCGTAGCCCCCGATGCGCGTGCTGGAGGTATGGGCGACGTGGGTGCTGCAACCGACCCCGATGTACACTCACAATATTGGAATCCAGCCAAATTTCCCTTCACCATATCACGTGCAGGCATAGCCATCAACTACACCCCATGGTTGCGTAAACTCACAACAGGTATCGCATTGCTCAACGCTGCAGGCTATGTCCGCTTAGGAGACTACCAAGCTCTTAGTGCTTCACTTCGCTACTTCACATTAGGTGAAGTAGAAGGAGGCGAAAACATTACCGTGCGTCCCTACGAAATGAGTTTCGATGCAGCCTACTCACGTATGTTGAGCGAGAAGTTCTCGGCAGCCGTAGGTCTACGCTACATCTACTCTGATATATCTGGCCACTACGACGACAATTCTACCGCAGGATCTGCCTTTGCTGCAGACATTGCGCTTTATTACAACACCTATTTAATGATGGGACAACGCGAGTGTCAGTTAGCATGGGGCTTAAATATCAACAACATTGGTAGCAAAATCTCATACGGCGACGACCGCTCTTACTTCATTCCCACCAACCTACGCTTAGGTCTGAGCTACATGATTCCCCTTAACGAATACAATCGCATAAGCATCTCGGCCGATGCCAACAAACTCCTCGTACCCTCCATGCCCTTGCAAGGATCTGACGAGACTGACGAAGACTACCAAGAACGATTGGACCGCGAATATTACAACAAGTCGTCAATCAGCGGCATCTTTACATCGTTCGGCGACTCCGAGCGCGGCTTTAAAGGTGAAATGGAAGAGATTCAGTGGAGCATCGGTGCAGAATATACTTACAACGACAAGTTCTCTTTGCGCGCTGGTTATCATCATGAAAGCAATATGCAAGGCAACCGAAAGTATGCCACTGTAGGTGCAGGATTTCGCATGAACGTTATGGCCATTGACGCAGGCTATGTCATCGCTACCTCTGCCTCTAACCCTCTCGACCAAACACTCCGCGTTTCGCTCACATTCGACATGGACGGCATTCGCGACCTTTTCGGGAAACGACGCTAATTCCACCCTATCCTAACACTTTCAAAAAGTTCAATCACCTATGAAAATCAGAGTTGGAATGGGGTACGACGTACATCAGTTAGTACCCAATCGCCCCTTATACCTTGGCGGAATAAGAATTGAACATACATTAGGCCTGTTAGGCCACAGTGATGCCGACGTACTCATTCACGCTATATGCGATGCCATGTTAGGAGCTGCCAATATGCGCGATATTGGTTACCACTTCCCCGACACTGCAGCCGACCTCGAAGGCATAGATAGTAAAATATTACTCAAAGAGACTACCCAACTTTTAGCTGACAAAGGATGGCGAGTGGGCAATGTAGATGCCACTGTCTGTGCAGAGAAGCCCAAACTTAACCCTCACATACCAGCTATGAAAGCCATCTTAGCCCCCTTAATGAACATCACAGAGGAGGACGTAAGCATCAAAGCCACTACTACTGAGAAGCTAGGCTTCACAGGTCGACAAGAAGGTATCTCTGCATACGCCGTTGTGTTAATCGAAAAAGATAATTAGGACGAAAGATCTCTATATAAGACTTATGCTCAAAAAAAACTTCTGCAACTTTTGCAGAAGTTTTTTTATTCTTGTAATAATGCTACATCATCACTTGATTAAGCGAGAAGTTGCCCATAATCTTCGAGCGATCTACATGGCCACGAATGCCAGGAATTGACCCCGTAGACGTATACTGCCACATAATATAATCTTTCCCATCGTTCAGTGTGGGCGAGTCACTACGATAACGCGCTATCATAAAATGATAGTCTTTAAACTCTCCCTGCAAGTAACGATTGTAAAAATTGTGATAGGTATACAACAAAGGCTTTTTGCCGTAGAACTCCGTCACTCGTTCTATAAACGAACGCAAGTCAGTAATAAAAGCCTCATCACTCACTGAGCCACGATGTTCAATATCAATAATAGGCACGAGGTCTTGGTCATCGTACTTTACCACTGCCGTCATGTTGTCAAATTGCTTTTTCCAATCAACATTAGGACGATAGAAGTGGTAACTCCCCACACTCAGTCCCACACGACGAGCTTCCTCAAGGTTTCGCTCATAGGTATCATCTACCAAAGAAGCACCTTCGGTCGCCTTTAAATAAACGTAGGATATAGGTGTACCATTCACGACAGCGTCCCAATCTATACGTCCTTGATAATGCGACACGTCAATTCCTTCCTTATATTTAGAGTTAATTCGAGCATTTGACGAACGCATAAATACAGCTGCGGCATGTATCATACGCTTCTCGCCCACAGCCTTACTTGCTAACACGTCAGGTTCAGTAGCAACATACGCTGCCATACCACGACCTTGGTTCTTGTCTTTCTTTCGAGCCATAGCCGTAGCAGGTATCGTGGCCAACACAACGAAAGCCAACGCATACGTACCTATCTTATTTATCTGATTTTTCAAAGTCCATTTTATCTCCATACGCGCAAAATTAAGAAATTATCCCTATATATTCAAAAAAACAGTTTGATTATTAAACTTTTTTCAAAAAAGCATACAATATGACAAGTAAAAATACCTAAGCGAAAAGCACAAGCACGTAAAAATCAAGTATTTCTAAAGTGTCCTAAAAAGAATAATTATTGTCCTTTTCAGTATATTTTACCTACCATTGGTTCTTTGATTATTTGTGTTTTTATAACTTTGCATCGCCACTGTAAAAAAACTCTATAAAGTACAGATGGTAAGGAACATGACCTATTTCATGTGTCAAAAACTAAAAAACAATGTTCAACACAAAAACCTTATTATTGGGGGTATTGTCACTTCTTACATTCATGTTTACAGCATGTAGTAATGAAGATGAAACTGTAGATACCCACGCTACCACGATGCAAGTAGCTTTAACGCCTGAAGAAGTTCTTAACATCACCTACAATGGGATTACATATAAAAATGTACCTATAGCCTACGATTCTAACGGAGATTTGATATTCCTTGACAATGCGTTTTCAAAAATCTATCAGCACGATCTTGCAAACAATCCCCATTGGTCTGTAGCAATGAAAGGCGGAAACGACATTGAGTTCTTTACTGACTTAAACTCCAATTTAAAAGCCAATGGGGTTGAATTAAGTACCGCTACAGAAATAGCATCTTCTAAAAGTTGTTTCCGTTTGTCTCGTTCAACATCTGATAACTACTATGACTACGCGACATTAACGCTATATGATGACAGAGACTACAAAGATAGGCATTTAGATTTCACTTTAAACGATACGTTAATGGCTACAGAAGTTCGAAATTTAAAGAAAAGCCCTTGGAAATTTAACGATAAATGCTCTTCATTAAAAATTGCGAATTTTATTGTCAACGACCCTAAGCAATACATAATTCTCGGGACTTTTGAAGTTCCTTGCTCAGATGTTGATGCAGTATTTATCGGCTATGACGATAGAAAATTTACAGATAGGACAATCACATGTGTTGCTCATGCGGCAGAAAGGAAAGAATGTGCAAGTTTGCCTGGATTTAATGACAAGCTTTCTTCTTTCAAGTTTTTCCTCGCCCAAAAAGGAATGTATGCAAGCTCTTTTTAATTGCTATTGTACATAATCAATTAACAAAGTAGTAATGACTAAAAAAGTTCTATTTACATATTGTTTTTGCTTATTTTGCCTATCATTAGTTTACATAGCTTGTAGCGATGATGATGACGGCTCAGCTATATCACACCCTAGCTATCGAGATGGAGTTTATGAAGGAGAAAAACTTTCTGTTACATTAGATGGCAAAGAAGTGCCTACCATAGAAAAAGTGACACTAACTTCTGAATTTCTAAAAAACAGACCCATCATAGAGCCACACACCAATTCGACGTGGGCAGCAGCAGACCCTACTTATACAACTGTAGTTAAAGTCATAGGATTTCCAACAAAAAGAGAAACTACCACATTTGAGACTATTTCTGATATGGAAGGATTTAGCGGAACAACTACCATAGCCAATATCACCTACGACTACACAGCTACATTCACTGGCCACCCATTAGATTGGCATAAGAATCAAGGATTAATTTTACAGTTTACCACCAAATGATAAATCTGAAAAATTACATGTTAGCATTAGCGGGGAGCATTATGTTCCCCGCTAATGCTACGTTCGCAGCAAGCATTATAGTACAGCCTGATACATTAATTGAAACGCCCCATAGTTTAAAAGAGGCGATTGTTTCAGGTTTTGGCCCAGAGCAAAACTTAAAAACGCCCGAAATGGGACATGTGTCACTAAATGAAAATATGATAAATAGGCAGCCCGTTATGTTTGGCGAGCCTGACATCGTAAAATCATTGCAAGCACTACCTGGTGTATCACAAGGAGTTGAGGGTTTTACAAGTTTGCTCGTTAGAGGAGGCGATAATGATCAAAATTTGTTTTTATACCAAGGGCTACCACTTTATCATGTAAGTCATATCGGAGGTATTTTTTCATCGTTTAATGTAGCCACCATTAATCGCGTCGATTTCTATAAATCGTCCTTTCCTGCAATTTATGGAGGACGCATTTCGAGCATTACTGACATAAAGACAAAGCGACCTGATTTTGAACAATTTCACGGTAGAATAAATATTGGACTTTTAAGTGCCAATGTCTTTTTAACTGCACCTATTGTTAAAAACAAAACGGCATTTAGCGTTGGAGTAAGGCGTTCGTGGATAGATGTCGTTTCTATTCCGACATTGGCCATCATTAATAGTGCAGAAAAGAAAAAAGGCAAAAGACATATTGCGAACTACGCTTTTATGGATTTTAATGCTCGCATTAACCATAAGCTGAATGATAAGATTTCTACCTATCTTATAGGCTACTATGGACATGACAACTTTAAAATTGGACAAAGAGAGTTTGAAGCCAATGACGAGAACTCTGTGGGTGTTAATGGACAACCAAACACAAATAGCTCAAAAGGTACTCACTTTTATGACGAAAACACCAATAAACTATCGTGGGGCAATTGGGGTGTATTAGGTGCACTTGATTGGTTAATAGGAAAAGGACTTTTAACCACATCATTATACTATAGCGACTACTCATCAACCTATAGTCAGAAAAGAGAATACCAATCAGACACTGCCGATCAGTCAACATACGGATTTAATCTGCGTAAAACAGATAATAGCATTCACGATATTGGCATAAAAATAAATTATACTGCCGACTTTTCACACCTATATCAGTTGCACGTGGGAACAGGTTACGTGCTACATGACTATTTACCAGAACAATTACTAAATAAATCAACATCAAAAAATTTTACACTTAATGATGATAATCATTGTTCACGCATAAAGGCAAATGAAGCTTTTATCTATGCCGACAATACGTTTAACTTTACTGATGCAATAGCACTTAATTTAGGACTACGCAGTACAATATACAACATACAAAACCACGAATTTGCTTCAATCGAGCCTAGAACATCAATCAAATATGCCATAAGTGATAACTATAGTATAAAGTTGGGATATGCGCGAATGACTCAATATGTTCAGCAAATTTCAAGTAATTACATTAATCTACCAACCGACTTATGGCAACCCATTACCAAACAATTCGAGCCACTATATAGTAATCAATATGCCATTGGACTCTATGGAGCATTACCCTACGCCATATACTTTTCAGCTGAAGGTTGGTATAAGCAGATGAACAATCTATTAGAGTACCGTGAAGGCATTTCTGTCCTTAACCCACAACTTAATTGGGCTGACAAACTAACCAATGGTAAAGGGTGGAGCTATGGAATTGACCTAAGTTTTACAAAAGAAGTAGGTTCCTTTACGGGCACAATAGGATATGGATTAATGTGGAACTGGCGAAAATTTAGTCAATTAAATCATGGGGTAAAGTTTCCAGCCAAATTTGACAACCGACACAAAATCAATATTAACGCGGCCTATAAATTAAACGAAAAAGTTGAGTTCAATGCAGGTTGGACCTATATGACAGGCAACAGATTGACTTTATCAATGTATAATTACGACATTCCTGGAAGTCAATTTCCTGATGCACCGACAGTAGGCCCTCCAGGTTATGGAAACGAAATTGACGGCATTGACTATTATTCGTCTCGCAACAATGTAAGAATGCCGGCTTATCATCGATTGGACATTGCTATAAACATAAACAAAAAGCTTAAGAAAGGGAGAAAGGCCATTTGGAATGTTAGCTTGTATAATGCATACTGCCACATGAATGCTATAACCATTCAGAAAGACAACGAGAATAATGTCTTTTTTACCTCCAATAAAGATAAATGGCACCGAGCTTTCAAGACATTAAGTTTTATACCCACCATTCCATCTGTATCATATACTTACATCTTCTAAACGACAAGAATATGAGCAAATATTCAAACCTGCTATTCAGCGCTCTACTAGCATTACTTACTACATCGTGCTATCATGAGGTAGATCTTGATGATTTTAAGAACAATGAAGGCAAGAATTTACTTACGCTTAACTCACTTATATGTCCTGATTCTGTAATCGCAGTCTCAGCAACACGCCCCTATTTCTTCTCAGATAAGCACAACGAACGTACATATATAAAGGGGCTCAATATATTACTCTCTATCAACGGACAAGAATGTGAGACTCTTACTTATAATGAATCAAGACATCTTTACCTATCAACAATAAAGCCCAAGCAAGGAGACATTGTCAAAGTAAGTACTGTATTTAATGATAAATTAGTTGAAGCTTACGATACCATTCCCTATCGTGTATCATTACTTGACATCGATGTGAAACGACGTGGGCCACTTGCCATTTATACCGATCGTGATTTTGTTTTCACCTATAGCATTACCTTTGACGACCCTACAAACGAAACTAACTATTACTTCTTACAGTGGAATGAAGTAGACGCACAAAGGGACGTCATGATGGGAGAAAGAGACTTTACACATGAATTGGTGTTTCAAGCACTTGCAAACGATATACATGAAACACTACCTGGGTGGAAGCCCTATTGTGCTTATGGTCTGCCTTTTTCGGATCGTGGTATCAACGGACAACGACACACACTTGTGTTAGAAGAGACAGTACAAGCCGACAGATACAGTGGTGGCTGGCGAAAGCCTGAAATGAAACGTAACTTCAAGCTTTACGCTATTTCAAAACAGTACTACCAATACTTAGTTAGCGTATTGGTTAACCAAACCGACGATCGAGGATTACAAGGAGGAATGATTGACCTTGGCATAGCTGACCCTATTAAGATTTATTCTAACATATCAGGAGGCATTGGCATTTTGGCAGGATACACTATTTCACAAAAGACAATCAATGTCTTTGATAGCGTTGGAGAAATACCAAGACAATAGTATTAATATAGAAAGTGTAAAAGGCTCATCAGACACGTTCTGAATGAGCCTTTTGCTATAATATGGTAATGTCAAATAATAAGAAGAGGAAAAGCTATCGCCTATGAATACTTCGTATTGCAACCATTTTGCGCATATCTCCTATGATTACAAAAGGTATGGGTTCATCTGCTTTTCTTCTGCTATGGTGGTCATTTCGCCATGTCCGGGCAATACTTTTACTTGAGGCGGAAGCGTAAGTACGTTTTGGCGTAAAGAAGCTACAAGTGAAGTTTGATTACCACCAGGAAAGTCACAACGCCCGATAGCATGGCGGAACAAACTATCACCACTAAACAGAACACCCTCTTCTGCACAATAATAACACACACCTCCTGGGGTGTGACCAGGAGTCGCTATTACTTGCAACGTGATACTACCAACTTGCACTTCATCACCTGCACTTAAGTATCGCGCAACAGGGGGCAAGTGCAAAGGATAGTCCACGTGCAAGAAGGCTTTAGTTTGCTCTGCTGCATGTTGATAGGTTTCCTTATCGCCTATTCCAAGTTCCACTCCTACGCCATAAGTATCATATATATATTGTACACCAAATAAATGATCAAAATGAGCGTGCGTATTGAGCAAATGAGTCAGTTTCAAATCATGCTGCGCAATACAATCACTTATAGCCCGTTGCTCCTCAGGATAGAACGCACCGCAGTCAATTATAGCAGTTTCACGTGTATCGTCGTCCCACAACAAATAGCAATTCTCTGCTATCATATTTACCTCAAACCGTGTTATCTGCATAGCAATTAAAGTTGTATGTAAGTTACCTTCTTTGTGTCAAAGAACTCATCTTCAAAATAGTCACTCAAGTTCCACACTACCGAAGTATTCTTAAAAGGAGCCAACTCTGCAGCCAACTCTCCTCCCTTTAGACATATCAAGCCATTGGGCAACGCATTTCGCTGTTCGCGACTGATGTTCTTACGCACCAATTTTACAAGGTCGGCAGCATTCATCACGGCGCGACTCACTACGAAGTCATACTTACCCTTTTCTTCCATCACATTGCGATGCTCTACCTCTACGTTTTTCAAACCGATTGCTTGAGCCACAGCCGCAGCCACTTTTGTCTTTTTGCCAATACTGTCGATTAGCTTAAAGTGGCATTCAGGGAAGAGTATGGCCAAAGGTATGCCTGGGAAGCCTCCCCCCGTACCGATGTCCATAATATTACTTCCCGCACGGAACTGTATCACCTTGGCTATGCCCAAAGAGTGTAATACGTGGTGAGCGTAAAGATTGTCAATATCCTTACGCGATATAACATTAATCTTTGCGTTCCACTCACGATAGAGTGCATCCAGTTGTTCAAACTGTCGCTGCTGAGTTTCAGTCAACTCCTTAAAATATCGAAAGATTACCTTTGCGTCCATTTTTTTAACTTTTTGCTGCAAAGGTAGTAGAAAAATATATAACTTTGCAAACTGAAACATTTGAAACTTACTAGAAAGAACAAAAATGGTGTCAGAGACTAAGTACATTTTTGTGACTGGAGGCGTTGCCTCGTCACTCGGTAAAGGTATCATTGCCGCTTCAATTGGCAAATTGTTACAAGCTCGTGGATTTAACATCACGATTCAAAAGTTCGACCCTTACATCAACATCGACCCCGGTACGCTCAACCCCTATGAACATGGCGAGTGTTACGTGACCGACGATGGGCAAGAGACAGACTTAGACCTCGGACACTACGAACGCTTTACAGGCATTCACACTACACGCTACAATAACTTTACGACAGGACGCATCTACCAAAGCGTTATCGATAAAGAGCGCCGTGGCGACTACCTTGGCAAGACCATTCAGGTTATTCCCCACATCACCGATGAGATAAAGCGCGATATGCTTTATTTAGGCAAAACCAAGAAGTACGACTTCGTTATCACCGAAATCGGTGGCACCGTAGGCGACATCGAAGGCCAACCCTTCCTTGAAGCCATTCGACAGTTAAAATGGGATTTGGGTAAGAACGCTGTATGCATTCACCTTACCTATGTGCCTTACCTCGCTGCCGCAGGCGAATTGAAAACGAAGCCAACGCAACACTCTGTTAAGGAACTCCAGAGCCTTGGTATTCAACCCGACATCTTGGTGTTGCGCGCTGAACACGAATTAGGCGCAGGGCTACGTCGCAAGATAGCCGCTTTCTGTAATGTTTCACCCGAGGCCGTTGTTCAAAGCCTCGATATGCCTACTATCTACGAAGTGCCCCTTCGTATGCAAGAACAAGGACTTGATGCAACGATACTTCGCAAGCTTGACATGCCTGTAGGCGACACTCCAGGGTTAGGACCTTGGCGTTCTTTCCTTGACCGACGCCACAAAGCTACTGAGATTATTAACATCGGCTTGGTAGGCAAGTACGATTTACAAGATGCCTATAAGAGCATACTCGAAGCCCTTTCACAGGCTGGCACTTATAACGACCGTAAAGTAAAGTGTCACTTTATCAACTCTGAGAAGATTACGCCAGAGAATGTCAGCCAAATGTTAGAAGGCATGGACGGCTACGTAATATGCCCAGGATTTGGCCAACGCGGCATCGAAGGTAAAATCATTGCCGCACAATATTGCCGCGAACATAACCGTCCGACATTTGGCATTTGCCTTGGTATGCAAATGATGGTAATCGAATTTGCACGCAACGTATTAGGCTTAACCGATGCCAATTCAGCTGAAATGGACGCTAAGACCGAACACAACGTTATTGACCTCATGGAGGATCAGAAGAACATTACCAATATGGGCGGTACTATGCGTCTTGGAGGTTATGAATGTACCTTACGCAAAGGTAGCCGCGTGCGCGAGATTTATGGTAAAGAAATTATACGTGAGCGCCACCGCCATCGTTATGAGTTCAATAACGACTTCCGCTCACAATACGAAGTTGCTGGTATGGAATGCGTAGGTACCAATCCCGACACCGACTTAGTCGAAATCGTAGAGATTCCTACCCTCTCTTGGTACGTCGGTACGCAATTCCACCCCGAATATTCAAGCACGGTGCTTAAACCGCACCCCTTGTTCCTCGACTTCGTAAAGGCTGCAATTGAAAATAAAAAATAATAATTGGGTGAATGGGTGAAGACAGGAGGTTCACCGCCTCCTATCCCATTACCCGCAAACCCGTTAAAGCAAGACATGGACAAAAACACAATCGTTGGATTAGTGCTAATGGCTGCTGTTATTATAGGCTTTGGTTGGTACAATAGCAACCAAGAAGCACAATTACAGCACGCCTCTCAAACAGAGCAAACTTCTCAAGGTAAGAACAAAGCTACTTCTAATAATGCAGAAGCAGCACAAAAGCCGTTGTCTTTCTCTCAAGCCGATAGTACCGACATCTTCTATGCTGCTACTAAAGGACAAGCACAAGAAGTTGTATTGAAAAACGAGAAAGTAAGCGTTAAGATTAACACAAAAGGTGGTGCTATTAGCGAAGTAAAGCTAAACGAATACAAGAGTTATAAGGACTTTGAAGCGAAAAACGAGAATCCACTTACGCTTTATAATGCCAAGGACGCTGGCCTTAACTTTAAGGTTGACACGAAAGAAGGTACACTTAGCTTTGAAGACTACTACTTCACCCCTATCAATGCCACCGATAGCACTGTCACGATGCGCCTTAATGCTAACAATGGTGCAAGCATCGACATTGAATACCAACTTTTGCCCAACAATTACTTAGTTAATTTCTCAGTAAAGGCAAACGGACTGCAAAAGTACTTCCCTGGAGCTACGCAAACAATTCTCTTAGATTGGCACGACCGCGTAGCACAACAAGAGAAGGGTTTCTACTTCGAGAACATGTATTCAACGCTTACCTACAAAAAGCATGATGATGACACCAAAAAGATGTCAGAAAACGAAACGCAAGAAGAAAGCGTTACGGAAAGCGTTGATTGGATTGCTTTCAAAAACCAATACTTCAGTTCAGTACTGCTTGCAGCAGAACCGCTGAAGAACGTTAACGTCAAGAGCGAGCAGTTAGAAGAAGGCTCTGGTTACTTAAAGAACTATAGTGCCAACATGATTGCAAGCTTCGACACAAAGGGAGCGAAAGCAACAAAGTTTCAATTTTACTTTGGCCCTAACAACTATCGTTTGCTGCAATCAATGGACGATTACAAGATCTCAGCACACGACAACGACCTTCAAGGACTCGTTTACTTAGGTTGGCCAATTGTAAAGTGGATTAACCGCTTCTTTACGCTTTACATCTTCGATTTCTTCACACGCCTTGGTTTGCCAATGGGTATTGTGCTTTTGCTCATTACGCTATTACTTCGTGCGATTGTCTACGTGCCTACACGCAAGAGCTTCCTGAGCAGTGCTAAAATGCGCGTACTGAAGCCTAAAGTGGATGAAATCGCAGCAAAGTACCCCAAGCAAGAAGACGCCATGAAGCGTCAACAAGAGACCATGACGCTCTACTCACAATACGGTGTCAGTCCTATGGGCGGTTGCTTGCCTATGATTATTCAAATGCCTATTTGGATTGCCATGTTCAACTTCGTGCCCAACGCTATTGAGTTGCGCCAACAAAGTTTCTTATGGGCCGATGACTTGTCTACCTACGACTCGCTCATCTCATGGAACACCAACATTTGGGGCTTAGGCAATCACCTCAGTCTATTCTGTCTCTTATTCTGCGCGACGAACTTGCTCTATAGCTTTATGACCATGCGTCAACAGCGCGAGACAATGTCGGGCGAACAAGCACAACAGATGAAGATGATGCAATGGATGATGATGCTCATGCCACTCTTCTTCTTCTTCATGTTTAACAAATACTCAGCTGGTCTTAACTACTATTACTTCATCTCATTGCTTTTCAGCGCATTGACCATGTGGTACTTACGCAAGACTACAGACGACAAGAAACTTCTTGCTAAACTTGAAGCCAACTATCAAGCAAACAAAAACAATCCCAACAAAAAACCAAGCGGATTGGCTGCTCGCTTAGAAGCTTTGCAAAAGCAACAAGAAGAAATGATGAAGCGTCAGCAAGAAATCCAGCAACGCAGACAACAGAAATAATTAAAATCATCTTTTATTATTAAGAAGCTAAAAGCTATTCCTCTTATGGTTTTGGCTTTTAGCTTCTTTTTTTATAGACCTACATTCTTTTACTCCCCGCTTTTCCTATTCCAACATGAATTTAATCCGAACAATGCTTACAGCCTCTATGATTGCCACAAGCACTGCCATTATCACACCCGCTATGGCACAAGATTTTATAGGCAAGCAACAGCCAGTCTTACAATCAGACCGCATGACCCCTGAAGCACTTTGGGCTATGGGTCGCATCGGTGGCTTCAAAGTATCTCCTAACGGCAAGCAAGCCGTATACGCGGTAACTTATTACAGTGTTAAACAAAATAAGAGTCACTCAGTACTTTACACACTCGATCTCAACTCACACAAGTCTACACAACTCACGACAAGCACCCATAGCGAAATGGGAGCCACCTACGTTAATGGTGGAAAAGAGATTGTTTACCTCTCTTCCGAATCGGGCAGCAGTCAACTTTGGAAGATGAACGCTGACGGCACATCACGTCAGCAAATTAGCCACACACAGAGCGACGTGGCTGACTTTCTATTCTCGCCCGACGAAAAGAAGGTTATTCTCATCATGGAGGTAGACCAAAACCATAGCATTCAAAAGAACGATGCCGACTTACCTTTAGCCACGGGTATGGTGATAAATGACCTCATGTATAAACATTGGGATACATACGTCACCTCTGCGCCCCACCCTTTTATTGCTGATTTTGACGGCTCTACCATAACAAATGCACAAGACATACTGAAAGGCGAACCCTACGAATGTCCCATGATGCCCTTCGGAGGCATAGAACAATTAGCATGGAGTCCTGATTCGAAATCCATTGCCTACACTTGTCGCAAGAAGGTGGGCAAAGATTATGCTATTAGCACCGATAGTGACATATTCCTTTACGACACAACAACTGGTAGCACTACCAACCTTTGCAAACCTGCAAACTATAGTGCACCAGCAATCGAGGCGGATCGTTCGTTAAAAGGCCAAGCAGTTAATCACCCCCGTACAGACTGCAACATGGGCTACGACCAAAATCCACAATTCTCACCTGACGGACGCTACATTGCTTGGAGCAGTATGGAACGCGACGGCTACGAAAGCGACCGTACTCGCTTATGCGTACTTGACTTGCGTAGTAAGAAGAAAATCTACGTTACCGAAAAGTTCGAAAGCGGCGTGAATGAGTTCTGTTGGAGCAAAGATAGCAAGACGCTCTACTTCACTGGCGTATGGCACGGCAAGACCAATATTTATCAAACCAATCTGAAAGGTGAACACAAAGCGCTCACTGACGACGTAGCCGACTACTCTCTACTCGGTCTTTCACCCGACGGCAAGAGTCTATACTGCAAACGTCAGAGCATGAGCAGCGCAGACGAAGTATTTGTACTTCCTATAAAGAAAGAGGCCAAAGTTCAACAGCTTACAGAAGAGAACAAATACTTTTACGACAACCTTACATTTGGCAAGGTTGAAGAACATTGGGTAAAAACCGTTGACGGCAAAGAAGAACTATGCTGGGTTATCTACCCTCCCCACTTCGATCCCAATAAGAAGTACCCCACCCTGCTCTTCTGCGAAGGTGGTCCACAATCACCCGTTAGCCAATTTTGGAGCTTCCGTTGGAACATGCAAATCATGGCAGCCAACGACTACATCGTCATAGCCCCCAACCGTCGCGGTTTACCAGGCTTTGGCATGGAATGGTTGGAAGAGATTTCGGGCGATTACTCAGGACTCTGCATGCAAGACTACTTAAGTGCAATTGACGACATTGCCAAAGAGCCCTATGTTGATAAAGACCACTTAGGTGCTGTAGGCGCAAGTTTCGGTGGCTATAGCGTCTATTGGTTAGCTGGCAATCACAACAAACGCTTTAAAGCATTCATCGCTCACGACGGCATTTACAACACGCAACAACAGTATGTTGAAACGGAAGAAATGTGGTTCCCCAACTGGGACATGGGTAGCGCACCTTGGAAGAAAGCAGCTGACGGACAAGTACAAAAGGTGTTTACTACCTCACCCCACCTTTACGTTGATAAATGGGACACTCCCATTCTGTGCATTCATGGTCAAAAAGACTTCCGCATAGAATACACGCACGCAGAGTCTGCCTTCAACACGGCACGTATGCGTGGCATTGATGCTCAACTGCTTTTATTCCCCGATGAAAATCACTGGGTACTAAAGCCACAAAACGGCATATTATGGCAGCGCACCTTCTTCCGCTGGTTAGACAAATATTTAAAATAATACATACACTTTATGAAAGAAATGATTCAACAAAAGCTGAGCGACTCTAAATCTGCTCGCTGGACAGCCCTCGTCATTGTCAGCGTTACAATGATGTTCGGCTACTTCTTTACCGACGTGATGTCACCGCTCGAACCCCTCCTTACAGCCGCCAAAGCTGACGGCGGACTCGGTTTGGGTTGGACGAGTGACGAATATGGCTTCTTCTCTGGAGCATACGGCTACTTCAATGTATTCTTGCTGCTGCTTTTCTTTGGCGGCATCATACTCGACAAGTTTGGTATTCGCTTTACGGGTATTATGTCTACCATTTTGATGTTCGGTGGTGCATTGATTAAATGGTACGCTGTTAGTCACGACTTTGACGGAACTATCGCTGTACCTTTCTTTGGTAGTTATCACACACAAGTCGTTTTTGCCGCTACAGGATTTGCCGTTTATGGTGTAGGCTGCGAGATAGCAGGTATCACCGTAAGTAAGGTAATCGTAAAATGGTTTACAGGTCACGAACTTGCACTGGCTATGGGTTTACAAGTAGCCTTAGCACGTATTGGTACAGCAGGAGCTTTGGCCTTAGCATTGCCTTTTGCCAAGGCTATGGGAGGCGTATCCGCCTCAGTAGGCCTCGGTGCTGCCATGCTTTGTGCTGGCATGATTGCCTTCATCGTATATTGCATTATGGATAAGAAAGAGGACGCTTCAGCTGCTGCTGTACAATCAGAACCTGAAGAAGGATTTAAGTTCTCCGACCTCGGCACACTCTTCTGCAACCGCGGCTTCTGGTATGTTGCTGTCCTCTGCCTCATGTTTTACGCTGGTGTATTCCCCTTCCTTAAGTTTGCCACCAAACTAATGGTAATGAAATACAACGTGCCTGAAGCTACTGCAGGACTCATCCCAGCCATGCTTCCTTTTGGTACAATTTTCCTTACGCCCCTCTTTGGTAGCATTTACGACAAATATGGCAAGGGCGCGACGCTTATGTTAATCGGTAGTACTCTGCTCACGTTGGTACATATCACCTTTGCTCTACCGCTCAACTCATGGGTATTGGCCATTATCGTAATGATCGTATTGGGCATCGCTTTCGGTCTTGTGCCTTCAGCTATGTGGCCTTCTGTGCCTAAAATCATTCCTATGAAGCTCTTAGGTACGGCCTACGCACTTATCTTCTACATTCAGAATATCGGTTTGGCCCTTGTCCCCGTATGGATAGGTAAAGTCAACCAAGCTAATACAATGGCCGACGGTAAGACCATTGACTACACACAATCAATGACAATCTTTGCTTGCTTCGGTGCAATCGCTATCGTTATTTCATTGCTCCTCATCATGGAGGACAAACGTAAGGGATACGGCCTACAAAAGCCTAACATAAAGAAGTAATAGAAAAGTCACCATAAACCCGTGAACGCTGCTATTAATAAAAAGATAGCAGCGTTCTTTTTTTATCGTTATATCTTGCCTCGAAAGGCATTTTTTAGGCTAACAAAACTAATATTTTTACAATAAGAAGACATAAAAGCATTGTAAATCAAAAGAAAGTTGTACTTTTGCACCGCCGTTACGAGATAGCGGCATAATTCAAACCTATTAAAACAAACAAAACAAATGGCAACAAGAATCCGTTTGCAACGTCATGGCCGTAAGAGCTATGCATTCTACAGCATCGTAATTGCTGACGTAAGAGCACCACGTGATGGTAAGTTTACTGAAAAGATTGGTACCTACAACCCTAACACCAATCCTGCTACAGTAGATTTGAATTTTGAACGCGCCCTTTATTGGGTAGAGAATGGTGCTCAGCCTACTGACACTGTTCGCAACATCCTTTCTAACGAAGGCGTTATGCTTATGAAGCACCTCAATGGTGGTGTTCGTAAGGGTGCTTTCGACGAGGCTGCTGCACAAGCTAAGTTCGAAGCTTGGAAGCAAGCTAAGGACGCTAAGGCTACTGCTGCTGCTGACAAGAAGGCTGCTGACAAGAAGGCCGCTGCTGAAGCTCGTCTTGAAGCTGAAAAGAAGGTAAACGAAAAGATTGCTGAAAAGGTAGCTGAGAAGAAGGCCGCTGCTGCTGCCGCTGCCGCAGAAGCAGAAGCCGCTGCTAACGCTGAAGCTACTGAAGAGGCTGCTGAAGCTCCCGCTGAAGCATAATCTTGAAGCTTACACTTCACACTTAAAATGATTTAAGACCAAACATCGTACAAGATGTTTGGTCTTTTTTTGGCTCCGTAAAGAACTATATAGGTCTGATTGTTTCTTATGACAAGTATAAACTGCAATTTGTCGAACAGTTACGTTACAAAACCATAAATAAGGACAAAACAAAGGCTACCTATCTTACTATTAAAGAGGAAAGCGGTCAAATTAAATCGTTACCAACGAATAGTCAATCGTTTAAACACAAATAGTTAACGTCCACTGGTCAGTGTACGTGTTTCCACTGGCCTGTGGAAACACGTATACTGCCCAGTAGAAACACGTACACTGGCCAGTGGACGCTAACTAATGCACGTTAAGCAGGGCCGACGCATTACTTTTCTCTTTCATAATCAGTGATATTCCATAGAAAAG
>ERZ791902.51-NODE-51-length-107001-cov-12.464908_pt1 | contig 107001 bp, 101 predicted proteins | sample MGYA00510149_ERZ791902 | MGnify/ENA primary metagenome ERZ791902 (study PRJEB30046, sample SAMN00792060) | human gut metagenome | study: EMG produced TPA metagenomics assembly of the A metagenome-wide association study of gut microbiota in type 2...
TCTATGCATCTTAATTTTCAAAAAGTGTGCAACTTCTTATTGCAATTTAGAAAAATTATTTTTTATTAATATAAGTTATTGACAGATGCTGGGAATGAGTTATAATGTAAACGATATAATAGTGCTTTATAAAAGGTCAAGGGAGCGCTGTTAAAATTTCATATTGGAGGAGATGATATTGTGAGCAAGCATTTATCAACTTCCGTGAGGGTGCCTATTGAAGCGGATAATCCCAGTATTGTCCGTAATGAGTCATTGTGCATCAAATGCGGTCAGTGCAGTAATGTCTGCACAAGTCCTGTTGGTGTGTTGGGAACCTATGCGCTGGAGCAGACCGGAGACAGAGCTATCTGTATTCACTGCGGTCAGTGTGCTAATGTCTGCCCTGTTGGCAGCATCACCGAGGTATATGAATATCCAAAGGTTAAGGCTGCCGTGCAGGATAAGGACAAAATCGTCATTGTCAGTACGTCACCTTCTGTACGCGTGGCTTTGGGCGAGGAATTCGGCCTGCCTAAGGGGGCGTTCGTGCAGGGGAAGATGGTTGCGCTTTTGCGTGCTCTGGGCGTTGATTATGTGCTGGATACGAACTTTGCGGCTGATTTAACAATTGTTGAGGAAGCAAGCGAGCTTCTTGCCCGTATTAAAGGTGAAACTGACAAGCCGCTGCCGCAGTTTACAAGCTGCTGTCCGGCGTGGGTGAAGTTTGCAGAAACCTATTACCCTGAGCTCCTGCCGCATGTTTCTACAGCTAAAAGTCCGATAGGGATGCAGGGACCGACGATTAAAACCTATTTCGCACAGAAAATGGGCATTGATCCGAGGAAGATTGTTAATGTCGCCTTAACTCCCTGCACGGCGAAAAAATTTGAGATTCGCCGTGAGGAAATGAACGCTGCCGGGCAGAAGCTGGGTATAGCTGAATTGCGGGATATGGATAATGTCATCACGACGAGGGAACTGGCACTGTGGGCGAAGGAAGCAGGCATTGATTTTACCAGCCTGGAGGACAGCGATTTTGATAAATTTATGGGCGAGGCCTCTGGTGCAGGTGTTATTTTTGGCAATACAGGCGGCGTGATGGAGGCAGCTCTCAGGACTGCTTATGCTTATCTTACGGGTGAGCAGCCACCTAAGGAAATACTCAAGCTCGAGCCAGTGCGTGGTTATGATGGATTGCGTGAGGCCAGCGTGGAGATAGCAGGCAGGGGTATCAATGTAGCAGTGGTTCACGGAACGGAAAATGTCCGAAAGCTCATAGCTGGTGGCATTGAAAAATATCATTTTATAGAGGTTATGACCTGTCCTGGCGGCTGTATTGGCGGCGGCGGGCAGCCGAAGGATTTTGCTTATGATGCTGACGCAGCACGCAAGGCACGTATCGAGGGTCTTTATGAGCGGGACGCAGAGATGGAGTTGCATCTGTCTCACGAAAATAAAGAAATTCAGCAGCTTTACCAGGAGTTTTATGATACGCCCTTGAGCGACATGGCTGAAGCAATGCTGCATACTGCTTATCAGGATCGCAGCGCAGATTTAACAAAAGGAGCGAAAAAGAAAATGATGAAGTGGAAATGTTTAATTTGTGGTTATATCTATGAAGGCGAGGAGCTGCCAGCTGATTTTGTCTGCCCAATCTGTAAGCAGGGTGCAGATAAGTTTGTAAAAATCGAGGATACTCCTGGCGACAAGGCAAAGAATCCTTATGCTGGCACAAAGTCGGAGAAGAATCTGTTAGAGGCCTTTGCTGGCGAGTCTATGGCTCGTAATAAGTATACTTATTTTGCTAAAGTAGCGCAGGAAGCAGGCTTTGAGCAGATTGCTGCTTTGTTCTTGCAGACAGCAGAGAACGAAAAGGAGCATGCACAGCTATGGTTTAAGGCTTTGGGCGAGCTTGGCGATACTGCGGCAAATCTGCTGCACGCTGCTGAGGGAGAGAACCACGAATGGACGGATATGTATGTGCGTATGGCCCAAGAGGCAGATGCCGAAGGCTTCCATGAGCTGGCAGAGCAGTTCCGTGGCGTAGCAGCTATTGAGAAGCGTCATGAGGAGCGTTATCGTGCGTTGCTGCACAACGTAGAGGCACAGCAGGTATTTGCTAAGAGCGAGGTAAGAATTTGGGAGTGTCGCAGGTGCGGACATATCGTTGTAGGTACGAAGGCTCCGGAGGTTTGCCCGATTTGTAAAAACCCGCAGGCTTATTTTGAAATTCATACGATAAATTATTAAGAGCGGATGTTAGCTCTGTTTCTTCTGAGCTGCCGGAATCTCCCCTGATGCTTGCTATGAAGCTGGCGTCAGGGGATTTTTAGGTTCTATAATAAGTGTTGGGGTGTTGACCTAAATTGTGTCAATACTTCCAGCACTTGTTTTTTAGACAAAAAAATAAAGCATAAAATGCTGGAATTGTAGTAAAATATTATCGACCAAAACAACATAATCTACAAAGGAGACCAGACACTCTATGCTTTACAACAATTATACACAAAATAACCCGTTTTGCTACCAGAATTTGAGCATCTGGAAAAGACTCTTTTTGAAGCCCTTCTCCGGCGGAATTACCTCATGCAGGAATTTGGGCTTAACATAGCGCACAATCATCGGCGGCGTACGCATAGTAGTTTCGGCAAAGTGCGGCAGCTTGCTGCTGGCAGGCAGTTGGAGGCTGCGCGTCTTGTCCTTGCTGTTGACGAAGCGGGCGCTGGCAGCGCCGGTCTGGCCGTTGACTACGATAACGAAGCGTTCGCCGGCGCTGTTGTCGGTATAGTCAACATAATAAATCGGCAGCATGATGTCAGCCGAATGCTTGCGGAGATTGCGTGCCCATTTTTCAATCTTAACATTTTTTAAGCCGTAATTTTTGCAGAGCCTGTTACAAAGCTGCTCATTAATCATGCGGTCAAGATATTTTTGCACCGGGAAAAGATTGCTGCGGGTGGTGATATGCACGTCACCCTCAAGAAATACCGGGTCGAAGGGGGCGAACTCATCAAAGTTCCAGGGAGCAACCATATCGACGGCGTTTTCGTCAAAGACATAGGTTTGCGGATATACCCAGTTCAAAACCTCCTGATAAATTTCGCAGTCGCCCTTATTACTGGAGATTTGTGCCTTGACGCGCAGGTCTGCCAGCGTATAGGGCGTATAGAAAGCCGTAAATTTTTCTTTAATAGCTTTTTCCGCACCTTTAAAGGACATCGGCTCGCGCTTCATCAGCAGCTGCGCTCTGCCGAAGGCCTGCTCCTTAGTGAGCTTGAAGGGCAGGGCGATGGAGGGGTAGCTGCGGGAGCCTGCGCCGATGAGCTGGTCCTTGTTGTAACCGCCGGCCTTCAGCTCCTCCTGCGTCAGACGGTGACCGCAGTATTCGCAGGTAAAAATAGTCTGCGTGGATTCGCCGGTAACATCGGCACCGCAGAGCGGGCAGGGCAGCTTGATGGTGTGGCTTTCTTCGTAAACCTTGGTGCTGAGGGCGCTGAAAACGCCCAGCTTATCTTCGATGCTTTGGGTGTTGTTTTTGAGCATCTCCGGCAAGGGCTCCATGAAGTATACGTGTCCCAGCTTCACCAGTCCGTTGACAACTTCTACAGGCTTATGGCGATACTTGATTTCGGTATCAAGGATTTTTTCGCTGTTCGGCCAAGGCTCCTTGCTGCCGCAGAAGGAGCAGATGAAGCTGGTTCTGGCAGCGTCGGAATACATGGTGCCGCCACATTTTTCGCATTGTATAGCACAACATTCGTCGTTTTCTTTAAACATAGGAACATCTCCCTTCCTTATCTTGCCTTCATTATAGCGTAAAAAGAGTGTCAGCGCCCCACCCGAAAGGGAAATTTTGGGTAGGATGGGGTTGGTTTTATTTTAAAAGATGATAAAATATCGTAGCAATAGCAAAATTCAGCTGAATTTTAGAGATAAACACAAAAATTGCGCGGCTTTTTACGACCGCACAATTTTTTTGCTGTTTACTTACAGCATAGGATGTGATTATATGTTGAAGAATTATAACCTATCAGAAGGTCCAGCGCATACCTACGTTCCATTGCCAAGGTGTCTTGTAGTCGCCGCCGAAGGCTTTGGAAACATCTGCATACAGATAGCTGTTATCCTTGGTTTTGAGGTTGAAGCCGATGCCTGCCTCGTACCAGGTGTCGCCCAAATCGTTGCTGTAGGTGGTGGATACACCGTTGTAGCTCAGGCGGGTGTCAGCACTGCCGCTGAAGTCATGCAGTACAGAAGCTTTGGCGTATACATTACCATTGTCGCCAAGTCTCCTGCCAAGCTCGAAGCCTAAGAGGCCGATGGTGCTGCTTTGGCTGTCCTGACTGATAGCAATGCCGTTGGCGGTAGTGTAATCCTTACCGGAAATACGCAGCCAGGAAAGCTGTGCCTGCGGAGTGAAGTAGGCCTTGTCACCCATAGCGATTTCTCTGCCGTATTCCGCGCTGATGCTGCTGCCCCAGGTTTTGTAGTGACCGTGGGTGAAGCCAATCGGTGCAGAGATATCGTAATCATTGCTCAGACGGCCTTCCTTCAGCACGATGTCTGCATAATGGCCTTTATCGCCCAACCAGGTGCCGTACAGAGTAAGTGCCAGGCTACGGTTTTTCGCTGTTGCATCGCCGTAGGTTGTCTTACCGCTGTTACGGCTGATAGCAGCGCCGTAATGCCAATCGCCGCCAGCCTTATCATAGCCCATCTGGAAGAAATTATTCTGGTTTTTGGCATTGTCATATTTAAATTCGCCACGGTTCAAGCGTACCCAGAAGCCCTGGTCACCATCACCCTGACGCAAATCGCCTAAACGCTTGCTGAGAGTAGCGTCCTCTTGTCTCCAGGACAGTGCTGCAGCGTTTTGCAGATGGCTGATAGCATCCACAGTAGTGCTTTGTGCGATCTTGACATTGGCGATTAAGTTGCCGTCAATATGGTTGATGGTATCTGCCTGCATCTGGCCGATGAGCAGACCTTCGTTTACCTGAACGTCAAATTTTGCCGCACTGTCATCGTGAATCTTCAGGCTGTTTTTAACAAGGCCTTCTAAGCCTGCTGCGTCCTTCACGTTATCAGCATTGATGCCTGCATAGGAGGTAGGTACTGCGGCAGCGTCGGTGTCAGCGTTGTTTACGCGGAAGAAGCCTGTATTGAGGTTTGCGTCAGCCTCCAGCGTCAGCTCACCGCCGGTGCCCTGCAGGTGCATAACGTCAATGTTCTGCGCCTCTTCATTGGTCATAGTGATGCTGCCATCATTCAGGGTGAGGTTTTCCAGATAGCTGTAGCCGTTGCCGAATTGGCCCATGGCATGCCATGTAGCTTTGTTGGCGAGGGTGAGGTTAATGCTACCGGCAGAATCCTCTTTGTCTACATAAGGACCGCTTTGGTCGAGATTGCCGGTAATGCTGGAAGCATCAGTGTTCAGGTTGAGGTTAACGATGGCGGTGTTGGCTGCATGTACGTCGCCAACGATTACAACATCGTTAGCAGTACCTTGGTTGATGTTGACAATAGTGTCGGTATGCCAAGTCGGATCCGGATCCTCGCCGTAAGCATTGATAGCGTTAAACGAGCCATTGTTAGCGTTGTTGGCGCCAGTGATGCTGCCGCCGGCCATGTTAAGAACGGAGCCATCTTCGACAAATAGTACATCAACAGTACCTTCGGCACTATTGTTTTCAGCTCTGATATTCGTAATGCCCAGGTTGACCTCGGAATGGTACCCTGCACGAACACCAACGGTCATAACCGCACCATCGCCGCTGCTTTCAGCGTGAATAGTGCTGTTGTCACCGAGAGTAATGGTGGAGCTGTGGATAGCATTAAGACCATAGCTGTAGCTTGATTCATCAGGATTCGGAGAAATGCCTTTTACGTTAATATGCGTTTCTCCGGCGTTGATTTCGGAGTTGCCTGCTGCAAAGATGCCGTTAGTACGGGCTAAATTCTCAGCCATAGCTTCGGTAGCGATTGTCAGCTTGCCAAAGTTCATTTTGGCTTGGTCTTGGGCTTCAATGCCTGCTGCCCAGGCATAATAGCCGTTTTTAGAAACAGCCTTGATATTTGCAGCGCCGGTTACGGTCAGAGTATGCTCACTGTCTTCATCCTCAGGATCGCGGCCCATGAAAATACCATCAGCAATACTTTCCGGCTTGCCGTCGGCAGTAATGTCGATATTGAGGTTTTCTATCTTGATATCGGCAGCATAAGTTTCAATGCCGGAAATATAGATTCTACCTTGATCTACATCACCTGTAGACTGACCTGTGATATTCACATCTTGGGCAGTGAGCCTGCCGGGAGTATTGTAGTTAGAGGTTGCTGCATAAATACCGCTGGTAGCACCATCTTTAATATCAAGCTGCAGATTTAGCGGCGTAGTAAATTTTAAATGTGTTCCTTCGTCCCAAACCTCAACAGCAGGGTAGGCGTTAGTCCATTTTACTACGTCACCCTCAGCGAAGGTATAAGTTGAGTCCATACCGACAGTAGTGCGGATGCCATGAGCTGCATAAGCGTCATTAGCACCGGTGATTTGGTCAGTATATTCCTGTGCAGAAGTTATGGATGGTTGTGCCACCCCGATGTACAGCGCAAGCATTACAGCTGTTGTCAGGGTTTTGGAGATTAATTTTTTGCGTTGCATAAACAAGACCACCTTTCTTTAAATCGGCCAATATAAAGAAAACTTTAAGAATATTACAATAATTAATCAGCCGATTCTTTTCTACATCTGCATTATATATCAGAAAGCAGGAAAAAGCCCCACCCCAAAGGGCAAATTCGGGTAGGGTGAAGTGAAAAATTTGCTGATTTTGCGAAAAATTTTGCAGTCACCTTATCCTTCCTACCCGAAATCAGCCTTTCGGGTGGGGACAAACTGCTAAAAATACGCTATGCTATCATCAGAAGAATAGCAAAAGGCGGTGAGCAGCATGCGCAAACAAAAAAGCAACAAGCTGAGAATTATTCATCTGCTGTTATTGGCAGCGCTTCTGCTGCTGACAGCAAAGCTGATTTATGCCCAGGTGCGGGGAGGCGATAGCATGGGACGTATAGAATGGACGAGTATGCAATTATACAGAAACGGCTCGAATTATGATTATAGCTATAATTATGCGCTACGTTTGGATGCTAAAAGCGGGCAGATGATTTATGACTGCAGCTTTAAGGCTCCGACAAATCTTAACGACAGTATCTGGCGCTGCGAGCTGGAAAGCGTGCCTGTGACGCGCGAGGAGCTTGCGCCTTTGGATGCGCTTATCCAAGGACTGCCGCTGGCGCCGCCCAAGGAACCTGAGCCGGTAGATGATGATTTGCTTGTCTGTGATGAAACCATGGAGATTTTTGATGTGTGTATCGCCAACTATAAAGATAGAAGCGTCAAGAAGCTGACGGCGCCTTTGAGCGGGGAGCAAAGAGAGGAGCTGCAAAAGCAGTTTCTGCAGCTTTACCTGAAGGCTAAGGACAGAGCTCCGCTTCGCAATTAAGGCTTAACAAAGGCGGTGAACGGTATGCACAGTAAATTATGGAAAATCACCAAAATGCTGCTGGCGGTGCTTGCACTGCTGACAGTTAATATAGGTTGTGCGCCGGTACAAGGAGAAGATAAGATGACACACGTAGAATGGTCTGCTTTTTATATGAGCCGGAACCATCAGTTCCGCACCCTGTGCTACAGGTTTGAGGTTAATTATGATCCCTTTAAGGAAGGGCAGGGTACCTTCAGCTGCTTTTTTGTAGATAAAAAGGGCGGGAATTGCCTGCTGTCGTCGGCAGAGGTGACAAGTGAGGATTTGGCAGAGCTGGATGCTTTTATCCAAAAGCTGCCGCTTACGGAGCAGAAGAAAAAGCAGTCTGAGAAGCTGTTTGCGCATGATGTGACGACCTCTGAGTTTTATATTGCTCTTGGCAGCTATAAAAATAAGAATAGACGCAAGGTAACACCGCAGCTAAGCAGTATGCAGCAGGATGAGGCAATGGATATTTTAAAAAGGCTGTATGTTAAGGTGAGCAAGCGAGAAGGGAAATAGCGCCAGATGCTTGGAGTTTAGAGAACCGCCGTGAGGCGGTTCCTTTTTGTGTTTATGCGTATGGATGCTATACGAAGAGAAAGGCTTTCCTTGGGGAGAGCTGTCACCTGTAGGGCGACTGAGAGGGGTTGGGGTTATGTATATGTCTTATTTTGCTGTAACCCCTCTCTGTCATCGCTGCGCGATGCCACCCGCCCCAGGGCGCCTTCTCTTGCCCTACGGGCAATTCACCTTGTCTCCCCAAGGAGAGGCTTTATTGTTTTGCTGTCTAATATTTTAAAAGCCGCTTTTTCCTAAAAATATCCCCGCAAGCACTGCCGAACCACCTTACTCAGTGTACTTTGCTCAGTAAATGTGTTATAATAAAACAGGTTATTTGTAAAAATAAAACGAGTTTTTATAGGATGGTGAAAAAATGAAAGTTTCTGCTGAAGACGTAAAGCATATCGCACAGCTTTCCCGTTTGACTGTTCCTGCTTCCGAAATGGAAGTGTTCACTGAACAGTTCAACCAGATTCTTAACTATGCCGACATTCTTGAAAAAATTGATACCGCAGGTATCGAACCTACCCCGTACGTATTGCCGGTAAGCAATGTACTGCGTGAGGACGTTGTCAAAGAAGGCGTATCCCACGAGGAAGCATTGAAGAACGCTCCTGCTGTTCACAATGACGGCTTTAAGGTACCGCGCGTAATCGAATAAGAAGGAGGCAAACGCTGTGGATTTGTATAAACTTACTGCGCACGAGCTGCATGAAAAGCTCGTCAACAAAGAAGTAAGCTCCGTCGAATTAACTAACGCCGTTATTGCGCGTGTCGACGCAGTTGAAGACCAGGTTAACTCTTATGTAACCCTGGATAAAGAAAACGCTCTGGCACAGGCTGCCAAGGTTGATGCCAAGATTGCCGCAGGCGAGAAAATCGCTCCGCTGGCAGGTATCCCTGGCGCAATCAAAGATAATATTTCTACCAAAGGCCTGCGCACTACCTGTTCCTCCAAAATGCTGGAGAACTTCATTCCTGTATATGACGCACATGTTATCAAAAACCTGCGCGCTGACGAAACCATTTTCTTGGGCAAAACCAACCTGGATGAATTTGCTATGGGCTCTACCACCAAGACCTCTCATTTTGGTGTAACCCACAACCCCTGGAACCTGGACCGTGTTCCCGGCGGCTCCTCCGGCGGCAGTGCTGCTGCTATCGCTGCAGGCGAAGCTATCTGGACTCTGGGCTCCGATACCGGCGGATCTATCCGTCAGCCGGCATCCTTCAACGGCTGCGTTGGTATTAAACCGACCTACGGCCGTGTATCCCGTTATGGCTGCGTAGCATTCGCATCCTCTCTGGACCAGATCGGACCTATCACCAAAGACGTAACCGACGCTGCATTGGTACTCAACAGCATCTGCGGTAAGGACGAGATGGATTCCACCTCTCTTGACGTAGAGGTTCCCGATTTCACCAAAGCATTGGTAAATGACGTTAAAGGCCTGCGCATCGGTCTGCCGAAGGAATACTTCGGTGAAGGCGTTGATGCTAAGGTTAAGGCTGAAATCATGAAGGCCGTTGAAAAATACAAAGAGCTGGGCGCTGAAATCGTTGAGGTTTCCCTGCCGCATACCGAATATGCTGTAATCACCTATTATATCATTGCTCCGGCTGAAGCTTCCGCTAACCTGGCACGCTTCGACGGCGTTCGCTACGGTTACCGCAATGTTGATGCAACCTCCGCTCCGGAAATGACCACCATGAGCCGTACCGAAGGCTTCGGTCAGGAAGTACGCCGCCGCATTATGCTGGGTACCTACGTACTGAGCAGCGGTTATTATGATGCATATTACAACAAGGCTATGCAGGTTCGTACCCTCATCCGCCGCGACTTTGAAGCTGCGTTTGAAAAATGCGACGTGCTGTTGACTCCGACCTCTCCGGTTCCTGCTTACGGCATTAACGACAAGATGGATCCGCTGACCATGTACATGCTGGACGTAACCACTATTCCGGTAAACATGGCCGGTCTGCCGGGTATTTCCATTCCTTGCGGCTTTGCTGATGACGGCATGCCTATCGGTATGCAGCTGATCGGCAAGGTTCTGGACGAAGCAACCATTCTGCGTGCTGCTTATACCTTTGAACAGGCAACCGAATATCATAAAGTATTCGCACCGCTGGGAGGTAACAAATAATGACTAAATATATTACCGTTATCGGCCTGGAAGTTCATGCCGAGCTGAAAACCAAAACTAAAGCATTCTGCAGCTGCTCCACTGCCTTCGGCAGCCTGCCCAACACCCATGTATGCCCGGTTTGCCTGGGTATGCCCGGTGCACTTCCTGTACTGAACAAGCAGGTTGTTGATTTCGCTATCAAGGCCGGTCTGGCGCTGAACTGCGATATCCAGAAATACAACAAATTTGACCGTAAAAACTATTTCTATCCTGACCTGTCCAAGAACTATCAGATTTCCCAATTTGATAAACCTATCTGCTTGGGCGGTCATATCGACATCGTTGTTGACGGCGAGCATAAACGTATCGGCGTTACCCGTATCCACATGGAAGAGGATGCAGGCAAGCTGAACCACAGCGGCGCAACCATCAGCACCTCCGATTCCTCTGCAGTTGACTACAACCGTGCAGGCGTACCGCTGATTGAGATTGTATCCGAGCCGGATATGCGCAGTGCTGCCGAAGCTCGTGCTTACATGGAAAACCTGAAAGCAATTCTGGAATATACCGATGTCTGCGACTGCAAAATGCAGGAAGGCAGCCTGCGCTGCGACGCTAACATCTCCATCATGCCCGAAGGCGCTAAGGAATTCGGTACCCGTGCCGAAATCAAAAACCTTAACTCCTTCCGTGCTCTGGAGCGCGCTATCAACTATGAAGTTGAGCGCCAAAAAGAGGTTCTCGAGGACGGCGGCCACGTTGTTCAGGAAACCCGTACCTGGGATGAAGCTAACGGCGTAACTCTGTCCATGCGTTCCAAGGAAGAAGCACATGATTACCGCTACTTCCCTGAGCCTGACCTCGTTCCGGTTCAGCTGGACGATGCTTGGATTGAGCGCATCCGCAAAACTCTGCCGGAGCTGCCGGCTCAGCGTCAGGCACGCCTGATGAGCGAGCACGGTCTGCCGGAATATGATGCTTCCCAGATCGTTTCCACCAAGGCTATGGCTGAATACTTTGATGAAGCAGTTAAGAGCGCTAAGGACAGCAAAGCAGTTTCCAACTGGCTGCTGGGCGATGTATCTGCTTACATGAACAACGAAGGCATTACCATTGCTGACTTCAAGGTAACCCCTGCACATCTGGCAGAGCTGGTTAACCTGATTAAGGACGGCGTGCTGTCCAGCAAGCTGGCTAAAAAGGTATTTGCCGAAATGCTCAAAGAGGACGAAGCTCCGAAGGCTCTCGTTAAGAAGCTCGGTCTGGAGCAGGTTAGTGATGAAGGCGCTATCCTCAAGCTGGTTGAAGAAACCATCGCTGAGAACCCGCAATCCGTTGCTGACTACAAGGCCGGTAAAGATAAGGCTATCGGCTTCCTCGTTGGCCAGATTATGAAAAAATCTCGCGGCAAGGCTAACCCGGGCATGGTTACCAAAATGCTCAAAGAGAAAATGCAATAAGGCATACATAGCCTGGCAATATCTGCGTGTATTAAAAGTATAAAAATCAGCACCTCGCTTTGACGTAAATTTTACGTTTGAGCGAGGTGCCTTTTTATTGCTGAATTTTAATTTATTGGCCGTTGTTGCGAAACAATTTCCAATAAAATAAAAGTGTACGATAATTATGTTCGTGGTCTATACCAATGACAAAGAAGTTTAAGGTGATTTCACTCTGACCGGCTACGCATATACTGATTCTTTCATGATTATCATTGTTGATGCAAATAATTGGTTTATAAGTTTCAATTTTTTCGATTTGTTTCCAGGATATTGTTCGTGGTATCTTTAGCGGCTCAAGAAAGCTCCATCTGATTTTATAATTTTGCTGCAAGCCGTTTTTATCGATACTAAAAATAGGCGTATGCTTTTTTATAGACATTTTAACAAAATACATATGACGGATATAACAGATTGTTAATCCAGCACTTATTAAAAAGTGCAGAACAGCCAAAAGTATGCCACAGTATAAAAAATAAATGGCAATAAACATGAATACCGTAGTAAATATCAGGTTGAAATAATCGCTTAAATTACAATTGTAGAAATAACTTTGACGAAAATCGCCCTGTAAAAAATATTTACTGTCATTATAATTATGCTTAAGGATAAATGCATTGGCTGTTGCTTCTTCATTAGCGTTACGGCTTTTGGTAACAACTATAAAACTATCGCCTTGAGCAGCAGTGTTTATTATGCGTAAATCGTAGGCTGCTTGCATGAAAATTTGTCTGAAGCTGTTAAAGGTTTCGATGCTGTTAACATGTACAGGGTTTATAGCAAAGCAAATTTTTTCAGGTGTAATGCCACCTCTTTGCATTGAATTTACAAAATTTTGGATGTCTGTGGTATTGTTGGCAACAATAATGTCATGGGGAATGAAAAGTTTGTTGTCTTCGCCAAGTATAACGATGATACTTTGAGTTTCTTCTATTTTTATACCGCCGTAGAGCATGAGGGCACCTTCTTTGCTTTAGATGATATAAGTATAGCATTTCTTTATAGTGAGATAAAGTTACCTATAAGATATACAGACAAGTTTTTTTGCATATAAAAATCTGCCCGGCTTAATTTTTTAAGGCTCCTCGCCTGAACGGCAACGTTCAGGCGGGGAGCCTTTAGCTTACGGATTAAACCTAATGGACTTGGCAGATTTTACTACTGCAGCCTTCTGACGTTTGGCATCATCAAACGGATATTGATAGTCAAAGGAAATAAATTTGCCATCCCTAACGAAGATATAATCCATTTCCGTAGAACTGGACAAATCAAAGCTTACATTCAAGCAATTTTCACCGCCAATAGTGATAAATTGAGCTTTGATATTGTCAAGCTTGTATTTAGGATTTCCTTTTTGCCTTGCTTCTACTTTCTTTTGTATGCGTGCTGCTTCTTTAGCAGCAAGTGTTTCTTTATCTTTATCGCTAAGGTTAGCAAAAGAATTAGGATAAAAGCTTAACTCTGCTTTATCAGTAATGTTTACAATCATGGGGCTGACGAAAAAATAACCATTAGAATAGGCGAATGTGTGATGGGGATCATTTTTTATAGGCATTAGTATACAGTTAGCTGGCGTAGTAAAGGATGCAGGATAATCTTTTAGAGTTTTTGTGGTAAAAGGACGTCTGTAAATATCATCGCTTAGAGGAGTAATTTTAACGGATTGGATTATTTTAGGGAGAAATAATTTTTCGTCAATAGGATAGATAAATCTATTTCCCACGTAGCTAAATTTATAAATACCATTTGGTGTAATGATTATGTAATCATCAAAAATAGCTAGTTCTTTCTCAGGTAAGTAGTATGAAAAACGCATTGCCGGGTATTTGGCAATAGAGAGCTGTTCTTTGAGCAGAATCTTATAGCCTTTCTCTTCCAGGTCAGCTAGCTTTTTGTAAAAAAACTTGGTGTTCAGCGTTTTTAAATCTTTAGCTTTAAGGATAAATGGGCGACAATCAACGAGAAAAACTCTTCCGTCGCCGCGAAAAGAGTATAGGATATTCTTGTTTTTACTTTGATATTCTTTGTAATCTTTTTCAGGCACTGCAAAACTGAAGCCATATTCTTCGTTTTTATAATGCTGCATACTGATATTCGTCTTATCAGGATTAATGTGGTATAGGTCTAAAATTTGTATCTTTTCTTTTTCGGTAGCAGATTCTTCTGCTTGGACGATACTATTTAGAGCAACACAGGCCAAAAGAGCTGCGGCTAAAAATTTTTTGAGCATGGTTAAGACCTCCTTGGATATTCCTGACTAAAGTATAGCATTTCTTTATAGTGATATAAAGCTACCTATAGGATATACAGACAAATTTTTTAGCATATAAAAATCTGCCTGGCTTAAATTTTTAAGGCTCCCCGTCTGAACGGTACGTTCAGGAGGGGAGCCTTTTTTGATATTATCGGATTTGCTGTTTATTAGTGCAATGCAAATGAGTATAGCATATAATATTGTAACAGAAGTTTTTCTTGAGCTTTAACATGCTTTTCTATATAATAGCTATAAGGAGTGTTGCGATATGAATAACAATATTTTGGAATTAAATGGCTTATCTATTAAAATCCTGCAGAGATTATCTTTTAAAAGTCATTTGCCACTATCGTTAAATCGTACATTGCGTCATTTTGATAAGACAGAGCTTATAAAAGAACTGACTGACATGACTAATTGGCTTGATGAGCAAACCCTTCTGGCTGATGTTGCGCTTGACTATAGAATAAAAAGTTTAGAATCAATCGTAGGAAAATATAATCGTTATTATCCTAATAAACCGGTCAAGCAGGTATTTAATGATGTTCTGGGTTTTAGGGCCTTCTGCGATACATATAAGGAAATTTTAGATTTTGACAAAGAGTTATTTCATATAGCCGATATGTCTCATGGAAAAATGGATGATGATGGTTATAGAGGAGTACATGTTTACTTTCAGATTGATAATAGCTTTTATCCAATAGAGATTCAGTTTAATACGTTATATGACAGACAGATTAACAACTGGCTGCATGATTATCTTTATAAAAAGGATTTTCCGAATACTGTTGGTTGTATAATGAGAAAAAAATATGAGAATGGATTGATAAAGACAGATATTGAATTTGAGGAGGTTTTGCGTGATGTGTTATCTGGTTGCTAAGGATACAGCAAAACATGGTTGTTATGCGTTGAAAACTATGCATGGAAAGCATTTGGTAGAATTAAAAAGATTTTTAAATGAGCTTGTTGCTGCCAAAGGCATTCAGTTAGTGACAATTAGCAGACCTACAGCTTTTGGCGAGTATGCACCTTATCATTTTGCACAAAATGAGGAAGAATTTGTTACTCTTGTCAAAGCGATGTAATCATAATTATTTTAAGAATGATGTATGTATATATTGATAGGTGTGATGAATAATGGATATTATTGAACTAAAAAGAGAATATGAAGCAAGAATAGCTGACTTAAATAATAGAATTAGTGACCTTGAGTCATTACTTGAGAGATATAATCATGAGAATAAAACTCTTAGAGAAGATAGAGATAGATATCGTGAAAAAGTAAGAAGAGGACGTGAAATATTAACTGGTATCCAAAAGTTAGGTGATATATATTTACATGATGAATTAATATTACCTAAAATAGAATTTGAACGTAAAATTAATAATACAACAATAAAATCTAATTTATTAAATGATGTATTACCTAAACAAGAAGCGACACTAAGCTTTTATTTGGAGGATTTAGATTTTAGAGTAGGAGTTGCAAACCGTTTGAAGCGAGCAGGAGTGAATACTGTGCGAGAATTACTAGAAAAATTTAAAAATAAAAATGAATTATGCAGTAATCGTTATTTGGGAAGTAGATGTGGTGATGAAATTATAAAGGTTCTAGCTGAAAAAGGTGTTGATGTTACACAATATATGGATGGTGAGTAACGTGAATTATCAAATTGAAGATGTTTTTAGTCCGCGTTCGTTTCCTCAAAATACATATATTTCCCGTAAGCTTGATGATGAAGAAACTGTTGATGACAGATTAAGACGTGCTTTGGCGATGAAGGGAAACCTGATTTTTGTTTCCGGTGCGTCTAAATCCGGCAAAACAGTGCTTTGTCATAAGGCCATAGCTGCTGAAAGCTACATTGCACTCAGCGGTAACCAAATAAGCACTAAAGCAGATTTTTGGAACCATATTGCAGAACAGCTGCCGCTGTCAGACGCAGTTGTAACGACAACCGGCGGGCAGGATACTGCTGCTAAAACAGGGCAGGCGCAATTTGCTGTTAATTTTGGTGTAGCTAATATGGGAATAAGCATCAATAAAACTAATGGTGCTGCCTTTAATCAGCAGCTGGCAATGACCAACAACAGAACAGAGCGCCAGATAATCCAGTATCTGATTGATAATGATAAGGTATTGGTAATCGACGATTTTCATTATGTAGCTCGAGAGATGCAGATGTATATTGCACGTACCTTGAAAACAGAGTTGTTTAACGGTTTGAAGGCGGTAATCATTTCCTTACCGCATCGAAGTGATGAAGCAATTATCTGCAATCCTGATTTAATTGGCAGAACTACCTCGATTGAAATTTTGCCGTGGACTGCAGACGAGCTAAAGGCTATTGCTGTCAAGGGCTTTAAGCTGTTGGGCATGCCGATAGGCGAGGCCGAAGAAAATCTTTTGGCGCAGGAAAGCATTACTTCACCACAGCTGATGCAGGAGAATTGCTTTCAGCTGGCCTTTGTAGCAATGCAGAAAAAGCAGTCTATCAGCCTGGAGCTGGTGCATTTTGCCTTTAAGCAGACAGCACGAAATTACGCACATTATGAGCGCCTGGTCAAGGCGATTGTTCAGGGACCTGTGCAGGGAATTGGCAGACGTAAGCTTTATGCGCTTGCACAGGGCAGTGTGGATATTTATCATTTGCTGTTGTTGGCGTTTAAGGCGGATCCGCCTGTTACCGAGCTGAGTATGGTTACCTTGAAGGAGAGAATCAAAGGCTTATTGCTTAGCAAAGAGCTGCTTTCCAGTACGATTATTTCTGCAACCATCAACAAAATTATTAAAATTGTTGAAGCGACAATGCCTGACCTGGATGCGCTGGAATATAAAGTGCAGTGTCTGTATATTTTAGATCCGTTTTTGTTGTTTTATTTGAGGTGGAAGTAGCTTGCGTAAACGCTGTATAATATTCTTGTAAAGCAAATGAGGAGGTTTTTGTTATGACTATAAAAAAAATAAACGCCTTTGAGCAAGGCGAAGCAATTTTAAAAACTCTGTCTAAGGGTGCCTTTCTTACTAATGCTGCCGACGGCAAGCAGAACACAATGACGATTGGCTGGGGCAGCCTGGGCTTTAAGTGGGGACAGCCGACCTTCACTGTTATGGTGCGCCAAAGCCGTTATAGCAAGGAGCTGATTGACGCTAATCCGGAATTTACCGTCAGCTTCCCGGTAAAAGAAGGCTTTGCGCCGGCACTCGGTCTGTGCGGCAGCAAGTCTGGCCGTGATCTGGACAAGTTTGCAGCTGCAGGCTTAACTACGGAAGCAGGCGAAACCGTCAGCGTTCCTGTTATCAAGGGCTGCGGCCTGCACCTGGAATGCAAAATCGTGGAGCATTACACTATGGCAGAGGATAAGTTCGACAAGGAGCTGGGCGAAAAATGGTATGCCAATAAGGATTGGCACACCTGCTACACCGGTATCATTACTGCCGCTTATGTAGAGGAATAAAAGGCGAAGAACTGTAACAAACGCAAAAGCAGCTGCCGCATTGCGGCAGCTGCTTTTACTATGCGCGTCAACGTGCATTGCCGCGTAAAAAGTGGTCGGGAATTATTCTAGCTGCTTCCTCGTCCGTTATATCGGCGGCAATATCGTCGCTTTGGTTAAAAATGCTCATGGCTACACCGAAGAAAACAAACTTAGTGGTAATCTCCGGTACCGTGTCTTCTTTAAGCAAATTGTCCTGCATTGCCTGCTCGATAAGCTTGGCTAAAATATCATATTCATCATGCAGGATTTTGTGATAACGCAGGATTCGTTCAATCGTTTCCTCGCTCAATTTTACAGAATTATAGCGGGGAACAACCTTAAAGCCGTCGCCGTCAGGCTCGACTCTGCAGCCGTTGTTGCCGCCGAGCATTTCAAAGCAGATAATCTGCCACAGAGTACTGTTGGCAATATAAAAATGCACCATTACTTCAAAATACTTTTTGAGCTTGTCCTCAAAGCTGTCTGCACTATCGACAGCCTGGTGCAGCTTTTCCAAAAAGGGCGCATTTTTATCGGCAACCAGCTTGTAGAAAAGGTGCTCCTTATTGCCGAAGTATTTATAGACAGTTCCTTTGCCTACGTCAGCCAGGGCTATTATTTCATCGAGCGTAGCCTTTTCATAGCCATGCTGCGAAAAAACCTCCTCCGCTGCCTGCAAAATTCTTATATCCTTAGGTAATGACGCGTCTATTGCCACCGTGAAACCTCCAACTATCCTAAATAGGAAAATTTTTCGTATATTTATTACATTAATTATACCTTTTTATGCGGATAATTGCTAGTGAAGTTTACATGTTTTATCAGCCGGAATTTTACTTTTCGTGACAAAATAAAAAACCCGCTCGCCGCGGGCGTTTTTATTTCGCGTAACTGCTGTCCGGCCCCTCAGCCGTCAGTGCTTTGTGCTTTTAGCATTTCCAAAAGTCCCCTCAATTGGCCGCTTCCACGAACCACCTTCTCTGTTTTTACGGTGGTGATGCGTTACGCGATTAAGCACTATTTTATTTACGGATTCTCTTACACTAATGTATTGTATCTGCAGTGATCGGAGAAACAAAAAACAACAACGGAAACAGACAGCTTGCGCTACTCCAACTCCGTTGTTGTTTATGGTGAAATTATACAACCAATGTCCATGGTTGTAAACAATTTTTTTGTAAAGAGCGTTAAATTTTTCCTGAGCCTGTTGCTACTGCAACAAAAGTTACAGTTTTAAAGCATTTTCAGAATTAAAAGTCAAACTTTTGACCTGTCAGCAGTTCATATGCTTCGATGTATTTGCCGATGGTTTTGTCGATAACATCCTGCGGCAGCTCATAGCCTGCATCCGGGTTAGCGCTCAGCCAATCGCGGACAAACTGCTTGTCATAGGAGGGCTGACCTTGGCCAACCTTGTAGCCTTCCAACGGCCAGAAGCGGGAGCAGTCCGGGGTAATCATTTCGTCACCCAGTACAACCTCGCCGTTCTCGTCCAGACCAAATTCAAATTTGGTATCGGCAATGATGATGCCGCGCTCCAGAGCATAAGCAGCACATTTTTTGTAGATAGCGATAGTGTAGTCACGCAGCTTCAGAGCATATTCTTTGCCACGGCCAGGATACAGTTTTTCCAGGATTTCGATGCTTTGCTCTACGCTGATGTTTTCGTCATGGTCACCGATTTCAGCCTTGGTGCTGGGGGTGAAGATGGGCTCAGCCAGCTTTTGGGATTCCTGCAGGCCTTCGGGAAGTTTAATGCCGCAGATTTCGCCGGTTTTCTTGTAGCTTTCCCAACCGCTGCCGGTGATGTAGCCGCGAACGATGCATTCGATAGGCAGCATGTTCAGCTTTTTGCATTTCATGCTGTTGCCGGTGAATTCGGGTTTCTGGAAGAATTCGGGCATATCTTTGGTATCAACGGAAATCATATGGTTAGGAACAATGTCTTTGGTCAGATCGAACCAGAATTTGGAAATCTGAGTCAGCACAGTGCCTTTTTTCACAATCATGTTTTTCAGAATATGGTCAAATGCGGAAATACGGTCAGTGGCAACCATAATAATGCTGTCACCAACATCATACATCTCACGAACCTTGCCGGATTTAAACGGTTTGTACTCTTGCATTTTAATGCCTCCTAAAAATTTCTCAACAAGTAAATGCAGGCTCAGTGCCGGAATTTCTTGTCAGTGTTAACTTTGTTATATTTTATGGTAATATCATAGCACAGTCCAACGAAAAAGTCGAACGTTTTTCGTGTTTTAACAAATATTTTTCGGATTATTTTACATCTTGCGGCAAAAGGCCGTCCAAGCGCAGCATATCGGCAGTGACCAAAGGCTGTCCCAAACGTCTCCCCGGCACAAATGTACCATGGCAGTCGCTGCCGCCGCTGATAAGCAGACCGTGCTTTTGACAATGCTGCAGCAGGCGCTGCGTTCCTTCTTCTGAATGGTTGGAGTGGTAGCACTCAAAGCCGTCGAATTTCTCCGTCCGCAGGATGTCGAGCACACGCTCCAGTCCGGGGCCGTGAAAGCCGCTGGCGGCATGCGCGCACAGTGCTGCGCCGCCGGCAGCGTGAATTGCTGTGATTACCTCGCTGATGGCAGGAAACTCTGGAAAGCCTAGGTCATGCTCCGGCGTAAAGATGCGCTGAAAGAAATCGCCCACGCCGGTGCACAGTCCCTTGTCAATCAAATAGGCGAGGGCACGCCAGCCGCCGCGGCGTCTGTCATAGGTATAACGAGCGAACTCCGCTTCATCGACAGGCCAGCCGTCGCGCGCCAGCAGATGAATGCTGTCCACATCCTTCTGCTCTAACAGCGCTTCGTTGTGCTGCATCAGTTCCAGCAGCTGTTTATTATGGATATCAATGCCATAGCCCAGAATATGAAACGATAAATCCTCCTTTGTTGAGCAGATTTCCGCCGCCGGCAGCAACGTAATGCCTGCTGCCGTAGCCAACGTCATCGCTTTCGCAACGTTGGCTACGCTGTCGTGGTCCGTTACGGCAATCAGCCCCAGCTGTTGCTTTTGCGCTTCGGCAATCAGCTCCGCCGGTGTCCAGGTGCCGTCCGAGGCCGTAGTATGTATATGTAAATCGGCTCTTACCGACATGTAAGCAGCTCCCTTCTATTAAATTCTGCTGTCAAAAAGCAGAAACAGAGTAAAATTTTTATATTTATAGCATAGTTTATAATCATATGCATGTCAACTGCCGGTAAAGATATTCTCTCATTGCACAATAGTACGTGAAAAATTTTAACAACTTGTGTGCTTTTGTAACAAGCTTAACACTTACTTATGTTTTAGGGGTAATAGTCCCTATTATGAGTACGGATAAATTCTGTGTCTACTCTATGAATACAATACTCGTTGTAGGCTTGACATTGTTTAACTTATGATATATACTATGAACATCGTTATATACGGGAGTATAAATTTAGGGGGAGTTCATTATGTTTAGAAAATTTGCTGCGATTATCAATGAAGTCGCACTCATCAAGCAAATTGCCGTTGGTCTCGTAATCGGCGTTTTGCTGGCACTTTATGTACCGCAAGCGGTACCTGTTGTTACCATCTTCGGTGACTTGTTCGTAAGAGCATTAAAGGGGGTTGCTCCGGTGCTGGTTTTCTTCTTGGTTATGAACGCTATGGCCAAAAAGAAAAGCGGCGGCGAAGCAAATATGAAGCCTATTATCGGCTTATATGTTGTAGGCACCTTCTTTGCATCCTTAGTTGGTGTAACCCTGTCCTTCCTAGCACCTACCACTCTGCACCTGCAGGTAGCAGACGCTAAGCTCAACCCGCCCAGCGGCATTGTTGAGGTTCTGCATAACCTGATTCTGAGTGTTGTAGATAACCCGATTGCTGCTCTGCTGCACGCCAACTATATCGGCATTCTGGCATGGGCTGTAGTATTCGGCATTGCTATGAACATGGCTGCCAACGAGCACACCAAAAATGCTCTGGACGATGTTGCTAAGGCAATCACCCTGGTTGTTAAATGGGTTATCCATTTCGCGCCTTTGGGCATCATGGGCCTGGTGGCAACCTCCATCAGCGACAGCGGTCTGTCCGCAATTTCCAGCTATGTACATCTGCTGGCAGTACTCATCAGCTCCTACTTCCTGGTAGCGCTGGTTATGAATCCGTTGATCGTTTACTTCAACATCCGTCGCAATCCGTATCCGCTGGTTTGGGCAACCATCCGCGAATCCGGCGTGTACGCTTTCTTCACCCGCAGCTCCGCTGCTAACATTCCGGTTAACATGGCTCTGTGCAAACGTCTGGGCCTGAATCCTGATACCTACGCAATTTCCATTCCGTTAGGCGCAACCATCAACATGGCCGGTGCTTCCATCACCATTTCTGTACTGGCACTTGCTGCTGCCAATACTCTTGGTATTCATGTTGATATGCCGACAGCTCTCTTGCTGTGCATCGTTTCTACCGTTGGTGCCTGCGGTGCTTCCGGTGTTGCCGGCGGCTCCCTGCTGCTGATTCCGGTTGCCTGCGCTTCCTTTGGTATCAGCAATGATATCGCTATGCAGGTTGTTGGCGTCGGCTTCATCATCTCCGTACTGGAGGATGCTTGCGAAACTGCGCTCAACAGCTCCAGTGACGTTCTCTTTACCGCAACTGCTGAATTTGCAGAGCGCGCTAAGGAAGGCACTCTGAAGTCCGAAGACCTGGTTCCGAGAAACAACATTTAATTTAACATAACAACAAAACGGCCGCCGAAGCTAGTGCTCCGGCGGCTGTTTCATTTTGAAAGGATGATGTGGTTTTTATGTATTAGCCTTCAATGGCAATATATTTTTTGTCTTCGACTTTTTTAGGCTCAACCTTAGGAATAGTAACCTTCAGAATACCATCTTCGAATTTAGCCTTGATATCTTCTTGGGTAACTGCTTCGCCGACATAGAAGGTTCTTGCACATTGACCGCTGTAACGTTCACGGCGGATATAAACGCCTTTATCGTTCTTTTCGTCCTTGTCGAGGCCTTTTGCGGCGGTAATGGTCAGATAACCGTTTTCCAGTTTGGCGCTGACGTCCTCTTTTTTGAAGCCCGGCAGGTCGATATCCATTTCATAAGCGGTATCCGATTCCTTGATATCGGTTTTCATAACGTTCTGGGCATGTTTGCCGTACAGCGGATTGCGATGACCGAAGAACTCTTTTTCAAACGGGAAATCCATTAAATCATCAAATAAGCTTTCACCAAATACACTAGGCATCATCATAAGTCATTCCTCCAATTTTATTGCGCTTGTTGTAGTCATTTTAATGTTGATGCAGCAAGTATTGATTTGATTTGCCAACGCGGGATTTGTGCTTTGCGGGTGCTGCTCTTGCAACTCCTGTAGCTCATTTCCTTTGTTGATTATGTTATACCACTATTTGTTAGCACTGTCAAGCATCGAGTGCTAATTTCTGACGATTTCACAGAAATTACAAAAAAAGTGGGGGAGAGCCCCCTTCCGCCTCACTACGTTCGGCACCTTACCTATACTAAGACCCATTTTTCATGTAATGAAAAATGTTGGTCGTGTTATACTCGAAGAGTGCAAGGGGCAGGCAAGAAGTTCTTCCCAAAGTCATATTTGCTTACACAACCCTTCCGTCTGCTCACGGTGTTCGCAGCCACCTCCCCTTTCAGGGGAGATATAACAGGCTAGATTTAAGATTACAATTCGCAATTACAACTAACCTCTATATGCTCCCTGAAAGGGAGCTGGCATCGCCGTAGGCGATGACTGAGGGTTGTGCTTACTTAAGTTAAAATAAGCACTAAAACTAAAATTTTCTCCAAATTTCCCCCAAATTTCCCCTCATCCTACCCGAATTTGCCATTTCGGGTAGGGACAAACCACCTAAAATACGCTACGATGTAGCCAGAAGCAACGAAGAAAACATTATTCTTCTTGCAAAACGTCTTTACCAAACGGAGCAGGTACTGCAGAAGCTAAAATGAAACAAGGCAAATTTTGGCAACAGGCAGCGCAAGCCTCCGCAAGGTAAAGAATACTTTACGTAAAGAGGAGGAATTTATCATGAAAAAATCTTTAGTACTCGCAATGGCAATGGCTCTTGGTGTAACCGCTTCCGCTTACGCTGCTAATCCGTTCAGCGACGTTCCTGCCGGCCACTGGGCATATGACAGCATCAGCAAGCTGGCAGCTGCAGGTGTAATTGATGGTTATGGTGACGGCACCTTCGGCGGCGATAAGCTGATGACTCGCTATGAAATGGCACAAATCGTTGCTAAAGCAATGGCAAAAGGCGCTAGCGTAGAAAGGCTGGCAGCTGAATTTGCTGACGAGCTGGACAATTTGGGCGTGCGCATAGCTAACCTGGAGAAAAAGGCTGATAACGTTAAGATTACCGGTGAAGTTCGCTTCCGTTATGTTAACCAAGACGGTGCAATGGCAAAAGCGGATCATGGTGAGTATTATGAAGTTTGGGGCAATAAATCTAACCATACAGCAGATATCCGTTCCCGCATCTGGATTAACGGCATGATTAATGATGACTGGACATATACCGGCATGCTGCAGAATGTGCAGAACCTGAATAATAACACTGGTGATGAAAATACAAGCTTCCAACGCGCTTATGTAGACGGTAAGCTGGGTGGCATGGCAGTACGTGCAGGCCGTTACAATTTGGTAATTGCTGATGGCAATATCTATGATACCCGTGCTGATGGTCTGGAGCTGTCTTATGGCAACAAGCTTAAATTAAAAGGCTTTGCAGGCAAGGCAACTGATGATATTACTGTAGTTCCTGTTACGATTACTACTTATGACGACAAAGTGTTCACTGGTGATGTTACTAACGGTGGCAAGTATTGGGGCTTGGCAGTAGAAGGTGAGTTGGCTAAAGGCCTGAAGGCTACTGCCGGTTATACTCAATTCAAAGATATGGGTACCGGCTTTGCAGAAACTCTCGGTGCTCCTCTTGGTAAAACTGATATTGACAATGGTATCTGGCATGCAGGCTTGGGTTATGATATGGGTCATTTCAATCTGTCCGCTATGTATCTGAAGGGCGATTTGTCTGCGGACAAACTTAATGATAGGCAAGACGGCGAAATTAACAAAGCTATTGATCAATACCTGGATGACGACGGCTTCGTTATCGGCCTGTCCTATAAGGGTGCAAAGGCTGAGGATGCAGGCAGCTGGGGCGCATGGGCTAAATACTATGACCAGGGAGCACAAACCTATGTTGCACACACTACCGATGCTAACACCTTTGGTATGACCGGCTTCAAGGGCTTCGGCGTTGGCGCTAACTACACCATCGCTAAAAACATCGTAGCTAACGTTGCATACTACAACACCGAATCCAAGCTGTTGAAAGAACTTCCTGGAATTGCTGCTGATATGGAACGTACTAAAGACCATCGCTTCTGGACTGACGTAACCTTCACTTTCTAATAAACCTTCATACAAAAACTTCCTAAAATTGGCAGCGCTTGGCGCTGTCGGCAGAGAACCGCCGCAAGGCGGTTCTTTTGCGTTTTGTGGCCCCCTTCCGCCTCACTACGTTCGGCACCTTACCTGAGGGGCAGGCACAAGGAGTGTTCTCTCTTGACATCTACCTTAAATTCAAGTAAACTTAAATTAAGTTCTTGAAGACTGCAACTAAATTTCGCTTCGGGCTGATTTACCTGCGGACAATTAAATAAGCAGTATATCCTGCAGATACACCTTATCTGCAGAAGCTTAAGCAAGGCCATTTACATGGTACATTCTAAGAGTAGTACATACTGACGATTTCTAATCGTCAGCGTACTGCTCTTTTTTGTTTTTTTGCGCCTTGATAACTGCTTATGTATTTTTTATTGCATCTGTGCTAAAATGAAAGGAGAGATCTTATGCAAGACCTGGCAAAAAAATTTGAGAATCTGACAATCCAAAGCGACTTTATCTTCAAGAAGGTAATGTCGCGCAAGCGCATCTGCATCCATCTGTTGGAGGAATTACTGCAGATTAAGATTGCTGATATCAACTACATTGAAGCCGAAAAATCGCTTGAACCCGACTACACAAGCCGTGGCATCCGTCTGGATATAATAGTGGAGGATGACAAAAACACGCATTACAATTTGGAAATGCAGGTAAAGAATAATAAAAATCCCTACACCAAAGCCTTTGGCCTGCCCAAGCGTTCGCGCTATTATCAGGCGCTGCTTGATATTGATTTGTTGCAGCAGGGACAGGAATATGATTTGCTGCCACCGACCTATGTAATTTTTATCTGTGTGTTTGATTTCTTTGCAAAGGGTAATTATGTCTACACCTTTAAAAAGCGTTGCCTTGAAAATCTGGAGCTGGAGCTTCAGGATGAAGCAACCACCATGCTGTTGAATACTAAGGGTACGCATGGCGATATTTCCAAGGATATCAAAAGCTTTTATGATTATGTAAACAACCACATTGTAAATAGCGATTTCACCAAGCAGATTGACGATGAAATCAGCTATCTGAAGCTGGATACGAAAGTGAGGCGAGAATATATGCTAATGGAAGCACGTTTATTAGATGAAAGGCGTGAGGGCGAAGCAAAAGCGAACATTGCTACTGCCAAGCGTCTTATAAGTATGGGCCTTTCTGTGCAGGATATCGCCAAGGCTACTACATTGCCAATAGAGAAAATAGAAGAATTAAAGGCAGAACAAGTCTGATACGAAAGAGAATAATTAAAATCAAACCTCGTGTTTTACCGAACCCGGTGAAACACGGGGTTTTCGTATTTTTTGCGCAAGCACGTCGGAAGTTTAGCGGAAATATAACCTAAAATCTCAAAAATATCCCCAAAATCCCCCCTCATCCTACCCGAAATCACCCTTTCGGGTGGGGCGCTTTTGCTTTTTTTAGGCTACACTATAGGTGTAAACAATCAGCTGTAAAGCAGGCAGCAGGAAGCGGAGGGATTGATATGCTGAAAGAAAGCTGGAAAAATATTTTGCTGGGCGCATTACTGCTTACCGGGTTGACAATGCTCCTGGGCAGTGACAGCTCCGACAAAAAAGCAGACCCGCTGCTCGCCATGCCTAAGGCAGAAGCCGCTGCTATGCCTGCCTACGAGCAGGAATATAGAAAAATTGTGGCTGGTGTCTGCGATTATTTGACCACAGGTAATACAGCCGGACTGCCGGAGCAGGGACTGACAGGCTTTGAGGAGCTGGAGGGCCATAATGATCCCGGTCAGGGTGTAAGCAGTGTCGGCTATACGTTGCAGGATATCAATAATGATAAGGTGCCGGAGCTGATTTTTGGCCTGATTGATTATCCCGAGGGCAAGGGCTATTATGGCCGGGATATCTATGCTGTCTATACCTTTGTAGATGGTAAGATAAAATTTGTTGACGAGGGCTGGTCGCGCAGCCGACTGCGTCTGCTTCCTCAAGATATGCTGAGCAAGCGCACCTGTATCGACGATAACGATATGGAATGGATGCTGGAAATGAAGGATTTGCTGCGGGACGGCAGTTTGCGTCAGGGAGAAACCTTCTATACAAAGGTTGAGGATGGCAGATGTAATGTTTACCGAAAATATTTAGATGTAAATGATACCTTTGTTACCCAAAAAACCCCCATGCACTTTGACGATATGATGAATATTGACCTTGGTGCCCAAAAGCTAGAGCTTTTACCGCTTGCGGAATACAGCAGCCGTGGCTTTAAGGGACTGGTAATGCAGCATCTTAACTGTATGGGCTTGCATGAGCTGCAGGATAATAGGGTAGATCTTTCCGCATATGAGCATGTTTACGCGGATAATCCCTCTCAGGGAGCAGAAGTGTTGTTTAGCAGCAATACTTCTCTGGCGAGCTTTGAAGTGCTGGATTTGCAGGGTGATAGCAGCAGAGTTATCTACAGCAAAGGACTGCTGAAACCGGAAGAAAAGCTGGTACTGCATCTGGAAAGCTTTGAAACTGATCCTGAGCTTGACTATGAAACTGTTATCAAGAATGGTATCTGCTTCAGGGACGATACAGGTAGCCTGCGCAAGTTTGCGATTCGGACGAAGGTTATGGACGGCAGTGTTTACCTGGAGGAGATTGATTAAGGTAAAATCTGCATTTTGTGCGGAAATTTATAAAATAAGGTTGGGAAATTAAGGAGGTAATAAAGATGAAAATGAAAAAATTAACCAGCTTATGTGGTTGCCTGCTGCTTTCCATGTGCATGGGCGTTGGCGCTATGACTGCTCCGCTGTCTGCTGAGGCTGCAGCACGCGAAAAGGTTATTCTGGACGCAGATATGGTGGATTTGTTTGATGACGGCATCGCTATGATGATGCTTGCCGAATCTCCCAAAATGGATTTGAAGGGTGTTACCATCGTTATAGGCAATACCTGGGTTGAAACCGGTACCGCTTCCGCTATCCGTCAGTTGGAGGGCATCGGCCGCACCGATATCCCTGTATATATGGGCGTTAATGAAACCGTCCGCAAGGACCGTTTCGCTAACATGAAGGAAGAAAAACGCATTTACGGCCGTGGCCATGACTCCCATCTGGGCGCTGCAGGCTATCCTCAGCCGGCATCCTGGCAGGCTGAATACCGCAAAAATTATAATGATGAGCCTGTTATGAACCCGCAAAAGGAACATGCTGCTGATTTCATCATTGATACTATCAAAAAGCATCCGGGCGAAGTAACCATCGTTGCTATCGGCAGTGGTGCTAACCTGGCAGCTGCTTTGGACAAGGCTCCGGAAATTGCTCCGCTGGCTAAACGCGTTGTTTATATGGCAGGCGCTTTCTTCTGCGAAGGCAACGTAATGCCGACCTCCGAGTTCAACGTTTGGATTGATCCGGAAACCGCTAAGAAGGCTTATCGCGCTCCTTGGAAGGAGCAAATCTTCCTGCCGCTGGATGTTTGCAGCAAGGAACTGATGAGCCACAATGATTTTAAGGATCTGGAAAGCCGCATTAAGAGCGACCGCTTCAAGGCTATGTGGGAAAGCCATTATGCTACTCCGATGTTCCGCAAGGATCCGTCCTTCAAGAACTACATTTGGGACGTTCTGGCAGCAGCAGTTGCTATTGATCCGTCCGTAATTCTGGAATCCGAAACTCTGCCGGTTGATGTTGATGACCAATACGGCTACGGTTACGGCCAGACTATGGGCTTCCGCGGCGCTGCTCCTGAGGGTGCTCAGAATGCGAAGATTGTTTACGCTGTAGACCGCGCTAAGGTTTGGAAGATGGTTGAGGATGTATTCAACAAGCTGTAAGCAATAATTTTGTGAGTTTAAGCTCGCGCCCTACCCGAATTTACTGTTTCGGGTAGGGCGCTTTAGTTTTTTTAGGGTAAAATATAGGTATGAAAGATTAGCTGCAAAGTAGGCAGCGGGAAGCGGAGGGATGGAGATGCTGAAGAAAAGCTGGAAAAATGTCTTAGTGGGAGCCATGCTGCTGGCTTCCTTGGCAATGCTGCTGAATGGCTGTGGTTCGGATAAGCAGGCTGCTGCAACGCAGCCTAAGACCACGAAGGTGGAGGAAGCTGCAGCGACTGTGGCGAAGGTGCCTGCCTATGAGCGCGAATACGGCAAGCTGGTGGAGGGTATTTATAATTTTGTGAATGATGGCAATATGGATAAAGTGCCGCAGCAGGGCATGACCGGAATTTATGAGCTGCGGGACCATATGGGTTACGTTGATGCGTTGAACATGCTTGGTTATACGCTGCAGGATATAAATAATGACAAGGTACCGGAGCTGATTTTTGCTATTTTGGATAACGAAAATCAGGGCAAGGGCTATTATGGCAAGGATATCTATGCTGTCTATACCTTTGTGGACGGCAAAATAAAATTTGTTGATGAGGGCTGGGCACGCAGCAATATTAAGCTGTTGGCGAACAATATGTTGCTTACACGCGGCAACAGCAGTAATACAGACTATGTGCTGGTGCTGGAGGATTTACTGCCGAACGGCAATAAAAGATGCGTTGATATGTATTTTACCCGTTCAAAGAACGCTAATGCAGCTGCCAACGGCCTTGATGTCTACCGTAACGATGTGGGCAGAGATGATGTGGCTGTTTCGCAAAAGACGAATATGACTGCGGATGATTTCTTTGACATGGGCGCTGAGATGGCCGGTGACAGCGTGAAGCTTGAGCTGCTGCCGTTGAAGGAATATAAGCAACGAGGCTTTAAGGGGCTGGCGATGCAGTATCTGGAATGCATGGGCGTACATGAGCTGCAGGATGCGAAGGTTGATCTTTCCAAGTACGAGCAGGTTTCCGTGCCTAATCCCTTTAAGGGTGCGGATGTAATTTTCCGCAGTACGAAAAATCTGGAAGAGTTCCGCCTGCTGGAGCTTGCTTCCGGCAAGAGCGTTTACAGCAAGGATTTGCTGATGGCTGATGAAAAGCTGGTGCTGCATCTGGAGAGCCTGGAAACTATTCCCAAGAACGGTATCAGCTTTAAGGATGATGCAGGCAGGGAGCGCAGGTTTGCGATTCTGCAAAGCGGTAAGGACGGCAGTATTTATCTGCAGGAGATTGATTAAGGTAAAATGCCTGAAGAGGCTTAAATTAAGCTATGATGTAAAAAACTTTGGAGGTGTTTTTTATGCGTAAAAGATTTTTAGGTGCAATGTTATTGGCGCTTGGTATTGGTTTGTTTGGCGGTTGGGGCAGTGCTCAGGCCAACAGTGTGGCGGAGCCTACACAAAGCATGCTGCATGTGTGCTGGCTGAAGGATGCTCATGTTAATCCTGCGGCCTGCGAGGTTGTGCGGATGCCGGACGCTTTTGAACCGGCGAAGGCTGTGGTGACGAGCTCGGTTGATTTCCCTGATTTTCAGGTTGTGGCGCTGGATTTGCGTGAAGTGAGCGCGGAGGGCTATCCCATTTTTAATGTGCAGTCTATATATTATAAGGATTTGCTGCGTGCGACTCAGCCGATTATTATTGTGATGCGTGATTCCGAGACCTTCCCGCGCAACGGTATTGCAGTGCGTGATTCCTTGGGCAGGGAGCGTATTTTCGGTATTTCTATCAGCGGTGAGGACGGAAGCCTGCTGCTGAGTGAGGTTGAGAGATAGAGGTGTGGCGATGAAGAGATTATTTAGCTTGCTGATGTTCTGCCTGCTGCTGCTTGTCAGCGCAACAGCGATGGCAGCGTCTTATGGTGCATATCCGTATATGCGTTATGGTGCTAATGGCAGAGATAATGCTTCTTTGCATCTGATTTATACGCAGTCCGGCATTTTTGCTTCTGTTGTTACTTATGATTTGCAGGACGGTAATGCGCCGATGTTTAAGGGCGTGGGTATGTTGGAGAATGGTTCGCTGGTGCTGGAGGATTATTCTTTTGATGTGGGCCGTCATGGTGAGGATACACGTTATTTTGGTTATGGCTCTCAGCCGCTTGTTTGCGAGGCCAGAGTGCAAGAGGGTAAGCAGGTTGTGCTGCTGCCGACGGTTGATGCACGCGAGATGGGTATTGCTAAGGTGAGTGAGCCTGATATCGGCGGTACTTATAGGCTTGAGGGAATGCAGGCGGAAGAGGATTATACTATGGCGCTGTATTTTCTGCGTAAGCTGAATGTGAAGAATACCGGTTTGGATTTGAGCAGTAAGGATTATTGGTTTGGCTATGGCAGTCGTTTTGCCGAGGATCCGAACAGCGTTTTTAATTCGTATCTGCCGCAGGAGTACGGCGATTATTTTGGGGTTTATGTTTATAATAAGAATGATGAGCTGGTTATGACTTATTATGTGCATCCGAATTTGTGGGATGCGTATCGTGTGACTGTTGATGGTGAGGTTAAACTGCTGTGCAGCAATGATGCTATGGGGTGAGGCAGTGAGTTGAGTTTGAGGTCCTTGCGACGTAAGTTAATATTGCGGAGCAGGGGCCTTTTTGTACGCGTATCGCAACCCTTCCGTCTGCTCGCTGAAGCTCGCAGCCACCTTCCCTTTCAGGGAAGATATAAAGGTGTTTCGAAATTCTAAATTTCGTTTCTCGCTAACTTTATATGCTTCCTGCGTCGCAAGCGACATTAGCACGACCAACAGTTTCTAGCTAACTTTATATGCTCCCTGAAAGGGAGCTGGCATCGCCGTAGGCGATGACTGAGGGTTGTGTACACGATATATTAATTGCTCAGTTTAATCTTTGGTGATACCTTTCTTGCCTGCCCCCTCGGGGAAGGTGCCGAACGAAGTGAGGCGGAAGGGGGTTGTGTGCGTTAGTGTAGTGTGTTACCTTTCTTGCGGGTGCTTGCTTGTTGTTTGGAGGTGAGCTTATGAAGAAGCTATTGAGTGCTTTGGCGTGCGGTGCGCTGCTGTTGTGTGGCGGGATGTCGGTTGCACGGGCGGACTATTATGAGATGTACAATCCTGCTACCCATGTTGAGGGTGGTGCTATGGTGTATGAAACTACGCACGGTACCCTGATGAGCCTGAAGGTGCACAGCGGTGAATGGCAGGACGACCATTACCGCTATGAGACCGAGGCGAGTGGTGTGGTGCGTTTTGCGCATGACGGTGAGCGTTTTATAGGTTATCTTCATGTGCTGGGTCTTGAGAGCCATGAAAATGGTATTGGTTATCCTTCTCGGTACATATATAGTATGCCGCTTTATGAAAAGTATGCTTTGAGTAATCCGCAGGGCTATCAGGCGCAAGCCAAGCTTTACGGTGAGTGGATTTTGGGTGAGCCTAATGGTAATAATCGGGTGCAGCCTTCCTTGGCAGGTACTTATGAAAGAAGCAACAAAAGAGGTACACGCTTTGTGCAGGGTGAAACGGAAATGCCTTGGGCTGTAGCTGCGATGTTTTTACAGCTGGTGCTGGAGCCGAATGTTAATTTGCTGGACAAAAATGCCTTCAGCTTTAGCTTCTGGGATTATCAGTGGGAACAAGAAAAGGCTTTGTATCCTGATGTTGACAAGCGTTACAGCTATCATACTATGACTAAGGCGGGAGATCCGGATGCTCCTAATCCGGTGCAATTTAAGGATGCGCGCTATCTGGTAGAGAAAAGCGGCAGGCTTATTTATAATATTACCGATGACGGCGTGGTAAGGAAAATTTACGATTTGGCTGAAGAGTAGGCCAGATGCTGGCGCACGATTTTGGCAATGGGGGTGGCGCTGATGCGGTTACTGAGATTGCTGTGTATGACAATGCTGGGGCTGCTGCTTTGGGCAGAAATTTCCTTGAAAAACAAAAAAATTTTACTTATCCTACCCGAAATCGACAGTTTGGGTGGGGTGCTTTAGCACATTCCGTTGTACAATGAGCTTGTAAGGAAACATGCCTGCGCCTGTAATAGCGCAGGATAATTCTGAGGAGGTGCAACAAATGAAGAAAGGTATTGTATTAGCTTGCTGCGCAATGCTTTTGGCGGGACAATTGCAATCTGCAGAAGCTCTTGACTGGAACAGAAGAATTGGCGTAGACAGAATGATCGACAGAACCATTGATAATACTATTAACAGGGCGGTGAATAAAGTGGAGAAGCAAGAAAAAACCAGACGTGTCATTTTCCAAAACCTGCCGCAATCGGCAGCTGAAATCGGACCGGAAACCGATGCTCAGCAGGTTGCAGCTTACACTGTAGCAGCACTGGCTCGCTATGAAACCAATCCGGCAGAGGCAATTGCAATGCTCAATAAGCTGTTGGGACCTCGTCCGGTACCCAAAAGAGATGAACAGTTCCTGGCAGACCGCTTCCGCGGCAGACAATATCTGATGCGTTCTTACTTCATGGGCGCAACTCCGGAAAACAACTATCAGCCGGATATGCCTTATACCGTAGAGGTTAAAACTAATGCCTACACCTATCAGGAAGAGGGCTATGCACGTTTTATGATTACCTGCGGCGGTGCTGACAGCCCGCGCCCGATGACCGTGCGCCAAAAGGCTTCTACCGGCGAATGGTTCCTGTGGGATTACAAGGGACTGCTGAGCGGTATCAAGACTCCGGCAGCAGATGATCCTTGGGCATAAGAAAAATTCAGCTGAACAAAATATTGCAGGATAACATTAACAGCCTTCCGGTGCGTCCGGAAGGCTGTGTTTTTTACTAAGGATGTTATAAAGCTCAATTTAAACGAAAAATAGTCAGAAAAAGCACATTTTTTTGCTCACCCTACCCGAAATCAGCCTTTCGGGTAGGGCGCTTTTGCTTTTTGGAGCCTATAATATAATTACAAAAGCTGGAAGGAAGTGATATGTATGAAAAAATTTTGGAAAAAAACATCGCTGTTTCTGGTGACTGCGGCGATGACTGTTTCCGCTCCGCTGATGGCGTGGGCTCTGGAGCATGACATTGTTATTCTGCATACTAATGATATCCATTGCGGTATTAATGATAATATCGGCTTTGATGGCCTGGCGCAGATTAAACGTGATGCCCTGGCCAGAACGCCGAACGTAGCGCTGGTGGATGCAGGCGATGCTATTCAGGGTGCACCTATCGGCAAGCTTTCCCGTGGCTTGGCTGTTGTTAGCATTATGAATTATCTGGGCTACGACTTCTGCATTCCCGGTAACCATGAATTTGACTATGGCATGGACCGCTTCATGGAGCTGGCGCCGTTGCAGCGTGCAGGCTACTATTGCGCTAACTTTGTTTATGCCGGCAACAACAAGCAGGTTTTACCCGGTTATAAGATTATGCAGTATGAGGATACCAAGGTAGCCTTTGTCGGTGCAAGTACACCGGAAAGCCTGACAACCTCTACGCCGACCTTCTTCCAAAATGAGAAGGGACAGTACATTTACAGCTTCTGCGAGGATAAGAGCGGCAGCAAGCTGTACAAACAGCTGCAGAAGAATGTTGATAAGGCGCGCAAGGAAGGCGCGGACTACGTATTTATCGTAGGTCATTTGGGTATGGATGGCACTACCCCGCAGTGGAGCAGCGAAAGCGTTGCTAAAAATACTCAAGGTGTAGACGCTGTTATCGACGGACATTCTCACGAGCGCTTCACCCGTATGGTTAAAAATAAGGTTGGCAAGGATGTACTGCTGGCACAGACCGGTACTAAGCTCAAAACTGTAGGCGAGCTGGTAATTACTCCTGAAGGCAAGCTTAAGAGCCAGCTGCTTACTAAATCCAACGGCAAGGACGCTGCTATCAGCAGAGTTATTGCCCAGGAAATAAAAACCTATGAGCCTTTGCTGAAGCAGCCTGTGGGCGAAGCACTGGTACAGCTGCGCAGCAATGATCCTGCAACCGGCGAGCGTATTGTACGTAACCGTGAATGCAGCTTGGGCGACTTTGTTGCCGATGCTTATAGAGCAGTGCTGGATTGCGACGTAGTTCTGGTAAATGGCGGCAGTATCCGCAACGAAATCAAAACCGGCGTCATCAGCTACAACGATTTGCTGGAGGCCTTCCCCTTCGGTAACATGTGCGTAGTTTTAGAGGTAAACGGCCAGCAGATTCTGGATGCTCTGGAAATGGGTGCTATCAGCTATCCTGAAGAAAGCGGCGGCTTTATGCAGGTATCCGGCCTGAGCTACACGATTGACAGCTCTGTTCCTTCCAGCATCGAGCTTGATGCCAAGGGCAACTTCGTGCGCGTTGCCGGTGCCCGTCGCGTGAGCGATGTTAAGATTGACGGCAAACCGTTAGATGTTAAGAAAAAATATACCGTTGGCGGCACCTCCTATATGCTGAAATCCGGCGGTGACGGCATGACGATGTTCAAGGGCGCGCATCTGGTGCAGGATGAAATGATGAGCGATGCAGATACGATTATGGAATATCTGCAGAACCATCTGAACGGCAAGGTAGGCGAGCAATATGCTCAGCCTTACGGTGATGGTCGTATCGTAATCAAATAAAGAGCGTTCTATATAAAACAAGGAGATGATTGTTATGTTGAAGAAACGTATTGCGATGGGAATTTTGGCCGGACTTCTGGCCTGCAGCTTTATTGCCGGCTGCGGCGGGGGCGACAAAGGCACTAGCGAGCCTCCTAAACCGAAACCGATTGCTGCTGATTTGAAGGATTTGCCGAATAAGGATGTTAAGGTCGGTGCTAGCACCTATAAGCTCTTTACTCTGAAGAATAATCCTAATCTGCATTTGGAAAATACTTTTAGCAAGGGCATGAAGCTGGCTACTGTCGGCAGAAATATGATTTATGCCAACGTTAAGGACAGACTCGTGCAGATGCAGTGGGATAAAGATGGTCTGCGCGTGTTGGACAATAATGTTGATTCTATGTCAGGTAATGCTAAGATTTCTTCCGACGGCACCAGAGGCATTTTCTATACCAATAAGAGAATGAGACTCAACTATTTCGATAGCGAAACCAAACGTATTGAAGAGGCACAAGGACGCTTCAATAACCTTGTTGTAATTCCTAAGGGCAATGCGGACAAGGCTTTGATTTGGATGAACCAGGGCGAAATGAGAAAGGTTGATCTTCGCAACGGCTACAGAGTAGGCAAGGATTTGGGCACAGTACGTAAGGAATCCAGAAGCCGTGATGCTGAGGACAAGGATAAAATCAATATTCCGCAGAGCGTTGTTGCAGACAGAAACGGTGATTTCTATGTTGGCGGCAATGCGCGTATTGGTACTCAGGATGTAGGCCTGGTAAGCGTTTATGATTTCAATGGCAAGCAAAAACGCGTCATCGGCAAGGAAAAACGTGAAGACAGCAAGGCCATCTATTCCTTAACCGATATAGCTTTGACTGATGAATATCTGGTAGTCAGCGATTCCTCCGTAGACAAGCAGCAGCTGCAGATTTACAGAAAGAACACCGGCACGCTGGTTGGTACCGTAAGCTATAAGGATTTGACCGATAATAAGGAAACAAGCATCGGTGCTTGTGTAAACCTGGCAAATATGCCTGATAACAGAGTTCTGGTTGCCCTCAGCAATGACAGAAAAAATATTAAAGATGAATTCTTCATCCTGCAGCTGTAATGTATGGTAGAAGGTACGACAGAAGCTGTAAAATTTAAGAAATAAAGATTTGAACACCCCCGAAAGATATATTTTGGGGGTGTTTGAATTATAGCTTAAATTGGGTATTTGGTTGTAGCGGTGTGTATGACTATATATGGCATAAAAATGAGCGATAAAATGAGCGATAAAGTGAGCGATAAAGTGAGCGATAAAGTTAATATTGAAATAGTAACTCCTAAACCATAACGAAAGCCTCCGACGAGTAAACTCGCCGGAGGCTTTTTTAATGCCCTGCGCATCAGCGTTCTGCGTTACGCATCAGTTCGATATACTGCAGCAGCTCCTTACGGGTTTTGACACCCAGCTTGCTGTAGATATTTTTATTATGATATTTTAAGGTATTTTCGGTGATACCCAGCTGACTGATAATTGCCTTGGTAGAGCAGCCCTGTACATAAAGGTTGAAGATGTCTTCCTCCTTAGGTGTCAGCGTAGCAAGATTATCGATAAACATCTGATAACTGTCGGGATCGACGGATTCCAGCTTCTTTTCAATGGCTTTTTCCAAAGCAGCTTGGGCAAAGTTGAACTGCTGTTGAGCCTGCTCGCGTTCCTGCTGAGCCTGCAGCTTTTCTTGCTGCGTCTGCTCCATTTGCAGGCGTACCTGTTGAATTTCATTCTGCAGGGCGGCAAGCTGTTCCTCCAGATGAATATATTGGTTGGCGGTCTGCTTTTGCTTTTCCTGTGCCTCCTGCAGACGCATGGCAGCCAATCCGTATTGTTTTTGTACCTGATTATTTTCGCTTTGCAGCTGGCGCAGCTTTTCGGCCTGCTGCTCGGAATGACTCTGCAGAAATTCAAAGAACTGGTTAAGCTCCAGCACATTGGCTTGCGGAGGGGCATCGGGATTTTGCTGCAGCTGCTGTAAATCCGCTACCAGCGGGTCTACATATCTTTTGCTGAAATAACCGGCAGACAGCAATGAAAGCAACAGAATAATACCCAGCATTATCAGCAGACGCATTTTTGCCTGCCCCTGCAGATGATAATAGCTGTCGGCAGGCAGCATGACTGCTACCCTGTGCTCCGAGGCACCGACCGTCAAGGGAGCGGTGAAGCCAATGAAGCGCTCCTGACCGGCAGTAAATAATTCATGCTCGCCGTCAAAGCTGGTTTTTATAGTAGCATTGACGAAGGATGCCGGATTGGAAAGCTGTCCCTGGTATTCGTTGTCCGCCTTTTTATCGAGAATAGCGGTAATCAGCGGATACCCCTTGTAATTGGCCTGCTTGGTGCGCTGTTGGAAGTAAACGCTGCTGATTTCAAAGCCGCAGATACCGATAATCCTGCCGTTATTACTGTTTATAGGCATCAGGAAAAGACGTGACTGCTCCCAGCTTTCTTTGAGGTGAGCAACGTCTGTCAGTATATACTGTTGGGAAATATTATTGTCCTTGGCATGCAGCAGCTTATCCGCCTGAGGATAGGCATGGATGTTGAGCTCCAGCTGCCAAGTGCTGTAGAGACTGATGTTGTTGGCGCGGGCAATTTGCGGATTGCCGCGGAACATACAGGTTTCGTTGAAAAGGGTGTTTTCTGAATAAATATTAGTGAATTTGAGAAAAAGACCGTTGTATGTCGGGTCCAGCAGATTGGTGTTGACACTGGCGTTAAGCAGATACAGAGCGCCGCTGGCCGGTGCCTGCTGCATTTTGGCAGACAAAGTCTGGTAGGTTGCCTGCTGAATCGCTGTCAGGGCTTCAGGATTGTTGTTCAAGGCATCATAATTATTGTAAATACCCTTGTCCAGCATAACGCGGTTAATATCCTGCTGCAGCTGCTGCGACAAATCAATATTGTGTGCAGCCAGCGCGTTCATCTGGCGTTTGATATCGTTGGTACGGGTGTTAAGCTCATATTCAAGAAAGCGGTCGATATCATGGCTGGGCGGCTGTACTATGCCGATAACGTTTAACAGGATCAGCATAGCAGAACCTGCCAGCAGCACCAGTGACAGCAGGTAAATAATGAAACGGCCGCGCATAGAGCGTTTGTTATGCCATATTTCCTTGCCTATAAGCAGCAGTCTTTTTATTTTGGTGAGCTTATTGAGCATTAAGAGCCTCCTTGGTAGGATTTTTTGGCTTATTGCTTGTAATTCAGCAGCTTCTGATAACTTTCTTCTACTAACTTATCAAGCGTTTGCTGCGGGTTGGCACCGCCGGCAATTTCCTGTAAATATTGCTGATGGGCAGCGCGCAGAATATTTTTGCTGCCGTATTCCAGATTCTGCTGAATTTCGGCAGCATTGTGCGGCAGATGCAGCCAGGTGCCTTTTTTGTATACCTGCTGCATGCAGGTATACAGCTTGCGATATTTGAAGTTATGCACATCTTGCGGATTATTCAGCAGTTTTGGCAGTGCTTCCTTATTGGTTGGCAGGTAGCCTGCCTGCATAGCAAAATTCAAATTGCTGTTTTCCTGCGCCAGCCATTTTGCAAAAACAACGGCACCAAGATTTTTGCGTTCGTCTGTGCTTTTGATGGCAAATAATCCTACACCGCGCTGCAGCAGTGTTACTTTGCCGCCACTGAAAACAGGGCAGGGATAATAGTTGGTAACGATAGTTTCACGCGAGTTGTCGGGATTAGTGACGTAATCGCGCATATAAAGAATGGCGGCGGTAGAGCCGACGTTGCTGATTAAATCGGCTGTTTTCCAGGCATCGGCCGCATAACCCTTTTCAATGCCAAGACCACCGGCGATAGCAGGCTCGGCTGCGGCACGGAAGATGCGCTTGAAGTTGGAGCTGGCAAGGTCCGGCTTGCCGTCCTTGATTAACGGGTCGCCCAAGGAAGCCATGCTCGTCAGGTAATAGTTATAGAAATCATCCAGCTGGCACATGTTTTTGCCGCCGGTCCAGGTATAATACTTGCGGCAGAGCGCAAAAAGCTTGTCATAATCGGCGAAATCATCGGTGCTGGCACCTGTTGCCGCAGCAAAGCGGTCAAAATATGTCTGGTTTACAAAAAGCAGCTCGGTGGATTTTGCTACCGGTAGCATCAGCAACTCCTTATCCTGATAGCCTTCGGCTAAAAATTCCGGCTGGTAAACAGCTAAATCTTCTTTATCAAGGTATTCGTTCCAATGCAGCAGCTTATCGTGCATTGCGGGGATTACACGCGGATAGGCGGTAAAAAGGTCGGGCAGCGGCACAGCGCCAGGCTCCTGCTTGGCAGAGGCGAATAAAGCTTTGTCGATAACATTAGAGCTGCTTACGGAAGCAACCTTGACAATGACGCCTTTGGCCTTACCCTCAGAGGCATTGAATTTTTCGATTGTATCATTAAATGGGGAATTGGTCTGGTTGCCGTAAACGTGCCAGATGGTGAGCGTTACCGGCTTGGCCGGGTCGAGTGATGCCTTATTGCCGCAGCCACTGCTGAAAGCGGTAACAATACAGAGCAGTAACAGCACCAACATACTGTATAAGGAAACAGAAAATTTTTTTGATACAACGGACATGAAAAAACCTCCTGAAAGAGTATTTTTAGAGAAAAAAGGTAAAAAATAAGGAAAATTTACCCTTATCCTACCCGAAATCGCTATTTGGTGTAGTGACGAAATGCAATTTTTATATTAAACTTAAGGCAAGGAAGCGGAAAACAGCTTACCTGCACAGATAATTTGCAAAGATTGTCTAACAATTAGTTTATCACAAATCAAAGTATTAGTGAATAGTTTTTTACTACAGATAAGGATAAGATAAATATTTTACAATTTCTTGGCTGATAAGTGTACAGCTGTTTTATTCAAAGTCCTGTTAATATTAAGCGGGATTTGATAAAATATAATTGTTAATTTTTTAGTGATACAAAAGGAGGTTGTATTATGGGTTTAATTAAAGCGGCAATGGGCGCTGTAGGCGGCGTACTGGGCGACCAATGGAAAGAGTTTTTCTATTGCGAAAGCATGCCTCCCGAGGTTCTGGTAACCAAGGGTATGAAGCGTACGTCCAGCCAAGGACGCAGCTCCAACACTTCTGCAGAAGACAACATCATCAGTAATGGCAGCGTTGTTGCTGTCAACGAAGGTCAGTGCATGATTATCGTTGAGCAGGGCAAGGTTGTAGATATGTGCAACGAGCCCGGCGAATATGTATACGATACATCTACTGAACCGTCTATCTTTACCGGCGATCTGAAAGACAATGTAAAGGCAATTTTCGGTCAGATCGGTAAACGTTTCACCTTTGGCGGTGACCCCGGCAAGGACCAGCGCGTATATTACTTCAATATGAAGGAAATTTACGGCAACAAGTTTGGCACTGCTCAGCCGATTCCTGTACGCCTGATTGATAACAACTTAGGTATTGATTGGGAAGTTGGTATCCGTTGCTTCGGTGAATACAGCTATAAGATTACTAATCCTCTGCTGTTCTACACCAATGTATGCTCCAACATCACTGACGAATATCGTCGTGACCAGATTGACAGCCAGATGAAGAGCGAGCTCATGATGAGCCTGGGCGTTGCCCTCGGTACGCTCACGGAAAACGGTATGCGTTACAGCGCACTGCCGCGTCATGGCAAAGAAATCGCTAACGCTTTGAACGAAGATTTGAGCGACCAATGGCGTGACCGCCGTGGTGTAGAGGTTTATTCCTTCGCACTGGCAAGCGTAACCATGTCTGAGGAAGATGCTCAACGTCTGAAAGATATCCAGATGCTCAGCAATCCGAACCGTGCAGCAGCAGCTATGGCTGGTGCTACTGCAGACGCTATGCGTATTGCAGCTGGCAATGAAGGCGGCATGGGTGCAATGGGCGGTTTTGTTGGCATGAATATGGCCGGAATGGCCGGTGGCGCAAATGTGGCTGGCTTGTTTGCCCAAGGACAACAGCAGCAGATGTATGCTCAACAGAATCCTTACGGCCAACAGCCTCCTTACGGACAACCGCCTTATCCGCAACAGCCGCAACCTCCTACTCCGCCGCCGGCCGCCCCTGCCGCCCCTGCGGCAGCAGCACCGGCAGCAGATGCCTGGACCTGCAGCTGTGGCACTACCAACACCGGCAAGTTCTGCGCTAACTGCGGTGGCAAGAAGCCTGAGCCGAAACCGGCAGAGGGCAGCTGGACCTGCAGCTGCGGCACTACCAATACCGGTAAGTTCTGCGCTAACTGCGGCAGCAAGAAGCCGGAAGACAAACCGGCAGAGGATGGCTGGACCTGCAGCTGCGGCGCTGTAAACAAAGGCAAGTTCTGCGCTGAATGCGGCAGCAAGAAGCCTGAGGGAGCACCGCTGTTCAAGTGCGATAAGTGTGGCTGGGAGCCGCCAGATCCGCACCATCCGCCTAAGTTCTGCCCTGAGTGCGGCGATATTTTCGACGATAACGACAAACAATAACCTCATATATTAATAGCTTGCGTCAGATGCTAATGCAAGCATGATGTATGCTCCTATGCTGCCACCTTCCGCCTCACTGCGTTCAGCACCTTCCCCAAGGGGAAGGCTAGAAGGTTAGTAAAAAACAATGGGTGAATCGAAAGCCTTATTGAGCAATTAATATATCGTGTAAGGAATAGCAATTTTAGCAAATAAGTGTCCGGAACCATAGAAGCGAGGGTACGTAACATATTGTTACTATCTGACAAATTTTACCGAAGCTTCGTCCTGGTTCCACACGAAATTTGCGTTGTGCCCTTTGGGTACTGGAAAATTGCTTCTGACTGGAACGGTATTTAATTGCGATGCACAACTCCCTTCCGCCTCACTGAGGGGAAGGCAAGATGTCGAAATAGGTGGTTGAAGGGGGAGCGGGAGCAATCAAAATTGCATAACTATATTTTAAGGAGTTGATATTATGGCTGAAACCTCTGTAGGCTATAAGTGCCCTAACTGCAGCGCGCCGCTGACGTTTTTGCCCGGTCATGATAAGGTGACCTGCGAATACTGCGGTACCGAGCTGGAAGTTAAGACTATAGAAGAAATGTATGCCGCCAAGGAAGCCGCTGCTGCCAAAGCGCAGGCTGCCAAGGAGGCAAAGTGGGATACTTCTGCTGCCGGCAGTGAATGGGAAGCTGACGAAGCAGAGCAGATGAAGGCCTTTACCTGCTCCAGCTGCGGTGCGCAGATTGTGAGCGACGGCAACACCATGGCAACAGAATGCTGCTACTGCGGCAGCCCGACCATGCTGCCGAGCCGCTTCGAAGGTATGCTGAAGCCGGACTTCATCATTCCCTTCAAGAAAACCAAAGAGCAAGCTGTTGCTGCTCTCAAAGAATTCTATAAGGGAAGAACCCTGCTGCCTAACTCCTTTACGGCCAACAATCGTGTGGAGGATATCCAGGCGATGTATGTGCCGTTCTGGCTGTTTGACTCTAAGGTTAGTGCCAGCGGCAGCTATCAGGGTGCCAGCGACAGTGTTTATGAAACCGATGATGAGGTTGTTACGACTACCGTTGTCTATAACTGCGAGCGTGAAGGCACAATGTCCTTTGAGCGCATCCCTGTAGATGGCAGCGAGAAGATGGACGATACCTTTATGGAAAGCATCGAGCCGTTTAATTATAAAGAAATGGTTCCCTTCAGCACCGCTTATCTGACAGGCTTTTTGGCAGATAAGTATGATGTGGATGCCGAGGCTGCTGTAGCTCGTGCTGATGCGCGCGTTGTCAAAAGTGCCGAGGGCTGCCTTGAAAATACCGTTACAGGCTATACCCGTGTAACCAGCAATGGTGACTGTGCGGTTATAAAGGATGAAAATGCTGTGCATTATGCAATGGTGCCGGTATGGATTCTGTCCACACGCTTTGAGGATAAGCCCTATACCTTTATGATGAACGGTCAGACGGGTAAGGTTGTAGGCAGTCTGCCGATTGACTATGGCAAGCTGCGTAATTACACTGCCCTGACCTTTATTATTGTAACAATTATCAGCTACTTCATTGTGAAGTTCATGTTATAAGGAGGTGCCGGAATGAGAAAGTTATTTGCAATCTTAACTATGCTGGCAGCCCTTATGTTAGCCAGTGTAACAGCCTTTGCTGCGCCAAGCCTGGTGGATAACGCCAAGGTTCTTACGCCGCAGCAGCGACAGGAAGTTCTGGCAGAGCTGCACAAGCAGGAGCAGGCGCATAATGTGCGTATTGCTGTTGTAACCATGAAGACTATTGGCGGCGCCGTTCCCGGTGAATATGCCAATAAGCTGCTCGATGATGTTTATAATGACGGCGCCAAGGGCAATATGGTATTGCTGCAGGTTACCAACACCCGTAAATGGTACATTGCTACCGATAAACAGCTGAAGCAGGTTATCGTTGGCAATGAAGGCATAGAGTATATGAGCAAGCCGATGGTTGCTCAGTTCAAGAAAAATGATTATGCTCAGGGCTACATCACCTACGCTCAAAAAGCAGGCGAGCTCCTTGAATATTACGAAAAGGAAGGCGAGCCGTGGGATCCTAATGCAGGCTTCAGCTGGTTTGCTTTGATTATTGCTGCCGGTATCGGCGGTGCTGCAGCCTATGGCTGGCGTTCTCTGCTGATTAGCGGTATGAGCAACGTGCGTGAGGCTGTTGAAGCAAATGCCTACTTGGATAAGCAAACCTTTGCGCTGACGCACAGCAATGATACTTATCTGTACACCAACGTTTCTTCTGTTCCGAAGTCTAAGTCCAACGGCGGCAGCAGTGACGATGGTTCTGTAAGCGAAAGCTCTGCTGATGATAATCATGGCGGCGGCGGTGGCAGCTATTGATATTATAATGAGCTGATACTTTTTGCGGCTGCGATTGTTTATCGCGGCCGCTTTTTTAGCAGGAGGTTATTATGCGCAGAACGACTATCAATTCAGGCTTTTTCATCTGCTTCATTGCTAACCTGATAGTGAACTGGGAATGGGGGTTTATTGCGGTGCTGCTTTGGGGTTTTAGCTACTGGTTCAATCTTTCGTGGTATCCGGCGGCGGCTATGGCTGTTTTGTGGCTCCTGATGGGCTTTACTCTGACCTGGATGATTATCTGGGGCTCGTCGGCGCGTGATAATTACCGTCCCAATCAGCAACTGAAGAATATCAATCCTTATTCGTCTAAGAATGAGGATGTACTGCCTAAGAACAAAAAAGCAAATTAGCTTTGCAGCTTGTCTGACGATGCATGCTGCAACTAAAAACGCCGCGGCTGCAGCAGGTCTTTGACCTGCTGCGTAAGCCGCGGCGTTTTGCTGTGCGTAGATAATTTTGTTTGCTGCTAAGATGGCAGCCTTTTTATTTTTTCAAGCTTTGGTAAATAGCGTCCAGGTTTTCTTCCATGCGGGTAAGATAGGTTTTCTCGCCGTTGCTGCATTCAATAGTATATATTTCCTGCGTAGTGGCACCAACCTCGCGCGCCAGTGTTTCCGATGTTTTGGGGCTTACCGCTTCTTCTACGAAGATAGTTTTTACATTGTGCTCCTTGCAGTAGGCTGTCAGCTTGGCCAGGTTTTGCGCGCTTGGTTCGCCGCTGGCAAAAACATCCTCGATGCTTTGCTGCTGCAGGCCGAAGTCACGGCACAGGTAAGCAAAGGCAGCATGGCCGGTGACAAAGTTTTTTTGCTCCAGCTTGCTGAATTTTTTCTGATAGGCAACAAGCAGTGTCTGCAGCTTTTGATTGTATTCTGCGGCATTCTTGCGGTAGAAATCAGCATTAGCCCTATCTGCAGCAGCCAGTGCTTCGGCAATATTCTTTACCTCTGTCTGCGTGCAGCTCAGGCTCAGCCAGGTGTGCGGGTCATACTGGCCGTGTGCTCTGATTTCGTCAGCCTCTGTAAGGCTGATGCGGTCAGTGCCCTTGGCTGCTTCTACGATGACGAGATTGGGATTGGCGGCGGCCTGCGTTGCCTGCTCCACCCAGCGCTCCATGCCGGTGCTGTTGTAAATTAAGATGTCTGCTTTGCTCAGGGCCTGCATAGTTTTAGTAGTAGGCTGAAAATCATGCGGCTCTGTGCCGTCGGGAATCAGGGAAGTTATATGAATTTTATCCTGTCCTACGGCCTGAGTAAATTCTTTCATAGCATTAAAGGTTACTACAACCCGCAGCTTATGGTCTGCAGCAGGTGCAGGCTCCTTGCTGCCGCAGCCTGCCAGCAGACTGCTGAACAGCAGAGTGCAAATACAAAAAATAATACTGAGCTTTTTCATGGGCTTTCCTCCTCATTTAAGTACAAATAAACGCAAATGATTTGCATATTATAACGAATTTTATCATAACACCCGTGAACTTTCTTGTCAAGCTAAATGCAAATGACTTGCATATTTGCCGAGCGAGGGCTATAATATTTACTGCAACAAAAAGGCAGCGCAGGCTGCCGTGAGTAAATGAAGGAGCCAATATGATAGAACTGAAGCATATAGAATTTGCCTATGAATCCGGCAGCGAGCTGCTGCGCGATATCAATATGCAGGTAAATGACGGCGAATATATTGCCATTGTCGGCGAAAACGGCAGCGGCAAAAGTACGCTGGTCAAGCTGCTCTTGGGCTTGCTGGAGCCGTCGAAAGGTGAATTGAAGAATACCTTTAGCAGCATCGGCTACGTGCCGCAGCGCTTTGAAACTCTCAACAGCCAGTTTCCGATAACTGTATATGAGGTAATGGAATATTATCGCAGAGTATTAAAGGTAACGGACAAACAGGCAGTGCGCCGCTGCCTGGAGCAGATGCATGTTTATGACCTGCGTGACCGTTTAATCGGCACGCTGAGCGGCGGCCAGTGCCAAAAGGTGCTGATTGCCAGAGCGTTGCTGGGCAGCCCGCAGCTGCTGATCTTTGATGAGCCCTCTACCGGCATTGATGTCAAGAGCCAGCAGGAGCTGTATAAATTTATGCAGGAGCTGCATGAGCAGGGTATTACCATTATCACGGTAGAGCATAACCTGAAATTTGCGGCGCGTAATGCCGATAAAATGTATCATGTCATGAACGGACATGGTCATTTCTGCAATCCGCAGGAATATGTGCAGGAATATATGCAGAATAATGTAGGAGGTGCGGAATAATGCTGGAATACGCTTTTATGCAGAACGCACTGCTGGTTTCTGTGCTGATTTCTTTAATGTGTCCCATGATTGGTATGTTTTTAGTGCTGCGACGCTATTCCATGATTGGCGATACGCTGGCACATGCATCGCTGGCCGGTGTAGCGGTAGGCCTGCTGGTTAAGGTGAACCCGATTATCAGCGCCTTTGCCGTAACCTCCGTTTTTGCCGTGCTGATTGAGGTTTTGCGTCAGCGCTTCCGCCGCTATGCGGAGCTTATACTGGTTATCATACTGTCACTGTCTGTCGGTATTGCGATTACGATTATCAGCAGCGGTATGGTGCATACTAATGTAGAAGCATTTTTGTTCGGCAGCATTCTGACCGTAACGCCTGACGATGTGCTGGCGGTAGCGGTGCTGTGCGTAGTGTCGCTGGCAGCCGTTTACCTTTTGTATCCGCAGCTGGTTATGCTGGCCTTTGATGAAGACGGTGCTAAAATTGCCGGCGTAAAAACGCGTCTGATTAATTATATCTTTGCTCTGCTGGTGGCAGCTATGGTTGCTGTTTCTATCCGTGTGGTAGGCATTCTGGTTATCAGCTCGCTAATTGCGCTGCCTGTAGCGGCGGCCCTGCAGCTGGGCAAGGGCTTTAAGGTGACGATGCTGGCAGCTATGGTGCTGAGCTTTATCGCCATTATCACAGGCCTTGTGACCTCCTATTGGCTGGGTGCGGCACCGGGCGGTGTAACTGCTTTGGTTTCGGTGGCTTTGCTGCTGCTGATTATCATTTATAAAGAAATACGCGCTGTCTTATAAAGAAGAGGTAGAAAGATGACTGATACAAGTTCTGCGGCAGATTATCGCGATTATCTGCATCGCTACGGATTAAAAAATACCCGTCACAGACAGCTTATTTTGCAGCTGCTGCTGGCGAGCGAGGGCGTGCTGACGGCTGAGGATATTTATCAGCAGCTGTGTGAGCAGGGAGCAGAGATAAATTTTTCGACGGTTTATCGCATTCTGGAAAATTTTACGCAAAAGGGACTGACGGAAAAAAGTTTTTTGGCGGATGCGCGCAAGTACGGCTTTGTGCTGCACGCATTGGGGCACCGTCACCGCCTTATCTGCCTGCGCTGTCACCGGATTGTGGAGGTAGACCATTGCCCGATTGCTGATTTTGAAGAACAGCTTGCGGATAAAACCGAATTTGCTATTGTGGGACATAACTTGGAATGGTATGGCTATTGTCCGGAATGCCGCAAGCAGAAATAGCAGGAAAATTTTTCAAAAAAGCTTGCAAAGCAGCGTAAGCAATGATATAATTATTAAGCTTGTATATAACTATATATACTTCTTCTGCTCCCGGAGAGACGGGGGCCAAAGTCCAAAGGAGGAGGTGATTTCGTGAACGCATACGAAGTCATGTACATCGTTAAACCTGTTGAGGATGAGGCTTGTGAAGCAGTTGTTGCTAAATTCGAGAAACTCATCACTGTAAACGGTGGTAATGTAGAAAAAACCGATCGTTGGGGCAAAAGACGCCTTGCTTATGAGATCCAGGACCTGAATGAAGGTATCTATGTTCTCGTAACCTTCCAGGCTGACGCCGCTGCTGTTAAGGAACTTGATCGTGTTATGAAAATTACCGATGAAGTACTGCGCCATATGATTATCAGAAAGGGTGAATAATCAATGAACAAGATTATTCTGTTGGGCAGACTTACTAGAGATCCGGAAGTGCGTTATACGCCGACCGGTAAAGTTGTTTGTCAGTTTACTCTTGCAGTAGACAGACCTTTTGCCAATCAGGAAGGCCAAAGAGAAGCTGATTTTATTCCGGTAGTAATCTGGGGTAAACAAGCTGAGACATGCGGTAACAGTCTCACCAAAGGGCAGCGCGCGCTTGTTGAAGGCCGCCTGCAAATCCGTAGCTATGATGGCAAGGATGGCAACAAACGCTGGATAACCGAAGTAATCGCTGATCGCTTCGAGTTTATTGAGCGCAAAGCTGATGCTGCTGCCGCTCATAGCAATCCGACTCGCTCTGCTGCGCCGGCTCAAGACGGCGGTATGGGTGGTTTCGGACAACAGGTTCCCTTTGATGAGGAAATTCCATTCTAATTTAAGGGAGGTTATGCAATGAAACGCGAAAGAGGCAGAAGACCTAGAAGAAAAGTTTGCAGCTTCTGTGTTGATAAAGTTGAAGAAATCGATTACAAGGATGCAAATAAGCTGAAACGCTATATCACCGAACGTGGTAAGATTTTACCGCGCCGTATTTCCGGTACCTGCGCTAAGCACCAACGCCAATTGACCGTAGCAATCAAACGCGCTCGCTGCGTTGCTTTGCTGCCGTTCACCTGCGAATAATTCGCACGGCGGTTTAAACGAAACTTATACCCCGTAGCCGTAAGGCTGCGGGGTTTTCGTTTATGTAAAAATCACAAAAAATTTACTTATTTACGCAGGCATTAACATGATATAATGTTAGTAGTACTATACATACGAGGTGAATTGCATGAAAACATCTTTAAGAACCTTATTTTTGACCTTTGTTTTTACGATGCTTTGCACAGCAATGGCTTTTGCCTATAATCCCGGTCAGCGTACCATCCATCTGTTGGGTGAAACCCTGAACAGTGATAAGCATCCTGTACATCTGGTTGTAACCCAGACCATTGATATGCGTGAGGTACTGACTGCCGAAGCCTATGCCAAGCTGCCGACTGCACAGCAAAAGCGCACCAACCGTACGGAATATAATGAAGCCAATGGCATTAACGCCGAGCGCATCACTACTACCGATGGTGACGGCAAGGTAATCAAGGATACCGTTTCCTTTGTGAAGAACGGTTATTGGTACACTATTGACTATCTCAATAAAAATTATGACAGAGTTCCTGAGCTGCCGGGCATGAGCATGCCCTTTGCCGAAACCCTGATCAGCTGGTTCAATGTACGTCCACAGGGTGGTAATGATGCAGTTACCGGCTATGATTATGACAAGATGACCAAGGGCACCAACAGCCTGAATTTCTATTATGCAAAGGATACAGCTGACTGGAAGGGCTACGAAGTAAGTTATCTGCCTATCTTTAAGGTGCTTGAGGTTTCCAATACCGTGGATGAGGCAACTGCCTTTGCTCTGCCGCCTGCAGATTTCAAGGCCGTTGCTAATCCTTCTATGCGTGCTTACGCTAACAGACTTTTGGAAAGACAGTAAGTCTGGTAAGCTGATTATATTTTTTCAAAGGGGGAATACTTATGTTTAAAAAATTATTAGTTTTGCTTTCTATGCTGGCTGCGCTGGCAATGAGCGCAGTAGCTTTTGCTGCACCTGCTAAAAGCCATCAGCAGATGGTTATTGATGCTGCACGTGCCGAGGTTCCTGCTGCTGCTGTATTTTATGGCTACAAGGAAGAAGACGGCGAAGCTGTTCTGAACTTCCGCGATAATGATAATTATCTGGAATACGAGGTAGAGGTTGTTCTGGCAACTACCAAAGTTAAGGAAGTAGAAATTAAAGGCAGCAATATTGCCGGCAGCACGATGATGGTAAAAACTCCTGAGGATATCAGACAAATCGTTTTGGAAGCATATCCCGATGCAAGAAATATTGTTATCAAAACCGAAAAAGAAGGCAACAATGTACATTATGATGTAGAGTTCATTACTGCAAGATATAAAGTAGAAGCTGACATGAACCCGGTAACCGGTGCATTTGCCAAGAGAGAGCTGGAATATTTCTAAGCTTTTGCTGAATTTTTAGAGGCAGTCTGCGGACTGTCTCTTTTTTATGCTGCGGAAGAGTGCCATTTTGCGTCAAAACATTGCATATCAAAGCATATTATTGTAAAATATATTAGATACAGAGTTTTTAACGCACTAAATATATATGACGAGGAGCGATTTACGTGAGTACAAATTTAGAAGTCGGTATCGTTGGCCTGCCTAATGTAGGCAAAAGTACCCTGTTTAATGCTATTACCAAAGCTGGCGCAGAAGCAGCAAACTATCCCTTCTGCACAATCGAACCTAATGTAGGCGTTGTTGATGTGCCTGATAAACGCTTAGATGTTCTGAGCGATATGTTTAAATCCAAAAAGATTGTTCCGGCAGCCATGCGCTTTGTAGATATTGCCGGTCTGGTAAAGGGTGCAAGCAAGGGCGAAGGCCTGGGCAATAAGTTCCTGTCCCATATCCGTGAGGTAGATGCTGTTGCCGAGGTTGTACGCTGCTTTGAGGATGGCAACATCACCCACGTTGAGGGCAGCATTGATCCTCTGCGTGATATTGATATCATCAACACAGAGCTGTGCCTGGCTGATATGGAAACTGTTGAAAAACGTCAGGAGCGCCTGGTGAAGCTGGCAAAAACCGGCGATAAAAAGGTTAAGCTGGAGCAGGCTGTAATGGAAAAGGTTATGGCCGGCCTGTCTGATGGTGTACCGGCACGCCGCCTGGGTCTGACCGAGGAAGAGCAGGAGTTCCTGGGCGAGCTGCATCTGCTGACCATGAAACCGGTTCTGTACATTACCAACGTTGCTGAAGGCGAGGTTGCCGATCCGTCCGGTAACGAGCATGTGCAGGCTGTAAAGAAATATGCTGCAGAAGAAAATGCTGAGGTTATCGTTGTTTCCGCTAAGATGGAAAGCGAAGTTGCCGAGCTTCCGGAAGAAGAGGCTAAGGAATATCTGGAAATGGCAGGCCTGGAGGAAACCGGTCTGGACCGCCTGATTAAAGCAGGCTTCAAGCTTCTTGGCCTGATGACCTTCCTGACTGCGGGCGAAATGGAATCTCGTGCCTGGACTATTAAGCTGAACACTAAGGCTCCGCAGGCAGCAGGCAAAATCCATACCGACTTTGAGCGTGGCTTTATCCGTGCGGAAATCGTTTCCTTTGATGATCTGGTAGCCTGCGGCAGTAAGGCTGCGGCACGTGAAAAAGGCTTGGTTCGTCTGGAGGGCAAGGATTACGTTATGCAGGACGGCGATGTTGTTGAGTTCCGCTTCAACGTATAATTTATAACAGTGTAATATGCAATATGAGCGCAGCAAGCGAAAGCGTGCTGCGCTTTTTGCTGTTGGTAGGCGCTGGAGCAGCGTACAAAAGTAAATAAACAAAAATTCTTTTCCCATGAGCACGTAAAGTGTGATAAAATAGAATAGATATACTATGACTACGAGGTGAAGCGAATTGGTAAAGGTAATTGCTATTGCCAACCAGAAGGGTGGTGTTGGCAAGACTACTACGGCGGTAAATCTGGCTGCGTGTCTGGCGGCGCTGGAACGCAAGGTACTTTTGATTGACAGTGATCCGCAGGGAAATGCTACCAGCGGCTTTGGCTTTGATAAACGTGATATTAAGCAATGCATTTATGATGCGATTATCAGTGAAGTACCCATGCAGGATGTAATTAAGCACACCGCCTATAAAGGACTGGACCTGGTGCCTGCTACTATCCAGCTTGCCGGGGCGGAAATAGAGCTTGTTTCGCTGATGAACCGTGAAGGACGTTTGAAAAACTCTCTGGAAAGAGTAAAGCATAATTATGATTACGTTATTATTGATTGCCCGCCGTCTTTAGGCCTGCTGACAATCAACGGCCTGACTGCTGCCAGCTCGGTAATGATTCCGATTCAGTGCGAATTTTATGCACTGGAGGGTGTTACTATGCTGATGAACACGATTCAGCTGGTACAGCGTAACCTGAACCCGGCTTTGAAGCTGGAGGGTGTGCTGATGACTATGTATGACAGCAGAACAAACCTGTCGCAGGATGTTGTGAACGAGGTACAGAAGTACTTCAAGACCAAGATGTATCAGACGATTATCCCGCGTAACGTGCGCTTGAGTGAAGCACCCAGCCACGGACAGCCGGTTATCGACTATGACAGCAAATCTAAAGGTGCGCAGGTGTATATGGACTTTGCGCGTGAGGTGATTGAGGATGAGTAAGAAGGGCGGCTTAGGCAAGGGCTTGGGTGCAATTTTCGGCGAAAATACCAGCCCTGCCGTAGAAAAGGCGCAGGAGCCTGCAAGTGCTGCACAGGAGCTGCTTATTAAAAATATCGCAGCGAATCCGTATCAGCCGCGCTGCAACTTTGATGAAGAAAAGCTGCAGGAGCTGGCTGCTTCTATTAAGGAGTTTGGCGTTGTTCAGCCGGTAGTGGTGCGCAAAAAGGGCAGAAGCTACGAGCTGGTGGCAGGCGAACGCCGTCTGCGTGCCGCAGGCTTAGCCGGACTTACCAAGGTGCCTGCTATCATCAAGGATTATGACGATGCCAAGATGATGGAAATTGCGCTGATTGAAAATATTCAGCGTCATGACCTGAACCCGATTGAAGAAGCGCAGGGCTTGCGCCGCCTGATGCAGGAATTTAAGCTGACGCAGGAGCAGACTGCCGAAAAGGTAGGCCGCAGCCGCAGTGCTGTGACTAATATTCTGCGCCTTCTGAACCTGCCGGAGCAGGTACAGAAGCAAATTATTAATGGCGTGCTGACGATGGGCCAGGCTAAGCAGCTTTTGGGACTGCCGAAGCCGGAGCAGATGTGCGAGGTGGCGGAAGCGATTATTGCCAATGGCTGGAGCTCACGTATGACCGAAGAGGTTGTGCGTAAGCTGAAGGAAGGCAAGAAGCTGAAGATTGTCCGTGAGCTTATCGAGGAAGAAGCTAAAAATAAGGATAATAAGGAAAAGAAACCTAAGCGTGAGCCTACCGAAAATGATATTTTCTGCCATGATTTTGAACAGCGTCTGGTAGAGTTTTTGGGTACTAAGGTTAAGGTTGTTCCTAAGTTGGATGAGCAGGGACGCCAGGGCGGTACCATTCACATTGAATATTATTCCGCTGAGGACCTGGAGCGCATTTATGAGGTACTGCAGCAGGGACGTCATGAGGATAAACCGCTTAACGGCGAGCCTAAGCGTTTGAATGTGTGATTTCGGAGTTTTACGCTAAGATAAGAATACCGGTCGTATATGTGCCGGCGGTAATTTAGATAATCTTTGGTATGAGGGGGCTTTTATTGATGGAACAGGCCAATCTTTTGGTTAATACACATTCGGCAGCAATTATTATTGTGCTGCTGCTTATTGTGTTGGTTGCGTTTGGTATGTGCTTTAGTCTGCAGGGCAGATTGAATAAGCTGCAAAAAAAATATGACTTCTTTACTCAGGGCAAGGAAGCCAACATTGATGTCGTACTGACAGATACGCTGCAGGAGCTGCGTGCTGTACAGAATGAGCTGGCAGTTTTGCAGGACGAGCATCAGAAGCTGCATGCACAGGTACAGAACTGTCTGCAGAATATTAAGATTGTGCGTTACGATGCCTTTGACGCTATGGGCGGCGAAATGAGCTATTCGCTGCTGCTTACGGATGCTAATAATAAGGGTATTATTCTTACCAGCATTTACGGCAGAGAGGAAAGCCGCTGCTTTGCCAAGGATATTGATAACGGTAAGTCCAGCTATCCGCTGGCAGAGGAAGAGCAAAGACTCTTGTAATTTAAATAATGATAGTGTAAGAAAAATCCCGACAGGTTGCTGTCGGGATTTTTTGCTTTCAATTTTATAATTTAAGTATGGGTTTTTAAGCGCCCTCGAACAGCCTCAGCAGAATAAACATACTCTCGCCAAAGCAGAGGTAGCGCACCCAGGTGCGGGGATAGACAAAGCCTTCCTCGTCCTCGTCATAGGCACCGCTGATACGGGCGTGAATAGCGAGCGATTCCAGTGCTGCAATCACAAGCAGCAGAAAACCCGGGGTCCAGGTATTGTCGTGCAGCATCAGCCAGATGCAGTATAACAGGAAGAATACATCCAGCAGAAAGTAAATTATAAAAGTGGTGGCACTGCCGTCGATAATAATGACCTGCTTGCGGCCGGGGTTGGCACGGCGCTCATCTAAGATTCGGGAAAAGCGTTGCAGCAGATAGGCGATTCTGCGGGAATGAATGAAATGAAACATGCGCACGCACAAGAAAAATAAAGCAATAAAGTTCATAAATACCTCTCGTTCTATAAATAGTCTTGCCTGTATTTGTAAAGCAAGTAATTCTTATGCATTATATTATACACTATCTGCAGGCAGAGTGCTATAAAGGCAGCAAGAATACACAAAAGCTACAAAGTTTGCTTGAAAAACACAAAAATACTAAAATGACAAACAAGAAATCAAAAAACATAAAAAATGTATCAGTTTACGTGTAAAATTCTCATGTATACAATGAACATGAAAAAATTCGTTGACAAAAGTGTAATATAACGGCTATAATTGGTTACATAAAGTTGCTGGGATAGTGGTTGAATCTGAGAACACGCCCGGTACTGTGTTTTATATTTTATTTTTAAGGGAAAGAAGGACTCAAAATGAAAAAATGGAAGAAATTAGCATCTGCAGCTATGGCTGCTATGATGTGCGCCGCATTGCTCACAGGCTGTGGCGGAGAAAAGAAACAAGCTGATACCGGAGATACTATTAAGGTTGGCGCAGCATTCGAATTAACTGGCAATGTTGCTAACTATGGTAAATCCATTAACGAGGGCTTCAAGCTGGCTGTAGATGAACTTAATAAAAACGGCGGCGTGAACGGTAAAAAAATCAGCGTAGTTGAAAGCGATAACAAATCCGAGCCGGCTGAATCCGGTAACGCTGTAACCAAGCTGATTACCCAAGATAAAGTAGTTGCTGTTGTCGGACCTGCAACCAGCGGTTGCGTAAACGCTGCAACTCCTATTACTACTGCAAATAAGATTCCTCAAATTGCTCCGGCTGCTACCGCACCGAGCATTACCGTAGAAAACGGCAAGGTAAAGGATTTCGTATTCCGTGCCTGCTTTATCGACCCGTTCCAAGGTCAGGTAATGGCAGTATTTGCCGATAAAACTCTGAAGGTTAAAAACGTAGCTATTTTCTACGATTCCTCCAGTGACTATTCCAAAGGCTTAGCAGAGGTATTCCAAAAAACCTTGGAAGGCAAAGGCGGTAAAATTGTTGCTAAGGAAGCTTTCCTGGCTAAAGACGTTGACTTCAAATCCGCTCTGACTAAACTCAAAGCATCCAATCCGGAAGCAATTTACGTTCCCGGTTACTATGAAGAAGTTTCCAAGATTATCAAACAAGCTCGCGAAATCGGCATTACCTGCCCGATGCTGGGCTCCGATGGCTGGGAAAGCCCGAAACTTGCTGAAATCGCCGGTAAAGATGCTCTGAAGGGCTGCTACTATGTAAGTGCCTTCAATGCTAAAGACGAAGACAAATCCGTTCAGGACTTCATCAAGAAATTCAAAGAGAAATACCAAAAAGATCCTGATATCTTCGCAATGCAGGGCTATAATGCAGGCCTGATCTTGGCAGATGCTCTGAAACGTGCAGGCTCCACTGATGGCACTAAGCTGGCTAAAGCAATTGCTGAAACCAAAGACCTGCCGGTTGCAAGCGGCAAGCTCACCTTTGATGCTAACCACAACCCGGTAATGCCTGCTCTGATTATCGGTCTGGAATCCGGTACTCCGACTCTGGTTGAAAAAATCAGCCTGTAATTGCTAACAAAAAAATAAACATAAAAAATTCTACAGGTAAATATCAGAAAGCATAACAAGACTTCTATTCCATGGGTTATTTATTAAGTTAGACCGGGCGCGTCTACTAGATGCGCCCTCTATAAAAAATATATTTTATTTATTTATTTCTGAGGGGGAATAAACCATGAAAAGAGTAACTAAATTGTTATCTGTACTAGCAGCCGGCGCTATGTTTATGAGCGCGCTGACCGGTTGCGGAGGTGGCTCTAAAGGAGCTGACGGCGATACCATTAAGGTAGGCGGCTTGCTGGAAATGACCGGCGGCAGCGCATCCTTCGGTATTTCCGGTAAAAACGGTATCGACCTGGCACTGAAAAAAATAAATGAAAAAGGTGTGCTGGGTGGCAAAAAACTTTCTTTAGTTGTTGCTGATACCAAATCTGAAGCCTCTGAAGCAACTAACGGTATGCAAAAGCTGATTTCTCAGGATAAGGTTGTAGCAGTAATCGGTCCTAACCAATCCTCTGCTGTAATCGCATCCGGTGCAATCAACAATGGTGCTAAGGTTGTTGACATTACACCGATGGGCACCAACCCGGACGTTACCTTTGATCCGAAAACTAAACAGGTTAAACCCTACAGCTTCCGTACCTGCTTTATTGATCCGTTCCAGGGTACTGTAATGGCAAGCTTTGCTTCTAATGAACTTAAAGTGAAGAAGGCTGCTATCTATATCGATAATACCAGTGACTATGCTAAAGGCCTGGCACAGTTCTTCAAAGAGAACTTTGTTAAAAATGGCGGTCAGGTTGTAATTGAAGAAGCTTATCTGCAAAAGGATACCGACTTCAAATCTACTTTGACAAAAATCAAAGCTGCACAACCTGATTTCATATACATCCCCGGTTACTACCAGGAGGTTGGCCTGATTGTTAAACAAGCTCGTGAGATGGGTATCACCGTTCCTATGGCAGGCGGCGACGGCTGGGATAGCGCTAAGCTCCCTGAAATTGCCGGTAAAGCTGCTCTGGAAAACACCTTCTTCTCCAGCCTGTATTCTCCGGACGATACCTCTGATCTGAACAAAGAATTCGTAGCTGAATACAAAAAAGCATACAACACCAACCCGGATGTATTCGCAGCATTGGCATATGATTCCGCTCTGCTGGTTGCCAAAGCAATCGAAGATGCAGGCAGTGCCGATCCGGCTAAAATCGGTGAAGCAATGGCTAAGATTAAAGGCTTCAAGGGTGTATCCGGTGAAGTAACCTTTAACGAACAGCATAACCCGATTAAGAGTGCTGTAATTATAGAACATAAAGATGGCAAACAAACCTTTAAAGCTAAAGTTAATCCCTGATAGTTTACATTAGTAGTTAATCTGATTAAATCAACGAGGCTGTTGTTTTGCGTAGCAACAGCCTCTTACTTTAAGTAAGCATGTCTCGCTTACACAAATTTTTGAAATCTCTAGGGAGGTAAATTATGGAGACTTTGATCCATCAGTTTTTTCAGCAGCTGATAAATGGTGTATCTCTCGGCAGTATCTACGCATTGATCGCCTTGGGTTATACCATGATCTACGGCATCATTAAGCTGATAAACTTTGCTCATGGCGATATTTATATGTTGGGTGCCTATTTTGGCTTCTTCGCTACTACCCAATTAGGCTTGCCGTTCATTCCGGCAATTATTTTCTCGATGGCAGGCGCTGCTATCGCAGGTATTATTATTGAACGTGTTGCCTACCGCCCCATGCGTAATGCACCGCGTATCGCAATTTTGATTACTGCAATCGGCGTATCCTTCTTCCTGGAATACAGCATGATTCTGCTGGTTTCTCCGCAGCCGAGAACCTTCCCTGCTGTATTTGGCGCTACTGTATATCATCTTGGACCACTAGTTGCTAACAGTCAGCAGCTTGTTATCCTGTTGAGTGCCATTATCCTGATGGCAGTTCTTACCTACATCGTAAACAAAACCAAAGCCGGCAAGGCTATGCGTGCTGTATCCTATGATGCTGACGCTGCAAGGCTGATGGGCATCAACATTGACCGCGTAATTTCCACTACCTTTGCGCTTGGCAGTGCTTTGGCAGCTGCAGGCGGCGTGCTGGTAGGTGTTTACTATAACTCTATTGACCCGTTGATGGGCATGATGCCTGGTCTTAAAGCCTTCGTTGCTGCAGTTCTCGGCGGTATCGGTATTATACCCGGTGCTATGATCGGCGGTATTATCCTGGGCGTTGTCGAAGCAATGGTCAGCGGCTTTATTTCCTCTACCTTCCGTGATGCGGCAGCATTCGGTATTTTGATTATCATCTTACTTTATAAACCTTCCGGCTTATTAGGCAAGAATGTTCGTGAGAAAGTCTGAGGTGACATGGTATGAATGCAATTAGAAAATTTGATTTAAAAGCCATTGTTGCCTGCGTTATCGTTTTTGGTATCGTACAAGGCCTGCTCTTTGGCGAAATCATCGGTCCCTTCTGGGAGCTGAACATTATCCTTATCTGCATCAACATTATTCTTGCAGTCAGCCTGAACCTGATTAACGGTTATACCGGTCAGTTCTCTATCGGTCATGCCGGTTTCATGGCAGTCGGTGCTTATACCAGTGCTATTATGACGGTTAAGCTGGGTATGCCCTTTGAGGCAGGTCTGATTGTAGCAACCTTGGCTGCCGGCCTGTTGGTTTTTTTGATTGGCTTGCCTACACTGCGCCTTGATGGTGACTATCTGGCCATCGCGACCTTGGGCTTAGGCGAAATTATCCGTATCTGCATCCTGAACATTGATTATGTCGGCGGTGCTTCCGGTTTGATGGGCATTCCCCGTATGACCAATTTCGCGTATACCTTCTGGATTATGATAGCAATCATCTTCTTCATCAAGAACTTTAAAAACTCTTCCTATGGCCGTTGCTGCCTGGCAATCCGTGAAAACGAAATTGCTGCAGATACCATGGGCATCAACACTACTAAATATAAAGTAATGGCGTTTACCTTCGGTGCTGCTTTTGCCGGTACTGCAGGCGCACTTTTCAGCCACTACTTCTTCCTGGCGCATCCTGCATCCTTCACCTTCATGCGTTCCTTCGATATTCTGACCATGGTTGTTTTGGGCGGTCTTGGTTCCATGACCGGTGCAATCACCGGTGCAACACTGTTGACCTTCATTTCCGCTTATTTGTCGGATTATCCGGAATGGCGTATGATTATCTATTCTGTTACTATGATTATCCTGATGCTGTACCGTCCGCAAGGCTTGTTCGGCAGCAAGGAATTGAGCTTGAAAATGTTTAAATTAGGAGGTAAGGACAATGGCAGAACTGCTGAAGGTAGATAATGTATCCATGGTTTTCGGCGGCCTGCGTGCCGTTTCCAATCTTTCCATGCATATCGACGAGGGAGAGCTGATTGGCCTTATTGGTCCTAACGGTGCCGGCAAGACAACAGCCTTTAACATGATTACCGGTGTATATACACCGACAGAAGGCAAGGTATATTTTAACGGTCAGCAAAGCAGCGGTAAAAAATCTTACCAGGTTACGCAGATGGGCATGGCGCGTACATTCCAGAATATCCGCCTGTTCTCCGAGCTGAGCGTTATCGATAATGTAAAAATTGCTTATAATATGCACGTAACCTATAATCTGGCTGATGCTATAGTCCGTGATGGTAAATATCTCAGCGAAGAAGAATTCATTACACAAAAGGCTCTTGATTTGCTGAAAATCTTCCATCTGGAAGAAGAAGCACATGAGGTAGCCAAAAACCTGCCTTATGGCAAGCAACGTCGTCTGGAAATTGCGCGTGCTTTGGCTACTGAACCGAAGCTGCTGCTGCTGGACGAGCCTGCTGCCGGCATGAACCCGCAGGAAACCAAAGAGCTGATGGAAATGATCCGCTGGATTCGTAAGGAATTTAATCTTTCCATTCTGCTGATTGAGCATGATATGGGGCTGGTAATGGGTGTCTGCGAGCGTATTTACGTACTGGAATACGGCATGAAGATTGCCGAAGGCACTCCTGATGAAATCAAACAAAATGCACGCGTTATTGAAGCATACTTGGGCGAGGAGGTTATCAACTGATGTTAACTGTTGAAGATATCAATGTATATTATGGCGCAATTCACGCTATCAAAGGTATCAGCCTCGATGTTCCCGATGGTGAAATCGTAGCGCTGATCGGTTCCAACGGTGCCGGTAAATCTACTACATTGCGCACTATTTCCGGTCTGATGAAACCGAAGACCGGTAAAATCTTATATGAAGGTCATGATATTGCCGGTGTACCGGCGCATAAAATTGTTGGCATGGGCCTGTGCCAGGTTCCGGAAGGTCGTCATGTTTTTGCCAATATGACTGTTATGGAAAACCTGGAGCTGGGTGCTTATCTGCGTAAGGATAAGGACGGAATTGCCAAGGACATGGATGAGGTCTTTAAAAAATTCCCGCGTCTGCTGGAACGTAAGGACCAGCTTTCCGGTACGCTTTCCGGTGGCGAGCAGCAGATGCTGGCTATGGGCCGTGCGCTGATGAGCCGTCCTAAGCTGCTGCTGTTGGACGAGCCTTCTATGGGTCTTGCCCCCTTGCTTGTAAAGGAAATTTTTAATATAATAAAGGAAATCAACGAGAGCGGTACTACCGTTCTGTTGGTTGAACAGAACGCTAATATGGCGTTGTCCATCGCTGATAAGGCATACGTTCTGGAAACAGGACGTATTACTCTGAGCGGTACAGCTAAGGAGCTGGCAAGCAGCGAGGCTGTTCGCAAAGCATATCTCGGCGGCTGATTAATATACAAATGCGTCGGGTTGCTTCATAGTTGCCTTAAAGTGAAAATGATTATATTAAAATGATTGTGTTCTATAGTCAAAGGAGGTAAAACTCATATGTTAGTAAAAGATATTATGACTGAACCTGTTGTTACCATACGTGAGGATCAATCCATTTTGGAAGCACGCGAAATTATGCGTGGCAAAAGACTTATCAGCCTGCCGGTTGTAGATGATATGCAACGCGTACGCGGCATTATTACCAGTGATGATATCGGCAAAGCTTCTCCCAGTGACAGCAGCACCCTTTCTCGTTATGAGGCTAATTATCTGCTGGGACGTCTGAAGGTTAAAGACGTTATGAAACGTAGCGTTATCAGCGTTGAGGCAGATGATACTATCGAATATGTTGCCTACAAGCTGTATAAATACAAAGTTAACGCTCTGCCGGTTGTTAACCAAGAGAATAAGCTTTGCGGTATTGTTTCCCGCAGCGATATCTTCCGTTCTATCGTAGAAATTATGGGCATGAACCGCAACTGCCTGCGTATTACTATCGAAGCACCTGATAAGGTTGGTGTTGTTGCGGAAATCTCCAACATTATGAAGGAAGACGGCATTAATATTATTTCTCTGGTTACCAAGCAAAATGGTGATGGTACTGCTGAAGTTACCATTCGTGCCGCTCTCAATAATAATGGTATGGATATCATTGAGCAAATTCGCGAAGCAGGCTATGAGGTCAGTGACGTAATGACTTTGGACGGTATTGAATAATGCTTTCCGGTAAGGATGTTAATGTAGGCGATATCGTCAAAATGAAAAAAGCTCATCCCTGTGGCAGTGATGAGTGGGAAATTACCCGTACGGGTATGGACTTTGGCATGAAATGCTGTGGTTGCGGACATTTTGTGATGTTGGCGCGTACCAAGTTCGAAAAGGCTGCGAAGGCGGTTGTGAAGAGCGCTGCAGCAGAAAAGTAAATAAACAGATAAAGAGAACGCTCTCTTGCTATCGGTGGGTAGCAGGGGAGCGTTTTTGAGTAGTATGTGATACTTTTTGCCCGGGGCGGCAAAAAGTATCCAAAAAACGCCCTGCGTAGCTGCTTCGCCGGATTCCGGCGACTAGATTAGCAGAATTTTTCACGTCGCTGAATTTTGCGAGGTGTGCTTACTGAGTGGTTCGTCAACGCTCCAGCGAAAAATTCCCTGTCGGTCCGTTGCCTGCGAGCTTGCGCGTAACAAAGACGTGTCGGCGAACCCGTCGTCCGTTCCGGTCTGCGCAGCGCGGAGTGTGGCGTTGCAAAAAATAGGCTGAGGTTGAACTGGAACTTGAACAATAAAAATAAGCTGTTAGCGTGTCTTGTGACGTGCTAGCAGCTTATTTTTCGTCTTGGTGCGTTTTATGATATTGCTTAACGTATTGCATCAGTGCATATTCAATTTCCTTATTCGTTGAGCGACAGTTTTCAGAAGCTATTTGCTTGATTTCGTCTAACAGCTCTTCTGGAATACGCAGAGAGAATATGGGTAATAATGAAGGCATAGGTAAAATCTCCTTTTTCGTGGAAATGCGTTACCTATAATGATATATTTCATACAGAAATCTGTATACTTTCATAGTGATAGCACTTTGAATTGACAGTGACGGATATAAGGAATATAATTGGGGTGTAAGGCTTAGCGTTTAAGCTGAAATAAAAGCTGATTTATTGGCTGACTAATGAATTTAGAGAGGTATTTGTTTATGAAGAAGATAACTTGTGAGATGTGTGGTGGAAAGGATTTAATCAAACAAAATGGTGTTTATGTGTGCCAATATTGTGGCACTCAATATTCGATTGAAGAAGCAAAACGTTTAATGATAGAAGGAACAGTTGATGTTTCTGGAAGTAAAGTGGAAATTGATTCGTCTAAAGAATTAGAAAATTTATATAAAATTGCTAGAAGAGCTAAAGATGATAACAATAGTGAAAATGCTTCTAAATATTATGATATGATACTGTTGAAAGATCCGGACAGTTGGGAAGCTAACTTCTATTCTGTTTACTATAAAGCTATGGGGTGTACAATAGCACAGATAGAGGCGGCTGGAATTTTAATAATTAATTGTTTAGATACAGTTTTATTATTACTTAAAGAGCATGCTAAGTCTAAGGAAGATCAAGAAGTTGCGATTGTACAAATTTTATTTAAATGTATAGACATCTCCGATATGTTGTATAATGCAGCTAAGAGTCATTATGAGGGGATAGATACTCGAATACGATCTAACTATACACAAGAAATGATCAATAATTGCTTCGCGGCAAAGAACATTATGTATCATTTGGGAGATTGCTTGGAAAAACAATTTGGAGATAATCCTGGCATAATGTTATTGGCTGCACAAGCTTGGGAGAATGGCGTAGATAAACATAATTATATTAATGGATATTTGAAAAATAAAGAAGCTAACAAAGAGGATATTTTGAAATATATTTCTAAAGCTAAAAAATATGATGAACAATATTCTGCTCCTGAAATTAATATGAAAAATGCAGAAGGGTGTTATGTGGCGACTGCCGTATATGGTTCATATGATTGTCCACAAGTATGGACATTGAGACGTTTTAGAGACTATACTTTGGCAAAAAGCTGTTATGGTCGTGCTTTTATTTACATATATTATGCTGTTAGTCCTACTGTTGTAAAGTTATTTGGAAAGAATAGTTTATTTAAGAAGTTTTGGAAGAAGCCACTTGATTATATGGTGAAATATTTAAATGATAGTGGTGTAGAAAGTACTCCGTACAAAGATAGAAACTGGTAATTTTTTCGTGAATTGCAAGAATAAGTTGTGAAAGGCTTGTTAGCAGCTTATTTTTTGTTCTTATTAATTTTGACGTATTGCACCATGGTAAAATCATCTTCTTGCTCCAATTACGGCTCTGTGATATACTTATCTATATTAGTGTAAAGAAGAGAGTTCTTTGCAGTTACTGATTGATAGTACTAAACTTGAAGCCCTTTTACAACGAAAACAAGATGATATTGGATATAAAAAGCTAGACCAAGGCTGTAATGTTGCTAATGCTTTATTAGTGTTGTATGGTGGTTTTTCTGCCTCGCCTGAAACTGCCTTGTGGGCAAACGCAATGGCTATAATTGCTGGTGGTTTAGGTCTTTATTGGAGTGGATGCGCAATGGTGAAAGCAATAAAAAATACGTATAATGCAGATTTACTGCAGCATGATATCGAAAATCTTAATGAAATTGAGCATCCTTTTTCGCTTGTCGCTATCAAAGATACCTTTAATAAATATCCTCACCGTTACCTGCTTTATTATGACAACAGATGGGGGCTTAATCTGTTCCCAAATTACAGAACGCAAGCGACGGAAGAAGAAAACATCGCTAATATCATCAGTCATCTCAGCAATGAGTTGCAAATTCCTGCGCAGGACATCAATGTCGAGCAGAAGGGTTATAAGCTTACAACGAAATATTCTGTGAGCGACAAGGTACAAAAGGTTTATGCGCATACCTTATATCAGGCTATGATTAAGAAGCTGCCGAAAAAGCTTCAGGCAGATAGCTTTATGATAGGTGATAGGAAATATTACTGGTGGAGTATTGATAAGATGGAAGCTGATGAAGACATCAGGGAACATAATCTCGATGTTGTTGAATTGGTAAAGCGTAATATTGTTTAAAAAATAAGCTGTTAGCGTGTCTTGTGACGTGCTGGTAGCTTATTTTTCTTGATGCGTTTTACGTACTGCGTGAGCGCATATTTGATTTCATAAAGAATTCTTGGCGTGCCAAACATTCCGACCTTTAAGTCTGAAACTTAGTAAATACAAAAGTTTTAGGAAAATAATTCCCAAAACTATACAGAATCGCCAAGTTTTAGGAAAAATCTTCCCAAAACTTTTGCAATCAAAAACGAGCAGGCTTTAGCATTTTGACTAAAACCGGCTCGTTTTGATATATGACGCATTTTACATTTTCAGCTTGCAGAAAACGTACTTGGCAATTCCTGCTTCAATGACAAGCAATAAGGCAACCAGTTCAAATACCGCGCTGATATTGATACCGTGGGCGACAAAGCCTAAAAGTGCGGGACCTAGAATAACACCTGTATAACCTAAACTGGTTACGGAAGTTACCGCAGCGCTGATAGGCATGTCCTTCTGGTATTTTAAGAGCGAATAAAATACAGGGACAATATTGGCGCAACCAAGGCCGATGAGAATGAAGGCAAAGGCGTTGAGATACAGGTTATCTAAAACAACTACGAGCGCAAAGCCTGCTGCCGTGACGATGCTGCCGCCGATAACAGCTTTTTGTTCGCCTAAAAATTGTACAGTTTTATCGCCTAAAAGACGCATGATGAGCATAGCAATGGAAAAGATAGCGTAACCTGTGCCTGCCAACGCTATATCCATATTTTTCACTTCGGTGAGCAGTACGCCGCTCCAATCCATAACTGCACCTTCAACAAGGAAGGAAATGCAGGCGAGAATGCCTAAAACGATAACAATGCCGCGTGGGATAGCAAAGGCCTTTTCGCCGCCGGGGCTTTTATAATCCAGTAAGTGGCGGCCGAAAACTGCCAGCAACGCTAAAACAATAGCACAGTGCAGTGTGGCGATGAGCGTTACGTTTAAGCCTGAAGATGCCAGTACGCTGAAAAGACCTGCGCTAGCAAAGCAGCCGATACTCCAAAAGGCATGCATACCGCTAAGCAGTCTGCGGCCGGCAAGCTTTTCCACAATAACGGCATTGGTGTTCATGCTGACATCAGTTGCGCCCATGACTGCCCCGAAGAATGCAAGCGCAATGGCATAGCTCCAGATGTTTGGCAGGCAAGAAAGCAGCACGGAAATTAGCGTCATCAGCGTTGCACCTGTGATGACGACTTTTTTGCAGCCAAAGCGTTGTACGAGTGCGCCGGCTAAAGGCATAAAGATAAAAGCGCTGATACCGATGCACAGAAGCAAAAGGCCAAGTACATCCGCTTCAAGGTTCAGGCGTGCTTTGACCATAGGAATCATCGGTGCCCAGGTGGAAATGACGAAGCCTGGCAGGAAAAAGGCTACGCGCGCTGCATTGATTTCTTTGCTGCCGACAGAAATATTTTGTAAAGTATTTTCGGGTTTGTTGATTTGCATTGTAAAAACTCCTTTCGTTACATAAGTAGCTATGAGAGCTTTTATGGGTTGAATGTTGCCATAATTTATCTAAAAAAGCGGGATGAAATTCGTTTGAATCCTATCCCACTTCAATAGCTTGAGCGCTACAATTCCATTTTACCACGAGCATATTTTGTTGTCAACGTGAGGTGTTTAATTGTTGGCTTGGAGTATATTTTGATGTATTTGTAAATTGCTGTTTAGCATAACTTAGCTAGACCGCAAAGCTTTGAAAAATCTTCCCAAGACGTTTTTTGACTGACAGATTAATTTTCGTAAAAAAGCAACCCTGTTTTTGTCATAGACTTTTAAAGCATTGTGCTAATGTTCAAAATGTAACGAATAATTTCCTTGTCTTTCATGATTGCCTATGCTATGATTTACTTAAAGCGTTTAGATGATAAAGGGGGAATTATTTTGACTTATGGAATTGTTTTTCTCGTTATTATTTTTCTGGTTTTATTTATTATTGCGGCCAAGACCTGTTATGTAAAGGCACCGCCAAACGTGGCTTATATCATTTCCGGTATTACGAAGAATCCGCGTATCCTTATCGGTATCGGCGGCTTTAGAATTCCGCTGCTGGAGCGAGTGGATATGCTGTATCTGGGGCAGATGTCCGTTGATATCAAAACCAGCCAAAGCGTTCCGACCAATGACTTTATCAACGTTAAGGTTGATGCGGTTGCCAAGATTATTGTTGATAAGGAAAACGGTATTTATCTGGCAGCGCGCAACTTTTTAAATATGGAGCCGGCGGATATTACGCGCAGCCTGCAGGATTCTCTTGAAGGTAATATGCGTGAAATTATCGGCACGCTGGATTTGAAGAAGATTAACGTTGACCGTGACTCCTTCTCTGACGAAGTGCTGAAAAAGGCTGCGAAGGATATGGAGAAGCTGGGCATCAGCATTTTGAGCTGCAATATCCAGAACGTCGTGGATGATAATGGCTTGATTGTTGACCTTGGTGCCGACAATACGGCAAAAATCCGCAAGGACGCTTCTATCAGCAAGGCTGTTGCTGAGCGAGATGTGGCTATTGCCGAGGCTGCTGCCAAGAAAGAGGCTAATGATGCACAGGTACATGCTGATTTAGCGATTGCACAGCGTCAGAATGAGCTTTCTATTGCCAAGAGCGAGCTGAAGCGTACTGCTGATATCAAGAAGGCTGAGGCAGATGCGGCTTATGCTATCCAGCAGCAGGAGCAGCAAAAGTCTATTGAGGTGGCAACTGTAAATGCGCAGATTGCTAAGGCTGAGCGTGAAGCTGACCTGAAAAAGCAGGAGGTTCTAGTAAAAGAACAGATTCTTGCTGCTACCATTCAGAAGCAGGCTGATGCTGATAAGTACAGAGTGGAACAGGATGCTTTGGCTGAGCAGGCCAAGAAACAGCGTGAAGCAGAAGCGCAAAGATATGCTATGGAGCAGGAGGCTACCGCTATCAAGGCTAAAGGCGATGCTGAGGCTTATGCTATCAGAGTAAAGGGTGAAGCTGAGGCTGCCGCTATTAAGGCGAAGGGCGAAGCTGAAGCTGCTGCGATGGATAAGAAGGCCGAGGCTATGAAGAAATACGGTCAGGCTGCGATGGCTCAGATGGCGATTGAGGTTCTGCCGCAGGTTGCTAAAGAGGTTGCTGCTCCGCTCAGTAAGGTGGATAAGATTACGCTTTACGGCGAAGGCGGTATGGGCAGTCTTTCCGGCAATGTTCCTTCCGTAATGGCGAAGGTTTTCGATACGGTGAAGAGTGCTACCGGCATTGACCTGCAGGAGATTGCTAAGGGTGAAACCTACGATGCTAAGGTTAATAAGAATATCAGCATTGACGGTAAGCTGCCGGAAATTCCTGTAGAAATCAGCAAGGAAGAATAAACATGAAAATAAGCTGTTAGCATCAGGCATGTTAGCAGCTTATTTTTACAATAACGGAGGAATGTTTCTTTGAAGATTCTCGTGAGTGCCTGCTTATTAGGCAAAAATTGTAAGTATAACGGTGGTAATAACATAAATCAAAGCGTGTTGGATTTTATCGAAGGGCATGAGGTTATCGGCGTTTGCCCGGAGCAGTTGGGCGGGCTGTCTACTCCTCGCTTACCGGCAGAAATTGTTGCTGGCGTTGTGACGAACAAGGAAGGTATCAGCGTGGATGCGGAGTTTCGCAAGGGGGCGCAGTCAGCGTTGGCAGCTGCTTTGGAGAACAAGGTGGATTTGGCAATTCTGCAGTCGCGCAGTCCCAGCTGTGGCGTGAAGGAAATATATGACGGCAGCTTCAGCGGCAAGAAGATAAAAGGGCAGGGCGTGTTCGCCAAGTTACTTTCTGCACATGGTATAAAGGTACTTGATGCCGAGGATGTGACTGAGCATAAATAACAGTGCCTGAAAAAGTTAGGTTATAAAAATTAAAGGCAAGGTCTTAGGAGGTTTGTTTCCTAGGCTTTGCCTTTTTGTGCTTTATTTTTTATACTTTCTGATTGCCGCACCGATCAGCTTCGCTGTCTGCGACAGCTCCGCTTCGGTGTGCGTTGCCATGAGGGCAACGCGCAGGCGTGCAGTACCCTTTGCTACCGTCGGGTAGCGGATGGCGGGGGCGAGCACGCCGCTTGCCAGCAGCTCATCTGCAACCTGCAGAGCGGACTTCTCGTCGCCGATGATAATAGGAATGATGGCGGTGGGAGAGTAGGCTTCTACGCCTTCAGCATGCAGAGCGTTTAAGAAAAACTTAACGTTATGCTGCAGCATTTGCGCACGTTGCGGTTCTTCCTCCAGCACTTCTGTAGCTCGCAGCGCAGCGGCGAGCGTTGCAGGAGTTTGGGAGGTGGCAAAGATAAAGCTGCGAGCTTTATTCTTGAGATATTCGATAATCACCTTGCTGGCACAGGCGTAACCGCCTTCGGCGCCAAGAGCTTTGCTGAGCGTACCCATGAGAATATCCGGGCGGACGGTGTTGCCGAAATGCTCAACGGTACCGTGACCGGTTTTGCCGATAACGCCGGTGGCATGTGCTTCGTCAATCATCGTGAGCAGATGATACTTTTGGCCGAGTGCGACGAGAGCAGGCAGGTCGACGATATCACCGTCCATGCTGAAAACCGCGTCACTGACAATCAATCCTCTGCTGCAGGGAGTAGCTAGGATTTTCGCTTCTAGGTCCTGCATATCATTATGATTATAGACAACGATGCGCGCTTTGGAAAGACGTGCGCCGTCGATGATGCTGGCGTGGTTATATTCGTCGCTGAAGATAACGCTTTCGCTGTTGCAAAGGGCGGAAATAATGCCGACGTTGGCCATGTAACCTGTGTTGAAGACCAGTGCTGCTTCCGTACCCTTGAACTGTGCCAGCTTGCTTTCGAGTGCTTCGTGCAAGGCGGTATTGCCGGTAGTCAGACGGCTGCCGCCGCTGCCTGCACCCCATTGAAGTGCAGCTTCGGCAGAGGCCTGTTTAACACGGGCATCTGCTGCCAAATCAAGATAGCTGTTGGAGGCCAGCATTAAAACCTTGCGTCCTTGCATTTCAACGTACTTACTTTGTTCGCTGTCCATAGTACGCAGGGAGCGGTAAAGATTCTGCTCCTTGAGCTGTTTCAGCTCGTCAGCAAAAATCTGCTCCGGATTAGGATTAGCGGGCTTTTCAACAGGAAGTCCGCGTACAAGCACACGCTGTTTTTCCAGATAGTTGATAGCATCCTTGGCCTTAGCCTTGCTGCTGTCAAAGATGAAGACACGGCCGCCATGCGGATTGCCCATTTCCTTCATCGGCATGAGGCGTACATAACCATGCTTTAAGGATGCAAGGTAGCCGACGAGGTAATCGGGATCATCGGAAAGGCACAGTTCTGCTATAATGCCGGGAGCATTTACAACCTTGGTGGCCAGTACGATGGCTTCGCGGAAATGGTTTTTACCGCTGCAGTTGCTCGCTGCTCCTTCGGCATCCATATAGGTTACGCGGATGCCTCTCTCGTGGTCGGGTTCAAGTCTGGAGTTTGTGGCGACGTCATAGAGTACAGCGCCGCGCATAGGATGGTTGTGACGCAGAAGGTCGATTAATGCATCTGCCTTGGCTTTTAGTCCCAGCTCGCAGAGCATTTCCTTCATGATTTTATAGGTTTCTTCTACCGTGTCGGCAGGACGTTTGCTGACGGGCAGAGCGTCAAGGTATTCCAGCTTTTCCGGTGCTACCTCTTCCATTTTGACATTGATGAAGTCGGCGCGGCCGAGACCGTGGTGCAGAGCGCGTTCGGTAAGGGCGCTGACAGCGTTGCTGATATCGGCTTGCAGGATAATGCGTTCTGCGCCGCTGACATGTAAATCACCTTTTGATGCGCGCATTTTGATGCTGTATAAAGGCATAGGGAATCTCCTTTGTGTTTTGAATTCGGTGTTAAAGTTTGCCCCCTTTCGCCTCACTATGTTCGGCACCTTCCCTATACTAAGACCCATTTTTCATGTAATGAAAAATGTTGGTCGTGTTATACTCGAAGAGTGCAAGGGGCAGGCAAGAATCTGCAATCGGAATTTCTTGGTTCCCCCTTGGGGGAACTGTCGAGCGTCAGCGAGACTAAAGGGGGCTTCTCTAAACTTATTTATCAGCCTCTGAGCAAAGCAACCTTGGTAAGCAGCTGTTTTGCGGGCTTATAGAATGCCCCGGCGGCAACTGCGGTAAAAATCATACCAGGGAAGGCTGCGGCGGTGAGTACCATCCAGTTTACACCAGTAACCTGCCACAGCACAAGGCGGGCAGCGAAGGTTCCGAGCGGGCCGCTGACAGCAACAGTAAGCAGATTAGTTCCGAGCAGAGCCATGGTGCCACCGGCAACAACGCGGAATACCATCTGTACAAGCACGTTGATGATGTTGTGCATTCCGAGCATCATACCGAGCATACTTGCAAGGATACCTGCGATAATGTAGCGTTTAAAGCCGAAGCAGGCGCAGATGAGTACGGCGATTGGTGCAGATAACTGGAATTCGCCACCGGCAATTGGCGAAGGGATTTTAAAAGAACCTGAAATCAGAATCAAGACACCTAATAAAGCGATAGTAGTCAGCTCTTTCATACTCAAATCTTTCATTTATTCGCTCCTTATTTTAAAACCTCATCCATGGATTGTTTAGCCAGTGCTATAGCCTTATCCAGATCTTTATTTTCGATATTCAGCGGCGGGTTGAAGTAGATGACGTTGCCCAGAGGACGCAGCAGCAGGCCGTGGGTAAGTGCTTTTTTGTAAATTTCGTAGCCTATACGCAGGTCGCCGTCGAAGCCGATTTTCTTATCCTTATCGGTAACAAGCTCCATAGCGTTAATCAGGCCGATATGACGGATTTCGCCGATGTTTTTATGAGCGCCGAAGGTATCCATGAGTGCATTATGGAAGTAGGTTGCTTTTTCCGCAGCATGCTCGAGAATTTTTTCTTCCTTCATAATTTTGAGTACAGCGAGGGCGGTTGCGCAGCCTATGGGGTTACCGGCATAGGTGTGGCTGTGCATGAATTGCTTGCCTTTGTTGTAATCATCATAGAAGGCATCGTAAATTTTGTCTGTGGTGCAGACAATAGCCATCGGCAGGTAACCGCCGGTGAGAGCCTTACTGATGGTCATGATATCCGGGGTGATACCGGCATGGTTGCAGGCGAACATTTTGCCTGTTCTGCCGAAGCCGGTAGCAATTTCGTCGGCAATCAAAAGTACGCCGTATTCATCACAGAGCTTACGCAGCTTTTGCAGGTAGAGAGGCGGATAGATACGCATGCCTGCGCAGCCTTGTACGATAGGCTCAACGATGATAGCAGCGGTTTCTTTGGCATACTTAGCAAATGCTTCTTCTGCAAATTTGAAGCATTCGCATTGGCAGTGCTCGCGGTCTTTAGCAAACGGGCAGCGGTAGCAGTCAGGTGCTTTTACATGAATGTTGTTCATCATCATGGGCTTGTACATCTGTGCGAACAGGTCCATGCTGCCTACGGAAAGAGCGCCGATGGTTTCGCCGTGATAGCCTTCGCTGAGGCACATGAAACGCTGTTTTTCCGGGTGACCGGTCTGCAGCTGATATTGGAAGGCAATTTTCAGTGCGATTTCTACAGAAGAGGAGCCGTTATCGGCAAAGTTGAATTTGTTCAGGCCTTTTGGGAGAACTTCGGTAAGCTCTTCGCACAGCTTGATAGCGGGCTCGTGGGTGAAGTTAACGAAGATAACATGCTCTAATTGTTCAATCTGCTCTTTGATGGCAGCGTTGATTTTGGGATTACAGTGACCTAAAAGGTTGCACCACCAGCTGCTGATGATATCGAGATATTCGGTACCGTCGGCTGCGTAGAGGTAGGGGCCTTTAGCGTGGTCAACGATGATAGGACGTAAGGTTTCGTAGTCCTTCATTTGGGAACAGGGATGCCAGATGTGGGCTAAATCTCTTTTTTGTAAATCTGCTACTCTATCGTTCATTTTTTCTTCCTCCTGAGTTTTGTGTCATTATTGTTTATGCCCCCTTCCAACTCACGTTGTTCGGCACCTGCCCCGTAGGGGCAGGCAAGAGCGTGTAATTAGGACTTTCTTGGTTCCCCCTTGGGGGAACTGTCGAGCGTGAGCGAGACTAAAGGGGGTAATTGCTGCTTATTTATATAATCCTTTAAGCACTTCTACATCAATATCCAGTTCGCTGGCGTTCGGCGGTATGCAGGCAAGTACGGGGACCGCTGTAATTTCTTCCATCATACGCTTGTTGTCGGCTTGCATGAAGTTACTGCCGTCATAGTTGTTAAGGATGATGCCGCGGACGGGAATGTTTTTCTGTTTGAGGTAGGAGATGGTCAGTACGCAGTTATTGATGGAACCGAGCGCTGCGTTGGAGATTACCAGTACACCTAAATCAAGCTTTTTGATGATGTCCTCGAGCAGGATGTGCTCTTCATCCCAACGGATGGGGCAGATGATACCACCGCTGCCTTCCATGGTAACGTAATCATATTTGGCAAGAGATGCCTGATAGTCAGCCTCAATCTTTTCCATTTCTACGGGATTGCCCTCGCGCAGTGCTGCCAGATGCGGAGAAACTGCTTCCTTATAAATGTAGGAAACAAGATTTTCCGGTTTTTCCGGGATGTTGGCAGTTTTGGCAACAAAGGCTGCGTCACCCGGCAGCCAGGTACCGTCAGGCTGTTCTTCAGCGCCGCTCAGTGCTGCTTTGTAATAGCCTGCGTTGATGCCTGCATCGCGTAAGCGTTTAACAAGCAGGCCGGTAACATATGTTTTACCGATATCTGTTCCGATTGCTGTAATGAAAAGACCTTTACTCATAATTTTCACCTTCGTAATTTATTTTGGTTAACTTAAGATTCTGCACGGTTAACTTTAGCATAGCTTAAGTATACGCTGTGAAAAATTCAATGTCAACCTAGCGAAATAGTATGGTTAACCATACCGGTTGGGCATAAAAAAGATTGACAGCTATATTTTGTGGTTATAACTGTCAATCTTGGCTTATTTTGTGGTTAACGATGTTAATATTAAAATAGGTAGAAGAAATTTATTTTTTGGCTGCCGCATTTTTACGGATTTCGGTTACAGGGACGCCGCCGATGCCCCAGTTATCTGTATCAACCTCGTCGATGGTGACAACGGTGGTGGATTTGTTTTTGCCTAGAACGTCGTGCAGAAGATTGGTTGCGCCTTCGATGAGAGCGCGCTTCTGCTCGGGTGTAACGTTACCTTCTTTGGTAATTTTGATGTTTACATAGGGCATGCTGATGACCTCCTTGCATTTTTCTTTCATTATAGCATATTTTGCTTGCAAACTGCGCGGTTCTATGCTATTATAAGTGCGGTAAAATTTACTGATGCACAGTAGCATTTAGGATGAGCTGGAGCAGTTAACAGTAAAGCTTACTTCTGAAAAATTTTAAGTCAATACTCGCTTGGATCTATAAGACCGGGACGAAGACGCAAACAGGCTAACTATGCGCATTCCGTACCGGAATGCGCTTTTTTATATGCTTCGGCATTAATCGGCAATTCCGTAGCCTTGAATTTGCACAGCGTCTCCTGTGGTCAGAAGGGAGGGCAATCTTGAAGGTTGGTATTATTGGCGGAGGCCGTGTCGGCAGCCGTTTGGCTACAAGCTTGCGTGAAGCAGGCGTGCTGGCCGGCATTACGGCTGCATCCGAGCAGCACAGCGCACAGCTGGCACAGCAGTTTGGCGTACCGGTGACGGATAACGCAAAGCTGTGGCAGACAGCGGACGTGCTCTTGCTTACCGTACCGGATCGTTTGATTGGTACGGTAGCAGAGGAGCTGGCGCAAAGTGTGACGCCTGCTGCTAAGGTTGTACTGCATGTGAGCGGCAGTGTGGGACTGGAGCCGTTGGCTCCGCTTACGCAGTTGGGCGCACACGTAGGCAGTCTGCATCCGCTGCAGAGCTTTGCCGGCGGCAATACACAGCTTGCAGGTGTGTATATGGCGCTGGATGGTGACAGCGAAGCGCAGGACGCAGGCAAAAAGCTCGTAGAGCTTTTTGGCGGTAAAGCGTTCAGTGTTCCTGCTGAAGAACGTGCGGCCTATCATGCGGCAGCGTGCATCTGCTCGAACTACGCCGTAGCGGTGGAGGCTATGGCGGCGCAGCTGATGGCGCGCTGGACAGGCAGCAATGAAGCTGCATGGGAGGCGTTGTTGCCTTTGTTCCAAGGTACGGCGGCTAATTTGCAGGCTACGCAAAATCCTGCGGCTGTGCTTACAGGACCTATTGCCCGCGGTGATGTCAGCACGGTAGCAAAGCATCTTGCTGCCTTACCTGCAGCTGTAATTCCTGCCTATTGCTCTCTGGGCCTGGCGACAACCTCGCTAGCCCTTGCTAATGGCACTATTGACGAAAATGCAGCTGATGAGCTGAGAAATTTGCTTGGAGGATATTATGGCTAACAAACAAGTAACAGTCGCAACGATTAAAGAAATGAAGCAAAAGGGCGAGCCTATCACGATGATAACCGCTTACGACGTAGCAATGTCCCGCAACGTGAACGAAGCAGGCGTAGACATGATTCTTGTAGGTGATTCCCTGGGTAACGTAATTTTAGGATATAATTCCACAGTCCCTGTAACGATGGATGAAATGATTCATCACATCAAGGCTGTTATGCGTGGCAACAGCACTGCTTTAGTAGTTGGCGATATGCCGTTTATGAGCTATCAGGCAAGCATTGTTGATGCAATGTATAATGCTGCACGCTTCCTGAAGGAAACAGGCTGCACCGCAGTTAAGCTAGAGGGCGGCTCCGAGGTAGTTCCTCTCGTAGAGCGCCTGACACAGGCCGGCATTCCCGTATGCGCTCATATCGGTCTGACTCCGCAATCTGTAAATCAGCTGGGTGGCTTCAAGGTACAGGGCAAGGATATTGCCGCTGCACAAAAAATGATTGATGATGCCAAGGCTTTGGAGGCTGCAGGTGCTTTTGCCTGCGTGTTGGAATGCGTTCCGGCAGCACTGGCTGCTAAGGTAACCGCCGAGCTGAAAACCATGGCTACCATCGGTATCGGTGCCGGCAACGGCTGCGACGGCCAGGTGCTCGTATGCAACGATTTGCTGGGTGTTTCCACCGGTTTCTGTCCGAAATTTGTTAAGAAGTATGCTAATCTGCATGATACTACCGTAGAAGCAGTAAAGGAATATATTGCCGATGTTAAGGCAAGAACCTTCCCTGCTCCGGAGCATACCTTCAAGATTGACGATGCTGTTTTAGAAAAATTATATTAATACTTTCATAAATAAAGTGAGGTAATTCAAAATGAAATTAGTACATACAGTTGCAGAGCTGCGCGAAGAGGTTGCAGCAGCTAAAGCTCAGGGTTTGACCATCGGTCTGGTGCCTACTATGGGCGCTTTGCATGAAGGTCATGCATCCCTGATTAAAGCAGCTAACATGGAAAATGACTTTGTTGTAGTCAGCGTTTTCGTAAACCCGACTCAATTCGGTCCTAACGAAGATCTGGACGCTTATCCGCGTACTTTGGAGGCAGACTGCAAGCTGGCAGAAAGCATGGGCGCTAACGTAGTTTTCGCTCCGGCTCCGAAGGAAATGTATCCGAGCGAGGATGCAACCTGGGTTGAAGTAACCGGTGAGATTACTAAGGTTCTTTGCGGCCGTACCCGTCCGATTCACTTCCGTGGCGTAACTACCGTTGTTACCAAGCTGTTTAACCTGGCACAGCCGGATCGTGCTTACTTCGGTCAGAAGGACGCACAGCAGGTTGAAGTTCTGAAGCGCATGGTAAAAGACCTGTTCTTCAATATCCAGCTGCGCATTATGCCGATTGTCCGCGAAGCTGACGGTCTGGCAAAGAGCTCCCGCAATACCTATCTGAATGAAGCAGAGCGCAAGGCAGCTCTGGTACTGAGCCGTAGCCTGAAGGCTGCTAAGGAGCAGTACGAAGCAGGTGAACGTGACGCTGCTAAGATTACTGCGGCTGTTACTGCTTCCATTAAAGAAGAGCCTATGTCTGATATTGATTATGTTGAAATTTATGCACTGCCGGAATTGAAACCTGTAGCAGCTCCGATGGCAGGCAGCAACCTGCTGGCTGTAGCTGTTAAATTCGGCACAACCCGTCTGATTGATAATGTAGTTTTGGAGGAGAAATAATATGCTTTATACTATGCACCATGGCAAAATTCATCGCGCTACCGTAACCCAAGCAAACCTGGAATATATGGGCAGCATTACTATCGACAGCGAGCTGCTGGAGCTGTCCGGTATTCTTCCGGGCGAGCGTGTACAAATCGTTGACAACAACAACGGCAACCGTTTGGAAACCTATGTTATCGCCGGTGAGCGTGGCAGCGGTGTTATCTGCCTGAACGGTGCTGCTGCACGTAAGGTTTTGGTTGGTGATACTGTTATCATCATCGCTTACAGCCTTATGAACGAGGAAGAAGCTAAAACCTATGTGCCGAAGGTTGTAATGGTTGACGAAAACAACCATCCGATCAACGTTCGCGGTACTGAAAAGGAAGCAGAAATCGGCTGATTATAAGCATTATATGAGCACGTTGCGGCTTGCGCTTGGCGCAGGCTGCAGCGTGCTTTTTGCATGGGCTTGTTTTTGTCGGAAAGGCAGTTGCGATGTGCGTGTGGATAATAAATTTCGGCTGTTTTAAAGTAAAATCGTAAAAACTTCGGCTAAATCGTAAACATGATTACGTTTTGGCCGAAGTTTTGCTTGCTTTTAGGTATTATATGGGATATACTTTGCATAGAATACAAGGAAAGGAAGATGACTATGGCTTATATTAATCGAGCAATGGAGGCGACATTTAAAAGAATGGCGCAGGAATTTTCTGTTGTCCTATTGACCGGTCCCAGGCAGGTTGGCAAAACAACTATGTTAAAAAGACTGGCTGAGGCAGAGGATGTAAATCGCGAATATGTTACACTTGATGATATTACAGAACGCGAGATGGCGAAAAACGATCCTAAACTGTTTTTGCAGCTGCATAAGCCACCGGTATTCATTGATGAGGTGCAATATGCACCGGAGCTTTTTCCTTATATTAAGATTTATGTTGATGAGCATCAGCAGGCAGGAGATTTTTGGCTGACAGGTTCACAGATTTTTAAATTGATGGATGGTGTGCAGGAATCCTTGGCGGGGCGTGTTTGCTTGCTGCACATGTCACCTTTATCGCAGGCAGAGGCATGTGGCTGTACGTCTGAACCGTTTACAGTTGATTTTGAGCGCTTGTTAATGCGTAGCAAAGCTGTTTCTCCTGCAAGCATACAGGAGGTTTTTGAGCGGATCTGGCGTGGTGGTATGCCTGCCATTGTTAGTGGAGTAAAAAAAGAACAGGCGGCAGTTTATAGCAGCTATATTTCCACCTATATTGACAGGGATGTCAAGGAGATTGCGGATAGAGTTGATTCTTTTAAATTCTTGAACTTTGTCACTGTTGTTGCGGCGCTTACTAGCCAGATGGTGAATTATAAAACTATAGCTGATGCAGTAGAAATCAGTGTGCCTACTGTGAAAAACTGGCTGAACATTTTAGAGCGCTTGGGAATTATTTTTTACCTGCATCCATACAGTAATAATTTGCTGAAGCGTATGGTGACAAAGCCGAAGCTATATTTTTATGACAGCGGTTTAGTTGCCTATCTCACGAAGTGGACAGACAGTGAGACATTGATGAATGGCGCAATGAGTGGGGCAATTTTAGAAAACTTTGTTGTGTCTGAGATTGTGAAAAGCTATCAAAATGCAGGTTTAGAGCCGTTTATTTATTATTACCGTGATAAGGATAATAAGGAGATTGATATTGTTCTTGAACGCAATGGTACATTGTATCCGCTCGAAGTAAAGAAAACCATGATGCCGGACAAACGTTGGACGAATGTTTTTGGTGTGCTGGATAAGACCAGCTTAAAGCGTGGGACAGGTGGAATTTTGTGCCTGAGTGATAAGTTTACGGCATTTGACAGAGATAATTTGATAATTCCTGTTTGGGAGATTTAGATTAAAGCAGGTGATTTTCATGCGTATAACTGGTTTAGACCATATTGTTATCACAACAGCCAACATTGATAAATGCATAGCATTTTATGCAGGCGTTTTAGGTTTGCGTCATGAGTTGAAAAATGGCAAGTATGCTTTTTACTTTGGTGTGCAGAAGATTAATATTCACTGCAGACCGGCAGAATTTTTGCCGGCAGCGCAGCATCCTACATACGGCAGTCAGGATATCTGCCTGCTTGCTGACAGGGATATCTGCACAATTAAAGCAGAAATAGAAGCCAAGGGCTATCCGATTGAGGAAGGTGTTGTGGCGCGTCAAGGTGCCCTTGGAGCAATGCAAAGCATTTATCTGCGGGATGCGGATGGCAATTTGATTGAAATTGCAGTTTATGAAAAGAACAGCAAATAAAAAACTTCGGTAGAACGCTAAATATAATCGTTCTGCCGAAGTTTTCTTTTCTATTCGGTTTTGTTATGGCAACAGCAATGCTCTGCTTCCACAGGCTTCATGGAGCATTCCGGGCAGATGCCTTCGCCCTCTAAAAGCTTGCTGCCCCAGGCATACATGGCCTGCAGGATGGGAAAGAGGCTTTCACCCCGCGGCGTCAGGCTGTACTCAACCTTAGGCGGCACGACGGCGTACACCTTGCGCGCAATCAAGCCGTCACCTTCCAGTTCGCGTAATTGCTGGGTGAGCATTTTGGGTGTGGCCTCGGGGACGAGGCGGCGCAGCTCGTTGAAGCGCAGAATTTTGCCGGACAGATGCCACAGGAGCAATGCTTTATATTTGCCGCCGATGAGCTGCAGCGTGGCGGCAACGGGACAGTTGACGTTAATAGTGTCTTTCATTTGGAGTTTCCTTTCTGCAAAGAGCAAGGCGACTAAGATATTATTATGCTATGAAAAAATCATATGCCTGCCTTGTGCATCAAAAATTATATATCTTTACAGTATCTTTTTACATACTATCTACCTAAATAGTGCGTTCTTGAAATAAAGATAGTGTTTGCTATAATAATAGCAGACAAAAAATTTTATGTCAAACAGATAGTAAGCGAAAGGAGTCACGATGAAAAAACAGTTACTTGATATAACGGGCATGAGCTGCAGTGCCTGCTCGTCACGCATAGAAAAGGTTGTCAACAGGATGCAGGGCGTGGAGCAGATGAGTGTTAATCTGCTGAAAAATAATGCGCACGTTACCTTTGATGAAAGCGTTATAGATGAAAAGGAGATTATTGCCCGCATTGAAAAGCTGGGCTTCGGTGCAAGTGTGCATGCCGCAGGAGCTGCCGCTGCGCCTGTGCCGCAGCAGGATATGGCGGCGCAGGAGATGGCGGAGATGAAGCAGCGTCTTATCGGCTCGCTGATTTTTGCCGGTCTTGTTTTTTATCAGCATATGGGGCGCATGTGGGGCTGGCCGTTGCCAAGCTTTATTCTGGGGCAGGAAAACGAGCTGATTAATGCTCTGCTGCAGATGCTGTGGTGTATTCCGGTACTCTTTATCGACCGCAAGTATTTTATCCACGGTGTGCGTAATCTTTTAAGCGGTGCGCCTAACATGGATTCCCTGATTGCCGTAGGCAGCGGTGCATCGTTTATTTATGGTTTGTATTCCGTATTTGGCATGGCGTATGCCTTTGGCCATAACCGTCTTGATTTGCTGCCAGGCTTTGCCGATGCTTTATATTTTGAAGCGAGTGCCGTTATTTTGGCGCTTGTAACCTTAGGCAAGTTTATGGAGGCGCGGGCGAAGAGCCACACCTCTGATGCGATTAAGGCGCTGATGAAGCTTACGCCGAAGACGGCGCTTGTCGAACGCCACGGCCTGCAGGGAGAAATTCCTGTAGAGGAGGTAGTTACAGGCGATGTACTGATTGTAAAAAGCGGTGCGTCCGTGCCTGTGGACGGCAAAATCATTGAGGGCAGCAGTGCCTTGGACGAAAGTGCGTTGACCGGTGAAAGCTTGCCGGTAGATAAAACAATCGGTGACAAGGTTATCGGCGGCACAGTCAACAGAAGCGGTTACTTTAAGATGGAAGCGACTGCGATTGGCGCTGATACCGCTTTAGCGAAGATTATTGCGCTGGTGGATGAGGCAACATCTTCTAAAGCGCCTATTGCCAAGCTGGCTGATAAGGTGAGCGGCTATTTTGTGCCTGCCGTTATAGGCATTGCCGTGCTTGCGGCGGTTGTCTGGCTGGCGCTGGGCGCAAGCTGGCATTTTGCGCTGACGATAGCTATTTCGGTGCTCGTCATTTCCTGTCCCTGTGCTTTGGGACTGGCAACGCCGACAGCAATTATGGTAGGAACAGGGCGCGGCGCTAAGAGCGGCATTTTGATTAAATCGGCAACAGCGTTGGAAACGGCGCATAAGGTTGATACCGTTATCTTAGACAAAACAGGTACGATTACAGCGGGCAAGCCGGTGGTGACGGATATTTTGCCTGTAAAGGTTACGGAAAATGAATTGCTGGCCTTTGCCGCAGGCTTGGAAAAGCTTTCAGAGCATCCGTTAGGTGAAGCGATTGTTGCTGCTGCTGAAGCAAAGCAGCTTGCTTTGCCGGAAGCAGTCAATTATAAGCAAATACCCGGGCAAGGTGTTACGGCAGAAATCGTTGGCGCAGTATGTGCTGCCGGTAATCTGAAGCTGCTGCAGGCGCTTAATGTTGAGACAAGCGCATTGACAGAGCATAATGAAAAGCTGGCATCACAGGGTAAAACACCGTTATACTTTGTGCGTGCAGGTGATCTTTTAGGCTGCATTGCTGTTGCGGATACCGTAAAGCCGACAAGCAGGGAGGCTATTGGCAGGCTGCAGGCGATGGGTATGCGTGTGCTGATGGTGACCGGTGATAACCGGGCGACGGCGGAGGCGATTCGCACACAGGTAGGCGTTGATGAGGCTGTTGCTCAGGTGCTGCCGCAGGATAAGGAAGCGGTGGTACGCAAGCTGCAGCAGGAAGGCCATATTGTCGCTATGGTAGGCGACGGCATCAACGATGCACCTGCGTTGGCGCGTGCCGATGTAGGTATCGCTATCGGTGCCGGCACGGATATTGCGATTGATGCTGCTGATATGGTTTTAATCAAAAGTGATTTGCTGGATGTGGCAAAGGCTATCCGTTTAAGCCGCGGTGTAATGACCAATATCAAGGAAAATCTTTTCTGGGCCTTTATTTATAATGCCGTCGGTATTCCGTTTGCCGCAGGTGTATTTTATACAGCCTTCGGCTGGCTGCTGAATCCGCTGATTGCAGCGGCGGCGATGAGCTGCAGCAGTGTTTCTGTTGTTACTAACGCACTAAGACTGCGTTTTATAAAATTGTAATTGCAAAGGAGATTTTATTATGACTAAGACTATTGCTATCGAAGGTATGCATTGCCAACATTGTGTTGGCGCCGTTAAGGAAGCACTTGCTGCTGTAGCAGGTGTAACAAGTGTTGTTGTTTCTCTGGAAAACAATAATGCGGTTGTTGAGGGCGCAGGCCTGGATGATGCAGTTTTGAAGACTGCTGTTGAGGATACCGGCTTTGATGTAACCGGCATCAACTGAAAATAAGCACAAAAAAACGCCGCGTAAAGCGGCGTTTAAGCTGTAAAAAGGTCGCTGCGCAGCGGCCTTTTTCTTATGCAAATATTTCTGCTATAGCAGGCGGAAGCATATCAAGTGCGCTTGCTGTCATGAATGCGGCAGCAATGGCTACAACGATAAAAGCAGCAGCGTGCGGATAATCCTTTTTGCGCACGGAAGAGAAGATGGCACGCAGGGATAAAAGCAGAATCAGACCCCAGATGTAGGGACCGGTTACTTCATGGAAAAATTTTTCAAACATGATAACACTCCTTGCTGGCTGAAAAATGTGTTTAAGCAGATATAGATATACATATAATAAAAAAACACCCGCAATAGCAGGTGCTGTTTTTGGATTGGTGCCTCAGCACAGAATCGAACTGTGGACACAAGGATTTTCAGTCCTTTGCTCTACCAACTGAGCTACCGAGGCATGATTGGCGACCCGGATGGGACTCGAACCCACGACCTCCGCCGTGACAGGGCGGCATTCTAACCAACTGAACCACCGGGCCATTACAATATTGAGGCAAAATGGGCAAAAAAATGGTGGGCGCTAACGGGATCGAACCGCTGACATTCTGCTTGTAAGGCAGACGCTCTCCCAGCTGAGCTAAGCGCCCGTAATTTGGTGACCGGTGGGGGAATCGAACCCCCGATACCGCCGTGAAAGGGCGGTGTCTTAACCGCTTGACCAACCGGCCAAATGTGGTGACCCATGTAGGCCTCGAACCTACGACACCCTGATTAAGAGTCAGGTGCTCTACCAACTGAGCTAATGGGCCGTGGTCACGTTACTTGATTATAATACTCTATATGCAGGAAAATGTCAAGCACTTTTTTCAAAAAAACTTAAAAAATCTCCGGAAGCATAAAAACATTTGACTATGCATCTAGAAAAGCATACAATTAAAGTGTTATAGTAGGTCCTAAATTTTTTTGTACGGAGGATAGACTTATGGATTACGATATTGCCGTTATTGGTGGTGGTCCTGCCGGCGTATCTGCAGCGATTACTGCAGCCAGCAAGGGACGTAAGGTTGTTCTGTTTGAAGCCCATGGCTTCAGCCCCCGTCTGCGTAGTGTGGCGCAGATTACAGATTATATGGGTATACCCGATATTTCCGGTACTGCGCTTATGGATATTTTTGTAAATCATCTCAAGCAGATGGAAGTAGATATTATTGAGGCCAAAATTATTTCTTTGCGCGAGGTAGGCGAAGGCTTTATGCTGGGTACGCCGCATGGTGAATATTCTGCGGATTCCGTAGTATTGGCAACCGGTATTTCCCGCTCTACGCTTTTCCCGGGTGAAAAGGAATTTTTGGGCAAGGGTGTAAGCTACTGCGCCATTGTTGATGCTGATAAATATAAGGGTAAGTCTGTAGCTGCTATCGCTACTGTACCTGATGCTTTGGAAGAGGTTGAATATCTGGCAGACCAATGCGAGCACGTTTTCTTCTTCCCGCTGTATGCCGGCTTTGTTCCGCCCAAAAAGAAAAATATTACTGTAGTGCTTGATAAGCCTACAGAAATTACCGGTACTGACAAGGTTACCGGCTTGCGTGCAGGCGATGATTTTTACAGTGTAAAGGCTGCCTTTGTTTTCCGCGCCAGCGACCCGCTCAACAGCTTCCTGCCGGGTCTGGAAATCCGCGGACGCAGCATTTATGTTGATGATCAGGCGCAAACAAATATTGAAGGCGTATTTGCCGGCGGTGACTGCACAGGTCAGCCGTGGCAGGTAAACCGTGCTGCCGGTCAGGGACAAAAGGCTGCTCTTTCCGCCATTCGCTATCTTGCACGTCGCGATGAGGGAATTGACTATTAAAAATTGCAGTAAAATCTTTTATCCCAACGGGATTTATGCTACAATATAAGTTATGATAAATTATTTGGAGGCTAGATTATGTTAGATTTAAAATTCGTCCGCGAAAATCCGAAGCTGGTCGAAGAGGCTGTAAAAAGCCGTAATGGCAGCCTTGATTTGACTGAATTCCTGGAATTGGATAAAAAACGTCGTGAAATTACCCAACAGGTAGAAGCACTGAAGAAAGAACGCAACACTGCATCTCAGGAGATCGGCAAGCTGAAAAAAGCCGGTCAGGATGCTGCTGAGCAGATGGCTGCAGTTCGTGCTCTCGGCGATAAAATTGCTGCAGATGACAAGGAACTGAAAGAGATTGAAGAAAAAATCAAAAGCATTCTGCTGACTATTCCTAACGTTCCCGCAGAAGATGTTCCCGTAGGCAAGGATGATACCTGCAACCCGGTTATCCGCACTTGGGGCGAACCGACCAAATTTGATTTTGAACCTAAGGCTCACTGGGATATCGGTGAAAACCTGGGCATTCTGGATTTCGAACGTGGCGTTAAGGTTAGCGGTGCACGTTATGTATTCTATCGTGGCATGGGCTCCCGTCTGGAACGTGCCGTTATCAACTTCTTCCTGGATGTACACACCAGAAAGCATGGTTATACCGAATTCTTCCCGCCGTTCATCGTTAATGGTGCAAGCATGCAGGGCACGGGCCAACTGCCGAAATTTGCCGAGGATATGTACAAGCTGGAAAACGGCGATATGTACCTGATTCCGACCGCAGAGGTTCCTGTAACCAACTATCATCGCGATGATATTCTGACCGGCGATGAGCTGCCGCTGAAATATACCGCATACAGCGCTTGCTTCCGTGCAGAGGCCGGTGCTGCAGGCCGTGATACCCGTGGCCTGATTCGTATGCATCAGTTCAATAAGGTTGAGCTGGTTAAATTCACTAAACCGGAAGAATCTTGGGCTGAGCTGGATAAGCTGACTAATGATGCTGAAGAGGTTCTGCAATTACTGGGACTGCCGTACCATGTTGTACGTCTGTGCACCGGTGACTTGGGATTCAGCTCTGCTACCACCTATGACCTCGAAGTATGGCTGCCGGCAGCAAACTGCTACCGCGAAATTTCTTCCTGCTCCAACTTCCTGGACTTCCAGGCACGCCGTGCTAACATCCGCTTCCGTCGTGATGCAAAATCCAAACCGGAATTTGTACACACCCTTAACGGCAGTGGTGTAGCTGTTGGCCGTACCGTTGCCGCTATTCTGGAAAACTATCAGCAGGCTGATGGCAGCGTAGTTGTTCCTGAGGTTCTGCGTCCTTACATGGGCTGCGATGTAATTCCCGCTCCGAAAAAATAAGCTGCGCAGATTCAGCTGAATAAAAAAAGCGTTGAAATGTCATTTAACCGACATTTCAACGCTTTTTGTTTTGTCTGCTGCATTCAGTAACTTTTTGCTAGTTTAAAATATTTTATTGCGAAATTCTCTGTATTTTACAGTTAAAAATGTGCCAATCCGTGATTATTGGAAAATTTTCCCGTTCTCCTTGAAAAAAATCAATTTTTTGCCGTTTTCCTATTGTACTTTCAAATTATTGTGGTACAATCATAGAAGAAAAAATAAATGCAATAGCAAGGGGAGAGTGTTATGAGTAATAAAAAACATTTCCAAATAAGCCAACAGGCTGCAGAAAAATTAGCGGTACGTTTCGGCACGCCGCTGTTAGTACTTTCTCTTGATGAAATCAAAAAGAACTACAAGGTTTTGAAAAAATATATGCCGCGTGTCAAAATTCATTACGCGATTAAGGCTAATCCGCATCCGGAAATTTTGCGGGTGATGGCAGATATGGGCTCCTGCTTTGACGTAGCAAGCGACGGAGAAATCCGCACCCTGCATGATATGGGTGTGGATGGCAGTCGTCTGATTTACGCTAATCCGGTAAAAACGGGCGTAGGCTTGGAGGCCTGCCGTAGCTGTGGCGTACGCAAGATGACTTTTGACAGCGTCAGTGAAATAGATAAAATAAAAAAACAGTGCCCGGATGCGACTGTGCTGCTCAGACTGCGTATCGACAATTCCTCGGCACATGTTGATTTGAATAAAAAATTCGGTGCTGCGCGTGAAAATGCGTTGGCTTTGATGCAGCAGGCTAAGGAAGCAGGCCTGGATATGGCAGGCGTTGCTTTTCATGTAGGCAGCCAGACTGTCAGTGCTGACCCCTATCTGCATGCGCTGGATATTGCACGTGAGCTTTTTGAAGAGGCTGAGGCAGTAGGCCTGAAGCTGCGCATTCTGGATATCGGCGGCGGCTTCCCTATTCCTGAGCCGAAGGTGAAATTCAACCTGCCGGAAATGCTGCGCCAGATTAACGCACGTCTGGATGAGGACTTTGCCGATGCCGAAATCTGGGCCGAACCGGGCCGTTATATCTGCGGTACGGCGGTAAATCTGATTACCAGCGTCATCGGTGTTACCGAGCGCGGCGGTCAGCCATGGTACTTCCTCGATGAAGGCCTGTACGGAACCTTCTCCGGTGTGCTCTTTGACCAGTGGGATTTCAAGCTCATCAGCTTCCGTGAGGGTGATGAAAAGGTGGCAGCAACGTTCGCCGGACCGAGCTGTGATTCCCTGGATATTATGTTCCGCGGACGCATGACAGTGCCGCTGCAGGTTGGCGATTTACTGCTGGTTCCCAGCTGCGGTGCCTATACCTCTGCCAGCGCAACTACTTTTAACGGCTTCAGCAAGGCTAAGTTTGTTATCTGGGAACGCGTAAAGGCTGAGGTTGAGCCTGTTGCCGCTGTCGGACGTGTTGAGATGAATCAGTCTGTGGTGCAGGCTGTAAAATGAAAATAGAATTATTACCGCATCAGCGTTTAACGTTGGTGCGGTTTTTATATTTTAGGAAAAACGTGACAGATTAGGAGCGAAAAGTACGGAAAACGTTACAGAAAGCGATGATAAAATGCGGAAAAACGTGACAAAATGATTGTAAAAAGTGCGGAAAAACGTTACAAGGCAAAGATAGCTATACTATGTGGAGAAAGTTTTAACGCCAATTTTACGCAAGTATGCTTTTTTCTTACATTTCTACCAGCTTTACTTCTGCCTTCAGTTCAGACAACAATGCCAGTAAATCGCCAAAGGCAAGCCATACGGTAGCAGTATTATCGTTCGGATGAATACCGATGATGGCGGATGGCGGTAAGTTTTTACTGCTGACGAAGATAACGCTTTTGCTTGTATCGTTCAATAGGCCGAAGGGGGAAACTAAGCCTGACTGCAGTCCTAAATATTTTTCCAGACGCTCTGCCGAAGCGAAGCTGAGGCGGGAGCTTGCAAGCTTTACTGCAAGCTCTTTGAGATCAACAGGCGTATCTGCGGGAACGGTCAGAAGAAAGTGCTGCTTACCGTTATTGTTGCGCAAAAATAAATTTTTGCAGATAACGGCACCGGCAGGTATTTTCAGTGCGTCTGATTCCTCCATAGAATAAACAGGCCTGTGCTCTGTATAGGAGAATTGTATATTCTTGCTGTTTAAAAGAGCATAGATACTATTTTTGTCAAAGCTCATAGGTAATCTCCTCACGGAAAGTTTTGTATGTTGATGTATTCCATTATAAAGCAGTATGTGCTTTATGACAACCTGCGTACTTTCTAAATATGGAGAAAGCTCGGCGTTCATGCTATAATAATAGCAAAGCGAAAGGCGGAAAAGATGATGCGAAAAGTTATAATATATATTTTGACGCTGCTGGCTTTGCTGGCAGCTGGCTGTGGCAGTGAGCAGCCGCAGCCTAAGGAGCTGCAGCTCTGTAGCAGTATGGGTACCAAGCTGACGGAGGTTATTGCCGACAGCTACAGCAAGGCTGCAGGTGTAAAAGTAAATATAAGCTATCTGCCCGGAGGCACACAGCAGGAACGCTTGGATTACCTGCGCAAGCATAGGTTTGATGTCTGGCTGGGCGGTACGAGTGAGGAGTATTTCATGGCGGATGAGCAGCACATCCTGCAGCCGTATATTGCCAAGGAATCCTACAAGGTGCCGGCAGAGCTGCGTAACCGTACAGGACAATGGACAAGCTTGTATCTGAGCTACATTGCTTTGCTGAGCAACAAAAACAATCTGCATGCCTACGGTCTGTATGCTCCGGAAACCTGGGATGAGCTTTTGGCACCGCAGCTTAAGGATGAGCTGGCGATTGCCGACTTTGATCTTGGCGGAGCAAGCTTCGGCATGATTACAAGCATCTGGCAGATGCGCGGCAAGGAGCAGGCTATGGCTTATGCAGCCAAGCTTAATGCGCAGCAGCCGGTGTATACCAAGGGCTTCGGCGAGGCGGTAGACCTTGTGTATATCGGTAAAAAAACCGTTGCTATAGTGCCTTTGGATTATGCTTTGCAGATGGAAGCACGTCACCGCCACCTGTTTGCGACAGTGGTGAAGGATGCCAACCGTACGATGCTTACCGGTGCAGCGATTATGCGCAGCGCAGAGCATCCCGATCAGGCGCGTGCCTTCTTAGACTATCTGATGAGTGACGCGGGCGTAGAGCTGTTGCCTGCTAACGGGTATCATTATATGTGGCATGTAAAAAAATATCCCTATAATGACGGCCGTAGGGAGCTTATAGGTAATGTACGCGTGCCGGTAGATGATTTAAGCTGGACCTCAGTCTATAAGAGTGAGATTATCCGTCAATGGAGAGGTGCGCTTTAAAGGCAAAAAAATTGGCGCTTTTACAGCGCCAATCAGCATTATAAAACCTTATGCTTTACATGGTCCAGTGCCTGGTCAAAAAGACTGAGCACATGGCTGTCATCCAGAGAATAAATAACCTCTTTGCCGTCCTTGGTAAATTTTACCAGGTTGGTGGCACGCAGCAGACGCAGCTGATGCGAAATAGCGGAATGAGTCATACCAAGGGCATCGGCAATGCAAGTAACGCACATTTCCTCGTGTGCTAACAGGGAGAGAATGCGGATACGTGTGGGATCGCTGAGAACTTTAAAAATATCTGCCATAGGCTGGATATATTTTTCGTCATCTTTGCCGGGGAGAGGCAAGGCATGATTGTGGATGTGTGTCATTTTTTCACCTACTTTACTTTTTATTGTTTAAGCGCAGACCTTTATTGAAAAAGAATGCGAGTACTGCGTAATAAAAGAAGCCTCCGGTAGGAGTCTTGCTGATAAACCAAGTCGGAAAAAGGAAAAAGCTTACACTGAGAAAGAGCAGCTGCGGCAAGCAGCTGAAAAGACAGCTGATGCCTTCCTCCTGCCATTTGCTTTTAATATGCAGCGCACTGAAAACGCTGTAGCGTGAGGCAAAGGCTCCGAAGCAAATGCCGCTGAAGGCATAAAGAAGGAGGTTAACGATTTCGCCGAAGTCCATCTTACTTACCTTCTTTGCTGCTAAGCTGTTTAAAGAAACCGGTTTTGAGCAGCAGGCAGGCAATAATGCTGCCACCGATGGTGCTTACCAAAAACGGCGGGATAAAGAACCAGGCTACAGCCTTGCTGCCTAAAAGCAGAGTGGCCATAATCCAGGCGACGAAGCCACCGATGATACCGGTGCCGAAAATTTCACCGGCCATAGCTGCCGGCAATGTTTTGTAACGGCTGTAGGCAAGTCCGGCGAGGGCTGCACCAATCATACTGCCGGGGAAAGCCAGCAGTGAGCCTGTGCCAAGCATGTTGCGCAGACAGGCAATGATGAAGCCGATAGCAACGGCGTAATCAGGTCCCAGGAGAACCGCACCCATAACATTGATGGCATGCTGCACAGGGAAGCATTTGGAAACACCTGCCGGAATATAAATTAAATGTGCGCTCAGTGTGCCGATGGCAATCAGAAGCGCTGCTGATGTCAGCTTACGGGTTTGCATATAAAAACCTCCATATGAAAGTTGTGTATGGCTAACAATGATATAACTATATTATAGCATTTAAATAGGTGTTTTGTGAACATATCTGAATAAATTCATAAGAAAATTTTTCAGAATATAAAAGCTTATTAAGCAGAACAGGAGTGATAAATTTGGCTTTGTTAGAAGGTATTAAGGTTATTGATTTTTCCAAGTGGTTGCCGGGACAATATTGCGGTATGCTGTTAGGTGATTACGGTGCGGATGTTATCAAGATTGAGGATTTGCAGGGTGATGCGACACGTCGCTTTTGGCCTGAAAAAACTAAAGGTATGAGCTATTGGCATCTGATGCTGAACCGCAATAAGCGAGGCGTTGCCTTGAATCTTAAAAAAGACGGCGGACGTGATTTGCTGCTGAAGCTGCTGCAGGAGGCCGATGTTTTTCTGGAAGGCTTCCGTCCGGGATATCTGGCGCGTTATGGACTGGATTATGCAAGCGTGCACAAAATCAATCCGCGTCTGGTGTACTGCTCGATTACCGGCTTCGGCCAGAAATCGCATAAGCCGGCGCATGATCTGAATGTTGTGGGGCTGGCAGGCTTAAATAATCTTGATGATGTCGGCAGAGCCTGCGTATCTGAGGTACAGGTGAGCGCTATCGGCAGTGGGTTGAATGCTTTAAGTGCGATTTCTATGGCGCTGCTGGCGCGCGAACGTACCGGCAAGGGACAGTGGCTCGATGTTAATCTATATGCTACGGCACTGTCTATGCAGGTGACGGGCATCAGCGCCCTGTGGGGCTGCCGAGAAACCGGTGAAAAGCCTTTTGGCCGTATAGCGCATTACTATAATATTTATCGTACCGCAGATGGCAGATATCTGACAGTTGGTACTATCGAGCCTAAGTTTTGGCAACGCTTTTGCGATTTAATTGAATGTCCGGAGCTGGAAAAACGCCAATATGATTTTGCTCATGAGGAGGAGCTGCAGCAGCTGGTGGCTGCTAAAATTGCAGCTAAAACCCAACAGCAATGGTTGGATTTAATCGGTAGCGCAGAATTTTGCGTAACGCCAGTATGCAGCCTAGAGGAAGCGTTGGACAGTGAGCTGACGGCGCAGGAGCATATCCTGCAGAAAGCAGACAGTGATCTTGGCAAATTGCAGTATATCGGCGGTCCGGTGAAGTTCAGTGAGGATGCAAGCAGCATCCGCATGAGAGCACCTAAGCTCGGCGAACATACGCTGGATATTTTGCAGGAACTGGGATATAATGATAATGAAATCAGCGCTTTACATGAAGAGGGCGCAATCTAGGATTTTTTGATTGTAGTGTGTTTATGAAGCAGGAGGCCAATATGAGGAAAATATTAAAGCTTTTTATGACATTTGTTTTTGCCTGCTGCCTGTTCGTAGGTGTTAATCCTGCAGAAGCGGGTTTAATCAGCAGAGAGCAGGAAATTGAAATGGGCCAGCAGACAGCTAAGCAGCTGGAGGCTCAATACGGCGTGTCGCAGGATGCTGCGCTGCAGGAAAGAGTTAACCGCATCGGACAAAGACTGGCAAAGGTTTGCGGACGTGATGATATAACCTTTTCCTTCAAGGTGCTCAATAATAACGAAGTTAATGCCTTGGCCTGTCCAGGCGGTTTTGTTTATGTGTATAAGGGGCTGATTGACTACATGCCGACAGACATGGAGCTGGCAGGCGTTCTTGGCCACGAGGTGGGACACGTAGCCAAGAAGCATACGGTAAATGCGATTGAAAAGCAGATGTGGACCTCGCTTATTCTGATAGCTGCTACCCGCGGACAGGGCATGGGACTGGTGCAGGCAGCGCAGCAGGCGTTGTTTGCCGGCTACAGCCGTACAGATGAGCGCGGTGCCGATAAGGAAGGCGTAAAAAACAGTATCGCAGCAGGCTATAACCCTTACAGCATGCTGATTACCGTGTGGAAGCTGGACGATTTGTCCAAGCAGGGCGGCGGTGCCAAATACGGTCTGTTCAGCAGCCATCCCGAGCCGGAGGAACGCGTAAAACGTGTTATGAAGCAGCTGAAGGAATATAACATTCATCCCGATGTTGTTGTTAAAGACGATGACCATGCGACTGTTACCGAGGGCAACTGGAGCTTTAACGTAAGTCAGAGCATTGGCAATATGAAGGGTAAATATCGTGCCTATATGCTCGCAGGCGGCTTGTGGAACGTGCGTCAGCGCGGACCTGTAAACCCCAACCATTTTGTGGTTTATGACAACGGCAGTACGGCAGATATCTATTATGACGATATCCAGGTTTTCCGTCTGTATACTCAGGATGCAGGTGCCTTTGGCAGTGCCGGAGCTTATGCCGCAGCCTGCGTTGATATGCTGCGTGATTGGGCGCAGATAGCCAATGCTAATGATGCTAAAGCTAAGAGCAGCACCAAAAAGAAATAAGCAGATTTAGGCAATAAATAAAGCCATACCCTGCTAAGCAATTTGCTTAGCGAGGTATGGCTTTTTAGTGTGCGTTAATGCATGGGAGGTGTTTTTTTACAGTACCTTTTGCAGCAGATTCAGCACGTTTTTATGGGTAATTTTTTCAACGGTGCTGGCGCTGTATTTTTTAGAAAGATATTCATACACTGCGCTGTAATCCTGCACGCCGTGGAGGTTATAGGGCGGATGGCTGATGCCGTCAAAGTCACTGCCGAAGCCGATATGATCATCGTTGCCCATGAGGTTCAGCATATAGTCGATGTGACGGTAAATGCTTTCGATGCAGGCATCGTTGTAATCGTGCTCCAAAAATTGACCGGCAAAGGTAACACCGATGAGGCCGTCATTTTCGTTGATTGCCAAAATCTGCTTATCATCCAGATTACGCGGATGCGGGCAGAGAGCCTTGGCGTTGGAGTGAGTTGCGATAATAGGCTTGCTGCTGGCTTCGATAACGTCCCAGAAGCCTGCCGGTGCGATATGGGAAACGTCAACCAGCATACCGAGCTTGTTCATTTCGGCAACTACCTGGCGGCCGAAAACAGTAAGACCGCCGCCGCTGCCTTCTTCGTTAACGCCGTCGGCAATATCGTTACGGTTGCTCCAGGTGAGCGTCATGGCGCGCACGCCTAAGGCGTAGAGGCAGCGCAGTGCTTCCAGGCTGCCGTCGATAGCACCGCCCTCTTCGATGGCGAGCAGGGTTGCAGCCTTGTGGTTGAGTACATCGGCAGCATCCTCTTTAGTGAGAACCTGCAGCACGTCGATACCGTCTGCGTGAAGCTTCTTTACTTCCTGCAGGTATTTGTCAAGCAGCTGCAGGGTGTAGCGCAGGCCGCCGTAATAACGGAATTCGTGTGTGGGTACGAAGATAGCACAGAATTGCAGACCGCCGCCGAGAGCGATTTGACGCTGAATGTCAAAATGCTGGTCATTTGCATAAAGGCTGGTGCCTTTCTTATATAATTCGGTAAGGGTATCGCAGTGACAATCACAGATAAACATAGAGAAAACTCCTTTCAGAATTTATTAAACCCCCGCGTTTCCCGAACGTGGAACAGCGGGGGTTATAATACTGTAAATTTCTACTTAACAGTTAAAGGTACTTGCTTCTTACCAGCCGGTGTAGTAGTAGAAGAAGGTCATACCGATGGTAACGATCATAGCGCCTGCCATGGGGATTGCAGTGCGTTTTACCAGATCAAAGGAGGAAACGCCGCCCATGCCGGAGGATACTACGATAACCGCGGTAATCGGGGAGCAACTACGCATGATGGAAGCTGCGAAGTGCATCGGCAGCAGCATCAGTACCGGGTGCAGGCCGCTGTGGGCTGCTACTGCCGGAGTGAGTGCAGCGAAAGCGAAGAAGGGTGCGTTGCCGCTGCCCATAACAATTGCGGATACACCGATGATTGCTACCATAACCAGCATCATAGCCATCGGGCCGAAGCCTAAGTTTTTACTGCCGTCGATAAGAGTAGTGATAGCACCCATAGATACGAGGCCTTTAGCAAAGGTCTGGCCTGCTACAACCAGGGTGATAACGTTAGCCATCTGCATGCCTAAGCCATCGAAGAAGGTCTGAATATCGCCCAGAACCTTATGGCCGTCACGCCAACGGGCGTATTCGCAAATAACACCGATAGTCAGGCCGATAAACATAGCCATAACGATATTCATCTTGATAGTGGTAATCCAGAGAGAACTGAAGGAAAGAATTAATGCCAGGGGAATTACCGGCAGGATAGCGTACCACATTGGTGCATTATCTGCTTCTTCTTCCATTTTTTCAACTTGCATCGGCTGCACGATATGACCGTCGCGTTTATCCATATATTTCTGAGTCATGTAATGCAAAAAACCTACAACTACGAAGGCTACAGCAACAATGGGAACCTGATAATGACTCCAGTAAACGACAGGGTCAACGCCTGCGGTTTCAGCGGAAAGGATGGTGCCGGTATCACTGGGGCTCCAGTCGAAGCAGAGGGTGGTTGCTACAGCAGCGGTTGCAGACAGACGGCTTACGCCCAAGCCCAACAGGATAGGGAACATGGTTACCATCAGCAGCATTGCCAGACCGGAGGCACTGTTGATGCACAGGCCGATGAGCATGCCGATAATCCAGGTGCCGCTCATTACCAGATAGGGAGATTTTAAAGCCATCAACGGTTTGATGGTTAAACGTACTAAAGAGCGGGAAGCGCCGATTTTATCCATATATTTAGCAAAAGCGCCTACAGACATAATGTTCAGGCCGAGCTTGCCGACGTTAGAGCTGAAGGTTGCGCGGATAAATTCAAAGGCATCGAAAATTACGGAGCCTGTTGTAGCCTTAGCTCCTAAAATCTGGCTGTAACCCAGCATAGCAGCGATATACATCATGATAATACCGCCCATGAAGAGCACAGGCTGTGGCTTGTACTTTTTGTAAATCAAATAGCCAACCCAAAAAGTTATGATAGCAGAAATAACAATACCCAATTTTCATCATCCCTTTCACTATAAAATTATTTTACAAAAATTTAGGCAATTCCATTATAGCATAACTTTGTTGTATTAAGCAATAAAAAAACCTGCATTATTCCCCGCGAAGGGGACAGGATGCAGGTTTTTTTAGTTAATTATTAATAAATGTCAATCTTCTAAAGACAAAACGCGTAAAACATGTTGGATATAAATAGCCTGAATAGCTTTGGAACGGCCAAGACCGCACAGATGACCGGTTGTTTTGATGCCTAAAGCTTCAATCTGAGTCTTCCAACTGTCTTCCTCGTCGCTGTACATATCGTTGTTGGCGTGATCACCGGCAACAACCATCAGGGGATACATATGTACATGCTTGTATTTGCGCTCCTGCAGCTTTTCGAGGACAGCTTCAAAATTAGGAGTATCCTCTTCTTCTACGGTTCCTACAATAACAGGGAATTTCATAGAATCAAAGATTTCCTGCAGCTTAACATAGGTATAGCCATGTGCTTTGTTATTGTTGCGCGGAGTACCGTGGCCCATCAGGACTACGCCTTCGCCCGGCGCTAAGGGAGGAACCTGAACGGCAATAGCTGCTGCTGCCAGCTTATAGTCCTCCTCGTTAACGATGAGAGGCTGGCTGATAATAATTTTTTTGAATTTAGCGGTAAATTTATCCTTGAGGCTGAGAATCTTCTGTTCGAATTCTTCGCCGTGCAGCAGATGTGTCGGCTGCAATACTACCTCTTCGTAGCCTGCGTCTGCCAACTTTTGCAGCACTGTTTCCGTATCGTCGATTTTAATACCACGTTCAGCCAGACGTTTGCGGATAATTACGGAGGTAAAGGCACGGTACTGGTCATAGGCAGGGAAGGCTGCGGCGAGTGCCTGCTCAATGCCGCCGATATCGTGGGTTCTGGTTTCGTCGAAGGTGGAGCCGAAGCTGATAACCACCAGAGCTTTTTTGCTATCCATCTGTAGCACCTCTTCTTCCTGAATTAATTTATATTATAAAAATACTCTCCGCCCAGACAAGCGGACGGAGAGTAAAAAGGTGTGAAAGAAATGAATTACTTGGTCAGTAAATTATTTAGCTTCCAGAGCATTCCAAGAATCGTTTGCTCTTTCAACAAACAGTTTTTGTACTGCTGCGTTTTCGCCCAGGCCGTGGATATAGGTGTTAACCTTGAAGCCTTCAGCCTGCAGTTGAGATTTAAAGGAATCAGGCTCGTCACCGGCCATATCGTTATTAGCATGGTCGCCTGCAACCATCATCAGCGGCATCAGAGTTACGTTCTTAATGCCTTTAGCTTTCAGTTGCGGAGTAACGGTGTCCAGATGCGGCCAGCCTTCTACGGAGAAGATGTAAGCGTTGGTGTAGCCAAGCTCATTCAGACGGTCTTGCATTACTGCATAGTAAGCATTGGACGGATGCGGAGTACCATGAGCCATGATCAGAATAGCATCTTTTTTGCCGAGTTTCGGGAATTGAGTAGAAACTGCTTTCATGGTTTCGGTAATATCGTCAGCTTGGCCTTCCTGACCTTGCCAGTACATCAGCGGAGTACCGAAGGTCATTTTCTTGAAGTCGTTTTTGTGCAGGTTATAAACTGCATCTTTGTATGCATATTCCATGCCCGGAATAATATCCAGAGAGGTCAGAGCAACACGGGTGTAACCTTCAGCTTTCAGTTGAGCCAGAGCTTGTTCAGGTGTCGGGATGGTGAGACCTTCATGAGCTTTGATACGGTCAATAATAATATGAGAGGTGAAAGCGGTAACTACTTTTACACCGGGATGAGCAGCTTTAATAGCGTCTACAGTTGCTTCAATAGTTTTAGCACGGCTGTCTTTAAAGGTGGTACCGAAGCTCATAACAACGATAGCGTCTTTGTCAGGCAGGTTTGCCAGAGCAGGATTTACATTGGTTTTAACGCCGATTTGGGATGCCATAAGCAGAGCCGGGGTAGCGTCTTTAACTTCGTCGTTCAGTTGGTATGCGGCATGGCTGGTAGCAGCAAAGCCTAAGAGGGCAGCGCAAGTCATAGATGCAACAGCAAATTTTTTCAGACTTTTCATTTTGAAAGCACTCCTTTTGAATTCATAATCATCAAAAATATGTAGAAGGTTGTTTTATAAACCTTACTTCTTTGTATTATATCACTTATAGTTGAGATGTCAACAAAAATAATAAGAATTGCTATTATGAAGTTATAATAAAAAACAGACTACTGTTATAAGCAGTCTGTTGCAGGATTATTTCCTGAAGATTTTTTTAAAGCAGTCCTTTAGGGAACGGATAAGCATGCCGTCTGCCGGGTCGTTTTCGTATTCGCGGTTGCGGCTGTCGCTGAAGGAGGCCACAAGCGTGCCGTCTTCCATATCATAGAAGTTATAAATCAGGCTTAGCTGCGCATACGGATGAAAGCTTTCCGGTACCCAGCGCTGCCGGATAACATCCTCCGTCCAGTAGTGGAGCTTGCCGTCTTTGTCATAATAGTAATGTCTTTCCTGAGTAGTGTAATCCTCAAAATGACCGGGAACGGCAACTACACTGTAGCCGCAATGATTAACGGTAATGCGCATTTCCAAATCTCGGGGGGCCAAGGCTTTACGGCCGGTATTATTATCATTGTGATACTCAGGCAGCGGCTTTTGCGTTTCATCTGTAGCAATCAGTTTTTGTTTGCCGGCAGCCTGCAAAACAGCGGCGAGGACTTTGGTTTCGGCATTTTCGTCCGATTTGAAATAGCGTGCGGGCTTTCCTTCCAGATTATCAATCTTGGTGATATGAATTTCTTTGACTGTACGCAGATTGTAATCAGGATGCTTATAGGGCTGATTTGCGAAGCAGGAAATGCTGACGCAGAGCAGCATAATGAATGTAAGCAGGGAAAAGACTGATTTTTTCATAGCGGACCTCTTGAAAACTTATAGCAAATTAATCCTTCAGCATGCCCTTAATGCCTGCAAAGGTTTCCGGGCTGATAATATGCTCGATGCGGCAGGCATCCTTTTCCGCAATTTCCTCGTCTACGCCCAGAACCTCGTTGATAAAACGGGTGAGAGTTACGTGACGGTCGTAGACGGCAGCGGCTTTTTTCTGACCGTCCTTAGTAAGCAGGATGCGTCCGTCCGGCTCCATAATAATGTAGTTATCACGTTTGAGAATGCTCATAGCGCGGCTGACGCTGGCTTTTGTGAAATTCATTTCTTCCGCAATGTCAATAGAACGTACGCTGCCATTGCGTTTGGTTAGAACTAAAATAGTTTCCAAGTAATTTTCTCCGGATTCCAGCAGTGACATTTTTATAACCTCCATCAGTATTAGATGTAACATTTCGATTACTCTTATTTTAACACATTTAGTTCTTAACGTCACTAGCTAAGATAGTGTATAATAAAAATCGAACAAAATAGTCAAATGGGTAAGCTGTAGCTATCTGAAATAGAGGATTAGACGGAAAGAGGTAGTGCTATGTTAAATTTTATGCAGGAAAAATTAAGTGTCTGGGAGCTTTTGCAACAGACGGAAAAACCGATAGTACTTTACGGAATGGGCAACGGAGCGGATAAAATTCTTGACTGGTGCGAAGCAAACGGAGTGCAGGTGCAGGGCGTGTTTGCAAGTGACGAGTTCGTCCGCGGTCAGCAGTTTCGTGGCTTTACGGTAGAACGCTATGATGTGCTGCGTGAGCGTTTGGGCAATGACCTTTTGGTTGTCATTGCCTTTGCCAGCGAAAGACCGGAGGTGCTGGAGCGTTTTGCACAGCTGGCTGCCGAGCAGGAGGTTGTGGCGCCGCATCTGCCGCTTTTTGACGAAGAAGAAACTGTGAGCAGCGGTTGGCTGCAGCGTTACGAAGAGCAGTTGGCGTATGTTTACGACAGACTTGCAGATGAACAGTCGCGCAGAGTTTTTGCCGCTACGCTTAACTATAAGCTCAGCGGCAGGATAAGCTATCTTTTTTACTGCGAAACGCAGCGTGAGGAGGATATCAGTTCACTGCTTGTGCCGACGGCTAACGAGGTATATATGGATCTTGGTGCCTATAACGGTGATACCATCCAGGAGCTGGGACGCCTGACTGACTGGCAGTGGCGCGAGGTGCTGGCGGTAGAGCCGGACCGCCGCAACTGCCGTAAGCTGCGCCTGCTGGCCGATGAGCTGGCGGCGAAGGGACTGAACGCCGAGGTGCATGAGGCAGGCATCTGGAGCGAGCAGGGTGAGCTGGGCTTTAGCGACAGCGGTGGCAGACAGTCTACGTTTATCGGTGCCGAAAAGAAAACCGTGCCGGTGACGACGATTGATACTGTAGCGGCGGGACGCCCGGTGACGATGATTAAGATGGATGTCGAGGGAGCGGAGGTGCAGGCTGTTGCCGGTGGCAGGCAGACTATTGGCAAATGTAAGCCGAAGCTGTTTGTGGCAGCCTATCATTATGATGTTGATTTATTCCGTCTGCCGCTGCTTTTATGGGAGCTGGTGCCGGAGTATAAGATTTATTTACGTAAGCATCCTTATGTCCCAGCATGGGAATTGAACTTTATTTGTATCGGACAATGATGGGACGATAAATGTCCACATAGGACAAAAAACGTCAAATGTAATATGGTGGTGGAATGTCCGTTTTATAAATGTCAAAGTGACACAAAAAGTTAAATATTTACAAAATTAATGTAAAGTGTAAGCAGGTGAAAAACGGCTTGCAGCGAATTTATCAAACATGGGTGTAGAATGGAACACGCTAAAATATAATTTTCAACGACGATGCAAAAAAAGGAGTGTATGTGAATGAAAAAATCTAAATGGATGCTTGGCGCAGCTGCAATGCTGGCTTTATCTGTAGCTTTGGCTGGCTGCGGCGGCGGTGACAAAAAGGCTGATAACAAGGCTGGCGGTGTTAAAGGTGATTTGATGGTTTATACCTCTATTTATCCTGACATCATCGACAATATGTGCAAACCTAACGTTGCTAAGGCTTTTCCGGATATGAAGGTTAACTGGTTCCAAGGCGGTACCGAAAAAGTTATCACCAAGATTACCGGCGAAATCAAAGCTAAAAAAATTGCTGCAGACGTTCTGATGGTTGCGGATCCGTCATACTATTTGAAGCTCAATGAGCAAGGCTTGCTGTTACCTTATAAATCCAAAGAAGATGCTAATGTTATCAGCGATAAAGCTGCTGACGGCTCTTGGTATGCAGTTCGTGTTTGCAACATGATTATTGCTTACAATGGCAACAAGCTGAAACCGGAAGAAGCTCCGAAAAACTGGACTGAGCTGACAGATCCGAAATGGAAAGGCAAAATCGCTATGCCTAACCCGATGCTGTCCGGTACTGCTTATGTAGCAGTTGGCGCTCTGGCTGACAAATATGGCTGGGAATACTTCGACAAGCTGAAAGCTAACGGCCTGCGCGTTGAAGAAGGCAACTCCGCTATTCAGAACAAGCTGCTGACCGGCGAATATGCTGCAGCTATGATTCTGGAAGAAAACATCCTGAAGCTGGCTAACACCAAGAAAGAGCCGCTGAAAGTTATTTATCCGACTGATGGCGTTATCAACATTCCTTCCCCGATTGCAATCTTCAAGGATACCAAGAATCCTGATGGTGCAAAGGCTTTGGTTGACTGGTGGCTGTCCAAAGAAGGTCAGCAGGCAGTTGTTAAGGGCTGGATGCACTCCGTTCGTGGCGACGTAAAAGCTCCTACCGGTGCTGAAGATACTAAGAAACTGGTTGAAGGCAGAATTAAAGTTGACTGGCAGAAGCTGGCTAACAACAATGCTCAAATCAAAGAAGAATTCCGTAAGAGAGTTATGGATAAATAATGCGTTGCTAAATTAAATTATAGCGGAAACAGGGAGACCTTTCAGGCCATCCCTGTTTTCTGCTCAATAAAGAGGGGCCGAAAGCTTGCTTTTGGTGTTGCTCTGAGGTATCAAAAAAAGGAGAAAGAAGCGTTCTATGTCAAGAATAAACAGTAAATTTATTGTTATCGCTATCTCCGTGCTGTTGCTTTTATACTTTGTTATCTTCCCGATGGGAATTCTGCTGTATGACAGCATCATGCTGGATGGCGCAATTAACTTGGAAAACTATCGCAATGTATATAGCCAGGATGTCAACTGGCGTGCGTTGACGAATACAATCGAGCTGTCTTTGGGCGTTATGATTGTCAGTGTGCTGATTACCTTCCCGCTGGCTTGGCTGGTTGGCCGTACTGATATGCCCGGCAAAAAAATCTACCGTACTCTGCTGGTATCCAGCTACATGATTCCGCCGTATGTAGGCGCTATTGCCTGGGTACAGCTGCTGAACCCCAGTGTAGGTTATCTGAACGAGATTCTTAAATTTGTCTTTGGTTTGGAAACAGCACCCTTTGACATTTATACTATGGCCGGCTTAGGCTGGGTACTGACTCTGTTCTACTCTCCCTTTGCTTTCATCACCATTTCCCGTGCTATGGAGAAAATGGATCCGACTCTGGAGGAGGCTGCGCGTGTCAGCGGCGCTTCTCCAATGCGTACCGTTTTTGACGTTACACTGCCGCTGATGGCTCCGTCCATCCTGGCAGGCGGCCTGCTGGTATTTATTGCTGCCGGCAGCTGCTTCGGTATTCCTGCTATCGTAGGTATGCCCGGTAACATTGAGGTAATGACCACGCGTATCGTAACCTACATTTACATGGGCGATACTGCGGGCGTACGTGATGCTACTGCTTTGGCTGCTTCCCTGATGTTCCTTGCTAACATCCTGCTGTTCGGTATGACCTGGATGGTTGGCAAAAAGGATTACACCACTATCAGCGGTAAGAGCACCCGTCCGAACATTGTTGAACTGGGCAAATGGAAATGGCCCTGCTTCTGCCTGGTTGGCGCTTACAGCATGATTTCCATTATCATTCCGCTGGGCTCCATCGTGCTTACCAGCTTGATTATTACCCTGTCCAAGCCGATTGGTCTGGACAACCTGGGCTTTGATGCCTGGATTCCTGTTATCACCAGCTCCCAGTACATGGAAAGCGTTTGGAACTCTGTTGTTTACGCTGTTATTGCTGCCTGCATCGGCACACTTATTTCTATCTTTATTGCATATCTTGCAGTTAAAACCAGAATCAAAGGCCGCAGCCTGCCGGATTTGCTGGTAGTTATCGGTGGCAGTACCCCGTCCATCGTTATTGCGTTGGCTTTGATTATTACCTTCAGCGGTAATTTTGGCTTGAACCTGTATTCCACGATGTGGATTATGGTAGTTGCTTATCTGGTAAAATACATGACGATGTCTGTACGTACCATCGCCGCTTCGCTGAGCCAGGTGCACATCTCTCTGGAGGAGGCTGCACTGAATTCCGGCGCCAGCTGGCTGCGCTGCTGCAAGGATATCATCATGCCGCTTATTGCACCGTCTATAGTTGCCGGCTGGTTCCTGATTTTCATGCCGTCCTTCTACGAGCTGACTATGTCCTTGCTCCTGTACGGCAGTGATACTAAGACCATCGGCGTATTGCTGTATGAACTGCAGACCTATGCAGATACGCAGAACGCTTCTGTGCTTTCTGTAATCATTCTGCTGATTGTTTTGATTGGTAACCTGATTCTGAATAAGGTTTCCAAGGGTAACGTAGGTATTTAATTAAAGGAGTGTAATAAATGGCTGAGGTAAGAATTGAGCATGTATTTAAACGTTTCGGCGCTGTAACTGCCGTAAACGATTTTGATTTAGTTGTAAAGGATGGCGAATTTGTTTCCATCCTCGGTCCTTCCGGTTGCGGTAAAACCACTACCCTGCGCATGATTGCAGGCTTTGAACGTGCTACCGAAGGTGAAATTTATATCGGTGACCACTGCGTAAGCTCCTCTATTAAAGGCAACTTCGCTCCGCCTGAAAAACGTGATATCGGTATGGTATTCCAATCCTATGCTGTTTGGCCGCATATGACTGTTGCCGAAAACGTAGGCTATCCGTTGAAAATTCAAAAGGTAGATAAAAAGGAACGCGAAGAACGCGTACAGAAGATGCTGGAGCTGGTTCATCTTGGTGAATATAGCAAGCGCTATCCTCATCAGCTGTCCGGCGGTCAGCAACAGCGTGTAGCTTTGGCGCGTGCTCTGGTAGCACAGCCCGGACTGCTGCTTTTGGACGAGCCTTTGTCTAACCTGGATGCTAAGCTGCGTGAATCCATGCGCTTTGAAATCCTTGCTATTCAAAAAGAACTGGGCATTACTGTTGTATACGTAACTCATGATCAGGGCGAAGCAATGGCAATGAGCGACCGCGTAGTTGTTATGAGTGCCGGCGTTGTACAGCAAATCGGTGCACCGCACGAAATTTATACCAAGCCTGCCAACAAAATGGTTGCGGACTTCATCGGTCTGGTTAACTTTATTGATGGCGAGGTTAAGGGTGACAGAGTATTCATTAAGGGAAGCAATGTTTCCTTCCCGAATACCGCTAAGGTTACCGGCGAAGCAACAATTGCCGTACGTCCTGAGAATATTACCATGTCCCTCAGCGGCGGCTTGGTTGAAGGTCAGGTAACTCACCGCTTCTATCTGGGCGATGCGGTTGACTATCGTGTAAACGTTCACGGCCATGACATCCGCGTTATCGTTAAGGGCGCAGATCTTGATGCAATTCCCGACGGTTCCAAGGTATACCTGGACTTTGACAGAGTAATGGTTTTTGACAGAAACTAAGATGAAAATACAAGACGGAGATAACGGATTAAATTACTGTTATCTCCGTTTTTTTGTGTAAAAAAACATAAAAAAACTGTGGTTAGCTATTGACAACTCGGCTTAACAGTAGTATAGTGGTCTTAAACAGGAACAATAATATAAATTTACGCACAAAGCGCATAAAAGTTCCGTCGCAAAAGCCGAAGAGCTAAATGAGGGTTTTATGAATTTAATTGAAGGTCTTACTAATTTTAATTTAACAAAGCAGGAAGCAACGCTGTATGTGCTGCTGCTGAAGTCCGGTCAGATGACCGGCTACGAAGCAGCCAAGCAGACCGGCATTTCGCGTTCCAACACTTATACTGCGCTGGCAGGACTGGTGGATAAGGGAGCAGCGTATGTGTTGGAGGAGGGCAAGGTAACGCGCTATACTCCGGTACCTGCTGCTGAGTTTTGCAGCAACAAAATCAGCTGTCTGGAAGAGATAAAAAAAGATATACTCCAGCAGCTGCCAGTGCTGAACAATGATCCTGAGGGGTATATCACCATTAAGGGTGCGCAAGAGATTATAAATAAACTGCGCAATACCGTGCGTCAGGCACAGGCAAGAATTTATCTGTCGGCGAACAGCAGAATGCTGGAGCTGCTGCTACCGGAGCTGCAGGCTGCTTTGCAGCGGGGCTTGAAGGTAGTAGTTATCGGCGATAAAAGCTTTTCTTTGCCGGGAGCAATCTGCTACGGAACAAATAAGCAAAGCGAGCAGATTCGTCTGATTGCCGATTCACACACCGTTTTGACAGGGGATTTACAGAATGATGAGGATTCAACCTGTTTGTATTCCTGCAAACGCAATTTAGTTGATTTATTTAAGGAAGCGCTGCAGAATGAAATTGCGCTGATTAAATTACAGAAAGGTGATATAAATGTCTAAGAAAATTCCTTTTGTTACTAAAGAACAGTTAGAAAAAATCGTTTCCCAATATCCTACTCCGTTCCATCTGTATGATGAGGCCGGCATCCGTCGTACCGCGCGTCTGGTGAACAAGGCTTTTTCCTGGAATAAGGGCTTTAAAGAATATTTCGCAGTAAAGGCTACTCCTAACCCCTATCTGCTGCAGATTTTGCGCGAAGAGGGCTGCGGTGCCGACTGTTCCTCCTATACTGAGCTGCAGATGAGCGATGCCGTAGGCTTTAAGGAGAGCGAGATTATGTTCTCCTCCAATGCAACTCCGGCAGAGGACTTTAAATTGGCTCGTAAATTGAATGTAACCATCAATCTGGATGATATTACTCATATTGACTTTTTGGAGAAGGTTGCCGATATTCCGGAAACCGTCTGCTGCCGTTACAATCCCGGCGGACATTTTGCCATTGCCAACAACATTATGGATAACCCCGGCGATGCAAAATACGGTATGACTCATGAGCAGATTATTGAGGCTTATAAAATCCTCAAGAGCAAGGGCGTAAAGAATTTCGGTATTCATGCCTTCCTGGCTTCTAATACCGTTACTAACGAATACTATCCGGAGCTGGCACGTATTCTGTTCGAGCTGGCAGTTGAGCTGAAGGAAAAAACCGGCGCGCATATCTCCTTTATCAACCTCAGCGGCGGTATCGGAATTGCCTATAAGCCTGAGCAGCAGGATAACGATGTACTGGCAATCGGCGAAGGCGTGCGCAAGGTGTTTGAAGAGGTGCTTGTACCTGCAGGCATGGGCGATGTTAAGCTGTTCACCGAGCTTGGCCGTTACATGCTGGCACCGAATGGCGCTCTGGTAACTACCGCTATCCACCAAAAGCATATCTACAAAGAATATATTGGTTGTGATGCCTGCGCTGCTAACCTGATGCGTCCCGCTATTTATGGTTCCTATCATCATATTACCGTTATGGGCAAGGAAAACGATCCCTGCGACCATAAGTATGACGTAACCGGTGGCCTGTGCGAAAACAACGATAAATTTGCCGTAGACAGAATGCTGCCGGAAATTAATATCGGCGATTTGCTCTTTATCCATGATGCCGGTGCGCATGGCTTCTCTATGGGCTACAACTATAACGGCAAGCTGCGCAGTGCCGAGCTGCTGCTGCAGGAGGACGGCAGTGTTAAAATGATTCGCCGTGCGGAAACACCGGCAGATTATTTTGCTACCTTCGATTTCGGTGAGTACGGACCGAAGCTGGCAGAAGAAGCAAAAATTAAAATGTAAAAAACAACGCTTAGTGACGTTGTTTCAATAGGACTGAGGCCTGAGGGCTTCAGTCCTTTATTATTATGTGATATAAGCACTTGCCTGAAAGCTGCTTTTGATTTACAATAGATAATGAATTGTCGGAAGCTTTAGGCAATAATGCTTACGAAAAAATATCAGGCTGTGAGGGAACGCAGCCGAATTTTGGAGGATGTGCTTATGCAAAATAAATATGCTGTTTATGAGGAGGCGCTGGCGGAGGAGCTTATTCCCGCCATGGGCTGTACCGAGCCTATCGCCATTGCTTACTGTGCTGCTGTATGTCGCGAGCAATTAGGAGCTTTCCCTGAGCAGATTGAAATCTGGGTTAGCCGTAATATTATCAAAAACGTTAAGAGCGTTGTTGTACCGAATACCAACAAGATGAAGGGCATTGAGGTTGCCTGCGCTGCTGGTGTCGTTGCCGCTCATTCCGAGCGTCAGCTGGAGGTTCTGGCTTATATTAACCAAGAGGAAAAGGCTGAAATTAAGGCGTTGGCTGAATCCGGCAAGATTAATATTCACGTTTCCGAAGAACCGGATATTTTCTATATCCGCATTTTCCTGGCAGCAGGCGGCAATAATGCTGAGGTAACTATTCGTACGGACCACACTAATGTTACCTGCATTAAGAAAAACGGCGCTACTGTTTTGGAAAAACCGATTGTGCCTGCCGAAGAAGAGGCTAAGAGCCTGTGGAGAATCGAGGATGTTCTGGATGCGGCCCGCAATATGCCGTTAGATAATGTTAAGCATCTGCTGAAACGCCAGATTGATTTCAATATGGCTATTTCCAAAGAAGGCCTGACCAATGATTACGGCGCAAGCATCGGCAAAATTTTGCTGCGTCGCGATCCGGACAGCCTGCGTATCCGCGCACGTGCCAGCGCTGCTGCAGGCAGTGACGCGCGTATGAACGGCTGTGAGCTTCCGGTAGTAATTACCTCCGGCAGCGGCAACCAGGGTATTACCGCTTCTGTTCCTGTTGTTGTTTATGCACATGCATTGGCTGCAGGCGAAGAAAAAATGCTGCGTGCAGTACTGCTGAGCGACCTTGTTACCATTTACCTGAAGCAGGGTATCGGTAAGCTGTCCGCATACTGCGGTGCTATCAGCGCAGGCTGCGGTGCCGGTGCGGCAATCGCTTTCCTGTATGATTGCACCGATGACCAGATCGAGCATGCTGTAGAAAATGCTCTGGCTATCAACAGCGGTATTATCTGCGACGGTGCAAAATCCTCCTGCGCAGCTAAGATTGCTATGGCTGTTGAAGGCGGTCTGATGGGCGTTGATATGTCCGTTGCTGAACGTAACTTTGCCGGCGGTGACGGCATTGTCCAAAATACTGCCGATGAAACCATTGCTGCAGTCGGCAAAATTGCCAGCCAGGGCATGGTAGAAACCGATAAAGAAATTATTGATGTAATGCTTGGCCTGTAATAAAGCCAAAAAATTAGAGAGTCTGCGGTTTTGATATGTACCCCCAATACTGGACAACCGGTATTGGGGGTATTTTTATGAAAT
>ERZ791902.53-NODE-53-length-102129-cov-52.577934_pt1 | contig 102129 bp, 79 predicted proteins | sample MGYA00510149_ERZ791902 | MGnify/ENA primary metagenome ERZ791902 (study PRJEB30046, sample SAMN00792060) | human gut metagenome | study: EMG produced TPA metagenomics assembly of the A metagenome-wide association study of gut microbiota in type 2...
GACTCATACACCAATGCGGCTTCTCGGTAACAGACCAAAAACTTTGGTTCATCAACCCACATTATAAACAGAAGTTCCACCTTACCCCACGGCTCTTGCCACATTGGGTCTGGAAGGTGAAGTATATCAGAAATTTCTTCACCACTTCATGTTGGTATATATTGACCATAAGCCATAAATAGAACTTACGTTCTTTAGGTAACCATTAAATCTATGAAACAATAAATAAGATATACTTAACCATTTTGGAAAAGCAGACTCCAAAAATCAGTATTGGAATCTGCTTTTCTACTTGTATAAAAATGTAGGAAAACAGTATGATAGACAGCATATCTATTTGTTCTTATAGAATAAAAGGGAATGATTGGCAATCACATCCTTTGAGGGAGTAGTTTCAACCGTACCCCCCTGAAATATCATTGGATAACTCTTGTTTGTCACATTATGGGTGCGGTTGAAATGCCCCATCCGATCACTATTCTGCAGTTTTTAATGTAATCGAAAGTTAAATACATTAAATATCACGCTTTTCGTATCTACACAGAATCCATATTGCCACTTTCCTACTGTTTAGAGCGCATAACACTGACAATCAACTAATAATAGATACTACTATTGTAGATGCGGTTTTAAGTGTGCCACACTTTTAAGGGCTAATAAGCCAAATGAATTTCTACTATTGTAGATAGCCTTGCGCCCTTTCAGCCTTTCAGCGGGGCTAATAAGCCAAATGAAATTCCACGGTAAGCGGCACAAGGGCAAACAACCCTTAAATAAGACTTGCCTTTTTGCTTACGCCACCCCAAGTCACCCATTTTAATTACGTAATTCATTGATTTTCGACATGCGCTATATGATGGTGCAGAAAAGTAATGAAGTAAAGGAAGGGCACGTTTTTACACATAAAAGCGCAAATTGTTTATATTGAGGCACGAATTGTAAAAAAAAATCTGTACTTTTGCAGGCGAAACATCAAGAGCAGTTGCTACGCAGCATTGATTTGCTGATGGTGGCAAACTCACCAACCGAGTTTACAGGAACCACGGTGGTTAAGGTACGATGTGGAAGTTTCCTATATTCATTAAAACACTTCAAACATTTCCTGACATGAACAACAATTCTCTTTACGCAGATTTTGCTGCGCGTTTTGCGAAGGCTTCACTTCAATCTCTCATTGACTCTTTTAACGCACAAGTAGGCTGCAAGGGCTGGGGTTCAGCTCGTGCTTGCCATGACGTGGCACTTATTGACGAACTGAAACGACGGGGCATTGACCTTTCGGCCATTAGCCAGGGTGGCGGCACGTCGTTTGCTCACGAGGTGACACTTGACACTGACGGACAAAAGCTTGTTATTGCTGGCTAATGGGTGGTCAAGAGGCCTAAAAAGGCACTGACATTAGTCTGACTCTACAATTATAGGAAAATCCCTTCCACATCGTCTGCTCTTGATGTGGAAGGGATTTTGCGTGTACTTATTCCATATCCTCTTGTAAGTCATTCATACACAATGCTTATATGCTTGAAAGATTTATTTGCGTGTTTGGGATTAATCCAGACCCACAAGCTATTGAAAAACTTTTCAAAGAACTCATTTTATTTACTGCTAAAGCTGCTTAGGCTTGGCTAATTTTTTAACGAAATGTTGTCAAAATGTAAGCTAACTTATCTGTTTGCTGAATAAAATCTAAAAAAAAAAGCAAGAAAAAGCATTGTGTAAGAGAAATACTTTATATCTTTGCATTGTGAAAAGGGTATTAAGCGTTTGTTTACCTATTATCACATAACACATTAACTAACTTGAAACTTTTTGAACCATGTGCGGCATTGTATCCATCTTTAATATTAAAGAACAAACACCAGCGTTGCGTAAACAGGCGCTTGAGATGAGTAAGAAGATTCGTCATCGCGGCCCTGATTGGAGTGGAATTTATTGTGGTAAAAGTGCTATATTATGCCACGAACGTTTGTCGATTGTTGACCCGCAAAGTGGAAAACAACCGCTTTTCACTCCCGACCACCATCAAGTGTTGGCAGTGAATGGTGAAATATATAATCATCAAGAATTGCGTAAGCGATATGCTGGGCGGTATGAGTTTCAAACAGGCTCGGACTGTGAGGTGATATTGGCGTTGTATCGTGATAAAGGCATTCACTTCTTAGAAGATTTAAATGGAATATTTGCCTTTGCGCTTTACGATGAGGAGAAGGACGACTTCTTGATAGCTCGTGATCCTATTGGCGTTATACCTTTATATATAGGTCATGATAAGGAAGGTAAGGTATATTGCGCTTCAGAGCTAAAGGCGTTGGAAGGCTTTTGTGACGTTTACGAGCCATTTTTGCCTGGTCATTATTATTTAGGCTCAGAGGGGAAAATGGTAAAGTGGTATCAGCGCGATTGGGAAAGCTACGATAATGTGAAAGACAATGCTGCTTCTGTCAAGGAGGTGCATGATGCGCTTGAAGCTGCTGTGAAGAGACAATTGATGAGTGACGTGCCTTATGGTGTGTTGTTGTCAGGTGGCTTAGATAGCTCTGTAATATCTGCCGTAGCCAAGAAGTTTGCAGCGCGACGTGTAGAGACGGATAGTACACAAGATGCTTGGTGGCCCCAGTTGCACTCGTTTGCAGTAGGTTTAAAGGGCGCTCCTGATTTGGCGAAGGCCAGAGAAGTGGCCGATTATATTGGTACCATTCATCATGAAATAAATTATACTATACAAGAAGGACTTGACGCGGTGCGTGATGTGATATATTATATCGAAACGTATGACGTTACCACTGTGCGTGCTTCCACTCCGATGTATTTGTTGGCTCGCGTAATCAAGTCAATGGGTATAAAGATGGTGCTCTCGGGCGAGGGTGCTGACGAAGTGTTTGGAGGGTATTTGTACTTTCATAAGGCGCCTAATGCGAAGGCTTTCCATGAAGAGACGGTACGTAAATTGTCGAAATTGTATTTGTATGACTGCTTGCGTGCCAATAAGAGCCTTTCGGCTTGGGGCGTTGAAGGTCGCGTACCCTTCTTAGACAAGGATTTCTTGGACGTTGCGATGCGCTTAAATCCTGAAGCAAAGATGTGCCCAGGTCATACAATTGAAAAGAAAATAGTGCGTGAAGCCTTTGCTGATATGTTGCCCGAAAGTGTAGCTTGGCGTCAAAAGGAACAATTCTCGGATGGTGTAGGCTATTCGTGGATAGATACGCTAAAGGAAGTTACGGCTGCGGCAGTAAGTGATGACGAAATGGCACATGCGGCTGAACGTTTTCCGATTAATACGCCGATGAATAAGGAAGAGTACTATTATCGTTCCATATTTGAGGAATACTTCCCCAGTGAGAGTGCTGCTCGAAGTGTTCCCAGCGTTCCGAGTGTGGCCTGCTCGACGGCTGAAGCTTTGGCTTGGGATGAGTCCTTTAAGAACGTAAATGACCCGAGTGGACGTGCCGTAGCTGGTGTTCACGAGGAAGCTTACGAAAAGTAAAAATACCAACCATATATACATAAGACTTGACTAAACTTATATAATGTTATTTTGGTTGATCTGTCCGCTGCACGCACCAATGGGTGAATGTGTGGCGGATTTTTTCGTTTTGACTTTAGAATAGTTCCCTAATTAGATGCTTTGCTGCTGCGATAGGGTGATAGAGCAGCATTCTTGGACCTGCCCATGACATGACGGCCTTAATGCGGAGCCGCATATCAGAACGGTAACAGTGTATGGGACACTTTTGGCAGGTGGGTTTATTGTTGCCATATTTGCAGTGCGACAGACGAAGGTGTGCGTAATTGAGTAGTTCTTGACATTGTGCACAGAGTGTATGGTTACCTTCTTTCTTTTGACAGTAAAGGCGAATCATTTGTTCGATTACGCGCTTTTCTTCATTTACCCTTTGCATAGATGTGTAGTTTAAGTGTGTGTTAAAGGGGGTGTTCTAAAAGTTCGCTTTCGCGCACCTTTTCTCGCCATGGCAAAATGAAAGCAAGCTTTCTTTTGCTCATTTGGCTTAACGAAAAGGTTCACTTTCGTGCACCTTTTCTCGCCATGGCAAAATGAAAGCAAGCTTTCTTTTGCTCATTTGGCTTAACGAAAAGGTTCGGTTTTTAGAACACCCCCTAAAAGTGACTGGTCTTAATGATTATTTGTCTTCAATGCCTTTATGACTTGTTAGACGCTGAATATGAGCGTCTTTGTAATAATGTTTTAAGATGTAGTCGTAAGTGTAGCCTTTATCAGCCATTACTGCTGCACCGATTTGGCAGAGGCCGACCCCATGTCCCCAACCAGCACCGATGAGTGTGAATTGTGCTGGGATGTTGGTGGCATCGTCAACATTGTGACGCTCAACGACAAAGGCCGAACTATAGAGGTGAGTTTTGGAGAGGATGCGGCGGATTTCGAGTTCTTTACCAACGATCCATTCAGTTTTCGTCCCCACAATGCGCAGCCGAATAATTCGTCCACTAACGCCGCGTTCGACAGGTTGCAAGTCGATGATTTCGCTAAAGTCCTTTCCTGTATGTTCATTGATGAGTTCTTTGACCTGCTGTTGTGTTAGATCAACGCGCCAACGATAGAAGTCAGTAGTTTCTTGGTCGTAGTTGTTGAGCACTTGCGACAACAAGTGTACATTGTGCGTATTGCAAAAGGCGGGAGGAGCCGTTCGTATCCATTGTTCAGCATTTGCTTCGATGGTGAGGTCGGGTAGGGAAGGGGTAACGTCGTCGCGAATGGGTTGTAGGTAAGGGTATTCCGTGTCAGACCAGCAGCTACTAAAAAGTTCGCTTGCTCCACCACAACATTTTGAGAAGCGCGCATCACATAAGTGTCCGTCGTAGGTTAGTACCTCACCTGTAGTTTCTCGCACGGCTTGTTTGACTTGCGGCAGTGTACTGCGAGTGATGCCCTGGTAGCGTTGGCAATGGTCATCAGCACAGACGTCGTATAGAGAGTGGTCTGAGCGGTCGTGCCATTTGATTGTCTCGCCTGGACGGTGAACAAAGTTGAAGAAATCGCTTGACGTACTTTCGCTTTCAAGTCGGTGAAGCATTTGGCTGTAAACCCAACTGCGTGATACAACGGCATGTGTCTTTAGTAGGTTGAGAGATGAGGAGGCGTTCATTTCAGATGATATAACGCTCTCAAGATAGTCTTCAACTGATAGTTCGTTGATGACTACTAACTTCTCTTCGTCAACGATGAGTCGCAACTTACCCTTAAAGGTTTGTTCTTCTTGGCGTTCCCAATGAAAACCGATGCCAATCGTGACGTCCTTGAGCGTGAAGGAGTCAGTTCCTTCGTTTTCAGGTATAAAGCAGAGTTCGCTGTATTTATTGCCATTCCATAGAATAGCGCCATCAACGCATTCGGCTTTTTGCTCGTTACTTACCGTCTCGCCTTTAGCAGAGTAGTGACCATTGAGCGTAAACTGAATGCTTTGTGCATGGAGTATACCAATAGAGATGTCGCGTTCGGCTAACTTCTTAAGTAAATTAGATTCAGACTTGGCGGTCCAATTATCTTTCGAGCTAGCATTGTTATGTTTGTGTCCATGCAGCCTTCGCGCGATAGCGTTCATTTCGGATTCGCTAATGGTTACTTCGCGCAGAATGTTGGTAGCCAATTTTGCATTAAGTTTGTCAAAGTCCTCTTTGCGCGGTGTGATAAGGAGTCCACCCATGTCAATGGCTCCTGGACTGACGAGGCACTGTGCCTTCCCTTCTTCTGAATAACAATTAGGACGGTGCTTTTTGCGCACGAATACGACCGTTACGATGTAGTCGTCGGCCGTAGGCCCACCGTCTTGTCGCCACGACAAGATGTTTATGTCTGGTTCAGCTCGTTTGCTTTCAACTGGCAGTACGCTTATTAATTTCTTTAGCAAGATAGGATTGCTATCGCAAGCGGGGCCTTGAATGACGAATGCGGGGCAAGCATAGCCCTTGAGCGTGAAGATACCGCCCGTCTTAGGATTGTATCCTTGTTCTTCGAGGTCAGCCTCTTCGTTCTTTGTAGAGGGATAGATGCGTTCTAATCGATTTTCGTACAACTTCCAATCTTTCTCGATGGGCACTAAGCCACGTACGCCAGCTTGCAAGTGTGCATGGTCGGGGGCAGAAGCACCACATCGTGCTCCGTTGTAGAAGACGAATAGTCCAGGCAGATTCCATGCAAGTTTATCAATGATACTTGTGAAGTGGCTAATGTTTTGTGCTACGTGATGCCTTGTCGGTATGGTGAAATGTTGCGGGAGAATGGGGTAGGGATTAACCAAGAATTGTACGTTGCCTAATACGGGTAATTGCTTCTGCTTAGAAGGTCTGTTGTGATCACACAAGAAGCATGCACGCTGCTTAAGATGTTCTTTGTCAATTTTAGCTCCTGTGCTAACAATGCGCGAAGGATTGAATTGCACACGTAATTCTCCGTTGTCAGTAGCTAACTCTTTGGTGATGACTGTCGCTTGTAGTGCTTCGTAGCGTTCTTTCGCTTCGTCCCATTGAGAAAGTTGTTGTTCGAAGAAGTGTTCAATCTCGTCCTTACTTAATGGGTGATTCCATTGGGCTATCAACGCCTTGCGAGCTTTTAGCTCGTAAGTTCGCAGAGTGTCTTTGTAAGCGTTGTTCTTGTTTTGCTTCTCAATACTTAGTGCAGCGTCAGAGTTGCCTTCCCAACGTCGGCAGAGGTAAAGCTCGTCAAAGATGCGTCCGATGCGATAGTGACGAGAGATAGTAAGGCCTAAAGCATAGTCCTCACCATAGCTCGTATTGGGAAATCCAATTTGTCGCAAGATGTCGGTTCGGAAAGCACGGGGAGCTCCCAATCCGTTTATGCGCAATGCATTGTTACGCCCATTTTCGGCAGTCCATTCATTGTGTGCGATTAATCCTGGGGGAAGTGTTTGTAGGTCAAAGTTAACCATGCGATAGCTACCTATCACCATGGCAGCGCGTTGTTGGTGGAACGCATCGACGATTTGTTGTAACGTTGAGGGTGAGGAGTAGAGGTCGTCAGAGTCGAGTTGGACGGCATATCGGCCGCAGTGTTCAGAACGTACGGCAAAGTCCCAGCATCCACCAATGCCTAAATCTGTCCGTTCGGGTTGTAAAAGAACCACCCTTTTGTCGTTATTAAAAGAAGCTACGGCTTCGGCTGTACCATCCGTAGAATGGTTGTCGATTACAATGACGTTGTAGTCAAAGTCAGCCTTTTGGCTTAGCGCGCTATGAATAGCATCTTTAATCGTACGAACGCGGTTGCGAACGGGAATAATAACGCTTGCTTCAACTGGGTAAGCACCTTGGTCTTCAGTATATTCAGCGTATTCATTAGGGGCAAGCCAAGCATTGATGCTTTTTAGATGTTCAGTACAAGCACGCTCCATCTCTATTTGTACTTCCCTATTTGAGGGATTCACATAGTCGAACTGCTTCTCGCCTGATAACCTAAGGTCGGTTTCAGTTTCTGTGTACAAGGACTCCCGAATGTGTTCGATTCGGCCTTTTGCACTAATGAACAAACGCAGTGCGTAAAGCGTTGCGTATTGATAACGAATGGTTTTGGATTGTTTGAAGAAGTCTTTTATTCCTTCGGTGTTGTAGAGTACAAGTGAACCAAAGTCGAAGTCATCGCGCAAGGCTCCTTCTTGATAGTCGATGACAGGGTGTGCTCCGTTGCCGTCATTATGGTCGGCATACACCATGAGCGGCTCTCTGTCAGTGTTAAGGCATGAGGCGATTTGTAGGAAACGATCTAATGCTCGATAGGATAGTGTGAGCTTGTGATTGCTTAAATAAAAGAGTGTGTAGGGTGCAGTAAGCTTCTGACTTACTTGTCGAAGGAACTTAGCACTTGTAAGACTGCTTGATTGAATGACCTTACAATTATTACTTACAAACTTTTCAGCTTCTTGTACATGGTCATTAGAAACGACCAATAACAACGTATTTAAGAGCTCGCTCTCTTTTAAAAGCGTTATTATCGCTTCGTTTTGTGGAGAGTACGCTAGTACGAAATCTATATATTGATTCATATTGTATATAGTGATAGATGCGTAAAAATAACCTTTACAAAGGTAGATAAAGAACGTGAGCGAGCAAAGTAATTACGTAGTATTTTGTAATACTGCGGCTTTATCCGTATTTAATACCTATTAGTAGGTATTGTAAAGCCGTTTGATATTTGTAACTTTGCAGGCTAAAAACAGAAGTTAATCGATAAAAGGTAAACAATGAAATTATCAGATTTACATACTGGGGAACGTGGCGTAATTGTGAAAGTGGCTGGCCATGGCGGCTTTCGCAAGCGTATCGTTGAAATGGGGTTTGTAAAGGGGAAGACGGTAAAGGTAATACTTAATGCTCCTTTGCACGACCCTATAGAATATGAGATAATGGGGTATAAGATATCCCTGCGTCGTGAGGAAGCCAAGCTCGTTGAGGTGATTAGCGAGAGTGAGGCAGAGAATGATGTCCGTTTGCATCCTGAAGAAAGTTTGAAGGGTATTGTTGCGGGTAAAGATGAAGACGAAGAACTCAAATTGCAATTGGAGGCTCGTATGGAGCGCATGGCTGCAGATAAGCGTCGTGTGATTAATGTAGCCCTTGTGGGGAATCCAAATTGTGGAAAGACTTCGCTGTTTAATGTTGCCTCGGGTGGACATGAACACGTGGGCAATTATAGTGGCGTGACGGTCGATGCGAAAGAGGGCTTTCTTGATATGAAGGTGAAAGTTCGACGAAACGACCAGGGCGAGGTCGAAATCTATCACCAGAAGTCGGGCGAAGGCTGTAGCGCAACGTGTACAAGTTGCACAATCGGAAGCGATTGCTTGAATAATGCTGTCGAGGGGTATGAAGATAGGGTGTATCATTTTCGTATCGTCGACCTCCCTGGCACTTATTCACTTTCGGCTTACTCTCCAGAAGAGTTGTACGTGCGCCGCCACTTGATAGACGAAACGCCTGATATCGTTATCAACGTAATAGATAGTTCCAACTTGGAGCGTAACCTCTACCTTACAACTCAGTTGATTGATATGCATCAACGTATGGTGGTGGCATTGAATATGTATGACGATTTGCAACGTAATGGCGACCGATTGGATTATCATCAGTTAGGACATTTGTTAGGCGTACCAATGGTTCCAACGATTTCGCGTACGGGACAAGGCATTCGCGATTTGTTTGAAACGGTAATCGCTGTGTATGAAAACCAACACGACACTTCGCTTGAACGTCACATTCACGTTAATCATGGTAAGGAATTAGAACAGAGTATTGACAGACTGAAGTACATCTTTCAGAAAAATCAAGCTCTGCGTTCAAAGTATTCAACTCGTTATCTTGCTATTAAGTTCTTGGAGGGAGATACAGAGGCGCAGCGTTTGGTAGAGTCTTTGCCCCAACATGATGAACTCGTAGCTGCACGATATGAGGAGAATAATCGGTTGAAGGAGGTCTTACACGATACTCCCGATAATGCCATCACAGATGCAAAGTATGGCTTTATACAAGGAGCGCTTAAAGAAACGTACGAACCCCATGTGGCTCGACAGGGACGCACCGTGACGGAGAAAATAGATGCCTTTGTTACCAATCGCTATTGGGGCTTCCCATTGTTCTTTGTCGTACTTTTCTTAATCTTCTTCATCACCTTCCAAGTGGGTGCTTACCCTATGGATTGGATAGATTGGTTGGTTAGTCAACTTTCAGCCTTTGTGCAATATGTAATGCCTGACGGAATGTTGAAGGATATGATCATTGACGGTGCTATAAGTGGCGTGGGCGCAGTGATAGTATTCTTGCCCAATATCATGATCCTCTACTTATTTATTTCATTATTAGAGGATTCAGGCTATATGGCTCGTGCAGCATTCATAATGGATAAGTTGATGCACCGCATGGGATTACATGGTAAATCGTTTATTCCCATGGTGATGGGGTTTGGTTGTAATGTGCCTGCTATTATGGCAACACGAACAATCGAAAATCCCAAAAGTAGATTGATTACCATGTTAATTACACCGTTTATGTCGTGTTCTGCTCGAATACCTATTTACGTGGTCTTGGTGAGTGCATTTTTCCCACAGAATGGTGCGGCGGTGATGTTAGGATTATATGCGTTAGGCATCTTAGCAGCTATACTTATGGCACGTGTGTTTAGTCGCTTCTTGATGAAAGGTGAGGATCTGCCTTTTGTTATGGAGCTGCCTCCTTATCGCATGCCAACGGCTAAGTCGGTGCTTATGCATACTTGGGAAAAAGGTCGTCAGTATCTGCAAAAGATGGGAGGAATTATTCTTGTATTCTCATTGATTATATGGGCATTAAATTATTTCCCCCATTCGAGTGTAGCAGACGCGACGCAAACGAAACAAGCTGCAGTGGAGCAGAGTGCATCAGTTGATGAACCTGAAGATTCTTACTTACAGTCTTTGGGCCAATTTATAGCCCCCGTGATGTCGCCCATGCATTTTGATTGGAAAATGAGTGTAGGCATCCTTTCGGGTATCGGTGCAAAAGAGCTTGTTGTTAGTACATTAGCTGTTATGTATGCCAATGAGGACGTTGATACAGATAGTGCTGCAAGCGATACACACTTATCGCAGGCATTGCAATCGAATATGACTACTGCTTCAGCTTTAGCCTACTTAGTGTTTATCCTGTTCTACTTCCCCTGTATAGCAACCATTACTGCTATTAAGAATGAAAGCGGGGGTTGGAAGTGGGCGCTCTTTACTGCAGGATATACTACACTATTTGCTTATGTGGCTTCTTTGCTTACTTATTGGATAGCAGTAGCTTTGGGTTCTTAAAGTAAATAGTTAAGTATAAATTCTTGAACGCTCAACAAATAACGAAGCAAGTTATTTGTTGAGCGTTTTTTTTAGAAGTAAGTTTTGGATGGGTGTCAGAATGTCTGCGAAATAGGACGGAGAAAAAAATGTTGGCTCTGTAACGAATAGTGTGGGTAAAATAAATCAATCGTGAGTGCTGGGAATAATCGCAATTCTTAAGGATTGCGTAGGCGCAATAAGTCGTTGTTTGTATTTGTTGTTAAGAACAAATCAACTTACACAAATCGCTATAGCGTCACAAAAACTTTATACGAATGTAACAGAAATTTAACAAAAGCCTTTGCAATTAACTTCGCATATACTAATTTTGCAGCATAACATTTGAACCCACGTTATATGGATTTCTTTTATCTTGGAATACTAATATTCCTTTTTGTATTAGCCACGTTCGACTTGTCGGTCGGTGTGGCCAATGATGCAGTAAACTTTCTTAGCCCCGCTGTGGGAGCCAAGGCTGCAAAGTTTCGCACCATTCTTGTAGTAGCTGCAATCGGTATCTTTGTTGGTGCAAGTACATCAAGCGGAATGATGGATATAGCGCGCCATGGTGTGCTCAATCCGCATTATTATTCGTTAGACGATGTGATGTGCATCTTTTTAGGCGTAGCTGCTACCGATGTAATATTGCTTGACATCTTTAATACGTTAGGCATGCCCACGTCAACCACCGTATCAATGGTGTTTGGCTTGTTAGGTGGTAGTACAGCACTTGCCTTTTCTAAAATATTAAGCCACGGCTTAACTTATGCTCAACTCATTAATACCGATAAGGCTTTGAGCGTTATAATCGGTATATTCCTTTCTGTCGCCATAGCTTTTGTGTTTGGTCTAATTGTAATGTGGATTGCACGTTTAATCTTTACATTTCAATACAAGAAGCACCTTCGTTATAGTATAGCTATCTTTGGCGGTTTGAGTATCACTTCTATATTTTATTTCTTGTTGGTAAGTGGCTTGCGCACAAGCCCTCTGCTTACTTCCATAGGTTGGACGCCTGAGTGGATTGACCAAAATCGCTTGAATATTTTGTTAGTTTGCTTTGGCTCGTTTACGGTGATAATGGAAGTGTTACATTTACTGAAAGTAAACATTTTCCGCATCGTCGTACTGTTTGGCACCTTTGCGTTGGCTATGGCCTTTGCAGGTAATGACTTGGTCAACTTTATAGGTACGCCTTTAGCTGGCCTTGAGTCATTCCTTGATTATTCTGCAAATGGGGCTGGTCAAAATGCGAATGATTATATGATGACAGTGTTAGCAGGCGAAAGCCAATTGCCGTTCAAGCACTTGTTCCTTATAGCAGCAGGTGTAGTCATGACTGTGGCCATTTGTACTTCTAAGAAGGCACACAAGGTGGTTGAGACGACGGTCAACCTCTCGCGACAGGATGAGGGAGAAGAAGTATTCTCTTCATCGCGTTTAGCACGTCGCACCGTTCGTGCTGTGTTAAATACGACCAATGCCATGTCAAAGCACGTCCCCAAGTGTGTATCAAATTGGGTGAATACACGTTTTGACCAAGAGGGCGTTGTTATGGCCGAGGGTGCAGCTTTTGACCAAGTGCGTGCTGCTGTTAATTTGGTTATGGCAGGTTTCTTAATCGTAGTCGGCACGTCTTTACAACTTCCATTGTCTACCACCTATGTAGCCTTTATGGTAGCTATGGGTTCTTCGTTGGCAGACCGTGCATGGGGACGCGAGACTGCAGTTTATCGTATAACGGGTGTTATAACCGTAATCGGTGGTTGGTTTATTACAGCTGGTGCAGCCTTTATTGTAAGTTTCCTCATTGCAACTATTAATCATTGGGGCGGTTTCTTCGCCATGATATTGGTTATGTGTGTAGTTGCATTAGTAATAATCAACAACAACCGCAAGTTTAAGCAAAAGCGTGAACAGGACAATGTTGATTTGCTTTTCCGTCAGTTGGTACGCAGTCATGATAAGGCCGAAACGTGGCAGTTGCTCTTAGAGCATGTACGTCGTACGCAAACGGATATGCTTACCTTTACGCGCACTACATTCCGCAACATTACGCAGGGGTTAATGCATGAGAACATTCGCGCACTCCGTACGGCGTCACATGATATCGAAAATGAGAAGAGTGTATGGAAGCGTTATCGTCGTAAGGAAATTCTTGGTATGCGTAAGATTGACTATCTCGTTGCAGTAGAAAAGAACACTTGGTTCCACTTGGGCTGTAATAACTCGACGCAAATTATATATGGCTTGAAGCGTATGCTCGAACCATGTGTGGAGCATGTTGACAACAACTTCAATCCTTTACCACAAGATTATGTGGATGAGTTTATCCCCGTTTGCAATGACGTAGATAAGTTCTTAGAAAATGAGCAACGTATGATTTCAACGGGCAACTTTGAGGGTTCTGACGAACTTCTAGTTCAAGGTAATGCCATTAAGAGTCGCATCTCGCAAATACGCCACGCACAACAAGATCGTATTCAGCGTGAAGACTCTAACATTAAGGTCGCTTTGCTCTATCTTTCTACCTTACAAGAGACTCAAGAGTTAATGTCGGCAGCACGTCATATACTTCGTGCAAGCAAACGATTCCAAACTCAGTAAATTGATTTTGTTGATAGTCTTTTTCTTTTGAGAGAAAAGAACTTGATGAAACGAGTAAGTTAGCATCTGTATGATTTATGGGGCGTTTTAGGCTCCGGTTGTTCAGAATGCTCAGTGTGCCTCGTGCATTTTGCCCCTGCCATTTTTAACGCGCGTGGTGTCAACATTTATCATCGTAACAAGCCGCTTACATGCTTCGTCTTTATTGACTAGTGGCATGTGTGCGGCTTTTGTGTTGTATGGGGCGCGTTGTCTTTTTCCTAGAGCAAGGGAAGAATCGTGATGGTAGTGTACTGCTGGTAGACGTTTTGCTCTGATTGATAGTACACAAGATATTGATAATAGCAATAAGGATATTATTGGACACCAATGATTTTTTTAGAAAGTCTCGAATTTTTATCGGACACCAATAAAAGTATGAAGCCCTACAACGACATAGCCGACACGGCTGAGAAGTCAGCGATGCGAATGGTTAACAGGTAGCGAGTGTACGTATACAAAAAATGCGTTCCAAATTGCACGCAATTTGGAACGCATTTTTTTGTAAATCACTGATAATCAGTACTATTGGTGGACCAGGAGGGGGTCGAACCCTCGTCCAAACAAGGAAACCGCAAGCTTTCTACATGCTTATCACAGACTAATGTTTTCGAGCGCGAAGAAGACCTGTGCCACCGATTCGCACCTTAGCCTTAAGAGTAAGATTCATCATAGTTGTAAGGCCCACTATGACTAGCTCCGACTTATCTGCACCACCACTATCAAGACGTTTCGGAGCAAGAGCTCTTGGGGTGATGTCTCGTTCCGCCACCTTGTGACGGAATAAAGCTAATCTACTATTCTTCGATTAAGCAGCGAGAGCAAAGTTGTTTTCGCCAGTTAAATTGTCTGAAGGCCGAGATTAAAGTGCCCACCTCCAAGGCGCACTGCATGCTTACTTACCATTTCGGCTTGCTGTCAAATCCAGTCTGGCCCAAAATGGGAAGGGGTGGTAGCGGAAAAGTAGATAATGGCGTGTTGGCCATTATTCATATTTACCATCCTTTTGGGTGCAAAAATAGTGTTTATTTTGCTTTGCGCCAAAAGAAGGCAGCACAAAAGTGTTGCCTTCTTGGATATATTGGTATATTTTTATGCATTTTTTACGCCCAGATGGTCCATGACGAGGCGGATTTCGCCATAGCTAAGGTCATCGCCTATGGCGGCTCTGGCTTCTGAGAGGGGGCAGGTCAGTAGGTTGTCGTGTTGACTAAAGTAAGCCTTGATGCGGTCGTAGGCTTCGGGGGTGACGAGGTCGGTGAGACTGACTTGGCCAGTAGGGATGAAGCGGCTGAGGTGGGTGAGTATGGTAGAAGGGGTGAGTTCGCGCAGGCGGGCTATTTGGTCGATGGTCATGCGATCTTCCTTGAAGAGGCGTAAGGTGGCATCGAAGGTGGTCTCGCCAGGGTATATGATTGGTTTGACGGGTTCAACGCTCGCTTCTTCTACGCGGCCTTGGCGCTTGTCGTCGAGGTATTTGGCAATGAGTTGCAAGAGGTCGGAACCGTACTTCTCGATACTGCGCGCTCCGAAGTAGGGTATCCTCTTGAGTTGGTCGGGGTGAGTCGGGGCAAAGTTGGCGAGCGTCATCATGGCCTTGGTGTTGAGTACGGTGTAGGGCGGTAGGTGTAGCTCGGAGGCGCGCTTGAGGCGCCACTCTTTGAGTCGATAGTAGAGGGTGGGGTTGGTGACTTCGTCGGGCACGGTGAACTTGTGTTGCTCTGCGTGTGGCGAACGGCTCGTGCGCGCTTTGCCCTTGGGGACTGTGCTTTCGTTTGCTTCGAGTAGGAGGCGCGCTTTGGTGCGGAGGAATTGGCTAACGCTAAATCCGGCTTCGCTCGTGGCCTCAAGTAGTTTGATGTGGAGCTTGAATTGGGCGATGGCGTCGGTTCGGGCAGCATTCTCGCGCTTGCTGAGTTGAGCGTTGTCGATGTCGAGGTGGATGGCTTGTAGAAGGTCGCGCACTTCGTAGAGGCAGTCAATGAAGTAGTTAGCGCCTCGTTGTATGCGGTCTTGTAGGTGATCATCGGTCAGCTGTCCGTCGTTGGCGGCGAGTAGGGAGGCATACTGCTGGTGGAAGCGGCTTGAGACATTCATGACGCTGAGGTCGAACTTGTGGAGCGCTGCTTCGAAGCTGCGTGCTGTCTGTGCATAGAGGCTGGTGAGATGTTCTTGCAGTAGGCGGGTGTAGCTTGAGAGGAGTATGCGCTCCTTGTCGAAGGTGAAGAGCTGCGTGAGTAGGTTGGCACTGTAGGCTTTGCGAAGGGTGGTTAGCCTCTCGGGGCTGACGGTGCGGCGTTGCATCTCGGCGGTGAAGGCGTTGAGAGCCTCGTCGGTGATGATGGCGCTAGGGGGAATGGGGGTGGTGAGGATGATGCCTTCGAGTGTCTTGCAACGGCTTAGCGCTACGTAGGTTTGGCCGTGGGCAAAGGCGCCTGAAGCGTCGATCATTACACGCTCAAAGGTGAGGCCTTGGCTTTTGTGAATGGTGATGGCCCAGGCTAACTTTATGGGGTATTGGGTGAAGGTGCCTTCTACTTCTTCTTTGATCTCCTTAGTCTGTGGGTCGAGCGCGTAGCGTGTGTTTTGCCACTCTTCGGGCTGGACGTAGATGATCTTATCGGGGGCGGTATTGGGGCGTACGCTAAAGCCATGGTCGTTGATTTCGACAACTTCGCCTATCATGCCGTTAAAGTAGTTCTTGTTGGTGTCGTTTTTGACAAACATGACTTGTGCGCCCTGTTTGAGTGTGAGGATGGGGTCGGTGGGGTAGGCTTGGTCGGAGAAGCGACCTGCTATCTTGGCTTCGTAGGTGAAGGTCGGCGAAGGGAGTTGTTCGAGTTCGTGTGAGTTGACTTGTTGGGCTTGCCAGTTATGGGTGACAAGGCGTATGTAACCTTCTTCCTTGCGGGGGGCGAAGTTGGGGAGGTAGCGTTTGTTGAGTTCGCTGAGCGTTTGGTCGGTGGCTTTGGCTTCGCGCACGTTGTTGAGTAGTGTGAGGAAGTGGGTGTCGCTTTGTCGATATATCTTTTCGAGTTCGACGGTGACGTAGTCAGTCTGTCTGAGTGCTTGACTACTGAAGAAGTAGGGCGTATCGTAGTAGGCGCTAAGTAGAGTCCACTCTTCTTCCTTTACGACGGGAGTGAGCTGTTGCAGGTCGCCAATGAGTAAGAGTTGTACGCCACCAAAGGGGCAGGTGTTGTGACGGTAGCGTCGTAGGGCATCGTCGACGGCATCGAGTAGGTCGGCACGTACCATACTTATTTCGTCAATGACGAGTAGGTCGAGGCTTTGGATAAGCTTTATTTTATCCTTATTCATCCTATAGTTTCGCTGCTCTTGCACTTTCACTCCTGGCACGTAGGGACCGAAGGATAGCTGGAAGAAGGAGTGGATGGTACTACCTTGTGCGTTGATAGCAGCAATGCCTGTTGGGGCGAGTACTACCATGCGCTTGGGTGACTCGTCGCGTAATTGCCGTAGAAAGGTGGTTTTACCCGTGCCTGCGCGGCCTGTAAGGAAGAGGTTGGTATCGGTCGTTTCGATGATCTTACGAGCTAATTCTTTTTGCTGATTTTCCATTGGGAGAGGGGTAAATAATGTGTGAATGTGAGAATGTGCAAGTGTGCAAATGGTTGAATGAAGCTTTTATAACTGAGCGTACAAAGGCGACATTCGCACATTTACACATTTGCACATTGACTCGTGGGGGCTTACCTCGCTTTTGTCATGCGTTTGAAAAAGTTACGTCCAAAGTCGTGGTCGGCATTGATGGCTTTGATTAGCTTTTTGGCTCCAATGATTTTGCGTAAGCGTTCCATATATTGCTTTTCTATGCGCGTGGCCTTCGTGTTGAGTTCTGCTATTAGGGCGAGTGCGCGCTGACAGTCTCGTTCGGACATGTTTGGTTGGGTGGCATTCCTAAGTGTACGTACTTTTTGGTGTTCTATACTACGACACTTTTCGCGCATTTCGAAAAAGAGAGGGAAAAAGTTTTTGCTCTCTTCGGGTGTGAGGCTTGCGCTTTTGCTTATGTAGGCCATGAGGTGGACCTTGAAGTCTTGCAGACTGAAGGGGGCGCGTGGCTTTCGTTCGTTGTTGTGATTGGTTACACAATTTTTATCGTCTTGTACTTTGGCTTGACGGATGTCGTTGGCTCGTAAGGGGAGGTTGATGATGAAGCCAAGTAGTAAGGTGAAGAGTAGGAGTTTAGTAGTCGCTTTCATAAGCCCAATATTTTGTATCGGTGTTGTAATAATAGTCGAATACTGCTTCGGTATTGTTCGAAGTATTAGTTGTGGTAGAACTTGCTACGTACACGTTAGTTCCTTGGTGCTGGGGGTGCTGTTCCTGGGCGTAAGCGAAGATGAACATGAGTGCGGCACAACATGCAACTCCTAACCATGGTATCCACCGAATGATGGGCATCTCGTGCTTAATAAAGGTATCTCTCTGTTGAATACTGCGCATCATGCGCTCGGTAAACTCCTCGAAGTAACCTTGGGGGATAGTGAAGGGGTTATGTTGTGGGGCGGGGTGTGAAAAGTCAATATGTTTCATGTTTCCTTTAATAAGAAATCTCGGTTTGTTTAAGGTTAGACGCGAAAGGTGTGGGTTCGTTTAATCGTGTTCGGCAAAAAAAAGTTCTATTTTCTTTACAGCAATGTGGTAGGAGGCTTTTAGTGCTCCTTCGCTTGTGTGGAGGAGTTGGCTTATTTCTGTGTAAGGCTTTTCTTCAAAGTATTTTAGATTGAACACGATGCGCTGCTTGTCGGGGAGGGTGGCAATGGCTTGTTGTAGAAGTAGTTCGGTTTCATCTCCGTCAAAGTAGGGGTCGGTCTCGAGTGCGCGCACTTGTTCGTTGGTGTTCGCGTTGATACTCTCTGTAATGCTTTGCTTCTGTAGAAGACTTAGGCTCTCATTGGTGGCAATGCGGTATAGCCATGTAAAAATTTGGCAGTCACCGCGAAAAGTATCGAGTGCCTGCCAAGCTTTCATGAAGGTGTTCTGAAGCACGTCGTCGGCATCGTCATGGTATTGTACGAGGCGACGAATGTGCGTGTAAAGTTTCGGTGTTAAGTCGTTTACCATTTCGGCAAAGGCTTGCATACGTGTCTGTGGATTCTGCAACAAATTGATGTTGTACATGTGTGTTGCGCTTATTTGTGGTGACGTACGTGCAAGGTGGGTTAACCTGCGATGTTGACACGTCTTGTAATTTGCCCAATGTTGATAAGGTATATGCCTTTGCTGAGGTTGACACGAATTGTCTTGTCGTTGCTATCGATAGCAACTTCACATTTGAGCTTCCCAACGATGTCGTATACTTTCAATGTCTGTCCTTGACATGCTGTGGCGTGTACTTGTATGCCCCCTTTCTGAATAGAGAGTGTGAAGTTGCTCGCTTCGTTGATAGTGCTTGTTGTTGCTTCGATTTGAGGCGCTTCGTCTGAGGGTAGCGTGATAGGGTTAGCTTTAGCTAAGGCGGGCAAAGCTAACATAGTTAGTGTAAGGGCTAATATGCGTAGTATATAATGATTCATGATCAAATGATGTTTTTACGTATGGGCAAAGTTATTGTTTCCTGTCGTAAGTAACAAATATTTCTTTCTTTTTTTTGCGGGCTTTCATTTAGTTTGTACTTTTGCTCGCGATTTTTAATAATAAAATAAGAATGGTTCCAGTACAATTTATAATACAAGCATCGACGGATGAGGCGTGTATAAAACAGGCTGAAGCGGTGTTGACAGCGGGAGGAAAATGGATAGAGCTATGTGTGGCATCTTTGTCATCGAAAGAGGCTATGGAAGTATCGGCACACTTGCTGAAACGGTGTCATGCGTGTGAAGCCACATTTTGTGTGGTGGACGATGTGGATTTGTGTAGGGAAGTGGGCGCAGATGGCGTATGTCTGACGAGAGAGGATTGTCGCGTAGATGAAGTGCGTGAGGTGTTAGGCCACGAATTTATTATTGGTGCAACTGCAAGCAGCTTTGAGCGGCTGAAACTACTGAAACGCATGAGTGCTGACTACGTAAGTGTGTGTACTACAGAAGGGTTGGAGCATTTACGTGAGGTAATACTTAAGGCACATGATGAGCAACTACGCTTGCCTATTTCGGTACAACTCGTTGGTGCGTTGGGGTATGGTGATGCAAAGAAAGTAATAGAAAGCGGAGCAGACGGGGTAGCTATGAATTGTAGTGCAGTATTACCGGTGAATTTAGAAGAGGTTGTTAACACGTTGTTACACCTTGATGATTAATTGTGTAGGAAAGAATGGAAGAAAAAGTAAAACAAGACCTTTATCAGTATTTGTTGCGGTGTGGAAGTATTGACGAGCGTTTGCCTGAGTGTGCAGATGTAAAAGATAAGTGGAATGGCATAGCAGAGGCTTATTTACCAGACGGTATGCGTGAGTTTGCTGCTTACCCTGTTGTGTCGCTTGGCTGGATGATGTTTATTGGTATGGCTGTGGCTAAATATTGGGACACGGATTGGGAAAGGTATGGCGCAGTGGACAACCTTTATGAACAGATGCGTGCGCAGCGAGGATATGATTGCTTAGATGAATATGTGCTTGAAGACGTATTGCAAATGAAGGGGGACGGACTTGATCAACTGAATAAATTAGTGGCGGAGTGTGCCTCACGAACGAATAATGTATTGTGTCATTCACAAATTGAAGCGGGTACGGCGGCAGCTTTCAAGGCTTATGTGGCTTGTTTGCATCAGTTGTATTTAATGGGAGCCGCAGTGCAATTGAAGCGAATGGGTTATCATATGGAATTAATGTAAAGAGAGTTGGTTAGCGCGTAAGGTTATTTACTTAAGTCTCAGATTTAACAAAAGCGGGCTGAAGAGTTAATGAAACATTGATGTTCAAAGTCCAAAGCGCGAAGCGCGTCTTAATGTTCATTTCTGTCTTTTCGATAAATTGAAGTTTGAAATCCTCTGCAAAATGTTTCAGAACGCCCTAAATAGGCATTGGAGTTACGTATATTTTACCTTTGCATATTTTATGTTTCATGTTTCATTTTTATGTTTCAACTTATTGATTATCAATACTTTTGAACTGTGAAACATACGACTTTTATGTTTCACTTTTAGTTTCAATGTTTCATTCTAAAAACACTGAGGGAGAAAAACAAAAACACTGTGGGAGCGATTCAAAAACACTGTGGAAGCGATTTCAAAACACTGAGGGAGCGTGAAAGCACTTCCTCAGTGTTTTGAAAAATGAAACATGAAACTAAAAATGAAACATAAAAGTCGTATGTTTCATTTTTCGAAATGACTGATATTCAATTACTTTATAACAAAAAATGAAACATGAAAGATAAATTAAAAGTTCTGAAAATGTATGGATATTATGTGAGATAAATTGCAGTTTAAAAGTTGCGAGTCTCTGATGGATTTTTGCTCATGGCTTTGAGTTTTGAGTATTGTTTTTTTTATCACATCTAAGTTGCTCATTTTCCATGATATACGGAAATCAAAGCTTTTTTTATGCGATAAACTCAGCCTCAAACTCGAAATCCGAAAATTGAGTTATTTATGGTCTATCAAAGTAAAGTCTCTCTTCTGGCTTATCTACAAGCGATAAGTTAGAAGAGAGACTTATATTTTTAGTTTATCAAAGTGTATCAATTAATTTGATATTCAATGCTATTGTCGTTGAGGTAATTGATGAGTTCGCTACCAACTGATACGCGATAGTCGTTGCATTGTAGCATTACTTGCGATTGCTTCTTACCATCAATCACGTTGAAGAAAATGTCGGTAGGGCCTTCATTCTGTTTTATGAGTGATGATAGTTCGTTTGCCGTCTTTCGGTTGAGCAGGTTGGTTTGAAGCGTGATAGTTATAGACTTTATCTTTTGGTCTTTCACGTCGGTTAAGAACTCAACTCGGCCTATTTTAAGCTCATAGGTGTTTTGCTTCCATTGTCTTTCTTCCACTCTTGCTGTGACAAAGAGTGAATTGCCGATTTGGAAGTATCCGCTGAAGTTTGCCCAATCGTCACCAAAAAGTGCCAATTCGCCAGCACCGCTATAGTCCTCCATTTTTACTATGCCATAGGGCTTGCCCGTCTTGGTCTGCCCTATGCGAAGGTCTGTTACAATGCCTCCTATCATGACATCTTGATTGGCAAATGGGGTGATGTCTTCCAACTGGTCCATGTGCATGTTGCACACTTTCTCAATGATGATGCGGTATGAGTCGAGCGGGTGACCTGAAATATAGATACCTATAAGGTCTCGCTCCTTATTGAGTCGTTCGAGGTCGCTCCAGCGTTCAATGTTTTTGGGCGGTTCTGGTTGGGTGGTCTCGATGGCTTCAGTAGCACCGAAAAGCGAGAATGTATTTTCAGCCTGGTCGGTTTGGTAAAGGTTACCATATCGTACCAGAGCGTCAAGGAAGGTTTCGCCATTGCTACCAGGCGTAACAAATTGCTCGCGTGTAATCGTACCGAAACTATCGAACGCACCTGCTAATGCTAGGCTTTCGATAGATTTTTTGTTACACGTTGAAAGGTTAACGCGCTCAACGAGATCGTATACAGACTTGTAGGGGCCATTCTTCTCGCGTTCGGCAAGTATCTGCTGAACAGCACCCTCGCCCACGCCCTTAATAGCACCCATGCCGAAGCGAATGTCGCCACTATGATTGACGCTAAACTTTAAGTAGCTCTCATTAATGTCGGGACCTAATGTGCTAATGCCCATTGACTTACATTCGTCCATTAGCTTAGCAACGGTCGTGATGTCAGCTAAGCTTCGGCTCATCACACCCGCCATGTATTGCGAGGGGTAGTTTGCTTTGAGGTAGGCCGTCTGATAAGCTACCCATGAGTAGCATGTGGCGTGGCTTTTGTTGAAGGCATACGATGCAAAAGCACGCCAGTCGTTCCAAATCTTTTCGAGTACTTTGGGGTCGTAGCCGTTGGCTTTTCCTCCATCGATAAATTTGGGGTACATGTGGTTCAACTTCTCAATCAGTTTCTTACCCATGGCCTTACGCAGGGCATCGCTCTCGCCACGTGTAAAGTTAGCAATCTCACGAGAGAGGAGCATCACCTGTTCTTGGTAGACGGTAATACCATACGTGTCTTTAAGGTATTTCTCCATGCAAGGCAGGTCGTAAGTGATAGGTTCGTCGCCATGCTTACGTGCAATAAACGAGGGAATGTATTGCATAGGTCCTGGACGGTAGAGGGCATTCATAGCGATGAGGTCCTCAAAGGTAGAGGGCTGCAATTCACGTAGGTACTTTTGCATACCTGTTGACTCGAATTGGAACGTACCAATCGTTCGCCCATCGCAATAGAGCTGATAGGTGGCGGGGTCCTCAATACTGATCTCGTCGATGTTGAGCTCAATACCTAATGACATGCGTATGTTTTCGAGCGCCTCTTTAATGATAGAGAGTGTTTTAAGCCCCAAAAAGTCCATCTTAATAAGCCCCGTCTCTTCAATAACGCGTCCTTCGTATTGAGTGCAGTGTAACTCCTCGTTCGTCTCTTTATCCTTAGCGGTAGAAACGGGTACCCAATCAGAGATGTTGTCACGACAGATGATGAATCCACAAGCGTGTACACCTGTGTTGCGCACATTTCCCTCGAGCATTTTAGCGTAGCGAATGGTGTCGCGAAGTAATGGATCGGAACTCGTCTCGGCTTCGCGCAGTTCGGGTATGGCGGCAATGGCGTTGTTGAGGTTCATTTTAGGCACCTTACCATCGGGGCCTTCAGGCAACTTATCGGGTATGAGCTTACATAAGTTGTTAGAAATAGAGAGCGGTAGCTTTTGTACACGTGCCACATCCTTAATAGCCAACTTCGTGGCCATTGTACCATAGGTAATGATGTGTGCAACGTTGTCGGCACCATACTTCTGTGTTACCCAATTTAAGACGCGTCCGCGTCCATCGTCATCGAAGTCGACATCGATATCGGGCAATGAAATACGGTCGGGGTTAAGAAAACGTTCAAACAGGAGGTCGTACTTAATAGGGTCAATTTGGGTGATACCTAAACAGTAGGCTACCGCACTACCTGCAGCCGAACCACGACCAGGGCCAACGCTGACGTCTAACTCTTCGCGGGCTGCGCGGATATAGTCTTGCACAATTAAGAAGTAGCCTGGGAAACCCATTGTCTTCATAATGTGCAATTCAAAGTTGATGCGCTCAGCCGTTTCGTCGTCTAACGGGTCGCCATAGCGCTTTTTAGCTCCTTCGTATGCAAGCTTTGAGAGGTAGTCCGCCTCAAGTTTGATACGATAAAGTTTGTCGTAGCCTCCAAGTTTCTTGATTTTCTTTAGCCCTTCTTCCTCACTCATGACAACTTTGTTGTTCTCATCACGTGTAAATTCATTGAAGAGGTCTTCTTCGGTGTATTTCTTTCGGTATTCCTCTTCCGTGCCAAATGATTCGGGAATGGCAAAGTTAGGCATGATAGGTGCGTGGTCAATAGAGTAAGTCTCAACTTTATCACACACTTCACAAGTGTTGGCTAGTGCTTCAGGTAGGTCGGCAAACACTTCATTCATTTCGGCACGCGTTTTAAACCATTCTTGTTTGGTATAAAGCATGCGCTTGGGGTCGTTAAGGTCTTTACCCGTTGCTAAACAAATAAGACGGTCGTGAGCTTCGGCGTTCTCTTCGTCTACAAAGTGGCTATCGTTCGTACAAACGCACTTAATATCATACTTTTGGGCGATGCGTAATAATTCTTTGTTTACTTCAACTTGTAGGGAATACGTCTCACGATTGGCACGAACAGAAGGGTCTTTCACTTCATGGCGCATGAGTTCAATGTAGTAGTCGTCGCCAAAAATGCTCTTAAACCATTTAGCTGTCTCTTCAGCCTCTTCAATGCGGCCTTGCAAAATCTTTTGTGGAATTTCACCACCTAAGCAAGCCGAGCATACAATGAGGTCTTCATGAAAGGCCTCTAAATCCTTATGGTCGGTGCGCGGACGCATATAAAATCCGTCAACCCATGCACGCGATACTAATTTTATAAGGTTGTGATAGCCATGCTCATTTTTAGCAAGTACGATTAAGTGCCAACCAGACTGGTCGGTTCGATCTTGTTTTAACGACTTGTCGCCACGTCGAGCAACGTACATCTCACAACCGAAGATGGGCTTGAAGTTGGCAATGGGGCGCTGCTTCTTTAGTGTTGCTTCGCATTCACTAATCAATTGTTCCTTGGTTTTCCCTTCATCGGGGTTTTTCCCCTCTTTATCAAACTTCGGAGCGTAAGTGCCGTCTTGTAAAGAAGCTAATTTGGCCTCTGTGTCTTTAACGATACCTTTGGCTTTACCCGTTACCTTGTTGGTGTAGTTAAAAAATTCTTTAATGCCCATCATGTTGCCATGGTCGGTAATAGCCATGCCGCGCATGCCGTCCTTAATAGCTTTGTCTACTAACTTAGGAATGGCTGCTTGCCCATCAAGAATAGAATATTGAGTATGTACGTGTAAGTGAACGAAGTCTTGCATATCGATTCTGTAAACAGTATAGATTGTTTGGCAAAGCTACAAAAAACGTTTGGTTGTAGAATGTTTTGAGACCTAATTTTGTACACGTGTCAAAAGAAAAGGATAAAAGCCTTGCTAAGTACGTAAAGTTTTTTTACTTTTGCGAGTAAGTGAAGACGACACGTAAATGAGTCGTCGCTAAACGGTATTAAAACAACCATTTATAATAAATCAAAATCATGAGAGTTATCATTGAACCTGATTACGAAAAGTTGTCAAATTGGGCTGCAGAGTACGTTATCAACAAGATTAATGCTGCAAATCCTACAGCAGAGAAACCTTTCGTATTGGGTCTTCCTACCGGTTCTTCTCCTATCGGTATGTATAAAGCCTTAGTTAAGGCTAATAAGGAGGGACGTGTAAGCTTTAAGCACGTGCTTACTTTCAACATGGACGAATATGTAGGCCTTCCTGAGTCTCACCCCGAGAGCTATCACTCATTTATGGCTACTAATTTGTTCAACCATATTGACTGCCCCAAAGAGAACATTCATATTTTGAATGGTAATGCAGAAGATTTGGCAGCAGAGTGTGCTCACTACGAACAGATGATTAAGGACGCTGGCGGTATCGACTTGTTCATTGGCGGTATCGGTCCTGATGGTCACATCGCTTTCAACGAACCAGGTAGCTCTCTTACAAGCCGCACACGTCAAAAGACTTTGACTACTGACACTCGTATTGCTAATTCTCGCTTCTTCGGTGGCGACCCCGAGGGTGTTCCTGCAACAGCACTTACCGTAGGTGTTGGTACTGTAATGTCTGCCAAGGAAGTGTTGATCCTTTGCAATGGCCACAATAAGGCTCGTGCTTTGCAGGCAGCAGTAGAGGGCCCAGTTACTCAGATGTGGACTATCTCTGTACTTCAGATGCACGAACACGGAATTATTGTATGTGACGAGGCAGCTTGCGAAAGCATTACTCATGGCACATATAAGTACTTTAAGGATATTGAAAAGAACAACCTTTAATTATCCAACAAGGTATATTCTCTCTTAAAAATAGAAGGAGCAACATCTCTTTGTTAGTGAGATGTTGCTTCTTTTTCTTGCAATGGACGCGTCATAGATAACGTTTCCGTTATATACGTTTCATTCTGGAAAAATAAATAAGGCATTATGCTAAAACAGCATAATGCCTTTTTATATCGCATGGAATTCTATTTGTGTTAGAATCGTAATGCTTTTTCGTGTGATGGTGATGAACGAATTAGTTCTTGAAGAAGTCCTTAACGGCCTCGTTAGGAACCATCTGTTCGTCAAAGATATAAGCACCAGTCTTGGGGCTCTTTACCATCTTGATTACCTTGGTGTATGAACGTCCATCGGTTTTACCTTCTTGGAGCGTAGCGACTGTTTTCTTTGCCATGGTTTACTGTGTGGTTTTATTTGATTTCTTTGTGGATGGTCATTCTGCGAAGAATGGGGTTGTACTTCTTCAACTCCAAACGTTCGGGAGTGTTCTTACGATTCTTCGTAGTGATGTAACGTGAAGTTCCGGGGAGTCCGCTTTCCTTCATTTCAGTGCATTCTAGGATAACCTGAACGCGGTTGCCTTTAGCTTTTTTTCCAGCCATTGTATTCTACAGTTTTTAGCCGATTACTTTAATATTTTTCCAATCGCAATATCCCTTGGCTACAGCGTTAGTGAGCGCGGCATCCAAGCCGACCTTGTTGATAAGGCGCAAACCAGCAGCGCTAATGCGCAAGCTAATCCAACAATCCTGTTCAACATAGTAGAACTTCTTAGTAAACAAGTTTACGTCAAACGAGCGCTTAGTGCGACGCTTCGAGTGAGAAACGTTGTTGCCAATCATGGCCTTTTTTCCTGTAATTTGACAAATCTTAGACATTGCTTTCGCTTTGTTTCTTTATTGTTGTAATTAGAGTAGTGGTCTGTTTAGCATTTATTCTCTATGCGTGTAGGGTTTCAGGGGTTTGTTGTTGCGTAATCTTGGGGTGGTTTTCCTTAGATTGACCTACGTTGAATAGACATGCGTCCCACTTTTCGAGTTGCAAAAGTACTAACTTTTTGATTTACAACAAAGTTTTCATTAAGTTTTTTGATTTTGTTGCTTCAAAAATAAGGCTATACATGCATTTTATGTTGTTTCCTGTTGCATGTATAGCCTTATTCTAAAGTAATTTCCGCTTTAAAGAGGGTAGTAAATTCGCGTTTTATTGTGCTGCTTCTTCAGTAGTTTCTTCTGCGTTGCTTTCGTTGCCTTTAATGTAGTCAAGCAACATGTGCATGGCGGTGCTAGTAGCAGAGGCGAGGTTTTTATCACGTCCGTTGTCCTCTTCGATCATGCGGGTTACGATATTGTCAGCGTTTCCAACTGCTATCCATATTGTGCCGACGATAACGCCTGCCTTGCCACCGTCAGGGCCGCCAGGACCAGCGTATCCGCTAATGGCTACTGCATAGTCGGTGTTGAAAAGTTTGTTAGCTCCAATAACCATTTGGCGCACTACTTCTTCGCAAACGGGGGTTTGCTCTTCAATTACTTGTGCGTCAACGTTGAGTAAGTTTTCTTTTACCTCGTCGGCATAGCATACGAGTCCGCCTTTATAATAGTTAGAACTGCCGGGTACAGCTGTAATGACGCTCGCAATTCGGCCTGCGGTGCAGCTCTCTGCCGTAGAAAGCGTTTTGCACTCGCGCCACATGATTTCGTTGATTTCTTTGCTTACGAGTTTGAGGTCTAAATCCATTGTTTGATATGTTGTTATTGTGATGACGTGTGGTGGGGTAGCACCTCTCGCCATTATTACGTTATGTTTAAAGGATAGTTCGAGAATAAGCCGGCTTGTCAATGGGGCAGAAGTCTTTGTCAATGTACTTAAAGTAGCCCGTGATTGCAATCATTGCCGCATTGTCGGTGGTGTAAGAGAAGCGTGGAATGTAGATGTCCCAACCTTTCTTTTCGGCGCGTTGTTTAAAGGCATTGCGCAGTCCCGTGTTAGCTGATACTCCGCCCGAAAGTGCAACGTGCGTGATGCCGGTTTGTTTGACCGCTAAGTCGAGCTTCTTCATCAGAATGTCAACAATTGTCTGCTCAAGCGATGCTGCTAAATCCTCTTTGTGGTGTTCAATGAAGTCAGCGTCATTTTTTAATTGGTCGCGCAAAAAGTAAAGGAAAGAGGTCTTTAAACCAGAAAAGCTGTAGTTCAGCCCTGCGATGTTGGGCTTGGCGAAGCTGTATGCTTTAGGATTTCCCTTGCGAGCCAACTTATCAATTATAGGGCCACCAGGATAGCCAAATCCCATTACCTTCGAACATTTGTCCATTGCCTCGCCAGCGGCATCGTCAATGGTCTGTCCTAAAATCTCAAGTTTGTTGTAAGCGTTCACTTTAACAATTTGAGAGTTACCACCGCTCACCAATAAGCACAAGAATGGGTAGGGTGGGGTAGTGTGCTCATCGTCGTGCGTTTGTATGAAATGGGCTAAAATATGTCCTTGCAAATGGTTTGCTTCGATTAGGGGTATGCCTAAGGAAGTGGCTAACCCTTTTGCGAATGATACACCAACGAGGAGTGAACCCATAAGTCCAGGGCCTAAAGTTACGGCAATGGCTGAAAGTTCTTCCTTCTTTACGCCAGCTTGTTTTAGTGCTTGGTCTACAACGGGCACGATATTCTGTTGGTGTGCTCGAGAGGCTAATTCAGGAACAACGCCACCATAAGCTTTGTGTACTGCTTGGCTCGCTGTTACGTTGCTCAGCAGGTAGCCATCGCGTAGTACGGCCGCAGAGGTGTCATCGCAACTTGATTCTATGGCTAAAATTGTTATCATGCAGTTTATTGAAAAGTAATGGAGTTAGTAGGTGAGCACTTCAAGGCCGTCTTCCGTCATGAGGAACGTGTGTTCCCATTGCGCCGAAGGAAGTTCGTCTTCAGTTACAACCGTCCAACCATCTTCTTCGTCGATGAATACGTGCCAATCGCCCATGTTAATCATTGGTTCGATGGTAAACACCATGCCAGGAACGAGTAACATGCCATGTCGATGAGTGTTGTAATGGTCAACTTCTGGTTCTTCGTGAAATTCAAGTCCAACACCATGTCCGCATAAGTCGCGTACAACGCTGAAACCATTCTTCTTGGCATGCTTTTCTATTGCCTTGCCTATATCGCCTACAAAGCCCCATGGTTTGGCTGCTTCGGCACCAATCTCAAGACATTCTTTCGTTACTCGGACGAGTTTCTCCTTCTCTGGAGAAGTCTTGCCTATAATAAACATGCGTGAAGCATCGCTATAGTAGCCGTCAAGTATAGTACTAACGTCAACGTTGATGATGTCGCCCTCTTCAAGTACTTCAAACTCGGAGGGAATGCCATGACATACGACTTCGTTTATGCTTGTACATACACTCTTGGGAAAGCCCTCGTAATTAAGAGGTGCGGGTATTGCTCCGTGCGAAACCGTATAATCGTAAACGAGTTTATCGATGTCGGCAGTACTCATGCCTGCATGAATTTCTTTTTCTACGAGGTCGAGCACTCCGGTGTTAATTTTACATGAGCGCTTAATTCCTTCGATTTGTTCTGGCGTCTTGATGAGGTTGCGTGTAGGAACGAGTTCTCCGTGATTTTGAAAACTCAATATTTTCTTGTCAAAATCTGTAGGCTCTTGCCCCTTTGGTATGTACCAATTTCTGATTTTTCTTTTGAACATATTCTGAATGTGTAGTGGCTCTTAGCCACTGCAGTGCAAAGTTAGTGCAAGGCGAGAGAAGAGCAAAATGAAAGTCAAAAAACTTTCATTTTCTCTACCGAGCCGCCGCCTAACTAGTCGTTAGAAAAGTTAGTGCAAGGCGAGAGAAGAGCAAAATGAAAGTCAAAAAACTTTCATTTTCTCTACCGAGCCGCCGCCTAACTAGTCGTTAGAAAAGTTAGTGCAAGGCGAGAGAAGAGCAAAATGAAAGTCAAAAAGAGTCTTACAACCTATTTTGCTGAAAATGTAAATACTAAAAAAGTTGCAAATCAAGTGAGTACTTGAGTCGCAACTTTTCTTATGGATTAGTTATAATGTAGATTAGAATTCCGCAGACTTAGGAGTACGGGGGAATGGAATGACATCGCGAATGTTTTGCATACCAGTAACGAAGAGAATAAGACGTTCGAAGCCGAGACCAAAACCTGCGTGAGGACATGAACCATATTTACGCGTGTCGAGATACCAAGTCATATCCTTCATCGGAATATGACGCTCTTCGATTTCGTTCATCAACTTGTCATAACTCTCTTCGCGAACGCTACCACCGATGATTTCACCTATTTGAGGGAAGAGTACATCGGTACCTTGTACGGTCTGTCCGCTCTTGCCTCCAAAGCCTGACTCCTCTTCGTCTATCTTCATATAGAAGGCTTTGATGGCCTTGGGGTAATTGGTCATGATGACAGGCTTCTTGAAGTATTCCTCTACGAGGTAACGTTCGTGTTCAGAGGCCAAGTCGTCACCCCATTCGCAAGGGAACTCGAACTTCTTACCCTTTGCAATGGCTTCTTGGAGTATGCGAATGCCTTCGGTGTAAGGTAAGTGAACGAAGTCGGCATTGAGTACGCCTTCGAGTCGCTCAATAAGTCCCTTGTCTATCATCTTGTTGAGGAACTCAAGGTCGTCCTTACAGTTATCGAGTGCCCAACGTATGCAGAACTTAATGAAGTCTTCTTCTAACTCCATGAGTTCGGCCATATCCATAAAGGCTACTTCAGGTTCGATCATCCAAAACTCTGCCAAGTGGCGTGGTGTGTTAGAGTTTTCGGCACGGAATGTGGGGCCAAATGTGTAGATAGCGCCCAAGGCGGCAGCTCCTAATTCACCCTCTAACTGTCCGCTAACGGTGAGAGAGGTCTGTTTCCCGAAGAAATCGTCAGAGTAGTCAATCTTGCCATTCTCGTCCTTCTTCAGGTCGTAAAGGTTCTTCGTTGTAACTTGGAACATTTGACCAGCTCCTTCGCAGTCAGATGCAGTAATGAGGGGCGTGTTGAAGTAGTAGTAGCCGTGTTGGTGGAAGTAGGTGTGAATGGCCATAGCCATGTTGTGGCGAATACGCATTACGGCACCGAATGTGTTGGTGCGTAGACGTAAGTGAGCGTATTGACGCATGTATTCAAAGCTCTGTCCTTTCTTTTGCATGGGGTAGTCAGCACCGCACGTACCTAAAACGTCTATTTTGTTGGCTTGAATTTCAACGCTTTGTCCTGCGCCTTGGCTCTGTACGAGTGTGCCTTCTACGCTGAGGCATGCTCCAGTAGTGATGAGTTTGATAGTTTCGGCATCAAACTTCTCAACGTCTGCAACGACTTGTACGTTCTTAATCGTGCTACCATCGTTGAGGGCTATAAAGTTGACAGACTTACTGCCGCGGCGGGTACGTACCCAACCTTTAACGCATACTTCGACACCATAGTTAGTGCTGCGGAGTACGTCTATAATCTTTGTTCGTTTCATAAATGAGTTTTTGTGTTATTCGAAGGCTCCCATACGAAGCATTTGCACTTCCTTCTCGGTGAGGTAACGCCAGTCTCCGCGGCGCACGTTCTTCTTAGTGAGTCCAGCGAAGTATACGCGGTCGAGCTTTACGACGTGATAGCCCAAACTTTCGAAGATGCGGCGTACGATGCGATTCTTACCACTATGGATTTCGATGCCTACTTGCTTCTTGTCAGTAGCTGAGGCGTATTCTATTTCGTCGGCTTTGATTTCACCGTCTTCAAGTGTAATGCCTTCAGCTATTTGGCGAAGGTCGGCAGCTGATACATTTTGGTCGGTAGTTACGTGGTATATCTTCTTCTTTAAAAACTTGGGGTGGGTGAGCTTAGAGGCTAACTCTCCGTCGTTGGTAAGAAGGAGTACACCTGTTGTATTGCGGTCGAGTCGTCCTACGGGATAGATGCGTTCGGGGCAGGCGTTGTGAACGAGGTCCATAACGGTCTTACGATTTTGTGGATCGTCACTCGTGGTTACGTAACCTTTGGGTTTATTGAGTAAGACGTAGACTTTCTTTTCGATGTTGACGGGATTGTCATGGAATTTAATTTCGTCAGTGCGCAACACCTTTGTGCCTAATTCTGTAACGACTACACCATTCACGCTTACTACACCTGCTTCGATGTATTTATCAGCATCACGGCGAGAGCAAACTCCAGCGTTAGCAAGGAATTTGTTGAGTCGCATGGGTACTGTAGGGTCGTAGTTCTCCTCTTTGTATTCTAAGCGCTTTTTTTGTGAATATTTGGCATGTGGGTCGTAGCCTGCGCGGCGTTGTGGCTGACGATTGTAGCCACCTGTGGTACGATTGTAGCCGCCAGTGCTTTGTTGTGAACGATACCCACCGCTACTTTGTTGGTAACTTCCGCGGTAGCCACCTTCATTTTCGTAACCAGAGCCTTGTTGGTTGTAGCGTGGGCGATAGCCGCCTCCATTTTGACGATATCCACCACCATTGTTCTGTCCGTAGTTTTGGCCGTAGCGTGACTTGCCACCATTCCAACGATTGTCGCTGCGTTGTTGATAGCCACCTTCGTTTTGATTGTAGCGTGGACGATAGCCACCTTCTTCTCTATTCTGATAAGATCGAGAATTGTCTGCATTATAGCGTGGACGGTAGCCTCCTTCGTTTCGTGCGTTGTAATTATTGCTACTTATTGCGTTTCCACGATTAAAGCGTGGACGATTAGGGCGGTTGCCGTTTGAATTGTTCTCTTGTTGCGATCTGTAGCCATCGCGGCTATTGTCGCTGTTTCTGTAAAAGTCGTCACTCATAGTGTTGTTTGTTTGAAGTGATAAATAGCATTCTCACGAATGCGTGTTGTTTAAAGCCCCGTGTAGTTGTGAGGGGTGATGGCCATGAGTTCTGCCTTCACGGCAGGACTTACTTCAAGGCCTTGTATAAAGTTATGAATTCTTTCTTCTGTTATAGCCTCATTCGTACGCGTTAGTGCTTTCAACGCTTCGTAGGGATGAGGATAGGCTTCGCGGCGAAGGATAGTTTGTATTGCTTCGGCTACTACAGCCCAGCAGTTGTCAAGGTCGCGACGAATGCTCTCTTCGTGTAGCAGGAGTTTGCGTAATCCTTTTAGTGAACTTTGGAGCGCAATAAGCATGTGTCCCATGGGCACACCGATATTACGAATTACGGTAGAGTCGGTGAGATCGCGTTGCAGTCTGCTAATGGGGAGTTTGCGGCTGAGGTGTTCAAGTATGGCATTTGCAAGGCCGAGGTTGCCTTCAGAGTTTTCAAAGTCAATAGGGTTGACTTTGTGAGGCATGGCGCTTGAACCTACCTCGCCTTGTTTGATGCGTTGCTTAAAGTATTCCATTGACACGTATTGCCAGAAGTCGCGATCCATGTCAATGATAATGGTATTGATACGCTTCATGGCATCGAATAGTGCTGCCATGTTGTCGTAGTTGCTAATTTGGGTAGTGTATTCTTCTCTTTCGAGTCCAAGTTTTTCGCTAACGAACTTGCGGCCAAATGCTCTCCAATCGAATTCGGGATAGGCTACGTGGTGTGCATTAAAATTGCCTGTAGCACCACCAAACTTGGCTGTCATGGGACAAGCCTTAAGCAATTCAATTTGACGTTCTAGACGATAAGCAAATACTTTTACCTCTTTGCCTAAACGAGTAGGAGAGGCGGGCTGACCATGTGTCTTTGCAAGCATGGGTATGTCTTTCCATTCCTCAGCATAGGTGTTGAGTTGGTCGACAAGCTCTTGTAATAGGGGTAAGTAGACATGGTGTGTTGCCTCTTTAAGCATGAGGGGAAAAGAGGTGTTGTTGATGTCTTGTGAGGTAAGTCCGAAGTGAATAAATTCTTTGAATGCTTCTAATCCACCGATGCGGTCGAATTCTTCTTTAATGAAGTATTCAATGGCTTTTACGTCATGGTTGGTAATGCTCTCAATCTCTTTAACGCGTGCTGCGTTCTGTTCAGAAAAGTTTTGGTAAATCCCCCGAAGTGTGTCGAAAAGTTCGTGGGGAAAGTCCTTTAATTGTGGAAGTGGCAGTTCGCACAATGTAATAAAATACTCAATTTCAACGCGCACACGATATTTCATCAGTGCGTATTCTGAAAAATAGGGAGCCAATGGTTCTGTCTTGGCTCTGTAACGGCCGTCAATAGGCGATACTGCTGTCAGAATGTCCAAATCCATGATGTAAGCCCTTAAAAGAGGGTGAGATTAATGTTAGTTTATTGCTTTCTGTGTGCAAAGATAGTGCAAGGTGAGCGCAATGCAAAATGAAAGTTCAAAAAACTTTTAATTTGCATTGCTGAGCCGCAGCCTATTTTATGAAAAGATAGTGCAAGGTGAGCGCAATGCAAAATGAAAGTTCAAAAAACTTTCAATTTGCATTGCTGAGCCGCAGCCTGTTTTATGACAATATAGTGCAAGGGGAATGAGTTGTATATACAAAAAAAGATAGCAACACTAATGTTACTACCTTTATGAGCCGAAAGCGGGACTCGAACCCGCGACCTATTCATTACGAATGAATTGCTCTACCAACTGAGCCATTTCGGCGATAAGTTGAGCCTCTTGTCGGATTCGAACCAACGACCCCGAGATTACAAATCACGTGCTCTGGCCAACTGAGCTAAAGAGGCGGGTGGGTAAGCTAACTGTATCGCGCCGCTACAACCAACTACCTTTGCTGCGGTCAAGCCCTGGAGGATTTGAAGGGAGCTGGCCGTACAGCACTTACCCATATAAATAGGAAGGATTGCACTCCTAAAGAAGTACTATGTCTTTCCGTTTTTGCGAGTGCAAAGGTAGTGTATTCTTTTATATAACCAAAATAAAAGAGTCCTTTTTTTACTTTTTGTTGAAAAGTTTTATTTTTTTGCTCTCTTAGTTGGAAATAAAGAATGGTATTTTTAAAAGTTTAAGTTGAGTCCTAATGAGAGTAATTCGTTAAATTCAAAATCTGATTGTCCATCCTTTCGTGTACGGCTATCGTCATATCTTGGATAGAGGAATATACGTGCTGAAAGGTAGCGATTAATAGAAAGATTAAACGTATTTTCCCATTCCAACTGTGTGGAAGAATAGTCGGTAAAGTAGTATATGCGCCCTGTCCAACTTACGTTCTTAATAATATTCCATGTATAGTTAATCGTAATGTTTGAACCATATTCCCATTTCGCGCTTTGCGTCTTTTTTAGTCCAAAACTTTCGCGCAGTGGTTTCCTGTCAACGTATTTTAGTTTTAGTGCGATAGGCGATAGGGTCGCGTTGATTTTAAATCGATTGTTTTTGGATTGAGTCTGGAAGTCCATACCGACAGAAAGTAGCGACTCGAATGGAGACATAAAGTCGGAATAAACTTTGGGGTCGTTTGATTTGTATCCTTTATAAAATTGTGTCCAACTTTGAAGCATGACGGTATAGTACCAATGCTTTACGGCTCGTAGTCCTAATTTGTTTGTTAAACGTAAAAGGTCTGAGTTTGTTTTGTATTTATGCTCTTTGTCATTATGTGAGGTTTGAAAACCTAACTTCATTTCGAGTTTGTTATCGAAAGTAATCTTTCGTTGATTGTTATAGTTGGCTTCAATGATAGTCGAAGCAAGTAGGGCATTGTGGCTTTCACCTCCTTTATACCAGTTGTCAGAAACGTAGTTTTGCGTAAACTGGAGTGCAAAGTTCGTTTTAAAGTTCCAAAAGTTAGGTTTATGTACAATTATTCCTAACTCATCTTCAGTAAGAGGACGAGGAGGCGTGGTTTGTTCCTTTTCGTTGGGGATAAATCGTTCCGACAGAGTAAGCTCAGGCGTAATAGGGGGAGCTTCTTGATCGCTATTTTCGCTTTTAGTTTGGGGTATTTGGGTTGTAAGTTTGGGAAACTTGATGCAAGCTTCTGTCATGTAAAGATCGGTTCGTGATATTGCATCAAGTATTGAATTGGTAACAGAATATGTACTCTGTTCGTTATCTGATAGATTGAAGAGACGTCGTAAGGTGCTTTCGTAAGGTGCGGGAACTCCAATAATCGAAATGTAATAAGGCGCTGTCATCGCGTCTGCTGTTGCTTGTTTCTTATTGTCAATGAAGTAAAGAGAGTCTAATTTCTGCGCAAAACTTTTCGCTATGAGTTCGGTCCTATTAACCATAGCGTGTTGGTGTATAGTACGCTTGTTGTGACCGGTTTGTGCTTCTGCTATATTACTGTAGTTTGTGAGCAAAACTAGTATTATAATGATAGCTCTTTGCATAAAAAGATAGCGGAGAATATGTGTCATGAGTGTTGTTATATGTATTTGTGGTTGCGAAGATAGGTATTTATTTATCAAAAAACTTTGTTATGTCGAACTAAAGCAATATTTTTGGGCGATTTTTAATGCTAACAGTTAAAATACTATGATGAGACAGTTAAAAATATCTGTGGCCATAACAGCCAGAGGGGGGGAAGCTCTTGAACGATATCTTCAAGAAATTAGCCGCGAGCCGATGGTGACTCCTGATGAAGAGGCTGACTTGGCGCGCCAAATTCATAAGGGAGATGCTGTGGCATTGGATCGCTTGGTAAGGGCAAATTTACGCTTTGTTGTTTCGGTAGCAAAACAATACCAAGGGCAGGGAATGGGATTAGTTGATTTGATAAATGAAGGAAATGTGGGACTGATAAAGGCTGCACAGATGTTTGACGAAACGCGTGGCTTTAAATTTGTTTCGTATGCTGTGTGGTGGATTCGTCAAAGTATATTGCAGGCTTTGGCTGAAAACAGCCGTTTAGTTAGACTTCCGTTAAATCAGATAGGTTATGTAAGTAAGGTTAACCGTTTTTATAATCGTTTTGTTCAAGAGAATGAGCGTCAACCTTCAACGGCTGAAATAGCTGAAGCATTAGGCATGGAGAGTGAGAAGGTGAATGCAGCCTTGTTAACTTCAGGACGTCATGTATCAATGGATGCTCCCTTAGTAGAGGATGAAGATAGTTGTCTGCTTGATCTTATGACGTGTCGTGATGCTGATGCTGCAGACTCGACATTGGTGTCGGACTCTTTGAAGGAGGAAGTACAACGGGCAATTAATATGCTCCCAGAAAGGGAAGCTCAGGTTATTAAAATGTATTATGGCTTTAATTGTTCAGAGATGGGATTGGAAGAAATTGGCGAAAGGTTAAATCTTAGTCGCGAACGCGTGCGCCAAATAAAAGAAAAGGCCTTAAATATATTACGCTCAGCGCAGATTGGTAATGTATTAAAGGAATATTTATAGGGTTGCTTGTATTGTTCCCTACTAGACAACTACAGAACCGAATAATTGAAACATCAATAAATTTGATGTATTTTATATAACTAAAGTTTTCCACCCTTATTATTTCCGGGTGGAAAACTTTAGTTTTGTAATAACAAGAAGTGTGCTTTTGTTAGTAGTTGCTTATTTTGTAATTTTGCATACAAATAGAAAAAAGATGATATATCCAGAGAATTTTGAACGAAAAATAGGATTTAATGAGATACGTACTTTGCTGAAAGGACGCTGTTTGTCAGCTTTGGGTACAGAATGGGTTGATAAGCAATTACATTTTATGACAGATGCGGAGAAAATTCAGCAAGCTTTAGACGAAGCACGTGAATTTAAACTCTTTTCAGAACAAACTGAGGAAGAAGTAGAAACTGAGTTCTTTGATGTGCGTGAACCATTATTGCGTATAAGGCCCGAACGTACTTATCTTGAAGAACTCGATTTGTTTAATTTAAAGCGTTCAATAAAGTCAGTCCTTTCGTATGCCCAATTCTTCACAAAGAGGAAAAATGAAGATGGAGAAGATTCTGTCGTTGAAGAAGGTATTACCGAAACATCTCACTATCTCTATCCCGCTTTGGGAAAAATGGCTGCTGATGTGGTTGTCTTCCCTGATTTAGTAAGACGCATTGACAGTGTGCTGAATAAATATGGTAAGGTAAAAGATACGGCCTCAAGCGAATTGCTCTCGTTACGACATCAAATAGAAATTACAACTCGTGGCATATCTCATAGTTTGCGTTCGATTATTACTGAGGCACAAACCTCAGGATTGATAGACCGTGATGTGACACCAACGTTGCGTGATGGACGCCTAGTAATACCAGTAGCTCCTGCATTGAAGCGAAAAATACGTGGTATCGTTCATGATGAGAGTGCTACGGGTAGGACCGTATTTATTGAGCCAGCTGCAGTGGTTGATGCAAATAATAAAATCCGAACTTTGCGTGCAGCAGAACGTCGTGAGGTTATTCGCATCTTGCAAGAGTTGACGACAGAGATACGTCCACACGTATCGGCATTGATAGATTCTCTTTACTTCTTGGCACACGTTGATTATTTGCGTGCCTTGTTGGCTTTTAGTGCTTTATTTAATTCCATAATACCCCAGATAAGTGCTAATCCGCGTATAGATTGGGTGCAAGCCAAGCACCCATTGTTGCAACTCTCATTGGCTCGGCATGGTGGCAAGGTAATTCCGCTTGATGTTACTTTGCGCCAAGGACAACGTATTCTGCTTATATCGGGACCTAATGCAGGTGGTAAGTCCGTGTGCTTAAAGACGGTGGGATTATTACAATATATGTTGCAGTGTGGTATGCCTATTCCCGCTGATGAACGTTCACACCCTGGTGTGTTTAGTGACATTATGATGGATATGGGGGATGAGCAGAGCATCGAAAACGATTTATCAACCTATTCTTCGCATTTGCTCAATATGAAGGAGATGATGCAACATGGTGGTCCTAAAACTCTTCTACTGATTGATGAGTTTGGTGGAGGTACGGAGCCGCAGATTGGTGGTGCACTGGCTCAAGCTATTTTGAGGCGTTTTGTGAATAATATGAATTTTGGTATTATAACTACGCACTATCAGAACTTGAAGTTATTTGCAGAGCAAAATCGTTCAATAGTAAATGGAGCCATGTTGTACGATAGTGCGCAGATGCGCCCTTTGTTTATGTTGCAAGTTGGACAACCTGGTAGTTCATTTGCTGTCGAAATAGCCAAAAAGATGGGTATACCTGCTGACGTGATTGATTATGCAGCGAAATTAGTTGGTAAGGACTATGTGATGAGCGATAAGTATGTGCAAGATATTGTTCGCGACAAAATGTATTGGGAGACTAAACGTCGTAATATAAAGCAGCGAGAGCAACAGCTTGAGAATGCTATTGCTAAGTATGAACGCGAAATGACGGACTTCCAGCAAGAGCGTAAGCAAGTAATGGCGCAAGCAAAGGCTGAGGCCAAGCATCTCTTGGAGCAGTCTAATGCTAAGATCGAGAATACTATACGATCAATACGTGAGGCGCAGGCTGAAAAAGAGAAAACGCGCGAAATTCGAAGTGAGTTGGCTAGCTTTAAGACGCAAATAGAGCAAAATACTGATAATCAAGATCGTATAGCTCGTAAGATAGCGAAAATTCAGCGTAGACAGCAGCGAAAGGCAGACGGAGAAGAGAGTGCTCGCGCTCGTAATGCGGCTAATCAGGAGGCTATAGCAGTAAAGTTGCGTAATGCAGGGCAGCGTACGGTAGAAGGTAGCTTACAACAAACAAGTGATCATGGCGCGAAGAAACGGGAACTGACTATAGGTTGTTATGTGCGTATAAAGGGACAGAACTCTGTCGGTCGTATAGAAACGTTGTCAGGCAACTCGGCAAAGGTTCTGTTTGGTATGATGTATACGCAAGTGTCGTTGAAAAGGTTGGAACCTGCAGAGAAACCTAAAGAAGATACTTCGGCTATGGGACCTGCTGCAACATTCGTTAGTAAGGAAACGCGTGATGCGATGTCTGAAAAACGCTTGCATTTTCACCCCGAAATAGATATACGTGGTATGCATGTAGATGAGGCACTAACGGCTGTGTCCTATTTTATAGACGATGCAATACAATTAGAGCAAGGAAGAGTTCGCATACTGCATGGCACTGGAACAGGCGCGTTACGCGAGTTAGTGAGAAATTATTTGAAAACGGTGGCAGGTGTCCGATCTTTTCATGATGAGCACGTGCAATTTGGTGGTGCAGGCATTACGGTAGTCGAATTAGCATAAAATCACAAAGGAAATAGGGCTTTTGAACCATTCTGTGTTCATTGTACTTTATACAATTATAAACGACTTCTAAAAGTCCGTTCTTTACTAACAAACAGATACAGAAAATCCTCCATAATCACATATAGATTATGGAGGATTTTGACCTATACGCCTAAATCTACAACGTAGGTGTAACCTTTTTCAACTATCTTCTGTGCTTTACGCAGCGCATCATGACAGCCCTTGCGAGGACGAAAGCCGAAGCTTGTCCTTGAAAACTTGCGTTCATAATGTGGCATCAGTACTTGGTTGATGGCTTGTTGCACCAATCGGTCTACCACCGTAGGTATTCCTAATTGGCGTTTCTTGCCATTGTCTTTAGGTTTCTCTACCCTCCGACTGGGTTAGGACGGTATGAGCCGTCAAGCAAAGAACTTATTAGCAATTCCTTATTGGCTAAGAGCCATGGAAGCATTTGTTCACATGACAACTTGTCGATACCGCCACACCCCTTATTCCGCATCACACATTTATATGCTCGATTAAGATTTTCGGGATTAAGAATTTGTTCTAATAAATGTTCTTTGTCGAATGGTACTTCCACGATGTTGTCTTCATGTATCCACATGAAAGTCTGCACTCCCTCATACCATTCAGTTTCCGACCTATCTATCCGAGGGTAGCTATACGTTTACAACCTTTACAACCAAGCCATGTTTCCAAGCCATTTTAATCATGTTTTTTGTGCCACGCGACTTTCCGTCCCAAAAGGCAACCAAAGTGCCAGCCATACGAGCCATTTGCTCATTTCGCCGCGGACCAGCCGATCGCCCATACGTTTTCCAGTCGGCAGGAACAATACGCAAAGGCAGATTGTGTTCGTGCGCAAATCGTTCGCCGAGAGCGTCCACCCCCGTTGCACCACCCGAAATAATTTCAATTTCTAACTTGCCGATAAACTTGCCGATATAGTTCATCATTTCTTTTTCAACAACTGAGTAGTCGTTAAAATTACGACTACCTGCAATAATAATGTGCATCATATTTGAAATAAATTAAAGAACGTGTATATATCTTTATACGATTAAAGATTTCGCATATCGTTGTTTTGGGCAGTTTGTCTGCAAAAAGTCCGCAGAATTTATTATTATTAGACCGATTTTATTGATTTATTGATTTATATTTGCAAAAAAATGATTAGTAAAACCTATCTTAGGTATATTTGGCTCATCGATACAATTGACAAGTCAAGAATACCTCTCGATTTTGAACATATCGTTAAGCTATGGCAAGCATCTCCTTATGCTTATATGGGCGGTCTATCCATCCGCACCTTTCACGAGCATCGCAAGGGCATCAAAGAGATGTTTGACATTGACATCGCATGCGACAAATCTTCATTGTTCACATACTATATCAAAAATCCTGAAGTGCTCAAAAAGAATACTTACGCACAAATGCTATTGCGTAAGTATAGCGTTCCACAAGATTTCTCAACCTTTAGCATGATGCGCGATCGTATTATATTAGAGGAAATACCACACGGAACGGCCTACTTCGACGCCATCGTTGAAGCCATGCGAAGCAATACTGAAGTTGTAATTGACTATCAACGTTATGAAGGGCAACTTGAAACGCTAACGTTACAACCTTATGCGCTGAAAGTATACAACAGGAGATGGTATGTGCTTGGTTACATAAAAGAAAAAGAGGCCATTAGGCATTTGGCATTAGAACGATTTATTAACTTTCATGCTACAAACATTCAGTTTGATTTTCCGAAAGACTTCATACCCCGAAAGTACTACGATAATGTTGTGGGAATTTATGTGAATGACCAATTGCCCCTTGAAAAAATAAAAATCAGAGTATACGGTGTAGAAGTGGAATATTTGCGCATGTTGCCTCTACATAAATCGCAATGTGAAGTTAAATCAAAATACGGTGAATACGCCGAGTTTACGTATCGTGTATGTCTAACACCCGATTTAAAATCAAAACTATTGGCTTTAGGCTCTCACGTTGAAGTATTAGAGCCACTTGAATATCGCGAAAAGATTATGTCTGAAATTAAGGATGCAATGAATCGGTACCTTATGAAAAGCTAAAAAACGCCACTTATCTGCTGAGTTTTTGCAGAAAATGGTTCAAAAATGCTATGTAGCGCGATTTTCATTCGTATTATATATTATAGGAGAACAAACGTTCAAAATAAAGAACAAACACCAAATTATCACTCTACATATCAAGGAGAGCCTGTCGTTTTTCAAAGCGTGATGTGGAAAATGACAGAGCGTTTTATGAATCTGCTTTCTTCATCTGAGCGTGATGAAATGAATGAAAGAGTCAATACGCTCAAAGAAGAAACCAGCAGATGCCATGAAATGTTCAACACACTCATTAACAAGGTGGGTTGGAGTAACATGCAGTTTGAAACACTTCATTACAACGACATATTAGGCGAAATAAAACCTAGCAAATATTACAACGACTTTTGTAAGAGATATTTCTTTGAATAGATACTTTTACAATCTCTACAAAAGTTTGAGAAGGAACATGAGGGGCTGAGAGAGGAGCAGAAATAAGCTAACGTTCAACTTCTCAAACAATATGTGCTATGATTAATGCTATCGTAATAGTCATCGTCTTGACCATAGTCATAGGTACTTACGTGAAGATTAATCGATGTATTGTCTCTTAATCTACAATTTTAAATGCGTTACTTTGGATATTATTAATTCTGATGTAACGCATTTTTTATAGACTCAACCACAGTTTGAGAAGTTGCAGAGATAGCCGAACATATATCAAGTGTAAAGAGAAGTATACAGGTCTTGCTGATGAAGTTATTAAGTAACTAAATTTCAACAGGTATACTAACACAAAAGATCCTCCATAATCCCTACAAGGACTATGGAGGATAATTCTATATAAATATCTGACAGTCAGATAATTACTTCTTGTTGAGAGCGAGGTCAGCCTTAACTGCGCAAGCTACAGAGCAACCTACCATTGGGTTGTTACCAATACCGAGGAAGCCCATCATCTCAACGTGTGCGGGAACTGAAGAAGAACCTGCGAACTGAGCGTCAGAGTGCATACGACCCATAGTATCAGTCATACCGTATGAAGCAGGACCAGCGGCCATGTTATCGGGGTGGAGTGTACGACCTGTACCACCACCTGATGCTACGCTGAAGTAGGGCTTGCCAGCGAGTACGCGTTCCTTCTTATAGGTACCAGCTACGGGGTGTTGGAAACGTGTGGGGTTAGTTGAGTTACCAGTGATAGAAACGTCAACGTCCTCCTTCCACATGATAGCTACACCTTCGCGAACGTCATCGGCACCATAGCAGTTAACTTTAGCACGAGGACCATCGCTGTATGCAGTTTCCTTAACAACCTTGAGTTCGCCAGTATAGTAGTCGAACTTAGTCTGTACGTAAGTGAAACCATTGATACGGCTGATAATCATTGCAGCGTCCTTACCAAGACCATTGAGGATGCAACGGAGAGGCTTGTCAGCAGGACGGCTTTGGTTAGCCATTTGTGCGATCTTGATAGCACCTTCAGCTGCAGCGAAACTTTCGTGACCTGCGAGGAAAGCGAAGCACTTAGTTTCAGGTGAGAGCAATCGAGCTGCAAGGCGGCCGTGACCGATACCAACCTTACGATCATCTGCTACAGAACCAGGAATGCAGAATGCTTGAAGACCTTCACCGATGTACTCAGCAGCTTCAACAGCGTCTTTTGCTTTTTCTTTGAGAGCAATAGCAGTACCTACTACGTATGCCCACTTTGCGTTCTCAAAGCAAATCATTTGTGTGCTTTCGCACTCCATGTAAGGATCAATGCCGTAAGACTCGCAAATTTGGTTAGCCTCTTCAATGTCTTTGATGCCGTGCTTGTTGAGAGCAGCGAGAATCTGCTTCATGCGACGGTCTTGGCTTTCAAACTTTACTTCTCTAATCATTTTTGTGTTCCTCCTTAATCTTTACGTGGGTCAATAGATTTAACTGCGCCCTGTTCAGCGGTGGTGCGGCCATAGTGACCTGTTACGCTCTTGAGAGCTTCGTTGGCATCAACGCCTTTCTTAATAGCATCCATGAATTTGCCCATGTGAACAAATTCGTAGCCAATAACTTGGTCGTCTTTGTCAAGATACATCTTAGTGATGTAGCCTTCAGTGAGTTGGAGGTAACGTGTGCCCTTGAGCTTAGTGCCATAGAGTGTACCCATTTGGCTGATAAGTCCCTTACCGAGGTCTTCAAGGCCAGCACCTACAACAAGGCCGCCTTCAGAGAAAGCACTTTGTGTACGTCCGTATACAATTTGAAGGAAGAGCTCGCGCATTGCAGTGTTGATTGCATCGCAAACGAGGTCAGTGTTGAGAGCTTCAAGGATAGTCTTGCCAGGGAGGATTTCACTTGCCATTGCAGCAGAGTGAGTCATACCTGAACAACCAATGGTCTCAACCAAGCATTCTTCGATAACGCCTTCTTTTACGTTCAAGGTCAACTTACAAGCACCTTGTTGAGGTGCACACCAACCCACACCGTGAGTTAGACCAGAGATGTCCTTGATTTCTTTTGCTTGTACCCACTTACCTTCTTCAGGGATAGGAGCGGGACCATGGTTGGGGCCTTTGGCTACGCAACACATGTTCTGTACTTCGTGTGAATATTCCATGTTTTGAGTTTTGGTATTTAATAGAATACTTATTTCAAAAAAGTGATTGTCTTTTGCCTTTTATAGCGCAAAGTTACACCAACTTTTGTTAACTTGCAAAAAGTTAAACTCTTTTTTCGTTTCTACATTTTGCTATTTTACTGAAATGTTGCCTTCGGCGTGAAATCCCCTAAGGAAATTGGCTACTTGCATTCGCTTTTTCCCTGCCATTTGTAGTGTTAGAATGTTTTGGTATCCGTCTGCTTGTGCTACTTTTAGGTAGCTTTTTCCATCGGTTAAGATTCTTCCAATGGGTGCTTCAACGGTTGCAAACTCCTTTGATGTAGCGTAAATCTTTAGTACGCTTGTTTTGTTATTGACAGTTATTTCAGTCCATGCAGCAGGGTAGGGAGAGAGACCGCGAATAAAGTCGTAGGTGTTTTTTACTGATTTGTTCCAGTCAATGCGACACGTTTCCTTGAATATTTTGGGTGCGGGTCGTAGTGGCTCGTTCGTCTCAATGGCTGATTGCGGAATGGGATGAATGTTATCGGCAATGATGTTGTCAACCGTTTCGATTACAAGGTCACTACCAAGAACCATGAGCTTATCATGCACGTCTTCAGCATTGTCGGTGTCTAATATAGGAACGGGTACGCGTTGAATAATGTTACCTGTGTCAATATCGTGATCAAGGAAGAAGGTTGTAATGCCTGTTTGAGTGTCGCCATTAATGATAGCCCAGTTAATAGGAGCAGCACCGCGATATTGGGGTAGTAGGGCTGCATGTAGATTGAATGTTCCTAATTTAGGCATGGCCCAAACTACCTCGGGCAACATTCTGAATGCGACGACAATTTGAAGGTCGGCTTGTAGAGTGCGTAGCTCTTCAATAAAGTCGGGGTCTTTCAACTTTGCGGGTTGTAATATCTTTAAGCCCTGCTCTAATGCGTATTTTTTTACAGGTGATGCAGAAAGTTCGTTTTGGTGGCGTCCGATGGGTTTGTCGGGCATGGTAATAACGCCCACAATGTTGTATCCACCTTCAACTAACTTCTTGAGAGGAGCAACAGCAAAGTCGGGTGTACCCATATATATTATCCTTAAATCTGATTTTTGCATAGCGAATTGTTATGTGTTCTATTGCCTTTGTCGTTATTTAGTAGCGCAATACATTGTGCTTAATCCAAAAGTGAAACGCTTGAATGTTACGTCTTTAAATCCAGCACGCTGAAGTATCTCTTGCATTTCCTCTCCTTGTGGAAAGGCCTCCATTGTGGCTGGGAGGTATGCGTAAGCTTTGCTATCATGTGAAATGATTTTGCCGATGGTTGGCATCAGTACATGCGAGTAAAGCCAGAACAGTTGTTTCATTGGAAAGTGAATGGGCGCAGTAAGTTCAATTATAACAAGGCGACCATTGGGACGCATTACTCGACACATTTCGCTTAACCCCTTGTCAAGATTTTCAAAATTACGAATGCCATAGGCTACAATAACAGCGTCGAAACTATTGTTAGGGAGCGTAAGGTTAAGGCAATCTTCTTTTTGAAAGTGAATAATGTTGTCTAAATGATCATTTTGTGCCTTTTCTTTTCCTACGCTCATCATGCCTTCAGATAAGTCGATGCCTAATAGTTCTTTAGGCTGAAGTTCTTTGGTTGCCAATAGAGCGAAGTCACCAGTACCAGTGGCTACATCGAGTATTCGTTGTGGTTGGTAAGGACGTAATGAATTAATGGCAGCTTTGCGCCAATGCTTATCTATGCCAAAGGAAAGAGTGTGGTTTAATAAGTCGTATGAGTGAGCAATGCTATCAAACATACGTTCCACTTGTTTTCCTTTAGCTTCATTACTATTATAAGGTTTAATTTGTTCTTGTTTGTACGTCATATTAAGTGCAAAGATAGTGCAAGGCGAGCGCAATGAAAAGGAAAATGCAATTTTTCTTTTCATTGCCGAGCCGCTGCCTATTTTATGTAAAGATAGTGCAAGGCGAGCGCAAAGAAAAGGAAAATGCAATTTTTCTTTTCTTTGCCGAGTCGCCGCCTATCTTATGTAAGGATAGTACAAGGTGAACGATGGTGGAATATGAAAAAAAGCCGTTTCATATAAGATGAAACGGCTTAAACTTTCAATGCTTAGTATTTGAAACTCTCCTAAGAGGTTTAAGCAGCATTGTAATTAGTCGAGGTTGGCAAGCTTGTTGTCAGAACCGAGAACATCGGTGATCTTGTGCTTGTACATTTGTTCCATGAGGTCACGTGCAGGACCGCAGTACTTACGAGGATCGAATTCACCTGGCTTTTCAGTGAATACCTTGCGAACAGCAGCAGTGAAGGCAAGACGAGAGTCAGAGTCGATGTTGATCTTGCAAACAGCGCTCTTAGAAGCCTTGCGGAGTTGCTCTTCAGGAATACCAACTGCATCGGGGAGCTTACCACCGTTAGCGTTGATGATGTCAACGTATTCTTGAGGAACTGAAGAAGAACCGTGAAGTACGATGGGGAAACCAGGAAGCTTCTCCATGATAGCGTCGAGGATATCGAATGCCAAGGGAGGAGGAACGAGCTTGCCAGTCTTCGGGTCGCGTGTGCATTGTTCGGGAGTGAACTTGTAAGCACCGTGTGAAGTACCGATTGAGATAGCGAGTGAGTCAACACCAGTCTTAGAAGTAAAGTCGATAACTTCTTCAGGCTTAGTATAGTGGCATACGTCAGAAGAAACTTCATCTTCAACACCAGCCAATACACCGAGTTCACCTTCAACTGTTACGTCGTATTGGTGAGCGTATTCTACAACCTTCTTAGTAAGAGCAATGTTCTCCTCGTAAGGAAGTGAAGAACCGTCGATCATTACAGAAGAGAAGCCGAGGTCAACGCAGCTCTTGCAGAGTTCGAAGCTATCACCGTGGTCGAGGTGGAGCACGATTTCAGGGTGGTGGCAACCCAATTCCTTAGCGTATTCAACAGCGCCTTCAGCCATGTAGCGAAGAAGTGTTTCGTTAGCATAGTTACGAGCACCTTTTGATACCTGAAGGATAACCGGTGACTTGAGTTCTGAAGAAGCCTTGATGATAGCTTGAAGCTGTTCAAGGTTATTGAAGTTGAAAGCGGGGATTGCATAACCACCGTTGATGGCACGCTTGAACATCTCGCGAGTGTTCACCAAGCCAAGTTCTTTGTAGTTTACCATAATTGATAAGTGAATTATATATAAATATATGGATTGTTATTCCATGTGCAAAAGTACAATATCTTGTTTGAAATGACAAGAATTGCGTTTGCTTTTTTTGTTTCAGTCGTTTTACCAATTAAAAAGAGGGTAGTCTTTCATACGAGTGTTGACGCGTTCTTTCACTTTTGCGATGACAGACTCGTCGTTCGGTGCGTTAAGAACCATTTCAATCATTTCGGCAATTTCGTTCATAAGGTCTTCTTTAGCACCACGAGTGGTAATGGCGGCAGTACCCAAACGAATGCCAGAAGTTTGGAATGCTGACCGCGAATCAAATGGGACCATATTCTTGTTAACCGTAATGTCCGCAGCGACTAAGGCGTTCTCGGCCATTTTGCCTGTTAAGTCGGGGTATTTAGTTTGTAAGTCAACCAACATAGAATGATTGTCAGTACCACCGCTTACAATTGTAAATCCTCTATCCATTAATTGGTTAGCGAGGTGTGCTGCATTCTTCTTAACTTGTAAGGCGTATTGCTTGAATGAAGGTTGTAATGCTTCACCAAAGGCAACGGCTTTGGCTGCGATAACGTGTTCGAGAGGGCCACCTTGAATGCCAGGGAATACAGCGCTATTGAGTAGCTGGCTCATCATCTTTATTTCCCCTTTTGGTGACTTCTTACCCCAAGGATTTTCGAAGTCGTGACCCATTAAAATCATGCCACCGCGTGGGCCGCGTAAGGTCTTGTGTGTAGTGGTTGTGACGATGTGGGCATACTTTACTGGGTTGTCAAGTAAACCTGCAGCAATAAGTCCAGCAGGGTGTGCCATGTCGACCATAAATATCGCACTTACACTGTCTGCAATCTCGCGCATACGGGCGTAATCCCATTCGCGACTATAAGCAGAGCCTCCACCTATAATCAATTTAGGCTTATGCTGTTGAGCCAATTGAGCCATTTCATCGTAGTCAACTTTTCCCGTTTCCTTATTAAGGTTGTAGCCAATCGGGTTGTAGAGCATGCCTGAGGTGTTGACTCTTGAACCATGTGAAAGGTGACCACCGTGGTCGAGGTTTAAGCCCATGAAAGTGTCGCCAGGATTTAGGCATGTTAAGAATACGGCTGCATTGGCTTGTGCGCCTGAGTGAGGTTGCACGTTAACGTATTCAGCCTCAAATAGTTTCTTGGCTCGTTCTATAGCAATACTTTCGGTTTGGTCAACGATAGCGCAGCCTCCGTAGTAGCGGTGGCCAGGGTATCCCTCGGCGTATTTATTGGTGAGCCATGAACCCATGGCCTGCATGACTTCGTTGCTAACAAAGTTTTCGGAAGCAATGAGTTCAATGCCGCGCAGTTGGCGTTGATGTTCAGCTTCAATGAGGTTAAAGATTTCAGGGTCTTTCATAATTAGGGGCTAATTAGATGAAAAGATATAAGCTATTTTTTTACAGAAAAGCCGAAGCGTCCAATGAATTGTCCTAAACCGTAGTATCCACCATGCAGGTAGACGAGGGGGTTGCTTTGGTCCAAGTGCCATTTTCCCTCAGCATCAAGGTATTGCTTATCAGCTTGTACGTTGACAACTTCAGCAATGAACATGTCGTGTGAACCGAGATGTACAATCTCCTTTACGCGACACTCAATGCTAAGTGGCGACTCAGCTACAATAGGAGTCTTGATCGCATGTGAAGGGGCTGGCGTGAGTTGCATTTCTTCGAATTTGTTGTAATCACGTCCAGAGCGTACGCCACACCAATCTGTTGCTTTTGCTAAATCTTCTGTGGTAAGATTGATAACAAACTCCATGGATCGCTTTATAATATTGTATGAATGGCGTTCGGGGCGCACAGCGATGTAGCACATGGCGGGATTGGTACATATAGTTCCTGCCCATGCTACAGTAAAGAGATTGTACTCTTCCTCTTCCGTGCCGCATGAGATAAGAAGCGCAGGCAGGGGATATATCATTGTTCCTGGCTTCCAATCAACTTTATCGTGCATTATACAAGTTTTATGTTGTCAAGTTTCTGCTCTTTTTCGCAGTATTTGCATTGTATGCTGCCTTCCTTCGCGTTGACCAAATGGAAGTGAGTAGGCATAGGTTCGTTGTTGGTGATGCACTTGGGGTTGGCACACTTAACAATACCGATGATTTCGTTGGGAAGTGTTACTTTGCGCTTCTCTACTACTTCATAATCACGAATAATACAAAGAGTAACGTTAGGGGCAACAACGCTTAATACGTTAAGTTCAGCATCGGTAAAGAACTTGTCAGCTATTTTGATGATGCTCTTTTCGCCCATCTTTGCACTCGGTAGGTTATAGCCAATCATAACTTGTGAGGTGATATTCTGATCTTCCAAGTGAAGCAAGCGTACAACCTGAAAGAGTTTATTGGAAGGGATATGATCAATTACGGTACCGTTCTTAATAGCGGCAACCATGAGTTCTTGACGTTTCATCTTGATTTGTATTTAGTGAGGGGTGGTCGTTATTTTTTAATTTCGTCAAGTGTTATGCCTAACACATCGCAGATGATAGCTTGACGGGTATAAAGTCCGTTCTGCGCTTGTTGGAAGTAGTAAGCGTGTGGGTCGCTATCAACATCATAAGCAATCTCATTAACGCGTGGCAGTGGGTGGAGAATGCGCATATTGTCGCGTGCTCCTTTCAACATCGATTTGCGCAAGATGTAAACGTCCTTTACGCGTTCGTACTCCATGAGGTCGGTGAAACGCTCGCGTTGAACGCGTGTCATGTACAGAATATCGGCTTGGCTGATTACGTCAGAGGTAAAGTCTTCGTGCTCTTCAAACTTAATGCCATTCTCGCGACAATAAGTTTTATACACCTCTGGCATGGCCAACTCTTTAGGTGCAATGAAGTGGAACGTAGGATTGAAGTGGCGCATGGCCATAATAAGAGAGTGTACGGTTCGGCCATACTTCAAGTCGCCCACGAGGTAGATGTTGAGCCCTTCGAGTGTACCTTGCGTCTTGTAAATGCTGTAAAGGTCGAGCATGGTCTGCGAAGGGTGTTGGTTAGCACCATCGCCAGCGTTGATAATGGGTACTGGTGCTACTTCGCTGGCATAGAGAGCAGCTCCTTCAAGGTAGTGGCGCATAACGATTACGTCTGCATAGTTGCTAACCATCATAATCGTGTCTTTAAGCGTTTCTCCTTTTGACGAACTTGTTACTTTAGGGTCGGTAAATCCGATAACTCTCGCTCCAAGACGATTGGCTGCTGTCTCGAATGAAAGGCGAGTACGCGTAGAAGGCTCGAAGAAAAGTGTTGCTACTACCTTGCCGTCAAGTATTTTACGGTTAGGGCGCTTTTCAAACTCCTGTGCCATCTGAATAAGATACATAATCTTCTCTTTTGACAGATTGGCTATCGTTACTAAACTGCGATTTTCGTTCATAATGATTAGTGTTAGTCCCTTTGTTGGGTGTAAATTTATAATTTTAAATTCAAAAGTGAACGTTATTGCTTTTTGTTTGCATAAGATAGGTTGCGGCTCAGCAAAACGTTCAAGTAAACTTGACGTTTTGCATTCGCCTTGCACTATTTTTGCATAAAATAGGCTGCGGCTCAGCAAAACGTTCAAGTAAACTTGATGTTTTGCATTCGCCTTGCACTATTTTTGCACGAGATACGCTAATAAATCGGCTACGACAAAGCTACTTCCGCCTACATAGATAAAGTCGTCCTGTTGAGCGTTGCGAAGTGCAGCCTCGTAGGCTTCGGGTACGTTGGCAAATGCTGTTCCGCTTAATCCTTGCTGTTGAGCTATGTCTGCTATTGTGTCTTGGCCCATAGCACGATGTACGGAAGCGCGTGTCCAATAATAAGTAGTGTTGGTAGTTGGCAATTGACTTATAACGTGCTCTACGTCTTTATCAGAGGCCATGCCAAAGACAACGTGTAAATGGGCGTATTGCTTTGTCGCGTTTTGAAGCTGATGACTAAGGTATTGCCAACCGCCAACGTTGTGGCCCGTGTCGCAGACTACTTTAGGTCGGTTTTGTAGCGTTTGCCAACGCCCTTGTAATCCTGTAGCCTCACATACGTGTCTGAAAGCAAATAGCATGTCGTCTTTCGTGAGTTGAAATAGTGGACTAAGAATATGGAATGCGCATAGCAGCGTATTAACGTTCTTTATTTGGCATTCGCCAGCTAATTGTCCCACTATTTCGCCCCAAGTTCTTGTCTGGTAGTGTCTCAATCCTTGTGCGTCTACTTCAGAACTAATAACTTCCGCCTCGTCCTCTGCAAAGCGGATAGGAGCACAAACTTCCTCTGCTTTCTGTTGGAAAACGGGACGAGTCTCACTCGTGGCTTCTCCTATTATAATAGGTACGTTGGGCTTGATGATACCAGCCTTTTCTGTGGCAATCTTGTCCAACGTGTTGCCTAAAAACTGCGTATGGTCGAGGCTAATGTTGGTTATAATAGAGAGACAAGGCGTGATAATGTTCGTGCAGTCAAGTCGTCCTCCAAGACCCACTTCTATAACGGCTACGTCAACACTTTCATCTGCAAAGTATTTAAAGGCCAAGGCTGTTGTAAGTTCAAAGAAGGAAGGGTGAAGCGGCTCAAAAAAACTTCTCTCATTCTCCACAAAGTCAACGACGTATTGTTGTGGAATCATCTGCCCATTAATGCGTATTCGCTCTCTAAAGTCGACCAAGTGAGGTGAAGTGTATAACCCAACGCGCAATCCTTTGTGCTGAAGCATTGCTGCGATGGTGTGCGCGCAACTCCCCTTTCCATTTGTGCCAGCTACGTGAATAGTCTTAAATTGGTTGTGAGGGTGGTTGAAGTGAGCATCGAGCAGGTGTGTATTTGATAAACCTTCTTTATAGGCTCCAGCTCCAACGTTTTGAAAGAGTGGGGCAGCGTTAAAAAGGTAGTTAATCGTTTCGTCGTATGTCATGTAGGAAAAGGCTAATTTATAGAAAAAGACGAGCTGACGAGCATTCAATAATGCTCGTCTTGCTCGTCTTTATTTTATTTGTTGAAGTAATTGCGGAAGGCTTTGAATATCTTATTCTTTACGCTTTCTTCAGGTTGGAAATTGTCGTTGTCTTTTAGTGCTTCCATTTGCTTCTTCTCATCTTTGTTGAGCTCCTGCGGAATGTAGACACTAATGTTGACAACGATGTCGCCTGTGCCGTGACCATAACCTTGTACTACAGGCAATCCCTTGCCGCGAAGTCGTAAAGCGGTGCCTGGTTGTGTGCCTGGTTCAATCTTAATTCGAGCTTTGCCTGTTAAGGTTGGAATTTCGATTGTGTCGCCTAATGTGGCTTGTGGCACACTGAGTAAGAGATTATATATAAGGTCGGTCTCATCGCGAATAAAGTCGGGGTGGGGTGCTTCTTCAATGATAACTTGAATGTCACCTGGGACTCCGTTGTGCATCGCTGCGTTACCTTTTCGAGGAATGTTTACGACCATGCCTTCGCCAACGCCAGCAGGTATGCTAACTTCAACAACTTCTTCGCCTTTAACAATACCTGTACCTTGACAATGCTTACACTTATGCTTAATAATGGTGCCTTCGCCGTGACAATCAGGGCAGACGTCTTGCGTTTGTACCATGCCAAACATGCTACGCTGTGTACGCATTACGTAGCCTTGGCCATGACACGTAGAGCAAGTTTCAGGTTTCGAACCGCTCTCACAGCCACTACCGCCACATTCAGTACAAGTGATATCCTTCTTCATCTTGTACTTTTTAGTGACACCAGTGGCAATCTCTTCGAGCGTTAAACGCACTTTCATGCGCATGTCTGCCCCCTTATATTGACGAGGTTGTGCACTGCGTCCGCCTCCAAAGCCTCCGCCAAAGCCGCCAAAACCATGGCCGCCAAAGATGTCGCCAAAGGCGCTGAATATGTCGTTGATATCCATGCCTTGTGCGCCTCCGAAGCCTCCAAATCCGCCAGCACCATTTACGCCTTCTGCACCAAATTGGTCGTAGCGTGCGCGCTTGTCAGGGTCGCGCAGTACGTCATATGCTTCGGCTGCTTGCTTAAACTTTTCTTCAGCCTCTTTGTTGCCAGAATTGCGGTCGGGGTGGTACTTTATGGCAACCTTCTTATAGGCTCTCTTAATTTCATCGGCAGAGGCTGTGCGCTCTACCCCAAGTATCTTATAATAATCTTTCTCGTCGGCCATTTTAAATGTGTTTGCTTACGTTTTGAAACTACGCTCTCTTGATTGTGTGGGTAGGAGGGGTTATTGACCTACGACTACTTTCGCGTGGCGTATTACCTTATCGTTAAGCAGATAGCCTGGCTGAACGCAGTCAATGACGTGATTTTTCTGTTCTTCACTTTGAGCAGGGATAAGGGCTACGGCTTCATGGAAGTCGGTGTCAAATTCCTTGCCAATAGTTTCCATACGCTTTAGCCCTTGGTCGGTGAGCGTCTTGGTTAGCTTGCTGATGATAAGGTCAACGCCCTCTTTCAGTGTGTCAACATTGTCACTCTTACTAATGTTGTCAGCAGCGCGATCCAAATCGTCCATAATGGGGAGAAGCGCTTCAAGCACTTTCTGTCCGCCATTGAGAATGAGTTCAGTCTTTTCCTTTAATGTACGCTTGCGATAGTTGTCAAACTCAGCGACTTGACGCAAGTACTTATCTTTAAGTTGAGCAATCTCTTCTTCCGCTTTTTCTAACTTTTCGGCGTCAGTGGGTTCGCTTTGAGCAGTAGCTTCTTGCTCGTTAGCGGTATCGGCTTGCTGATTGGTGGTGGTTTCAGTAGCTTCAGTTTGCTCGTTTTGAATATTCTTTTTGTTTTCTTTTTCGTTCATAATGACTTTAAACTTTTTAAAATCATATTATGCAATTGTTATGCCAATAGAGTAAAGCCCTTTTAGCACTCTTTGTTGTAGAGTTTGGCTTTAAGTTCTTTCACACGGTCGTCGTGAATGTAGTCTTCGTAGGTCATCAACTTATCAATGCTACCGTTGGGTGTGAGTTCGATGATGCGATTAGCTACGGTATTGATGAACTCGTGGTCGTGGCTTGAGAAGAGAATGTTGCCTTTAAACAACTTGAGGTTGTTGTTGAAGGCTTGAATACTTTCCATGTCAAGGTGGTTGGTCGGTGTGTCAAGTATCAAGCAGTTGGCATTGCGCAATTGCATACGTGCTATCATGCAACGCATTTTTTCACCACCAGAGAGTACGTTTACTTTTTTCTGTATGTCCTCGTCCTTGAAGAGCATTCTGCCTAAGAAAGCTTTGAAGTAAACGTCGTTACCCTCTCCATACTGGCTTAACCAAGTGAGCATATCCATGTCGGTATTGAAGAAGGAAGTATTGTCGAGTGGTAAGTAGGCAGTTGTGATTGTTACGCCCCACTTAAACGAACCGCTTGCGGGCTTAGCGTTTCCATTGATGATTTCGAACAAAGCCGTCATGGCGCGAGGGTCGTGGCTGAGGAATACGATCTTCTCTCCCTTCTCAACGGTGAAGTTAAGTCGGTCGAAGAGCATCGTGCCGTCCTCAAGTGTGGCCTTAAGGTCTTTGACTTCAAGAATTTGGTTGCCCGGTTCGCGTTCCATTTGGAAGATGATGCCAGGATACTTGCGGGTAGAAGGCTTAATCTCTTCAACGTTCAACTTCTCAAGCATCTTCTTGCGGCTAGTCGTTTGCTTGCTCTTGGCAACGTTAGCTGAAAAGCGGCGAATGAATTCTTCCAATTCCTTCTTCTTCTCTTCGGCCTTCTGCTTCTGATTTTGTGCTTGACGCAGCGCCAATTGTGAAGACTCGTACCAGAAAGAGTAGTTACCAGAGAATAAGGTAACCTTGCCAAAGTCGATGTCGACGGTGTGTGTACAAACTTGGTCGAGGAAGTGGCGGTCGTGGCTAACTACCAAAACGGTGTGTTCGAAGTTGCCAAGATATTCCTCTAACCATTCTACGGTCTCGAGGTCAAGGTCGTTGGTAGGCTCATCAAGCAAGAGGTTGTCAGGTTCACCAAAAAGGGCTTGCGCCAACATGACGCGAACTTTCTCTTTACCGCTCAGCTCGCCCATGAGCTTGCCGTGAAGGTTTTCTTTGATGCCAAGGCCGCTCAAAAGCGTGGCGGCATCGTTTTCGGCAGTGTAACCACCCATTTGAGCAAACTTGTCCTCTAGTTCGGCTACCTTAATGCCGTCTTCGTCAGAAAAGTCAGCTTTAGAATACAACTCGTTGCGTTCTTTCATTACTTGCCACATTGTGGTGTGTCCCATAAGAACGGTGTCGAGTACGGTAAATTCGTCGTATTTAAAGTGGTCCTGACTTAATACAGAAAGGCGTTCGCCTGGTCCCATTTCAACCTTGCCCTTGTTGGGCTCAAGTTCGCCCGATATGGCTTTGAGCAGGGTAGACTTACCTGCACCATTAGCACCAATAATGCCGTAAATGTTGCCATTGGTGAACTTCATGTTAACGTCTTGATAAAGGATGCGCTTGCCAAACTGTATGGCTAAGTTTGAAACGGTAATCATATATAATCTTTTGTATCTGTTTTATTTCTTTTTTAAAGGGCTTTATTAAGCCGAGTGCAAAGTTAACACAATATTGGCGCAATTCAAAATTTAGGGGGATAGCTTTTGTTTCTTTCGCGTTGACGTGTGTCTCGCTTTACGTTGAATGTGTTTTTACGGGTAGGTATTATGCTAATTTTTAGTCCGCTATGATGCAAAAACTTCCTATTTTAAATATAGATTGTAGGATTGTGAATATCAAGATTTCTTACCTAAATACTATATAAAGTAGTGCTTTTGATAAAAAATACATTTTGTTGTTGGAGAAAAATGACATTATAAAGTTTAATTAAACAGAACATACTTCAAATTATCTGCCTAATTGGGGGGCGGGTTACAAACCCGTCCCAATTAGGCAGATAATTTGAAGTTTGAAATCCTCTACAAAATGTTTCAGAACGCCCTAAATAGACATTGGGGTTACGTATATTTTACCTTTGCATATTTTATGTTTCATGTTTCATTTTTATGTTTCAACTTATTGATTATCAATACTTTTGAACTGTGAAACATACGACTTTTATGTTTCACTTTTAGTTTCAATGTTTCATTCTAAAAACACTGAGGGAGAAAAACAAAAACACTGAGGGAGCGATTCAAAACCTCTGTGGGAGCGATTTAAAAACACTGAGGGAGCGATAACGCGCTTCCTCAGTATTTTTAAAAGTGAAACATGAAACTAAAAATGAAACATTAAAGTCGTATGTTTCATTTTTCTAAATGACTGATATTCAATTACTTTATAACAAAAAATGAAACATGAAAGATAAATCAAAAGTTCTGAAAATGTATGGATATATGTTCTCGCGCTAAGCGACTATAAGTAGATGTTCAAAACATGCTGCTGCCGCGGGTTACAAACCCGCCCCCCAATTAGGCAGATAAATTGCAGTTTATCTTTATTTGTGAACAATGAAGCTATGTTATTTTATTCCACTGCAATCGTTAGTGCGTACTCAGGATAGTAGAGTAGTTCGACATGACACCTTTTCTGTAATGAGGGTAGTTGCGCTGTGTATTGCAGGAGTGGGGTCTGTCTGATGATGATATCGCGTTTGAACGATAGTCCAGGTTGATCGTATAATTTATAAATAGCCTCTTTGGCACTCCACAGTGACGTATATTTTTCCATTACAGAATCTTCACTCTTCTTTAGCCATTTACTTTCGTAGTCATTTACAAACATTTGTTTTACTTTGAAAGCTTTTTTGGTAAAGCACTCAACATCCATGCCGTGAGCGGAGGTGGAGATACTAATAGCATAGATGTTGGTAGTGTGGGATATGCTTATTTTTATTTGGTCATTTGACTTGAGGAAGGGACGGCCTGTGGAATGATAGTCAATGGTGGCTTCAGAGCCTAACACTTGGTGAAGGAGTAGAAGTACGGACAGCTTTTCGATAAATCTTTTGTCTCGGAGTGTGCTAAATTGGTGATAGTCTGTTGTGGGGTAGTTGCTCTCGGCAAGTTGAATGAGTCTTGACCTATTAAAGGTGTGTTGCCACAAAAAAACTCGTACTTCACCTTTTGCTAATGAGTTAGCGTTGAGTGGTACGAGTCTTTTTATCAGATCATTCTTGACTTGATAGTCACGGAATGTAAACTTCATGGATTTGTAATCTTTTGCGTGCCTTTTGTTTAGAAAGGTAATTTGCTATTGTTGTCCGTTCCTGCATTTGAAGTAGGAAATGGATTGGCTTGTGTAGCTTGTGAAGTAGTTGTACTGTTGTTAGCTTGTGGGGCAGCATTTTGGCTACGCGGTGTCAGCATCTCGATGTTTGAAGCCCATATCTCGGTTACTTTATGCGTGGCACCTTTTTTATCGGTATAAGTACGATAGCGTAGTTCGCCTTCAACGTATAGCTTATCGCCTTTGTGAACGTATCGTTCAACGATTTCGGCAAGTCTGCGCCATAGGTAGATACTATGCCATTCGGTGCGTTCGGGCACTTGTGTACCATTCTGCAGCGTATAGCTTGGGGTGCTTGTTGCTAAGCTAACTTGTGCAGTGCATACTCCATTGTCAATATAACGAATGTCGGGGTCTTTGCCCACATTGCCAATAAGCATTACTTTGTTGAGTGACATAGGTTTGGTGATTGTTAGAAGGTTGCTAAATCTGTGATTGTTTTACTATCATCGCTAAAAAAGGTAGGCTTATCGTATTCTGTCTGCAGCTCTTACCAAGGCCTCATCGTGTTTGATAGCTCGCTTGGCTAAGTAGAGAGTAAGAAGTGATAATAATGGAAACAGACTTGCAACTTCAAAGGTCGGAGCGAAGTCGGTTCTTCCTTTAATAGATAGCGTATAGGCTGCGAATGCTACGTACCACATGAATGCTGTAAGCGTAGCAATGTTGACAAACTTAATTTGTTTCTTGCGATTCTTATAGTTAAAAATGGCGATGATAGCCAAGATGATAGTCAGCGTAGCCATTACAGCTAATCCCCAGGGGTGGCGACTAATCATGCTATCTACTACTGCATTTGCTGCTGCTTGGTTGTAGTATTCGCAACTAGACATGCAGAAGCCGTAAGTAGCAGAAGCCTCTTGCTTGATGAATGAGCATACAGGCTCAAAAAAAGTAAAGGCTGAAAAAAATCCAGCCAATACGAGGTAAATGCTTTGAATGCGTTGTATCATGATTCAGAGCTTAAGTTGTCTTTATCCTTTGCGGGGTTGCGAAAGTAGATGTTGTGATGCAAAAACTCGTTCGCAGCGATGAGCGTGGGCTTGGGAAGCTTTTCGTAGTAGCGAGAAATTTCAATTTGTTCGCGGTTCTCGAAAGTTTCTTCCAAGTTGTCGTTGTTTGAAGCAAATTCCTTCAGCTTCTTTGAAAGGTCCTCCTTCATTTGAACTGCAATCTGGTTGGCGCGCTTTGACATGATGACAACGCTCTCGTAGATGTTGTTTGTGCCGTCGCAGAAGTCCATCAGATTGTGTGTTACGGTGTTGGTAGGTGCTTTGCTCTTTTTGTAATCCATTGTATAAATGTATTTCGTTGTTTTTATTTGCTTAGATTTGCTGTATCGTTGCTATCACTCTGTACGTACTTCTTGGCTTTTGCAAAGAGTTCGTTTGCTTCCTTCATATACTTTGATTCGGGATACTCAGTAACAAAACCGTAATACTCGTCAATGGCGTTGTGATAGCGCTCTTCCTTTTTGCTCTCAACGCTGAACTGGGCAAGTTGGAACTTTGCTCTTAGGATAAGTATCGCAAAGTCTTCGCGTCGTGTCGTGTAGGGGTAGTTCTTGATAGCGTTTTCGGCTGTTACGATGCACGCACCATAGTTGCCGTTAGTACCATTGCCAATGTAGGTGCCAAGGTCGTAGTAGAGTTTGGCTGATAGATATTCCTTTTCTACTAATTTATCTTGCAACTTGAAAATCATCTCCTGCGCTTGCGGACGTAAGCGACTTGAGGGAAAATTTTCGATAAAGTTTTGAAATTCTGTAACAGCTTGGTATGTTTCTGATTGGTCGAGTTTGGGTTCTGGCGTGATGTAGTAAAGCGAGAGACCACAGTTGTATCGAGCCTCTTCTACGTATTTGCCACGTGGATAAGTCTGGTAATACTTGCGAAAGATAGTAGAGGCAGCGTCATATGAGTGTGCCTTCATGTTGCAAAGTCCCGATAAGTAGAGTGATTCTTCGCCTTGGTCGGTACCTTTGAGTACAGAAAGCACGTCTTGAATGAGCAATGCGGCTCGGTTGTACATGCCTTCAGCATAGTATTGCTTTGCAACTTCGTATTTGTATTCATAATCTTGCGTTTTAACTACGCGGTTATAGTCAGCGCAAGAGGTGGCTATAATGAGCGTTAGCATGCAAGCAATGATTGAAATCTTCTTCATAATTAAAATTTGTGGCAAAATTACAAATTTAAATTGTTATTATGCGCAAGATTGCTTAGGTTTTTGCGCTTATTTCGTTTTGGGTGTTTGTTATCTTCGCCCTTTTTTAGCATTGTTTGTGGTAATGGACTTATGCTAAATGAAGAATAAAGCACGTATTAATACGTACAGGTAGGTGAGTTGTATGGTCGTAATTAATAGATTTATGTTGCGTGAGGAGTAGAATGATAAGGTTCGGGTTGAGCTTGGGGTCGCAGCTGTGGCATCGACTTTGCTCTTTAGTAGGTAGTGGTTGTAGCACTTATGGATAACGTAGCCCACGATAGAGCCCCAAATGAGTCCAACCATGATGTCGCCTACGTAGTGCACTCCTAAATAAACTCGTGTCCAACAATTAAGTACAACCCATGAAAAGAGCCAGATGCTTAGCCGCTTATGTTTTAAGACGAGCGATAAAAAGACGGCAATGGACATGGTGTTGGCTGCATGGCTCGAAAAGAAACCGTACTTTCCACCTCGATATCCGTTGACGGTGTCAACAAAATACATAATTTCGGGGTTGTGTGTGGGGCGCCAACGTTCGAATAGCGGTTTGCAAATGGTTGAAGCCACCTGATCGGAGATGAGTATGCAAAGTGCAAATGCTGTAATAAAGAGGAATACTCCGCGTAGGTTGTTACCTTGTATAATGATGTATAGCAAAACTATTATTAATGGAATCCATGTACTTGTGTGGGTGGCGGTCAGTGCCATGCCATCTATATAGAGAGAATGACTTCCGTTTATAAATAGTGTGATTGTTTGGTCTATGTTGAGCATGAGCAATGATGCGTTTTATGTTCGTTAGCTTGCTAAGTGTGTGGCTCTTATTTTAAGTTTGCGAGCGCACTACTTCTTATCCAGCAAGTAGCGTTGTCGGGTAATTGAACTTGCAGCCACCCATCATCTTGCGTTGTTATGATATTTATCAAGACACCGCTATGAAGTTCGCAAATGGTCTTTGACGTAGCTGATGGCGTAGAATAGGCTTGTGTTGTTTGCATGATAACTGCTTGGTGGGCAGGGTAGGGGTGGTTGTGTTCAACATAAGCAAAGCATATAGTCATGAGTGCAAGCGCAAAGGAAAGAATGCTTGTCGCAAAAGCTATCTTGTTGAGCATGATTTTAATACGTTTGTTTCTGAATAAGTAAAAGCTTACAGAAGCAAGCATTAAAAGTAGGAGGGACGTATATCCCCATGCCGTTGCACTATTTGAGAACATAACGGAACGCAACATGATGACAAAAAGCGATGCTGACGGTTCGTCAAATTGGTCTTGCAATTTGCTCTGTGTTAGTTGTAGGTTGAACTGAGCATCTTTGTCAGAAGGGTTTAGTCGCAGTGACTGTTGGTAGGAAAAGACAGCTTTGGCAAAGTCCTTCACTCTGTAATAACAGTTGCCTAAGTTGTAGTAGATAGTGGCAGCCTGTAGTGGTGAGGTAGTGACTAAAGAGGAATCGGCAGAGATGATTTGATTGTACGCGTCAATTGCTGCAATGTAATTCTTCTGATTGTAAAGTGTCTCAGCTTCTTCAACCTTGTTCGTCGCATGGGCTGAAAGCGTGATGAGGGGTATGAGTATGAATAGAATGATATACTTCTTCATAATGCTTTGTTGGCATTGGTTATTTAAGACTTTTCTTGTTCTCAGTTTCGAGCTTTTCAATAATGTCAATAGCTTGTTGGGCTAAAGAGTTGCCTTGATTGGCATTTACGGGTGCGTATTGAGCGTATTGACATTGTTCGATGAGTTGGTTTACCTTGTTGATGACAGCCTCACTGAGTCCTTGATTTGTGAGTACTTCATGAATGTGAGATGCGGTTAAATCAGAAGTGGTGAGGTTGTAGGTGTTGATAAGATAATCATAAACGTACTTTAGCGTGTCAGCACTATTGTTCGTCTTATTGGCGCAGTCTTGTAATTGTTTAATGGCTCGTTGTGCAGCATAGCGTTTTTTATACGTTACACCGTTTCTGATGCTCGCCCATTTGCTAACGGCATACAAGGTCGCAATGCAAATGATGATTATGATAGCGAAGAGGAGGCGGAAAGGCCATGTTCCCCACTCAAGAAGCGCTGAGGGGAATGTATGGAGCGGTCGAATGTCGCTCTTTAAAAGTGCTAATTGCTTGTCAACATCTGCATTCGAGCGTTCGCCCTTTTCGACGTGGAGCGTAATGGCTTGTGTGCGAATAGTTTTGTAGCTATTGCTTTCCGTGTCGAAGAATACGAATTCTGTAGCAGGTATGGCGTAATCGCCAACGTTGCGGGGAACGAACGTGTAGTCGAAAGTTAACTGTCCGTGAAGACCGTTAGCAGTAGCTTTGGTGTTATCAGTTGTTTTAGCATCGTAGGTGTCGAAGTCGGATGGGAACTTTACTTGCGGTGCGCTGATGAGTTTTAGATTACCTAAGCCGTTGAGGGTAATGCGGTAAGTAGCAACATCGTTCGTCTTAATCGTCTTGTTGAGCAGTTGCGCTTGTATGTTAAATTTACCAACTGCTCCTGAGAATTTTGCAGGACGTGGTTGTGGAAGTGCCTCTACTTGAAGTGTGATGGGGGCTACCGAGCGGCGTACTTGAACACTGATTGTACCACCACCATTGAAGAAAGCGTCGGCCAAATCCATGGTGTTGTCTTGTTGTACAACAGCGCAGTCGAACGTTATACTGGGAATGGTCAACTTTCCACTCGTTTGTGGAAATACTACGTATTGCAAAATAGTGCCTGTGCGATAGGTACGCCCATTTCGATGTTCAATGTAGGTTTGAATTTGGTTACCGGGTAGCGGTATCTCTTGCGAAATAAGTCCTTTGAAGTCGGGCTTTTGTGTTAGACTTGTGTTAGAGAGTCCAACGCCAACGCGGGCATGAATGCGATAGGTGAGTAGCACGGCTTCTTGTTCGTGTACGGTCGTGCGACTGGGGGTGACGTCAATGAAGAGATCGTTGTTGGTAACGGAACTGCCCGCTTGTTGCACACTATTATTCGTTCCGACATTTGGTGAATGGGGGCCGTTTGACGCAGAATGGTTGGCTTGTGCATTTAATGTAACACTATTTGAATGCACGCTTTTACCATTAACACGTATGCTTGCAGGGCCGATAGTAATCTTTCCACTCTTGCGAGCAGAGAGTATATAGGTGAAGGTCGTTGTTTCGGAGTGTGAGGCGTGTCCGTTGATAATCTGATAGTTACTAAAAGTAGAGGTAGAAGGACCGCTGAGCACTTCGAAATTAGACAAAGAAGGAGGAGTGAAATTGTTTGCGTCATTGCTGGCAATGGTAAATGTAAGACGATAGTAGCCTCCGACGTCTTCTATTTGTGCTTTGAACGATTGGGCATTCGTATTATACGTTGCTGAAATGCTTATCAAGACAAAGCATAGCATTATTCTAAATATGTGCAGCTTTTGTGTCATGTTTCTTTGTTACTATAGTAATCATCCTATTTACATCACGAGGTAGATGTAGGGGCGGCTTTTACCAGTTTTTGCCTTTGGCTCTCTGTTTGGGTTGATGTTGCTTTAGTTTTTCAAGAGCTCGTTTCTCAGCTTGCTTGGCAAGATTAATATATTGCTGTGTTTGTTGTTGCTCTTGTTGCTTATTTTGTTGATTTTGCTCTTGCTGTTGTTTCTTATTGTTATTTTGTCGTTTATCTTGCTCTTGTTGTTTCTTTTGGTTTTGTTGCTTGTTTTTCTGCTTGTTTTGTTGAGGATTATTCTTCAACTGCTTTTGACACAATGCCAAATTGTAGCGAGTGCGTTCGTCATGTGGATTGAGTCTCAACGATTGCTTGTATTGTTCAATCGCATTGAGAAGTAATTGTTGTTGCTGGTCGCGACTCTTTGAAGCAGCGCTTTGACTTATGTAGCCTCGATTGTGCCATGCCATGGCGCGTACTTGCTTGTTGGGGTCGGTTTGTGCAACACGATTGTATAAACTATCAGCAGCTTTAATGTCGCCTTTAGTTAAGTAAACGTTGGCAAGGTTGAACATGGCTCGGCTATTTGAAGCATCTTTTTTAAGTACTTTAAGATAGTATTGAGCTGCTTTGTAAGGATTGTTAGCATGGAAGTTTTGGTTCCCTATATGCGTATACCTATATACTTTAGTTTGTGCTTTTGCTGGTGAAGCGTAAAGAGCGAGGAAAAGTGGCACGAGTATGAATAGGGATGTTTTTGTCAAACGAATCATCTTTTGAAAAGTTTAATTCTTTGAAAGAAAGAGTTTTTAGTTTCGTTGAGGCATGCTTCAATGATAAGAAGTAGTATTACAATGATCGCAATGGCTTGAAATTGTTCGTTGCGTGCTGTGTACGAAGTGGTAGATGATGCCTGCTTGAGTTGGCTGAGTTGTGTTCGAAGTTCCTCTTGCGCGCTGTTGCTTTGGTCAAGGTGTAAGTAGATGCCGTGGCCCGCTTGAGCGATTTTGCGACACATTTCCTCGTTTAAGGCTGTGTGTACAATTTGTCCGTTTTCATCGGTCAATGGGCCGTTCGGTGTTTGTATCTCACCGCCTTCAGTTGTTCCTACTCCAATGACGTAAACGTTAATGCCTTTCTTGTTCGCTTCCTTTGCTGCTTCTTCTGCGCCTCCTTCATGGTTCTCGCCATCGGTTATCAGAATGATAGCTTTGCCAACGTCCTTCTTGTCGGTAAAACTTCTGCAACCTAATTCAATAGCGCTGGCTATGTCTGTTCCTTGCAATGTTACCATGTCAGTAGAAAGTGCATCAATAAACATTTTAGCAGAAGCATAGTCAGAGGTAATCGGGAGCTGTGGATAAGCCTCGCCAGCGAAAACTCCTAATGCAACTTTATCATTCTTCATTTTGTCTACCATATTGGTAACTAAAAGCTTAGAACGATCTAATCGCGAAGGGGTAACATCATTGGCTAACATAGAGTTTGATACGTCAACCATTACAACGACTTCTATGCCGCTTGCGGTATCAGTCTGTTGCTTTAATCCATATAGTGGCCTTGCAATTGTGAAGACAAGGGCGGTAAGTGCCAGTAATAATAGTGCAAACTTTGTATGCTTCCGTATGTTTGACTTGCCAGGCATGAGAGCATGAATGAGTTGCTCATCTCCTAACTTGCTTAATTGCTTCTTGTGCTTCCAAAGGCTATAAAAGTAAATAAGCAATAAGAAGGGTGTGAGTAGTAGTAGATATAGATATTGTGGACTTTGGAATTGTAACATGTTATGAATGCAATATGTGATAGTTCTACTTCATACGTATTGTGGACTTCCTTTTAGAGCTTTCTAAATACTAATAAGCGTAATAACATCTCAGCGATGAGGAGTATCAATGCCGCAATCGCAAATGGTTGATAGGCTTCGTAGTGTTGTGTATGACTATTGATCTTGAGTTTTGACTTTTCAAGTTTGTCAATCTCGTCGTACACTTGCTTGAGCGAAGAGCGTGATGTTGCATGATAAAATATGCCTCCTGTCTCACGTGCGATTTGTTTTAGAGTAGTGGGGTCAACGGTATCGTCAATTTGTTGGGTATATACTTCACCATTGGGGAGTTGTGCTACGGGAACGTTGACTTTACCGTCTGTGCCTAAGAGGATAGTATAGATACGAATGCCTAAGTTTTTTGCCATATCAGTGGCCATAAGTGGCGAAATATCTCCCGTATTGTTAGCACCATCGGTAAGCAAGATGATGACTTTGCTTTTTGCTTTGCTATCGTTTAGGTGTGAGACAGCACTCGCTATTCCCATTCCGATAGCAGTTCCTGGCTGAATAATACCATCGTTTTGTAGCGTGCAAGTAGCTCCCTTAAAGGTGCGCATTAACATTCCATGATCGGTCGTTAATGGACATTGAGTGTATGCTTCGCCACCAAAGAGCGTTAAGCCTATGTTGTCATTGGGACGATTGCTTATGAATTTAAGTGCAACGTCTTTGGCTGCAGATATACGATTGGGAACAATATCGGGAGTTGCCATAGACGTTGAAATGTCTAATGCCATCATTATATCGATGCCTTCGGTTTCTCCTGTTTGCCATGAAGAGTCTGTTTGTGGTCTTGATAATACGATTACAACTAAACAAAAGGTTAGGACTCGCAAGAAGAAGGGCAAATGAATAAGACGAGTTCGCCAGGTGTGTGGTATATGTCTAAAGCCTTCGGCTGATGCCCAAGTGATATGTCCTTCATGTTTGGTCTGGAAAAGAAAGTACCATATAAAGTAGGGTATGAGCAGTAGCAGCAATAAGAAGTAGGCAGGTGATGCAAATGTCATTATTCTAAATCTTTAGATGCATGGTTGTGATAGCTTTGTCCTTTATTGTTTTGTTTATGCAAAGCAGCAATAGAGAACAAAAATATTGTAAGTTGATAAAAGTATCGTAACTGCTATCAGCGTCCACATTAAAATGTGCATAATGTTGCGCCACAAAATTTGTTTCTTGCTTGAGAGTGTGACGTATTCTACATGAGGACGTGGTAACTCTTGTGGCTGTTGCTTTGTTGTTTGTACGTAGTCAAGAGCTTGCACTAAACTTTTATCTTGTTCGGAGAGGGTAGTGGAGTGCTTCGCAAATTTTACCAAGTCGGCAGTTAACAGTACTTCTTTTAATTCGAACAAGGCTTGCTCATTACCAACAAGTGTTAGTTGGTCAATGATTTCGCTTGTAGTCATTTCACGAGCACTAAATCCGAAGCGCTTCTCAATGTATGTGCGAAGCGCTTCTGTTAGTTCCATGTAGTATTGCTTAGTGTCAGTTAAGGACTGATGCTTAATTTTCTCAATATGACTGATAGCTGTTACATGGGCAGGTGTTGGTGGGTTGATGACGACTTTACGTGTAATGAGTTTAGGGTCTGAAAGTCGAACTGCAATAGCAACGATAATGACAATAAGTGCAAGGCCTATTACAACGGACGCAATAAGCGACCATGACCATGTGAAAGGTTGCTCAATTACGTCGTGTGGGCCGTTAAACTGATCTGGATGTTTTAAGTCTACTTGAACGGTGTTAACTTTTAAGCCAATGCTTCCACGCGACAAGTATTCCTTTCCGTCAACTTTAACTTGAAAGGGCGGAATGTTATACATTGCCGAGTCAAAAGAAGTAATGGTATACTTCCTTGTTAATTGTATTCTCTTCCCTTCGTTCAGCAAAAGTGTATCTATCTTTCCGCAATTCACTACTTCAATGCCTTTTATTAGGGACTGTTGAGGCTGGAAGTTGGGAAATGAAACGCGCTGATTAGCGTTGGCCGTGCACTTAAGACTCAACTGTATTTGTTCACCTATCAAAATGCTTGCAGTGTCGGTATGTGCTTCAACTACAACTTGTGCCTTTGTTGGCACAAATGTGAAGAGCATACTTACCAACAAGCAGTATATCTTGATAAAGTGAAGTTGAGATTGCTTCATAATTAAAACGTTCTAAAAAATAAAATACAGGATACCAATTGTGTCTCTTTATCGTTGTGAGAGCAAATTCATTAGCGGTTTGACAAAGTCGGTGTCTGTTGCTATTGAGGTGTAGTCAACTTTGCTCTTCTGACAAACGTTCGTAAGTTTCGCTTTTTGCAGATGCCACCACTTTTGTTGGTGCAGCCTAACTTCAGTACTTGACGTGTCAATGTATTGTTCATGACCAGTTTCGGCATCGGTTACTTTTATAAGTCCGACGTTGGGAAGTTGAGCCATACATCGGTCGTATACTTGTAGTGCCACTACATCGTGCTTTCTGGCTGCAATGCTTAACTGCTTAGTAAAGTCATTGCTTGCTAAGAAGTCACTTATTAAAAAAGTAATAGTTCGCTTTGACATAATACGAACTAAATACTCTAAGGCTACACCTAAGTTAGTGCGTTTATTTTGTGGTTGAAAGTTGAGAAGTTCACGTATAATATATAGGACATGCTTCCGGCCCTTTTGGGGTGGAATAAATTTCTCAATGCGGTCAGTAAAGAAGATAACGCCTATCTTGTCGTTGTTTTGCATTGCTGAAAAAGCCAACGTCGCTGCAATTTCGGTTGCTAAGTCGCGTTGACTCCTTTGGCGTGTGCCAAACATCTGACTTGCTGATAAGTCGATAAGCAACATGACCGTAAGTTCACGCTCTTCTTCGTAAATCTTTATGTACGGACGATTCATGCGTGCCGTAACATTCCAATCGATATCGCGTATGTCGTCGCCAGGCTGGTATTCTCTTACTTCAGCAAACGACATACCACGCCCTTTAAAAGCGGAGTGGTATTCGCCTGCGAAAATATTATTAGTCAGAGCGCGTGTCTTTATTTCAATACGCCTAACTCTGCTTAGTAACTCTGAGGTTTCCATAAGTGAAAAGTTTAGGGCACCTCTACTTTGTTGAGTATCTCTTTTACAATATCGTCGGCTTTGATGTTTGCAGCCTCAGCTTCGTATGATAGTCCAATGCGATGGCGCAGAACATCGGCTGCAACTTCACGTACGTCTTCTGGTACCACATATCCTCTGCGTTTGATAAAGGCATTGGCGCGTGCCGCTAATGCTAAGTTAATGCTTGCACGAGGAGAACCGCCAAACGAAATATAGTTTTTCATTTCGTTAAGTTTATATTGCTCGGGGTAACGTGTAGCAAAAACAATGTCGGCAATGTATTGCTCAATGCGTTCGTCAATATAAACTTGTTTAACCAACTCGCGAGCTTTAACGATGCGATTGGTGTCAATAACTGGCAATACTTTAACAAAGCTATCATTAAGGTGTGCACGTACAATTTTCTTTTCTTCTTGTAGCGTCGGGTAGTCAATGATGACCTTTAGCATAAAACGGTCTACTTGAGCTTCAGGAAGCTCGTAAGTACCTTCTTGCTCAATAGGGTTTTGGGTAGCCATTACCAAGAAGGGGCTTGGTAGATTGAAGGTCTCGTCTCCGATTGTAACCTGTCGTTCTTGCATGGCTTCGAGTAATGCACTCTGTACTTTGGCTGGGGCACGGTTAATCTCATCGGCTAATACAAAGTTAGCAAAGATTGGGCCTTTCTTTACTTTGAAACTTTCGTCCTTCTGGCTATAAATCATTGTACCGATAACATCGGCAGGAAGTAAGTCTGGGGTAAATTGTAATCGACCAAAATCGGCACTGATAAGAGACGCCAAGGTCTTTATGGCCAGTGTCTTGGCAAGGCCTGGCACGCCTTCAAGTAATATATGACCATCAGCAAGCAGTCCGATTAACAAAGAGTTAATCAAGTGCTTTTGTCCTACAATGGTCCTGTTCATGCCTTCAACGAGGTCGGTTATAAAGCCAGTTTCCGCTTCAATTTGCGCGTTTAACTGTCGAATATCAATTGGTTCAGACATAATATCTATTTGTTTGTTAATGGGTTTTAGTGCAAAAGTATAACATTTGCCTTAATTATGGCGTTGAAGTGGTTTAAATTATCTAAAGGAGTCTAGTTGATAAAATTCCACGAAATGCCAAAGTGTATCGTCAATCGGTTGAGTGGATAGTGAGCTACTAAGAATGGATTACCAGTACCTGATGAATAGTTAAGGTGTGATGCCATTAAATAGAAACGTGTACGTTTCAGATGAAAGTTGGCATAGGCATTGATTATTGGATAATTGCCAATGGACGTTGCGTATTGGGCATCTTGGATAGCGTATTGCCCTATAATGGGGCTGTAAGTAGGTGCATTGTAGCGTGTAAAGTAGCGAACGTCAACACCTAGTTCAGTGCGTAGAACCTTGGCTATTCTAAATAGTAAATAAGCGTTTGAATAAGCAGAGAAGGTTGGCACGGGGAGTACATCCTTGTTTGAGCTAACTTGGTAGGTTAATTCATTTTCCCAATTGAACACTCCCCAATGGAAATCCTGGTTGAGTGTAATGCCCAAAAGTTGGACATTCTTATTAGCTTGTGCTACGCCAATAGCGTGTCGAAAGTTTTCGTAACCGTCAGTTCCTGCATAAGCTGTTAGTTGCTCTTGAAAATAAACGTAGTTTTGAATGTTTTCAATTGAGGCTGTAAGCTTCGTAGCTTTATATTGCAGAGAAGCATTGATGCGCGCGTGAAACATTTTGTTAAGATGTTTGTTGTTCCACATCGCATTTCGGCCAATGTAATGTCTGTAATAAAAAGAAGGACGCTCATTGCGCACAAATCCGTTTACAACAAATTGTAAGGAGTCTCGCTTGATTGGGATAGAAAGTGCTAAATCACCATCGATGTTAAATTCGCCCCAATCAGTTCCTGTAGTGCGTAGCTCTCCTAAGATGTTGTATCGAAAGATTCTGTTTTGTTGTGAAAGTATCTGTGCACCAACTGTAAAGTAGTTCTCTGTGTAGTGCATCTTTTCACTGAGTGATGAAGTGTAGGGTACTTTAAATTTAAATTGAGCAAGTTCGTGCTTACCAAAAAGTCTAAGTCCCATTTTCATCCATTTGTTCATGCCTTCATGTAGTTCTAATGCGAAGGTATTCTCTATGCCTAAATGGTTGGTGCGGTCAAGCGCTGAGTCACCATTTAAGAAAAATGTACCAAAGTAGCCTGGATTTTTTTCATCGTTTCTTTCGTTAGAAATGAATTTTCTCGTATTTCCTTCTAAGTTTAGCGTGTGGATAAAACTACTGACTGGAACGAATTCTGATGTAATCTTTAAAGAATCTTTTGTCGTTTCCTCTTTGTCGTTATTAGCCGATAGCTTAGGCAAACGAGGTTCATTCTTTGCAACAGAGTCTGATGTAATCTTATCGTTCTTATTTTTAGCTCTTGCTGCTAAGTACGAGTCAAGGTCTTTAATCACTTTCCCGTTTGCATCTTTGTAACGATGAAATCCTATGTTGTATCGGTGGGTAAGAAAGAGTTGGTTACCGTTAAGTTTATTCCATGCACGAGCCAAATTGATAGGCATGTCTGCTGTACCATAACGCGTGGGAAAAGATTCGGGACGCTTAACGTAGTCATCATTTTCAATTCCACCGTTCTCACGCGTTTTTAAAAACGTATTTTTGTAAAATGCGTGCATTTGATATTTGTCACTTAAGTAAGATGCATATACCATACCATTAAAGTCGGCAGTAGATTGTGCTTGATAATATCCGCGACCATATAGATAGTCGGCCTTTAGCCCAAATCCCAACTTTTTTCCTGCATTAACCGAAAATAGTGCTTTAAGTCTATCTTCACCATCTTGCTTATTTCCACATGAATGATAAGTAAGGTTGGTAAAAGGGGACTTAGTGTTAGTAAACAAAACATCGTCAACTTTAGGCAAGAAGAAGTCGTAGGGAAGCGTAAATATGAAAGGGTTGCTTTGCATATTTGCGCCTTGTTCGTTGAAATAATGGCTTATGCGTGGTGCACCAAGATTACCAGTGAAGTTATAGTGCCCAGTAGCTCCCATTGTTTGGTTCTCATTTTGAAAACGATGAGGTATGGTATCATAGTTGACTGGGCGAATGTCGCCGAAACGGTTATCTATTCGCCATGCGTAAATACCTTCTGGCACTCCCTCTAATTCTGTGCTATCATTGCTGAATCCGCTCTTTCTGTTGTCTTCGTTCAGCAAGGCATTCGCTCTGATTTGGTTGCTCAGATTATTAGTATTCTGTGCACAGATAGAAGCAATATTAAGGAACAGTGCGCAACAGAATATGAAGAAATGTTTGTTTGGTGTCATGTTGAGTTTGTGTTCCACTTCCTTTGTTTAATAAAGGTTGCAAAACCTATTATTTTAGTTGTGGCAAGTGAATAAAAATTATTTACTATATTTTTCGATGAAAGCCTCAACAGTATTGTCTCCGGCTTCTTTTGCTTTGTTAAGGTATTTAGTAGCCAATGTCTTTTGCTTTAATTCGCCATAGGCTATGCCTAATATTTTGTTGCAGTCGGCATTGTTGGGCAACTTCTTAGCTACTTGTTGCGCGATTTCAATGGCCTTTTGATATTCACCAATATTAAGCAGAAGAGCAGCTTCGTCGATTTGGTAAGGAATTGGGTTGCTTGCTAAAGCGATAGCAGTATGTAAATCGTCTATAGCTTGTTGATACATATGCGCCTTCTCTTCTGCTTGTGAACGTAGGTCATAAAATTGCTCGTTCAAGTTGCGTGGACCGATGAGTTGCTCATACTTATTATAATCAGCTACAGCATCGCGATAGCGCGTTGCCTTGATGAGTCTTTGTGAGCGTTCAAGGTAGTATTGTCCGTAAGTAGAGGATGTGTTATTGGGTATACGCGCAATGCAACTATCTAACAAGGTGATGACTTCTTTATTGTCGCCCTTGGCCATCTCAAGCGCTTTAGCTGCGGAAAAGAATGTCTCAGAAGACGCAAAGTGCGTATCTTCGCATGCCTGTTTAAAACTTTCGTAGGCTTCAGCATATTTGTGGCTCGCATATAGGCAGTTCCCTTTTTGAACTAAATACAGCGTGTATGGTTGAATTTGATAAGCCATATTTGCTTCTTGCTCGGCTCTGCTTAATGTCCAATTATTTGAAAGAGTTGAATCTTTGCCAGAACTTACGACTTTGCGATAGATAAGATTGCTGAGTGTGTAACGTATTGCATCCTCTTTCATTGCTGTACTATCAGTGCATGTCTTACTTTTGCTAATAGCTAATGTAAAGTCTGCTTCAGACTTATTAATTTGATTCTTGTTAGCCCAATAGGTAGCTCTGTAAACGTAGCCTTCTGGTAAAGTGGGGTATTGTTCTATAAAGTCGTTGTATGCTGTAGTGCATGAAAGAGAGTCTATAGTATTAACTCTTCCTAATAGGTCTAAATAGCTTATAGCTTCTGACTGGCTTTGGGGCAGTGCGCGTGGTATATTTAATGTGTTTAAGTCAGAGCTAAAAGCCGATAATGCTTTAATGCTTAAATCGTTAATAAAGCGTGCATCAATAGCACAAGCTTGTTGCGCATCTTTTTTAACATTGCGTTGGGCAATAGCAACCAAGTTCCCTTGTTCGTCAATAAGCGGACAATTTACAATGGCACTATCATTATTAGCGCTAATAGTATAATAAGCTAAGCTATCGAAAGCTTCTTTATTAACAATAGAAGTTTTGGTCATTAACTCTTTCTTGTTTGTTGTATAATGGCAAACAAGAAGTTCACTACCTGTATTTGAAGAATTGTTGGTAAGTTTGAAGTAGTCGTTTTTTGCAATTCCACTAACCTTAAATTTAGCTAAGTCGGTAGTAGCGTTTGCACCTAAAATGCGATAAACTTTATATGTCTTACCCTTGGCGTCAATGATTTTAGCTTGAAAAGCGCCTTTTAGTAAATCGTATGATGTGATAGCTTCACCTTTTTCACTAATCCAAAAGGCTGTCCCTTCCTTTAATAGGTTGCCTTGTTGATTATAGGTAAAGATTTGTAATATCGCTTTGTAGGCATCCTTTACATTTTCAATGCTTTTAGCAGATAAGGGAGTATATGTTGCTGAAGCCAAAAGTAAAACTGGCAATATTATCTTTTTCATTATTTCTTGTTTTTAGAATTTAAGTAAAGCGCGAGCGTTGTTTATTGCAGCTTCCGTAATTGTTTCTCCAGAAAGCATGTGGGCAATCTCTTCCACTCTTTCCTCATTATTGAGTTGTATGATGTGGCTTCGGGTGCTATCACCATTATCCTCTTTGTAAACGCGAAAGTGATAACTACCTAAGGCTGCGATTTGTGGTAGGTGTGTAATGCAAATCACTTGGCAAGTTTGCGCAATTTGCTGCATAACTTGTGCCATGCGTTCGGCCATTGTACCTGAAACACCTGTGTCTATTTCGTCAAATACGATTGTTGGTAGACTTGCCCTCTTGGCAATAAGCGCCTTTAATGCCAACATCAATCGCGCAATCTCTCCGCCAGAGGCAATGGCGCTAACATCTTGTTTGGGTACATTTTTATTTGCAGAGAAAAGGAACGTGACTTTATCCGCACCTGTGGCATCTGGTTCTGTGCGGGGCGTAATTTCCATTTCCATTTGAACGTTCGGCATACCTAATACGTGAAGTGCTTCAATTAGCTCTTGCTGCATGGTATTTGCTGCTTTCTTACGCGAAGCCGTGAGCTGGGCCGCAGTTTTATCTCGAAGAGCTTTTATGCGTGCAACTTCTGCCGTTTGGCGCTTAATGTCTTCATCAACGTTTTCTATAGCGTCTAAATCGACTCTTAGTTTCTCCGCGATAGATAATAATTCTTTAATGGAAGTAACATTATGCTTTTGTTCGAGCTCGTATATAATATTAAGTCTCTCTTCTACAAAGCCGAGTCTTGTGGGATCGTATTCAACTCTGTCAGCCTCTGTTTCTAATTCAGCCTCGATGTCATCTAATTCGATGCGTGTACTTTTCAAACGATCTGCTAATCCACTCGCATTCTCAAAGTTTTCCGTAATGCTTTCTAACGCATCAATAGCCAATCTAATTTGTTGTGATATACTACTATCTTCGTTGGTAAGCAGATTGCGGGCAGTAAACAATCCTTGCTTAATATCTTCTGCGTGGCTTAGTATTTGTTGTTCAGCTTCAAGACTCTGTTGCTCTTCTTCTTGCAATTGTGCATCATCAATTTGTTTGAGTTGAAACTGCATAAATTCTTGGTCAGTATGTCCTTTAGCAGCGCGTTGTTGCAATTGACCAAGAGCATATTCTGCTTGTCGGCATTGTCCATACAAACATTTATAGCCTGACACTAATTGAGGCTGTGCCGCCATAATGTCAAGCGTATTAATTAAAAAATGTTCATTGCGAATAAGTAGGTTTTGATGTTGAGAGTGTATGTCAATAAGCGAGGATCCTAACTCTTTAAGTTTTGCAGCCGAAACGGGTGTGTCATTTATGAATGCTCTACTTTTTCCCGATTGCAACACTTCACGTCGTATAATGCAATCATGTGCATCATAGTCAATGTCATTATTAGCAAAGAAAGACTCAATATTTAAATTCTCAATGGCAAATGAAGCTTCTACCATACACTTTTTTTCGCCAGTTTGAATAGCCTTTGCATCAGCTCTTCCACCTAATAAGAGGTTGAGCGCGCCTAATATAATGCTCTTTCCTGCACCAGTTTGTCCTGTTATTACAGAAAATCCTTCGTGAAAATCAATGTCGAGATGTTCAATCAGAGCATAGTGTTGTATTGTTAAGTGTTGAAGCATATGCCTTATCCTTTCTTAATATGTAGGTTCTCTTGTAGAAAACTTCCTTATTTATAATTAACTACTAAATGTTTCTCCAGTATGAACTTTGAGAAGCATTGATCTTTGTTAAAATATTAACTATATCTTCTTTCTCTTTTGAAGTAGCGTGCCCTTTATAAATATTCATTAATTCGTCTCGCTTATATTCAGTGAATATTTGTGGTAGTGCACTCATCGTTTTGTTCTCGTGCGCAGTTTTAAGCATTTCGAGAGCTTGTGTAATTGCAGCACGCCCTCTTTCAGCATTTTCGCTCATAATGTCAAGTCCTTCGCGGTAATATTTGTATTGCATTTCGCGAAAGGGTGTCATACCATTGTCAAGCAAATCTGTTATTTGAGCATAGCGATTCTTGTTATCGTCAAAAGCTTTCCAACCTTTTTCGGTCATTCCTTGTGCTCCTGTTACGATGTTTTGACATATTTTGAAACATTCTGTTCCTCCTAAGGGCGACATACTATCCATGTCATAGCCAATAATCATATAGGCATAATAGGCCAACATGGCTGTAAGGTTATTGTCAATAACGTCTTGCCGAAATTCAATCTGGTCGTACTCTTGATACGTAAAATTAAAGTTTGCGTCGTTAAATGCATAACATGTGGTAGTATATGTTGAACCATATACAGGTCTCGTGCATTGTACATTAAGTGTTCCTTGAAAAGTGTTCTCTGATGGGGAATACTTCTTAATTGTGATAGCAAAAGTGCAGTTTATTCGTTCGTTCTTTTTAAACTGCATAGTTGTCCATTGCCTTTCATTTAAGAACTGCTCAAGTGTTGTCTTCAATGTTTCAAAAACAGACGTACTCGTGCCTTGTACCTGTTGATGATTAATTGTGACGCGTGCTTCTAACTCTTGTGCTTGAGTTATAGTACTTCCTGCAATTAGTATGATAGAAAGCAATAATAGTAAGTGCTTTATCATTGGTGTTATCTGTTTATAGATGATCAACAATATCACTTGCGACTTCAGTCTTACTTTTTAAACCAAAATCTTTACGAGTGCCATCTGCAAATAATAATGTAATTTGATTTGTATCGTGGGCAAATCCAGCTCCAGGGTTTCGCAGAGAGTTGAGTACGATAAAATCTAAGTTTTTGCGTTGTAATTTACCTTGCGCATGCTCTATCTCATGGTCTGTTTCAAGTGCAAAACCAATTAGTTTTTGCCCTTTTTGCTTCATGCGTCCCAATTCGCGTGCGATATCTTGTGTAGGCTGCAAGTCGAGGTGCATGCCGCCAGAACCTTCGCGCTTTATTTTACGATCTGTTATGGTAGATGGCGTAAAATCAGCTACAGCTGCACATAGAATAGCTGTATCGCAAGTAGGGAAGCATGTCGTAGCTACTTCATACATCTGTTGCGCACTCGTTACGTCTGTTCGATGAATGTTAGGATGTTTTGTCTTTAAGCCAACAGGGCCTGCAATAAGTTCAACTTTTGCGCCACGAGTGGCACATTCTTCAGCCAATGCAAATCCCATTTTACCTGTAGAGAAGTTTCCTATAAAGCGTACGGCATCGATTTTTTCATAAGTAGGTCCTGCCGTAATCATAATGCGTCTTCCTTTTAGATCTTTTTTGTTGAGTGTAGCGTCTTGTAGACGAAAGAAACTTTCAAGTGTATAAAAGATATTTTCAGGTTCTTCCATGCGTCCTTTGCCAATTAAGTGACTTGCCAACTCACCACTTGCGGCTTCAATAATGTGGTTACCATAAGAACGCAATGTTTGTAAGTTTGCTTGCGTTGCAGGGTGACGATACATGTCTAAGTCCATGGCAGGAGCAATAAAAACGGGCGCTTTCATTGATAGATAGGTAGTAATGAGCATGTTGTCAGCTACTCCGTGAGCCATTTTTCCTAAGGTAGAAGCTGTACATGGTGCAATAACCATGGCATCTGCCCATAGTCCTAAGTCAACGTGGCTATGCCATGACCCGTCGCGTCCCGAAAAGAACTCGCTAATCACAGGTTTTGAAGTAAGTGCTGATAAAGTAACAGGAGTTATAAACTCTTTGCCTGCGGGAGTGATGACCACTTGAACTTCAGCACCAGCTTTAATGAACAGTCTGATAAGAGAGCAAGCTTTGTATGCAGCAATGCTTCCTGTTATGCCTAATACTATCTTCTTTCCTTTCATTCTAATTTGTTATCCACGCAATTTTATGCGCATAAATGTTTGTTTGGTGTTTTGTGTAAAGTCTCCTTGCATAATCCAATTAAGGTAGCCAGGGTCGCGCTTAAGAACTTCGCTAACACTTCGTCCGCGATATTTGCCAAAGTTTATTGTTTCTACTCCTTGGTCGTTGTATACAATTCGTCCCGCCAAATCTACGTTGCGGTTGCGACGTGAAAATTCAGCTAAGAAGGGTATGTCATTCTTTAGCGTGTTAGCGTATCTGTCAAGTTGAGCTTTTAGCACTTCAAGAGTTGCGCGTGTGTCAGCTTCAGCACTATGTGCATCTTTTAGATCTTTATCACAGTAAAATTTATAAGCAGCGGTTAAGTCACGCTTTTCCATTTTATGAAAGATGCCTTGCACATCCACAAAATTAATGCCTGCAATGTCAAAGTTTATACCAGCGCGTATGAATTCCTCTATTAATAGCGGTATGTCAAAGTGGTTTGAGTTAAATCCAGCAAAATCACAACTTTGAAAGGTTGTGGCCAATTCTTCTGCCATGTCTTTAAAAAGTGGGCAGCTTTTAACGTCGTCATCAAATATTCCATTAACAGCCGAAGCCTCTTCCGATATATGGCGCTCAGGATTAAAACGTAAGGTCTTAATCTCTTCCGTTCCATTTGGAAAACATTTGATGTAACATAATTCAACAATCCGATCAGATGCTACGTTAAGTCCTGTAGCTTCTATGTCAAAGAATATGATAGGGCGCCTTAATAGAAGTTGCATAATTTATTAGTCAAGTTCAATTGGGATTATAGCTTAAGTAAATCTGCTTAAAGCATGAAACAATCTTTCTTTGTAGAGAAATATAAAAGAGGGCTTATAGAAGAATGTTACTCCTATTAAACCCTCTAATAATTACTTTTAGTCGTTAAAAACAGAAGGCATCGTAAGCATTATGACCGTTTCTTCTGCTTGTTGCTCTATTGGAACAATGAGTCCTGCGCGACTTGGGTCTGAGAGTTCCATAGCAATATCATTTCCGTCGATGTTGTTAATTAGGTCAAGCAACATGGAACCCTTAAATGCTATTCGCATTGGCATACCCGTATATTCGCAAAGCATATTTTCTTCAGCAGACTTTCCGAAGTCAATGTCTTGGCTTGAGATGTTCATGGTGTTGCCTTCCAATCGGAATTTAACTAATACAGCTTGTGCATTTGCAAATACAAGAACACGACGAAGAGCGCTAATGAGTGCCAATCTGTTTACTTTAACGATGTTGGGGTTGTTTTGTGGAATTACGCTCCGATAATTAGGAAATCTTCCTTCGACCAATCTGCTCGTAAAAGTGTAATCATCAACATTTACTGTGATAGTCCTGCTCCCTAAACTAACATGTGCTTCGCCCTCGACTTTGCTTAAAATACCTTTTAATAGGTTTGCAGGACGTGTACTCAATAGATAGACACCACTTTGTTCCGTGTTAGGCAATGGGAAGCGTGTTAAGGCTAATTGATTACCATTGGTTGAAACGAGCGATAGTGAGTGTTGCTGAACGTCAAAACAAACGGTGTTCATTTGTGGACGTAATGCATCGTTAGCTGCTGCTACCATACACCGCGTGATACCAGAAAGAAGTCTAGCAGAATTTACCTCAAAGTCTATTTGGCTATTTTCTTCGGCAACAGGAGTAGGGTAGTCGCTTGCATCTTGCCCCATCAACTTATATTGTCCATTTTGGTATTCAATGGTCAATTCATAAGTGTCGGTATTTAGGTAGCATTCAAGTGGCTGATCAGGAATTTCTTTGATCGCATCTTGAAGTGTCTTAGCATTTACTGCAAACTTTACATCACAATCAAACTCATTAAGCTCAGCTGTTGCAGTTAGTGTAGAGTCGTTGTCAGATGCTGTTATGGTAAGAGTCTGTCCTTTTATGTCAAAACAGAAACAGTCAAGGATGGGAAGTGTGTTCTTTTGTACAATCACGCGTCCAATAGTCATTAGACGCGATGAAAGCACAGAACTTGATATTACAAATTTCATGTGTAGGGTTGATTGTTTTTGTTGTGAACTGAAGACAAATCGCTACATATATACATATGTAATGGTGGCAGTTCTTCAGTCCTTCCTTTTTGTATCGCAAAAATACGATTATTTTGTGAGCCAACGAATTTTTCAATACAAAAAGTTCCGCTTTAAAAGTTTTTTCGTACCTTCGCGACATCATATAAAACAAAATATTTCATAATGGAAATTTCTGGAAAGATTATCGTAGCTACAGAAGTACGCAGTGGACAGTCCGCTCGTACTGGAAACAACTGGATGGCACAAGATTTTGTAATTGAAACTCATGAGCAATACCCTCGTCGTTGCGTATTCAGCGTTTTTGGTGAGGACCGCCTAAAAGAGTTTAACATAAAGCCAGGTGAAGAACTCACTGTCTACTTTGACATTGATGCACACGAGTACAATGGCCGCTGGTTTAATAATCTTCGTGCATGGAAAGTAGAGCGTGGTGTCGCTCCAGTCGCTGACGCTTCAGCTTCAGCACCCTATGCTACTGCAACTCCAACAACTGCGGCTCCCTCGCCAGTGTCAGATGCTTTTAATGCACCTGCTCCCCCAACAAGTGGTGAAGGCGCTAAGGATGACTTACCATTCTAACCTTATAGGTTAAGTGTAGGTAATCTTATTATCACATTAATAGAATCCTTTGTTAGCAGCACTCCAATTTTATATTAAATGAGGAAGATGAAGAGTCATCTTTATTGTTATTTATAATTTTATTGCATGGAGTTCTGCTATATGTTATAGAGTCACACTTTCGGAAATGCTGTGAAGCATCGCGAACGGGTGGCTCTATTCTATTAAAAGGTAATCAAGTTTTTTCCAAAGTAGTATACTTCTTCAAATAGCATTCATATTACAATGCTTTAATAATATTGAATAAGTCATGCAAATATGTTTTAAAATTATAAAGTACACAATCGTAAGTTTTTTCGTGTCAAGTATTCTATCTGTCGTTGCTTTACGTTGGCTACCAGTGTCTATAACTCCTCTGATGGTAATTCGTTGCGTTCAGCACTTGGCTAAAGGTGAGCCAATGGCAATTCATCATAAGTGGGTGTCATTGGATAGTATTTCTCCCTATTTGCCTGTAGCTGTTATGGCTTCTGAAGATCAGAACTTTTTACATCATCATGGTTTTGACTTTAATGCTATTCAGAATGCAGCTATTCAGCGTATTGAGGGCGGTAGACGCTTAGGAGGAAGTACCATATCGCAGCAAACCGCAAAGAATGTATTTTTGTGGCCTACTTCGTCGTGGGTGCGTAAAGGATTGGAGGCATATTTTACTGTTCTGATTGAGTTCTTTTGGTCAAAAGAACGGATTATGGAGGTATATCTTAATAGTATAGAAATGGGTCCCAATATCTATGGTGCAGAGGCAGTTGCACAACGTCATTTTGGGTGTTCGGCCAATCAGTTGAGGCGTAGTGATTGTGCATTGGTGGCAGCCACATTGCCTAATCCTATTCGCTTTAGTTCGCTTTCTCCTAGTAAATATATGCGCAAGCGTCAGCAACAAATACAACGTGAGATGCGACTTATCCCATTTTTAAATAAATCTAAGTAAACGAAGTAGTAAAAGTGGGGTGCACAATCCAATAAAATAGCCTCTTCTTCTAACGTTATCCTTAGTTAAGAATTGTGTTAGAAGAAGAGGCTTATTATGTGTGTGCTTTTATATGAAATGCAGAAAAGGCTGCCTTCCGTCTTCATAAGGAAAGCAGTCTTTTTTGCAATCTTTTATTCAACTTCAACGACAAGGCCTTTTAAGTATTCGCCCTCTGGGTGATAGATGTTGATTGGGTGGTCAGCGGGTTGATGCAATTGGTGTAGAATGCGCACGTGTCTACCACTTTGGGCAGCAGCTGTAAATACGGCCAATCTAAATTGATCTTTGTTTACAGCCTGCGAACAACTAAATGTAAATATGATGCCGCCTGGTTTAATTTTTTTGAAAGCGATAGCGTTAAGACGCGTATAGCCTTTTAAAGCGCGTGGTAGAGCATCTTTGTGTTTAGCAAAAGCAGGGGGATCAAGTACGATGAGGTCATAGTTGCTACCTGCTTGTTCTAAAAACTTAAATGCATCTTCAGCATAAGCTTGGTGTCGGTTATCACCAGGGAAGTTTAGCTCCGCGTTTGCTCGTGTGAGTTCAATAGCTTTTGCTGATGAGTCTACAGAGTGTACAAGGTTCGCTCCGCCTCTCATAGCATATACGCTAAAGCCACCCGTGTAGCAGAACATGTTTAGCACGTTGCGCCCTTTCGCATAAAATTCAAGGAGTGATCGGTTCTCGCGTTGGTCAACAAAGAATCCCGTTTTTTGGCCTCGTAGCCAGTCTATGTGAAACTGAAGTCCGTTTTCAATAGCGATGTTGCCATTGTCATTACCGCGTAAGAAACCATTTTCTTGGTGTAAGTCTGCTTTAAAGGGTAGGGTAGTTTCTGATTTGTAGTAAACGTTTTCAATCAGTCCTTCCGAAGCAGCAATTAGTGCATCAGCAATTGTTTCTCTGCAAACGTGCATACCTACTGAATGGGCTTGCATTACGGCCGTTTTACCATATACATCAATAACAAGTCCTGGTAGACGGTCACCTTCGCCATGTACAAGTCGGTATATATTGTTGTCTGCTCGATTAGTAAGTTTTAGTGCTGAACGAAGACGAAATGCTTCAGAGAGTCGTGTTTGCCAAAACTTTTGGTCAATAGCTTCTTCGTTAAAAGTAAGCATACGAACGGCAATGGAACCTATTTGATAGTGGCCGTATCCCATCAGTTCGCCTTCATTTGAAACGATGCGTACGATATCTCCTTCGTTAAGTTTGCCATTTGCGCCAGCTATTGCGCCTGAGAATACCCAGGGGTGAAATCTTTTTAGGCTCTCGCTCTTACCTCGGCGCAAGAATATTGTTGTAATGCTGCTATCGTAGGGATTTATTTCAGTAGGAATGATGTCGATAGTGTTGCTATATTTATGTTTATTCTTCATTGCAATATTATTGTTCAATTTGTGACTTTGCACCAACTAATTCATATTCGTTGCTACTATTGAGACTTTCTAATTCCTTGTAGAGTTGTATGCAAGTATACGCATCGGTTGCGGCATATACTTTTTGGGCATCAGTTAAGATGTCAGCCTCCCAGTTTGAAAGTTGAGCATTTTTTGATATACGTTTGTGAAATACGTTGGCGTAGAGCTTTTGGAGGCTCATGTCTTCAATGCCCATTTGCTTTACGTAGTTTTGTAGGTCGATGTACCCTGCAGGCTGAAAGTTAGCATCGCGTCGTTTAAGCATCAAGAAGTCATCTTTTAGTGAAAGTCCGACTTTTAACACTTTGGGATCAGCTAATAAATCAGCCATACATGGTAGAAAACCAATTTCGTTCATTCTAAATAAGAAGCACAGTTGCTCATTTGCTACTTGTAGTAAAGCAACTTTATGGCTAACTCCTTTTTTAAATGTAGGCCTTGTCTCGGTGTCAATACCTAAAATGGGCGATTGGCGTAGCACTTCGACGGCTCTTTCCGCTTCACTTGCGCTTTGTATAACGTATATTTTCCCTTCAAATGCGTAGCGTGGAAGGTTGGGAATAAAAGCCTTGTCAGTTTTTATAAATAGTTGCCGCACGGTGTAGTTAAGTCAAAAAGATTACAGAATATGAGTACTCACATCATGAATGGCACGTAGGGCATTGAGTAGTTTTTGTCCCCATTGCATTTTAAACTCGTCAATAGTTTCGAAAAGTGCCACCTGCATAGACTCTTCATAGCCATCGCGAAACGTTTCAACCAATTCACGTAGTTGTTGGTATATATCAGCCAAGTTTTCGCTCACTGTGCATAAAACAGGGTGTTCAGAATATTTAAAATCTTCAACGAATACATCTAAAAAATCATCTTTGTCGCCCATAATGCGTGCCACTGAAGAGCGAATATATTCATAGTCGCTTTCAGTGAGTTTCTTCTCATTCCACCCAGCCACTTCTGGCACGTCATTAATTAGAGTAGCTTTTAGATAGAGCATGGGAAGCAAACCACGCATAATTTGCGTAAAGTTGTTTAAATCTGTACCTTCGCATTGCTCTAAATATTTACAAAACTCAGTGCTAACAGTTACGAAATCAAGTACTGTTTGTGAGTATAAATAATTATCTTCTTCCATATTGTGTGCAAAGTTAGTGCAAGGCGAGCGCAATGCAAAATGAAAGTCAAAAAACTTTCATTTTCATAGCCGAGCCGCTGCCTAACTTGGCGAAGCAGAGTAGTGCAAGGCGAGCGCAATGCAAAATGAAAGTCAAAAAACTTTCATTTTCATAGCCGAGCCGCTGCCTAACTTGGCGAAGCAGTGTTAGTGCAAGGCGAGTGCAATGCAAAATGAAAGTCAAAAAACTTTCATTTAGGCTTGTGCTGAACACATTCTTCCCTCTTGTATTTAAAGATAAACGGTAGCAAAAGTCCTGTTGCGACAAAATATTTTGTACTTTCGCGCAAAAGAATAAGATAGAAATATGACACCTTTATTAGACATACAACATTTAACAAAAAGATTTGGCGCGCTTGAATTGTTTAATGATATCAGCTTTTCGGTAGCCGACGGACAGAAAGTAGGACTTATTGCACACAATGGCGCAGGTAAAAGCACATTGCTCAATATCCTTTCTGGAAAAGAAGATTATGATGAGGGGAGTATTGTAACACGTCGTGATGCTCGCATAGCAATATTAGAGCAAAGTCCTGTATTTGAACCTGGCACAACGGTTATTGATGCTTGTTTTCAGCGTGCAGGAAAGTTGTCATCGCTTATTAGTCAGTATGAACAGTGCTTGGTAACTCCCGAAAATCCCGGCTTAGAACAACTTATAGACGAAATGGAGCGTAATAACGCTTGGGACTTTGAACTTCGTGCAAAGCAAATACTTTCGCAACTTGATATTACCAACTTTAACCAGCCCGTTAATGAACTGTCAGGAGGACAACTGAAACGTGTAGCATTGGCAAATGTACTAATGGCCGACCCCGATTTACTTATTTTAGACGAGCCAACCAATCATCTAGATTTAACCATGATTGAGTGGTTAGAGGGCTACTTGCAGCGTAGTACAAAAGCTTTGTTAATGGTAACACACGACCGTTATTTCTTGGACAATGTATGCCAAAGCATACTTGAGTTAGATGACGAGATGCTTTATAGCTATGCGGGTAATTATGAGTATTATCTTGAAAAGCGTGAAAGTAGAATTGCTGCGCAAAATGCCAATATAGCACGAGCCAATAACCTTTATCGCAAAGAGTTGGATTGGATGCGCAGAATGCCGTGTGCACGCGGTACAAAAGCGCGTTATCGCAAAGAAGCTTTTGTCGAATTAGAGCAACGTGCGAAGCAACGTCGAGAAGAGCGTGCGGCAAGATTAGAAGTGAAGAGCGGTTATATTGGTAACAAAATATTTGAGGCGGAGTATGTGAGCAAGGCGTTTGATGTGCCTACAGCAGATGGCAGTATAACAAAAAAAGTAATTCTGAAAGACTTCTATTATAACTTCTCGCGCTTCGAAAAGATGGGCATAGTTGGTGGCAATGGTACGGGAAAGAGTACCTTTATTAAGCTGCTTTTGGGTTTAGAACAACCTGATTCGGGTCGGTTCGTTGTGGGTGAAACGGTACGATTTGGTTATTTCTCACAAGAGGGAATGCAGTTTGATGAACAAGAGAAAGTGATAGATGCAGTGCGTAAACATGCAGAATACATCGACTTAGGTGGAGGGCGGCATCTTACTGCGATGCAATTCTTAACGCATTTCCTTTTCCCGCCTGCACGGCAGCAAGACTACATTTACAAACTGTCTGGTGGCGAGCGTCGTCGGTTGCAACTTTGTACCGTGTTGATGAAGAACCCTAACTTCTTAGTGCTTGATGAGCCTACTAACGACCTTGATATTGCCACACTTCAAATCCTTGAGGAATACTTGCAAGACTTCAAAGGTTGTGTGATAGTCGTCAGCCACGACCGCTACTTTATGGATAAGGTAGTTGACCACTTGTTAGTATTTAAAGGAGAGGGTAGTATAAAGGACTTCCCTGGAAACTATTCCGAATACAGGGAATGGAAGCAACTGCGCGATAGTGAAGAGCGAGAAGAAAAAGAAGCAAACAAGAAGCAACAGTCAAGTAATGGCACTACCAAACAAAATACTTGGGGCGGTGAGAAAAAACGGAAACTTTCGTTCAAAGAAAAGCAAGAAATGCAACAACTTGAACAAGATATAGAACGCTTGGAAACGGAGAAAAAGGAATTAGAAGAAGCACTTTGCTCAGGAACGCTGAATGCACAAGAGTTAACGGAGAAAAGCAAGCGGTTGCCCTCGCTTTGTGAAGAACTCGACACAAAGTCGATGCGCTGGCTTGAACTAAGCGAAATTGAATAGTTGCTTTAATATAACAATAATTTACACTGAAAATCAAGTAGATATGAAACCTTTAGCTGAACGATTGCGTCCAACAACGCTTGACGACTATATCGGTCAAAAGCATTTAGTAGGTCAAGGGGCTGTGTTGAGAAGAATGATTGATTCGGGTCATATCTCATCGTTTATTTTATGGGGGCCGCCGGGAGTTGGCAAAACGACCTTGGCCAAGATAATAGCTAACAAGTTAGATACACCGTTCTATACGCTTTCTGCCGTTAACAGTGGTGTAAAGGAAGTGCGCGAAGTGATTGAGAAGGCAAGTACCAATCGCTTCTTCAGCCAACAAAGCCCTATCCTATTCATCGACGAAATTCACCGTTTCTCAAAGTCGCAGCAAGACTCACTTCTTGCCGCAGTCGAAACGGGAGCCATTACCTTAATAGGTGCTACAACCGAAAATCCTTCGTTCGAAGTAATTCGTCCACTCTTGTCGCGTTGCCAAGTATACGTGCTGAAAAGTTTAGAGAAGGCAGACCTTGAGGAACTACTTCAGCGTGCCTTAACAAAAGACTTAATACTTAAAGAAAGGCACATAGAAGTAAAAGAAGAGGAAGCATTGCTTAGGTATAGTGGTGGCGATGCGCGCAAATTGCTTGGTATACTCGACCTCGTTACCTCTGCTACAACTGATGATCCTTTGATAATTGATAATGCTCTCATCACCGAACGTTTGCAGCAAAATCCGTTAGCTTATGATAAGGACGGTGAGATGCATTACGACATCATATCAGCGTTTATTAAAAGCATTCGAGGTAGCGACCCTGATGCTGCGCTATATTGGTTGGCGCGAATGATAGAGGGAGGTGAAGACCCGAAGTTTATAGCTCGTCGTTTGGTTATATCAGCAGCAGAGGATATTGGGTTAGCCAATCCCAATGCGTTATTATTAGCCAATGCGGCATTCGATGCTGTAGCCAAGATTGGGTGGCCTGAAGGGCGCATCCCTTTAGCCGAAGCCACCGTCTATTTAGCTACAAGCGCAAAGAGCAATTCCGCTTATATGGGCATTAACAATGCATTGCAACTTGTAAAACAAACGGGCAATTTACCAGTTCCGTTGCCTATTCGCAATGCACCGACTCAGTTGATGGCCGAATTGGGTTATCATGACGGCTACCTATATCCACACGATTATCCAGGCAACTTTACGCCGCAGCAATACATGCCCAATGAACTAAAAGACACCGTCTTATGGTCGCCTTGTAACAATGCACACGAAAATGTAAGCCGCGATCGCATGAACGCTTATTGGACGAACAAGAAGCGTTGATTTAATTATTTTTACAAATAAGGACATTAACCTTATTATAAATCATTACCTTTGCATAGTCATAAGAGAGAAGAAAGTAGCCTAAAAGGGGGTGCTTTCTTCTTATACGTAACCCCTAAAAACATACTAAAATGGAAGTGATAAAGAGACAAATGGCAACGTGGTTCGTTGCCATAGTTGGAATATTAGCTTTCACCAGTTGCGACGAAGATTGGTGGGACAACTGGGAACCTAACGTTAATTTGACAGGCCGTTGGGAAATTCGTGAGATTTCAGGGTGGAATTGTCCCTATAGAACAGGCGATACATGGACATTCTACAGTAACGGCAACTTTGATGGCGATGGTTATGACTTGCAGCCTGAACGAGGGTATTGGCGTACGAGTGGTAGACGGAGTATAAGTATTTCGATGAATGGGTATAATACGGATATGAGTGTCTATATTAGAAATTACGATTACGACTATATGACCTTAGACGTAACCGATTATACCTATAATACCAATTATACGCTACGGCTTACGAAAAGGTATTGATTACCAAATAATGCTGAACGAAAGAAGAACGAATGAAGATTCTGACACAAAACGAAATAAAACAAAAGATAAATTCGCCCCTTTTTGCTCAATTAACCGAAACGGCTGATGCACTCAATATGGAGTGTTACTTGGTAGGAGGCTATGTGCGTGACCTTTTTCTTGAACGTCCTACGAACGACATTGACGTAGTGGTCGTTGGCAGTGGCATAAAAATGGCCGAAGCCTATGCACAAGCTTTGGGGCGTGGCGCTCACCTCGCAGTTTTTAAGAACTTTGGCACGGCGCAAGTAAAATGGAAAGGACAGGAAATAGAATTTGTGGGAGCACGAAAGGAAAGCTACTCGCACGACTCGCGCAAACCCATTGTTGAGGATGGTACACTTGAAGATGACCAAAACCGACGCGACTTTACGATCAATGCAATGGCCGTTTGCTTAAATCAGCATCGCTTAGGAGAGTTAGTCGACCCTTTTGACGGTGTAAACGATTTAATTGACGGCATTATTGCTACGCCACTTGACCCAGACATAACCTTTAGTGACGATCCTTTGCGCATGATGCGTTGCGTTCGTTTCGCTACGCAGCTCAACTTTCAAATAGAAGAGGAAACGTTTGAAGCCTTATCACGCAACCGCGAACGTATTAAGATAATCAGTGCGGAGCGCATTATCGTTGAGCTAAACAAGATTATGGCGTCGAAAACGCCCTCCATTGGGTTCGTAGAGTTACAACGTTGCGATTTGCTCCAACTCATCTTGCCCGAGGTGGCAAACCTTGATTGTGTAGAAACGCGCAATGGTAAGTCACATAAGAACAACTTCTACCATACGCTTGAAGTGTTAGACACCGTAGCATCACGAAGTGACAATCTTTACTTGCGTTGGGCAGCCCTATTACACGATATAGGCAAACCACGCAGTAAGCGTTGGGAACCTGCTATCGGTTGGACGTTTCATAACCACAACTATTTGGGCAAGAAAATGGTCAAACCGTTGTTCCGTCGCATGAAGTTGCCTATGGATCATCGTATGGCATACGTTGAGAAGTTGGTCGATCTTCACATGCGCCCCATAGTTATTGCCGACGAAGAGGTGACCGACAGCGCAGTTCGCCGTTTGCTCTTTGAGGCAGGTGACGACATCGATGATCTGATGATGCTCTGTGAAGCCGACATTACGAGCAAGAACGAACAGCGTAAAAAGAACTTTCTACATAACTTTCAGATAGTTCGACAAAAGCTTGTCGATATTGAAGAGAAAGACCGCATTCGAAACTTTCAACCCCCTATTACGGGCGATGACATTATGCAGTTATTCACGCTTCAGCCTTGTCGCGAAGTCGGAGCGTTAAAGAGTTCATTAAAGGACGCTATACTTGACGGCAAGATAACCAATCAACCTCTGCAAGCGTTAGCCTTTATCGTTGAAAAGGCTGCGCAGATGGGGCTAACTTTGAATGAAGCGGCTTACCAAATTATCTTGTCGCAAAAGGAAGTCGCGGAACAAGCCCTAAAATCTAACAACCCAGAAAATGAAGAGGGAACAAATTAAAGAAAATAAGCAACGCTTCATTGAACTGTGTCAACAGTACATTCAACGCGACGGTGTAGATCGCGTGTTGGAGTATCTTGTTGAGAAGACTGACTTCTTTGAAGCTCCGAGTTCGAGCATGTTCCACCTCAATGAAGCGGGCGGACTTTGTCAACATAGTCTTAACGTGTTCGATACCGCACGTAAAATTTATGACAGCGTGGCGCAACCAGCCATTGAGAGTGGAAAGTCGCCTTTCACTGAAGAGGTTAGCTTAGAGAGCATTGCCATAGCAACGTTGTTCCACGACCTTTGTAAGGTAAAGTTCTACCATAAGAAAGAAAAGTGGAAAAAAGATAAGGCAGGGAAATGGATGAGTTATCCCGGCTATGAAGTGAAAGATGACTTTCCTTTTGGTCATGGCGAAAAGTCGTGCTTGATGTTGAACTGGTACATGCGTCTTACCACAGACGAAATGTTAGCCATTCGTTGGCACATGGGCATGTTCGATGTGGGCGAGAATGGGTCGGCGCAACGCATGGCCTTTTATAATGCTACCGACAAGTCGCCCTTAGTAAGCATAGTGCATGCTGCCGACTTCCTGTCATCGAAACTCATGGAGAAAACGACCACTTTTGAGTAAGCAAACCTACATTATACGAGTTTACAGTTGTATAGACGTGTTCTAATGGCATTCAGTTTGGAGGTTATGAGGTTATAAGGTTACATCGTGTTGATAATCAACTAAACTAACTTTATAACCTTAAAACCTTAAAATGTAAAAATGACCTGTAGTCAAAAACTGTAAACTCGCTTTATTATATCCGTTCGTTGGAATAATACAATTCACAATACATGAAACAAAAGATTCACAGGCTATTCAGCGTAGCATTGCTATTGCTGTTAAGCCTCAACTGTTGGCAATTAGTGGCCGCAGTGACCAATCCAACAGCCGTAACCAATTTGATTAATCGTATTGGTGGCGCTGGAGCAGCCAACCGTTTTGTCACCATTGTTGACAAATCACTCGCCAGCAATGGACAAGACAAGTTTATTATCTCAAGTCAAGACGGCAAACCCTGCATTAAGGGTAACAACACGTTAGCCGTAACTACGGGCTTGAATTGGTATTTAAATCACCATGCACATATTAATTTGGCATGGAACAATTTAACGACCGACCTAAACACAGCAACTCTCCCCTTGCCCTCGGAAGACGAGGCGCACAGTTGTAATGCCGACTATCGTTACTACCTTAATTATTGCACCTTCTCTTACTCCATGTCAGTATGGACGTGGGATCGTTGGCAAAAGGAGATAGACTGGATGGCACTTCACGGCATTAATATGCCCTTGCAGATCGTCGGTCTTGACGTGGTGTGGAAGAACCTTCTCACCAAAGACTTAGGCTACAGTTCGGCAGATGCCAACAAGTTTATTGCAGGTCCGTGCTTCCAAGCATGGTGGGGCATGAACAACCTCCAAGGTTGGGGCGGTCCTAATCCCGATTGGTGGTATACGCGTCAAGAGAGTTTGGCAAAAAACATCCTTGCGCGCGAGCGCGAGTTAGGCATGCAGCCCGTCCTACCCGGTTATGCAGGTATGGCCCCCAGCGATATTACGTCTAAAGCAGGTATCGCTGCCAACAATCAAGGCAACTGGTGCCATTTCCTACGTCCCTATATCCTCAATCCCAATAGCGAAGGCTTTACCAAAGTAGCGGCCTTGTACTATAAGCGATTGGAGGAGCTGATGGGTACATCGGAGTATTATAGCATCGACCCTTTCCATGAAGGTGCTAATACAGATGGTATTGATGTCCCCAGTGCATATACTCAATTGGCCAATGCTCTTTATAAAGCCAACGCTGATGCCAAATGGGTAATTCAGCAATGGCAGTGGAGTCCTGCGCAGTATAATGTGCTTAGCAAGGTAGAGAAAGGTAAACTTATCATTCTCGACCTTTATAGCGAGGCCAATCCTAACTTTGGAGCATATAAAGACCAGAATGGTCAATATCATGATGCTGTCTATTGCAACATTCCCAACTTTGGTGGTCGTACAGGTTTGTTTGGCCGTTTGACCAAGGTACTTGAAGATTATTTCAGCAAAAAGCAACAGTTTTCTAATATTAAAGGTGTAGGCGCAACGCCAGAGGCCATCGAACAAGTGCCCGTACTTTACGATGCCCTTTACGAACTGCCTTGGTACACTTCAGCCCCCAATGCAAAGACGTGGTTAGCTAATTATACCATAGCTCGATATGGCACGCAAAATGAACAAGCACAGCAAGCTTGGGAGCAGATACGCAACTCTGCGCTCAACTGTCAAACGGGTTTGCAAGGTCCCCAAGAGGCCGTGCTTTGTGCTCGTCCTTCGTTAACGGTAGGTTCGGTTTCGACTTGGGGTGGAACAGAAATATTCTATGATGCGCAACAAGTGATTGATGCTGCTTACAAGATGCTTCAAGCCAAAGGATCGCTTAGCGGACCGAACTTTAGCTACGACTTGACCGACTTCACGCGTCAAGCCTTTACCGACTATGCCAACTTTCTGCTCAAAGCCATTAACGAGGCTGCTACAAAGAATGATACAGAGGCCTATGCTCAACGTCGTGATGCTTATCTCCAACTCATTCTCGACCTTGACGAATTATTGAACACCAACCAAAGCTTCATGTTAGGCCGTTGGACGAATTTAGCACGCGGCATAGCCGATGAGGCTCGTGGAACGACCGAGAGCGATAAGCAATGGCTTGAGTGGAATAATGCGCGTACCTTAATTACCACTTGGGGTGATCGCGATGCAGCAGAATCTGGTGGCTTACGCGACTATTCTTATCGCGAATGGGGTGGCATGCTCAAGGACTTTTACTATAAGCGTTGGAAGGCTTTCTTCGATGCGCGTGACAATGGATCAACATCGCCCAATTGGTTTGACAACGATTGGTCATGGGCACACGATGCGTCCCTTTCCTACTCTAATCAGCCAACAGGCAATACGGCCGATGTGGCTTCTAAATTGTTTACAAAATACTTCATCACGCTTCAGTTGAACAATGGTAGCAACTACCACTTGTTCAGATATATGAACACTGACCTTAGTAAATCATTCGTCGAAACGGCTATGCGTGGTGAAACGTATACGATGCCTATCACCTTGCCTCAAGGGCTGACGGCCACATTAGGCATTGACTATAATAACGATGGTACGATCTCAAGCGAAGAAACCTCGCAGGGCTTAGTTGCTAACATTCCTTCTACTGCATTAACCAGCAAGGTAAAAGCACAATTAACCTTGAGCGACGGCACAGAGTTGAAATTCTCTATCGTATTAAGAGACAATATAATTGAAGCACGTACCATAAGCGTCAAGACTGCCGACGTACAGCAAGGCTCGGTAACAATTGAAGGTACAGAAGGCCAAAGCGTAACAAACACAAGCGAGGTAACTGTTAAAGCCGTCCCCACAGCTGGCTACGACTTCGCTAATTGGACAAATGCTGAGGGTAGCGTTGTTAGTACTGACAATCCTTATACCTATTATGGCGCAAAGGCCGAAACCTTCACGGCTAACTTCTTGGTCAACAAGTGGGGCAGTCCTACTGAAGACTTGAAGGAAATGGGGGTTATTAAGAGTTATGCTCAGTACGTAAGTAAGATGACAACCAGTCAAAATGGCGGTGAGGAAGAGAGCATCTATAGTGCAGACGTATGTCCCTCTTCGCTCTTCCACACAACGCAAATCGTAACGGCTGCTAAGGGTAGTGAGTTGACTATCCATTGGACGGGTGCAGGTGGCTTAAACTATTGCAATCTCTCAGCCTATGCTGACTGGAATGCCGATGGCACGTTTAATGATGCCGATGAATTGGTTGCTACTTACGGCACAAAGTCTTCAAGCAATAATGGTGCCTTAAACGATTATACGCTCAAGGTATTGCTCCCTTATGATGCCACTGAAGGTCTTACCCACATTCGTTTGCGCTTTGACGGTGCTTGGCAAAGTGGCTATAATGGCAATGGCGCGATGCCAGCAAAGGCCGCGGCTATGCGAATGGTTTATGATATACCTGTAAACGTCACAGCATACGCCAACAAGGCTTGCACGGTTACGGTAAAGACTTCTGATGTAAAACGTGGTACTGTTGATGCCAACGGACAGGCTGACACCTATACCTATAAAGTAGGTGAGGACGTCATCTTACGTTGCTATGCAGCCGACGGTTATAAGCTTGACTATTGGGCAGACCAATATGGCCGAAAAGTGCCAGCAGAATGGTACGACGGTACAGCGATTCGCTTTAAGGCTGCCGAAAGTGGAACATACACCGCTTACTTTACGCCCAACGTTACTGAAGAAATCGTATGTGGCGATTGGAAGTTCAATCGTGAATTGAGTGGCGACAATATCATTCTTACACGAGTTGCACAAGCAGGCGAAGGTGAACTTACGATACCTGCTACGTATGACGGACATAAGATTATAGCTATGAAAGCTGGTGCATTGGCTGATCAAAAGAAGGTAACCTCCGTATCGCTTTCAAAGAACATATTGTCATTAGGTTCAGCTGATAATATCGAGTCTGGAAATTTTAAGGGTGAGGGCACGACCAATGCCCTCATACCTCTCAATCACACTTTGCGAGACGGCACGACTTGGCACCTTCATGCTGACGTTACGCACAATGGAGCGTCATTAAATGAATGGGGGTCTGCTATTTTGGCAACGGGTACAGAAGCGTTGGCCGAAAATTACTACAAAGGCTTTCAGTTTTATCAAAGCGCTATTGACGGCAGCCTTATACTTAAAACAGGTAATGAAAGTGATGGCAAACACGTATTTAACTGTACAAAAGGAGTAAAGAACTATGCCATTGACGTGCATCACACGCAAGAGAATACACTCACTTTTAGCGTAGATAATGGGCAGGAGGTAGAGCAGTACACGCTCACTAATCATAGCCTCAACGATATTGCACAGTTCAGCACAGCTTTGCCTAAAGGCTTTGACATCAATAGCTATAGCGTAATCACTCCCAAGGCGTTGCCTTACCGCAATAAACTATCTGATGTGGTAGGCGAAAAGGTTGAAAATGCAATCATCGATCCACAACAAACATTGGATGCCGATGAAGCGTGGCGTATTACTTTTGACGTAGAAAGTGATGGTAGTTCGTTTAATGAATGGGGGTCTGGACTATTCGCTACAGGTAATGACGCTTTGGAAAAATTCTATAATAACGGCTTTCAACTATACTTGAAAAAGGACAAAGGCAGTCTTATATTAAAGACGAATGGTGAATATGAAACTGAGTTTACTATATGTCAAGGACTTGATCGCTTTAAGGTAACGGTCAATCACGACACTGATGCCAACCTAACCGTAACAGTAGCTACGGCTGATAAGAGCGAGAGCCACACCATCGAGGGTTATACGGCTTTGAACGATATTACTCAGTTCGCTACCGCTATCCCTGTGGGCGTTAATCTTCGCAATCTTAAAATCTTGAACGCCTCAGTCGATCCCTCCGCTTTTCGTGGTTGTACAGCTCTAAAGAGCGTTACGGTTGCAGAGAATAATCCTTGCTTCACGGCTAACGAAGGCGTGGTCTATACGGACGGAGGTCACACGTTGCATACTTATCCTGCGGGCCGCGTATCACACGCTTTCACCTTACCCAGTGAGGTGACGCGCATAAGAGAGTGTGCCTTTACGACCACTATAGAACTCGACCGATTAATCTGTTCTACGGCTACTCCTGCTGAGGGCGTAGCTGACGACTTCACAGAAGCAACCTTCTACGTACAGGTGCAGCCAGCGCAAGCTGCAGCTTATCAATCAGCATGGGGCGGTCACTTACTCTTTAGTGTAGATAAAGACCAATCGCTTTCTGCCCAACAAACAGCCTTGTTGACAGACCATGATGCGGTCAATCTGGATGCTGATAAGACACAAAGTGGCGTAGCTGAAGGAGTAAAACCAGCGCAAGGCATTTGGCTTACGACAACGTTTGCCGAGAATGAAACGCGTCCTCTTTACTTTCCTACGAAGCCTGAACGCATAACGGTAGACGGACTTTCGGTCAGTCAAACGCTCGTTAGTACTTTGACCACTTATCAGTATAACGACGGAAAGTTCATTGCCACTCAGGCTGACGCAAGCGAAGGTGCTTGCTTAGTTAGTGTTCCTAATGATTGGGCAAATAAGACTGTGACCATTCGCTTTGCAGCTCCTGGTCAGAACGAAACCTTAGCTGAAGGCTTTGTGGGAAATGGTACGACAACGTTGGCAAACGTTTCAGACAAGCGCTGCTATCAGTACAACGAAGCAGAAGACATCTTCTACCTTCAGCCCGCAGAGAGTCAAACAATGGTAAATCCTTTGGCAGCTGTTTTCACGTCAAGTGCATCGCAGCCCGCCAAAGCCATTTGTGGTCCGAATGCACATCTGAGTGTTACACTCAAACGTGCAGTTGGCATTGACAATATTGACAATATAGCTACATTTAGTGCGCCATTCGATGTCGTTATCCCCAATGAACTCACTGCGTGGATTGTAAGCCAATCACCTACCACAAGTGTACTCTTGCAGCAAGTAGACGCAAAGGTGTTGCCAGCGAATACGGGTTTCTTGCTCACGTCGTCACTGACGGCAGCCACCGTTCGCCCGGCAATGGCTGACGATGCTCCCGTTGCTGAAATATCGTACAACGTATTAGGTCACTCTGCAGGTGAGGCCAAAACGCTCACCACTGCTGACAATGCTTACATCTTAGCCCTCGCTCCCAGCACGCAGACTTTAGCCTTCTGTCGTGGAAAGGTGGGTAGTGTATTACCTATGAATCGTTCTTACCTTGCCTATCCCGCGCAAGAGGCTGCTATTGCGCTCGTCTTTGGTGGCTCAGTTACGGGCATTGGTAATGCGACTACATGGGGTGATAAGGATGCTACTCCTATATACGACCTTACAGGACGTCGCGTCATTGCTCCCGTAAAGGGCTCGTTGTATATCAAGAACGGACATAAATTCATCGCTCTGTAAAATAGGAAAACAAAAGGGTGCGCGAAAGCGAACAAATATAAGGTCTAATTGGGGGACGGGTTTGTAACCCGCGGCTGCAGCAGAATGCTTTGAATATCTACAACATGCTGCTGCCGCGGGTTACAAACCCGCCCCCCAATTAGGCAGACAATTTGCGGTTTACCCACTCACTCCATTATAGAAACAATAAAAAAAGAGTTCCCCTCTTCACGGCAAGTGAAGAGGGGAACTCTTTTTTACCCATACATTACTGTTGTTGTGAACCCTGTTCGCCACTACTTGATTGGGCTTTAATCACGTCTTCATTCTCAATGCTTCGACTTACTTTCTTAACCGTCGACTTTAACGAGCCAAGTCGATAACTTATGCCGACTCTAATGCGCATAAGGTCAACGCGTGTGTCAGACAAAGAGCGAAACTCAGTAGTCGTAGTGTGGTTCTTGAAGTGGTGATAGCGTCCGATAAAGTTGCCCGCAGAGAGTGAGATCGATAGGCGATCCTCTGCTAAGAAGGCGCGATTGAGATTTAAACTATAGAAGAAAAATCCAGCGTTTTTCCCTTGAAGGTTGATGCTGGGAGTGTTGCCTCCCACCCACAAGGAAGCCTTCATGCGCCAGGGTAGTGTTTGGTCAATGCCAGCCCAAACGCTTGCGTTCCACCCCGAGTTATGACTGTTAATCCGTTGCGCCTTATAGTCGCTATAACTACCTGACGCGTTGATATTAAAACGTGTAGATTGGGTAAACGTCCAGTTGAGGAAGGTAGAGAGAGTTGTCTGCTTTGAATGTTGAAAGTTGCCATACGTCGTATGGGTAATGCCGTCTTTCACAAAGCTATAGGAAGCCATTCCGTTGTTAGAGAAAGCATAGGTAAGCGTAGCGTTTATTGTCAGCTTGGGACCAAACGTGCTATACGATAGATTGAGATTGTGAGATCGTTCGCTGGTAAGGTCTGGGTTGCCGTAGGTTACGCTCTCAGGTGTGTAGCTAACGCGATAGGGAGACAAGTAACTAATGTCAGGGCGGCCAATGCGTAGGTTATAGCCCGCCTTTAATAGCATGGTAGGTTTTATGCTAAAGCCCACGCTGGCGGAGGGCACCCAATCGTTAAGATGCGTTCCGAAGTCTGGACGCTTGCCGTCGGGATAGGTGGCTCGAATGCGATAGTACTCATATCGGCTAGCGAGCATAGCAGCCCATTTCCCTACTTTCAGATTATATTCAGCATAAGCCGCCCCGATGTCGCCACGGTGGCGAAAGTAGAGTGACTGTTCCGCATCGAGTGTGAAGTCTGCGTCACTGCTTCCCATGGGGCGTACATATTCCTTGCTATTGCTGCGGTTAATACGATAAATGTATTTCAAGCCAAAGGCAAGTGAATGGTGCTGCTTGGGGTCGAGTGGGGTAGTAAAGTCGGCTTGTGCCGTGTGTTCAAAGCTACGATTGTGAGGGTCTACTTTCATGTCGCGAAGTTCAAAACCTTCGGGCAGAGCGCCCCGCAAGTCAGAGTTTGTCGTTTCTGCGCGCGTGTTGGAAGGGTCGAGGTCGTAACGATAAGAGAACGTGAGTTTGCGCTCGTCAGCAAAAGTGTGTTGAAAGTCGGCCGATGCATTTATGCCTTGGTAGAGCATCTTGGTGCGTGCGTTCGTGTTGTAAGCATACAACTGCTCGTTGCTTGCCTTCATCATTTGTGTGAACGTATGCGTATGCTCCTTGCCATTGTAGCCATGAATGCCTGCCGACACGCTGAGTAAGTCCTTCGGTGTGAACTCATAGCTGGCGTCAAGTTGGCCAAACTGTGAAAATCCGTGTCCGTTAGAAATGCTGTTAGTTGTGTAAAGGTGGTTTATCGCATCGGCAAATACTTCGCGTTCACGACTCGTCAACGTTTTAGGTTGATTGTTATAGCCCGTTCCGTAGTGAGCTGATATCATAAATTTACCCACGCTTGCCATGCCCATGAGCGACCCCATGCCTCCATGATTGCCTCCACTGGCATTTACGGTGAGCGTGTACCCCTTTGTGCCACTTTGTGTGTTCGTAATGATGTTAAGCACACCGGCCACTCCTTCTGCGTCGTACTTCGCGCCAGGATTGGTTATCACTTCTATCTTCTTAATAGCTGAGGCAGGGTAAGCCTTAAATATCATAGAAGGGTTAGAACTCATCATCGAGTTCGGTTTCCCGTCGACGTAGACCTTAAAGCTACTGTTGCCGTTCACCTTAATATTGTCTTCACCATCTACAGTCACCATAGGCACCTTGCGCAGCATCTCCAATAGTGTGCTCGTTTTTGCTTCTGGGTCGTCAGCTATAGCATACGTCATCTTGTCCAATTCAGCTTTCACCAAAGGACGTTGTGCTGTGACCGTAGCCGACGACAATGTTGTGCTAAGAGGCTTGATGTAGAGCGTGTCGAGTTGTGCGACTTGTTGTGTACTGCTAAAAGTCAGCAGCGTACGTACAGGAGCTTTGCCCATAGCGAAGAGTTCGAGCTCATAGTTCCCAGCTTTGGGCGCACGAATGCTAAATCGTCCGTTGGCCTCAGTAGTGCCTACTTTAATGGCCCTTTGTCCTTCCATGAGTCGTACTGTCGCAAAAGCCTCTGGCTCATGGCTCAGCGAGTCGATTAAAACGCCTTTCGCCACGTATGTTTGTGCCTTTACTTGTTGCGCATAGCCTAAGATAGGAAAGGTGAGTGCGCAAAGCGTAGTTAAGGTAATCAGTTTAAGTGTTGCGGTCATAGTGTTTATGTTGTATTCTTGTGTTCTTGTATTTACAAAGATAGTGCAAGGCGAATGCAAAACGTCAAGTTTACTTGAACGTTTTGCTGAGCCGCAGCCTATCTTATACAAAGATAGTGCAAGGCGAATGCAAAACGTCAAGTTTACTTGAACGTTTTGCTGAGCCGCAGCCTATCTTATACAAAGATAGTGCAAGGCGAATGCAAAATGTCAAGTTTACTTGAACGTTTTGCTGAGCCGCAGCCTATCTTATACAAAGATATTACTTAGACGTGAAAATAGAAATATTTGCTACAGAAATAATATAAAATATTACAATAGTGCACTTCACCTTGTGTGGGTATGCTCTTTTGTAGACCACATTCGAGAATCTGCTGAAGCATACCCTTTGGTGGGTATTTTACTTGTGATAAAGATGCTTTTTTATTAAAACACTGTGCGAGGCACTTGAAATGTTATACTTTTGCATCAGACGCGTCTCAATAAACTTTAAAAAGAATAAAAAGTAGAAGAAAATGAAAGTTTTAAAATACTTGCTTTTCTTTATCATTTTTCTCTTCCTCTCATGCAGTGAAGATGAAAATGTATTAAATAAGGAGGAAGGGCAATTAAATGCTCCAACTTCTTATTACGTAAGCGCCGAAACGGCACTTACCAATGCAACTGCAATGTTGAACAAAATTGAGAAGGCAAGTTCAAAGGCTACTAGAGCCTCAGAAAAGTCTAGTCGTGAAGTTGAGGAAATCGAAGTTTTGCATTCGAACTTACAAACACGATCTCAAGCAGGTAACGCCTCTGTAAATTCTGATCTTTATTTGGTTAATTATGCCAATAATAAGGGATTCGCGCTATTGTCTTCTGATAGTCGATTGCGTCCAATATATGCAATTTCTGACACTGGGCATATTCAAATGGCTGATACGATAAATAACAAAGCCTTGTCTATGTTTTTTAAAAATGTTTATGCAGATATTGCCTATGCGTCATCTAATCCTAGTGCTTATGAGTATGACGGAAAAAAGTTTATCTCAGATGCTCAAGTTTCCCCTAAGCTGTGGCAAAATGTAAGATTGTGGAGTCAGAAATATCCCTACAATAAATATTGTCCTTTTCTGAAGAAAGATTCAACTGTAGTCGGTTGTACAGCCTTGTCTATAGCTCAAGTCATGTCATATTATAGTTGGCCGACGAAGGTTGGCAGTTTATCTATTCCATGGCGTTCTATTAAAATGGGGCGTAATGTCGATGCTATTGCTAAATTGTTAGCAAGATTGGGAAAGAGTGATTTGTTAGATATACATTATGGTAAAACTGCTAGTGGTGCAGATTCTGCTTGCTAATTATCAGCGTACTTTCCTTGCAATGCGATATGAAAATCCCGGAAATTTCAAAGTATTTACTGAAACGTCTGTAAGGGATGCTTTGTCATCTGGTCCTATATTAGTGATAGGTTCAAACATATTTGGAACTTCAGGACATTCATGGGTTATGGATGGTTATGCAACCAATGTAGAAAATGTGTCTGATAAATCAACCTTATACCATTGCGTATGGGGTTGGGGAGGAAAGTCTAATGGATATTTCTATTGGAATTATAATATCTTAGCTAGTAACGTTGTTGGACTTGATATAAACGATAATTATAATGGTTATCAAGCAGCAAAACATGAACTAATGGACTTACATTTTATGTCGAATTTTAAAAAGGTATTGAAATGAGAACTGTAATACAACTGCTTTCTGCTGTGTTGGTAACGTTGTTAATGAGTTGTTGCTCTGATGATGAATTTGATAACATTGCTATAGGACAAGAGATTACATATGAAGTTCCGAATAAGGGCGGGAAATATAAATTGAATACGTCGCCTGCCAATCATTATTGGGCTTTGGAGAGCATCAAAATTCAATATGATGGCAAAATCGTTACGTTATACGATAGTAGCAATAATCCATACGTTTGTGAAAATCAAAATTTAGAAAAAGCTGTTGGCTATTGTTGCGACGATTATAGCATCTATCAGCGCGAAGGTTCGGAAGATGTTATTTGTAAACTCCGTAGAAATACATCAGGTAGTGATAGAACTTTTATTGTAGAGTTTAGTGATGGTGATGAATTTACGAAAGTAAAGGTACATCAAGTAAAATAACTTCCTTTTGGCCTTATGAGATACTCTATGTGAGATAAAGGTCTGATAAACTTCAATTTACGGCCTCTCCCCCTAGCCTCCTCCCCGACCGGGGAGGGTTAGGGGAAGAGGCCGTAAATTGAAGTTCTCCGCTATTTAATAAATGTCAGCCAGTTGTTGTCCACTACGTAGTGTACGACAGCTAATTATCGAGAAAAGAATGGTTCTTCACCCATGACGGAATAGTGCTTATCCCCTTATATTTATTTAGAAGGTAAGTTGACTCAGTTGCGTACTTATTTTTAATTAATGTGGGTCTATGACGAATCGTGTGGGTAAACTGCGATTTGTCGAACAGAATAACCTTAATTTTTTAATTTTTTACCCCCGAAACTGCCTGAGATAGGTCGTTCGGGGGTCTTTGATAAAGTTACAATTTATTTTTTTTTTGAACTGAAAATCAATTAGTTACATTTTTTCTGAATAGCCCTATTTAGCGACAGACGATTTTTTCTGAGGCAATTAGCTATTTGATGAATGCCGACCAATCATCGTCCACTTAGTCGTGTACGTGTTTCCACTGGCCAGTGTACGTGTTTCCACAGGCCAGTGGAAACATGTCCACAGGCCAGTGGCAGGGCCGACGCATTACTCTATGGCATCAATTTGGCAAGGAAAGAACTGTCCCAT